>Ga0101944_10005570_pt1 | contig 14158 bp, 13 predicted proteins | sample DewCreD2012metaG_FD_75245 | JGI IMG/M metagenome (GOLD analysis project Ga0101944, IMG submission 75245) | Hot spring sediment bacterial and archeal communities from British Columbia, Canada, to study Microbial Dark Matter (Phase II) - Dewar... ... | reverse complement strand
ACGCGATCATTTCTTTGACACCTGTTGTTCCTGACTCATCCATGAGCTACTTGGATCGGCAGTTCCTCCCTCGCACCGCCAAAAATGTGTAGAACAACGAGGCGAGGACGCCCGTGCTACGGGGTTCGCGCCCGCCATCCAGGACCGCCGGCCGCAAGAAGTGTCACGCATCCGCGGCCTCCCCATTCGCCGCGCAATCCCTTGGATCAGAACCATCGACCGCTTAAACTCCAGCTTTTGCCACCTTGGAATGCTCCGGAAAGGCGACATGAAATGACCATCACCTACGACGATTTTGCCAGGCTCAACCTGAGGACCGCCGCCGTCACCGGCTCCGGCCCATCCGGCATCGAGCTGGACCTCGGCGGCCAGACCCGTACAACCAGCACCGACCTCGCCGTCGAAGCCGGTCGGCAGGTTGTCGTCATCGCCAACCTCGAACCCGCCGACGCCACCCCTGAAGCGCAGGCGGCCGCCGCCAACATCGCCGCCGCCTGGTCCAGGGTCGAGCTGCGCATAGCCAACGTCCTGGAGTGCAAACCCCACCCCAATGCCGACAAGCTGCTGGTCCTCCAGATCGAACTGGGCGAGGAAAGACGACAGATCTGCGCCGGCCTTCGGGCGTTCTATCAACCCGAGCAACTGGCCGGCCGACAGATCGTTGTTGTGGCCAACCTCGATGCTCGCAAGATGCGCGGCGAGATCAGCCAGGGAATGCTCCTGGCGGCCACGGACGCCGCATCCGATCCGGCCAACCCGCGCGTGATCGTCATCGGCCCGAGCCAGCCCGTGGCCTCCGGCACGCGGCTGAGAGCCTACGGCTGCATTCTGGCCACCCTGGCCGACACCGCGCCGCCGGTCCTGATCGCGCCGGCCGAAGCCGTCGCGCCGGGCAGTGTCGTGAAATAATGCATCGGGGCGGCCTGTGACCGCCGCGGTCTTTTCCCATTGCATGTTGAGGGAACTGCACATCTCCAACCTGGCGGTGATCTCCGACGCGCGGATTGAACTGTCGCCGGGACTCAACTGCTTCACCGGCGCCACCGGCGCCGGCAAGAGCCTGGTCATCGGCGCGCTGGAACTCCTGTTGGGCCTCCGCCAGCCTTCGGACATGCTCCGACGCGGCGCCGACGAAGGCCGGGCCAGCGGCATCTTCGACATCGCCGACCCGCGGATGCTTCGCCGCATCGAGCAGGTCGCCGATGTGCAGCTCGACCAGGACGCCGGCGAGATTCTGATTACCCGCCGGCTCCATGCCAGCGGCCGAAGTTCCATCAGCCTCAACGGCCATCCCATCACCCTCGCCATGCTCAGGCAGGTGGCCGAACTGTTGGTTGACGTGCATGGCCAACACGATCACCAGTACCTGCTTCGACCCTCCAATCAGCTCGATGTCCTAGACCAGTTCGGTGACCTGCGGGCCTTGCGGCAGGAGTATCAGCAGGTCTACCAGCAGCACCAGGAAGCTCGCCGCCGACTGGCCGAACTGCTCGACAGCCGCACGCTGCGCCGGCAGCAGCTCGAGCTCTACCGCTTCCAGGCCGAGGAAATCGACGCCGCGGAGATCAGCGCCGGCGAATACGAGGAACTCCAGGCCCGCTCGGCCGTCCTCAATAATCTGGAAAAGTTGAAAAAGGATGCCGGTGCGGTCCACGGCGCGCTCTACGAGGCCGACGGCTCGGTGCTGGAGCGGCTGAAGATGATGGTCGGCGTGCTGGGCGAGTTGTCCCTGCTGGACCAGAATCTGAAGGATGTTTCCCAGACCCTGCGCGACGCGACGATTCAGCTTGAGGAGGTCGCCTTCGACCTGTCCCGCTACCTGGACAGGCTGGAACTCGACCCCGCCGAACTGGCCGAGGTCCAGGAGAGGCTCAACACCCTCAACCGCGTGCTGAACAAGTATGGCCAGACGGCCGAGGCGACCCTGGCTTACCGCGACGAGATCGGCCGGAAGATCCAGGAACTGGAGAAAGCCGGGGACGATCTGGACGCCCTGGAGAAGGAACTGGGCCCGCTGGTCGGGGAACTGAAGCGCGTCGGGCAGAAGCTCAGTGCCGCCCGCCAGGCCGCCGCCAGGAAGCTCTGCCCGCTGGTCGTCGCCCAACTGGCCGAACTGGGCATGGACAAGGCGCGATTCAATGTCGCGTTCTCCGCGCCCGCGCCATCCGATGGACTGGATTTTCCCGCGACCGCATCGGGCCTGGACCAGATCGAGTTCATGATCCAGACCAATCCCGGCCTGCCGCAGCAGCCCCTGCGCAAGATCGCCTCGGGCGGCGAGATGAGCCGGATCATGCTCGCCCTCAAGAGCATCCTCGCCCAGACCGACCGCACCAGCGTCCTGGTCTTCGACGAGATCGACGCCAACGTCGGCGGCCGGCTGGGCGCGATCATCGGCCAGAAACTCCGCGGCCTGGCGCGGCATCACCAGGTCCTGTGCATCACCCACCTGCCGCAGATCGCCAGCTTCGCCGACCGCCACCTGACCGTGCGCAAGACCGCTGAAGGCAATCAGACGAGCACGACCGTTCGCGTCATGGAAGGCGATGAGCGATTAGAGGAACTGGCCGAGATGATCGGGGGCCAGCGCATCACCCAGACCACGCGGGCGCAGGCGCGCGAACTGCTGGAGTCGGCGCGGGAAGTGCCGAAAAAGCCGCCCGGAATCAGGACAAAACCCCGCCGTTGAGCCGTGCAATCCGCGGCCGCAACGGCGCTGGGCCGACCCGCGGTAAGCGATGCCGCCCCGGCACCGAGGAAGCCGTCCCTTACTCCTTCGGCGCCAGCCACTCCGGGATCATTTGCAGCTGCCCCTGCCTGTCCACGCAGGCGATCGTCGTCTGCCCCTCCGCGATCAGCGTCTCGCCGCGCTTGAGTTCATACGCATGGTCGATCCGCACGGCCGTCTGTTTCGCGATGCGCGTTGTCAACGACAGTTCATCGTCGAAACGGGCCGGTGCCCGATACCGCACCTCCGCCTTGACCACCACGAAGAAAAGCCCCTCCCGCTCCAGTTCCGCGTAGCTGTGCCCGATGGATCGCAGCAACTCAATCCGCCCCATTTCAAAATACTGAAGGTGGCGACTGTGGTGCAGATACCCCATGGCGTCGGCCTCGGGGTAGCGAACGCGAATCGGGATCGTGTGCTGGGTCACCCCCGGAACTGTAACGCTGGGCAGCCGGAGTTCAAGCCATCACGCCATGCCATCCCACCGCTCCGGATCGAACTGTTCCATCTCGCAACTCGACCCCGGCGGATACAAGTCATCCAACCGCGCCGACGTCCGACATACGGCGTTGTCGGAAACCGTCGTCTGGAAACACCTGGCCGCCTCTCCCGCCGGGTCCGGGAGAAGATCCCCCACCGGGTTGCTGTTCTGCCACATGGACCCTCCGATCCGCGCCACAGGGCGACATGATCCAACCTACGATGCGAACCGCCCGCCGCAAACTCCGGAAAGCCGTCGCCTGCCCGGAAATGCCCGATTCGCGGTAAGTCTCTGCGGCTGGAATCGGTTAGACCCGTGGGGCAGATTAGGCAAGCCCCCGCAAACGTTTGCTGAAAATGGACTTGCGACTTGCCAGGCCAAGCAGTACCTGCCTGGCAAGCCTGTCGACTGGCAGTCGTCCTGGCGTTAACCCTTGAAGATTCAGAGCATTCGGCTACACTACTTGGTTCCGGCGGAGGAGCGTTTCTCCGCCGGTGGTGTTTGCGTGGGGAAATGTCGTCGTTGGCTGCAAAGGATGTGACTGCATGATCAAGGTGAAGCTGCGCGGCAGCGAAACCGCAGAGCAGATGCTCAGGCGCTTTAAGAAAATGTGCGAAAAGGAAGGCCTCACCAAGGACATCAAGCGGGTGGCCTACTATGAGAAGCCCAGCGAGAAGCGCCGCCGTCGCAGCCGCTCCAAGCCGCGCATGACCAGCATGCGCTAGCACGGGGTGGCGGTCGTCCGGCGATGCGAGGTTTGAAGCCCCGTTCAACTCTCAACCCGCCCCATCATGACGCAAGCCACGTCCGACGCCGTACGCACCGAGAATCTCACCCGGATCTACAAGGATTTCTGGGGCCGGGATAAAGTCCGCGCCCTGGACAACCTGACCCTCGATATCCAGCGGGGGGAAGTCTTCGGCCTGCTCGGGCCAAACGGCTCGGGCAAGAGCACCACCATCAAGCTGCTGCTGGGACTGATCTTCCCCACCGCCGGCAAGGCCTGGGTGCTGGGCGAGCCGGCCGGAAGCCCCCAGGTCAACGAGCGAATCGGCTTCCTCCCCGAGGAATCCTACCTCTACCGCTTCCTCAACGCCGAGGAAACCCTCTACTTCTACGGCCGCCTCTTCCGCATCCCCCACAAGGCCCTGCAACGTCGCGTTCCCGAGTTGCTCGATGTCGTCGGCCTCGACGCCAAGGCGCGCAAACGCAAACTGCGCGAATACTCCAAAGGCATGGCCCGCCGCATCGGCCTGGCCCAGGCCCTGATCAACAACCCGGACCTTATCCTGCTGGACGAGCCGACCACCGGGCTTGACCCCATCGGCACCCGCGAGATGAAGGACCTGATCGTCTCGCTCAAGCAGCAGGGCAAGACCGTCCTGCTGTGCAGCCACCTGCTGGCCGACGTGCAGGATGTCTGCGACCGCATCGTCATTCTCTACCAGGGAAAGATCCAGACCCTTGGCGCTGTCAAGGACCTGCTCCAGGTCCGCGATGTCACCGACATCCGCGCCCGCGGCATGAGTCCCGAGCAGATCGCCCAGGTCCGCGAATTCCTGGCGAAAATCGGCGCCACCGACGCCGAAATCACCCATCCCACCACCACGCTCGAAGACCTCTTCATGCGCGTCATCCGCCAGAACGATCAGCAGAAGATCATGGCCGGCGCATGAATGCCGCCTCACAAGTCCGAGCAAGGCCGTTGGGGATGCGGCCCGGGAGTTGCCCGATCAGGTGATTGCCACCCTGAAACTCCCCAGCGTCGTGGCCGCGGCGAATTTGCCGGCGGCGTCCGACACCTGGTTGGCCGCCAGCTTGACGGCGTAGACGCCGTTGTCCGCCGCGTCCCAGGCCGCCCCGCGCGGACCGATGCAGTAGGTCGCCACGATGGACACGCCATCGGTGCCCGGCGTCTTGTTAACCAGCTTCGCCGCCATGGAGAACCCCGCGCCGGTCACGAGGATGTCGCCGTTGCCGATGCTGGCGGCCTTCAAGGCATGCATGTCGCGGTAGGTGACCGTGAACGTGTGCGGAGATGTGCCGGGCTTTGCCAACGTATTGGCAATGAGCGTCACCGTCGGCGCCGTCTGATCGGCGTTGCCGGGCTTGATGAAGTCCACCTTGACGTTCTGCTTGCTGACGATGACGTTGTACAGCGTCTGCGTGGTGCCCAGGGCGGAGCCGCTGGCCGTGACCGTGTATACGCCGGCCTCGATTCCCAGGCTGTATCCGCCCGAAGCCCAGCTCTTGGTTGAAAACGCCTTCTTGTCGGTCGAGCGCACGGCCTTGATCGTGATGCCGCCGATTCCCTCACCGGGCGTATAGAAGTCGTTGTCAACCACCTTGTCGGTGAAGACCACGCCGGTCAGGAAAACGCCGGGGCCGTTGGTCCCGAAGTCCTGGGTTCCCACGTGCGCCGTCCAGTTGCCGAAGGGCCCGACCACCAGGCCGATACCGATCTCCTTGCGATCGCCATTCAGGATGTTCTTGCGATGTCCCCGCCCGACCACTTCAAAACTGGCGGTGAAATCCTTGAACAGCAGCTCGTGGCCTTTCTCCACATCCGCCATGGTGGCCGTCGTGTTCGACTTGCTGCTCCACACCAGGTTTTCGCTGACCAGGCCTGAAGGGTAACCCTCGGCCTGCGCCCGGCCCCAGGGGGTGGTTCCGTTGAGCAGGTGATCCAGCTGTCCCTTGTTGGGATTGGCTCCCGTCGGTGGATTGAGCAGCGCCGTGGAATACTTTCGCGCCGCGCTGGTGAGGAAGGGATTGATCGCCAGAGGCTGGCGCGGCGTGGAGGCCAGGGTTCCAGGGGCCAGACCCTCGTTGAGGTCGATGCCGAAGCGTTTGGCCTCTGCGGTGGGATTCATGCGGGCCCGGTTGGTCAACTCCACGAAATACTGCTCGAGGTCAGTCGGATAAGCGGCCGCCAGCAGTTGACGCGGTTCAAGGACCTCGATCAGCATTCGGTACCTCCAAAGATATGGCACGATTTTGGTATTGTATGAGTGCGCCGGGGATCGGTCCATCTGTTTTCGCACAAAATCGCCCCATACGGGGTTCCTGACAATTTCGCCTTTGGGTGGAGGACCGCACGGCGAGGTTGAGATTTTTCCCAACGCCAGTGTCATCGCGGACCGCCGGCGACGAAAAGTGTCACGCCCCCCGAATACAGCCACCTGATCGGCGGGCAAATCGGACAATCCTCTACCACTTTGCGGTGATTTCCGTATGCTATGGTGCCTCTTCGGGCACTGATTTGAACTGTCGGGCTTCTAGATGAGGTTGTCTCATGCAGGACCATCGCATTCTCCTTCCAGCGCGGGAACTTCCGGATAAGTGGTACAACGTCGCGGCCGATCTGCCCAAGCCGATTCCACCCCATCGTCACCCGGCCACGGGCGAACCCGTGACGCCGGCCGACATGCTCCCCATCTTCCCGCCGGGCCTGCTCGAACAGGAAGTTTCGACGCAGCGATGGATCGACATCCCCGACGCCGTTCGCGAGAAACTGGCCATGTGGCGGCCCACGCCGCTGATCCGCGCCGTCTACCTCGAACGCGCCCTGGGCACGCCGGCCCGCATCTACTACAAGCACGAGGGCGTCAGCCCCACCGGCTCGCACAAGCCCAACACCGCCGTCGCGCAGGCCTACTACAACAAGATCCACGGCATCAAGCGGCTGGCCACCGAGACCGGTGCCGGCCAGTGGGGCAGCAGCCTCGCCTTTGCCTGCGACCTGTTCGGCCTGGAGTGCAAGGTCTACATGGTGAAGGTCAGCTATCAGCAAAAGCCCTATCGCCGCTCGCTGATGCAGCTCTGGGGCGCTTCAGTCGTCGCCTCCCCATCCACCGACACCAACGCCGGCCGGAAGATCCTGGCACAGGACCCACACTGCTCCGGCTCGCTGGGAATCGCCATCTCCGAAGCCGTGGAAGACGCGGCCATGCGCCAGGACACCAACTACTCCCTGGGCAGCGTCCTGAATCACGTCTGCATGCACCAGAGCGTGATCGGTCTGGAAACGCGCAAACAGCTCCAGATGGTCAACGAAAAGGCGGACATCGTTATCGGTTGCGCCGGCGGCGGGTCCAACCTGGCCGGCATCGCCATGCCGTTCGTGCCTGATGTGCTTGAAGGCAAGGGACCCAGGCTGCTGGCCGTCGAGCCGGCCGCCTGCCCCTCGCTGACCCGCGGCAAGTATGCCTATGACCTGGGCGACACCGTCGGCATGGCTCCGCTGGCCGCCATGTACACCCTCGGCCACACGTTCATGCCCTCGGGAATTCACGCCGGAGGCCTGCGTTATCACGGCATGGCCCCGGTGATCTCGCTGCTGAAGCACCTGAACCTGATGGACGCGGTGGCCTACCGCCAGCGCGAGGTCTTCGAGGCCGCCGTCCTCTTCGCCCGCGCCGAGGGCATCTGCCCCGCGCCCGAGAGCTCGCACGCAATCAAGGCCGCCATCGACGAAGCCCTGCGCTGCAAGCAGACCGGCCAGAGCAAGTGCATCGTGTTCAACCTCTCCGGCCACGGGTACTTCGACATGACCGCCTACGACAAGTACCTGTCGGGCGAAATGGAAGACTACGAGCTGCCGCAGGAGGAAATCGACAAGGCGCTCAAGGAGCTGCCCAAGGCGGTGGCGCTGGCGTAGGAAAGTGCGGAAGCGGAGTCCGGTGACGCAGGGTGCGGTTTGTCGCACTTGGTTGTCCCGATGGCCAGATCCTCGCCGCGTGACGTGTTTAAACTCACGCGGACGGAAGCCCCTCTCCGCTCACCTTCGCCCCGGTCCCCAGCCATCGGAATGCCCGCGCGATCCGCTGACGCCGCAGCAGTTCAGACTGGTCATCCACAATCCGCGACACCAGCGGCGCGATCCACCGGCTGTAGGGATCCGTCAGCTTCGCGAGGATTCCCAGCAGGCGATGCCGCGTCCGCTCGCCACACACCCGACCCATGTCATATCCCAGCAGCAGCGGCGCTCCGTCCGTGTCCCAGTTGAAGTCGCCGTCGATCAGGCTCGCCAAAGGTTGGCTGATCAATCGCTCCTCCTGGCCGGCCACCGGGTAATGCTCCACCATGTGCCACAGATCGCGCACGTCCCGGTCATCCGTCGCGCCGCGGTCGTTCACCGCAAACAGCTTCAGCGCCACCAGCATCGGCAGCGAAACCACCCGCACCGATAACCCCGGCTCCAGTTCGACCTCGACCGCGTTCTCGCTTGCATCGCCGAACGCCGTCACGTCCATGCGCTGGCCGCTGTCGGCCCAGATAATGGCCCCGTCGCTCTCCAGCGCCCCAAAGGGCAGCAGGTCGACGCTGGTGCCCGTGGAAACGTGAACCAGCCGGTGCAGCGACGGGCTGCCGCGAAACAGGCCCGCGCCATCCAACGCCGCCGCCCGCAGGCGGTGAAAGTCGGCCCAGGATTCGACGCGCACGGCCAGGTCGCAGTCGCGCGTGGTGCGATAGGCCTGAATGCCGAACGGCCGGTTGAACACCAGCAGGCGAGCCAGCGCCCCGACGACCATCAGGCGCATGCCCAGCCCCTCGGCGATGCGGTGCATGTCGCGCAGGGGAGCCAGGTCGAATGGAAAACCCTCAGCCATGATCGATGAGCGGCGCCAGGTAACGCCGGTGGAGCATCAGGGCCGTCTCGCGCAGGCGGTCGTCGGCCTCGTTGTAAAGCAGCTCGGCGTGCACCAGCAGCGGGTGCATGATCCGCCATCCGCCGGCGTTGGGCCAGAGCCAGGTATCGCCGTCGCCGAAGTGGCGGACGATCTGGATGTTGCCGCGCTGGTCGGGCATCAACCCGAGCTGGAGCAGGTACGACCCGGCCACCAGGTCGGCGCGGATGTGGAGCGTCGCCTTGGCCGGCCGCAGGTGTTCGGTTTGCAGGCCGGCCGCCAGTTCGCCCCCGACAAGAATCTCCTGGCGGCCCTTCAGCCGCTCGTGAAGGGTCGTCAGCGAATCGGGCTGAACCAGGCGACAGGTGGTGATGGCCAGTCGCGGGCGCAGACGCTGGAGGTAGGAAAACTCCCAGCGGTCAAACAGATCGCGACGGTTCTGGAGAACGCGCTGTCGCGGGCCCAGCAGGCGCAGGTGACCGGCCGCCCGAAGCTCCTGCATGATCCGGGGAATGGACCCAACGGCCACGCCGGCCTGTTGGGCGATGGCGCGAACGGGCCAGTTCACCGCCTCCGGCTGAGCGAGCAAGAGGGAAACGACCTGAAGCCCGGCCGCGTAGAAACTCCGGGCGGGCTGCTCAGGCGGACGAGGCGGCCTGTTGCCCCGAAACCAGATTAGCAGCGGCGGATCGTGAAGGAACAGATTGCCGGCGACATCCAGATAGTTGATGCCAGCCCGGCGCAGCACCGCTCCGAGATTTTCATTGACATAGGTTGTTATCAGGACAGGTTTTGCACCTGATTCAGTCGCCGCCCGGGCCAGATCTTCCAGAATGCGGGGCAGATTCAGGACATGAATGGCCGGTTTAACGTCAAATATGAAGCGGTGGTTTCCGGCGGGTCCCACCAGACTCAACAGACCTCCCAAGGGGGCGGGAACAGGGCTGGCAACCGATGGCTTATCAACGGTAAGTGCCTGTAAACCAGATTCCTGGAGCTTTGTTGCGCATCCTGCTACCAGCTCTTGAGCGCGGGGATCGGTGACGTGAAACTCAAAACGCATGGTGCCGTCTGTTCAATAAATCAATTTGTTCATCATAGGTGAACCGCCAAAAAGTTGAACGATCAGCCATTCTATCGTCGTTGGCGTTCAATTTCTTGAGTCGTTCAATAAATACCCGTGGTGTTGCATATAAAGACGCTGGCGAGCGGAAGGGGTCCGCTCGCCAGCTACGACAATGCGATTAAGCCGCTACAGCGAAGAAGTTAGATCCAGAGCTGGAACTGAGCCCGCAGGATCCACTCATCCTCGTCGCCGTTGTTATCCAGAATGCCCAGATTAGACAATGCCCTGGGCGCGCCATTGGGCAGATAGCCAAGGTCAACCGTGAACTTCGCGCGGTGACCGGCCGAGCCGTCCTTGCCCATGTAGTAGTTCACACCGGCCGTCAGCTCGTGGAAATCGTCGCCGCTGTAATCCTCGTCATACCAGATGCCGTTGTATCGGCCGAAGATTTCCCAGCTGGGGTTGAGCATGAAGCCCGCCTGGACCAGGAAGCCCCAGTCCGTCGAGTCCACGATCTCGGTGTCGATGCTGCGCATCAGGGCCGCGCCGTACAGGCCCAGGCCGTTGGCCATTTCGAACTGGGCGTCAAGAGCCGCCAGGAACAGGTTGTCGTCGCCGGACTGGCTCCAGTCGCCGCCGATGCCGAACACGAGCAGATCGTCCTTGGTGCCCTTGGCGGTCAGATCGCCGTAGTTCTTCCAGTCGCCCATGGCCTTGAATTCCAGGCGGGCGGCCACGCCCCAGTCGAAACTGGCATCGACGAAGTTGGTGTTGTCCTCGCCGGCACCGTCGTGGAGCACCACTTCGGCATTGACGGGGTTGTTCTTGGCGTAGTTTCCATAGACAAGGCTGACGCCCTGCGTGCGGCCGGCGAACGCTCCGCCGATGAGGTTGTCAACCATCGAGCGATCGACGGCCAGTTGGGTTCCTTCGCCGATCAGCCACTCGTGGCTGATCGGGACGCGGAACTGGCCCATGCGGACGCCCCAGGCGTCGGCGAACATGTACTTGGCGAAGGCATCTTCCAGGACCAGCGAGCCGTCGTCGGTCGAGCTGTTCCAGTCGATGGCGAATTCCAGATCCTTGGTGAACGCGGTGCCCGACAGCCCGAACTGCATCCGGCTGACTTCAAAGCCGTTCTCGAAGGTGCTGTCATCGCCGCTGACGTTGTCGCGATAGTTGAGCACGTGCCGGAACTGGAACAGGGCCGACGGCCTGAGTTCCCAGGCGCCGCCGCGAATGAAAAAGCCGTTGTCATACCCGGCGCCGGAATCGGCGCCGTTGGCCAGAAGCTGGCTACGGCGCTCGGCGTCGCGCAGGACGCTGTCGATCGTGGCGGCCAGATCCTTGCTGCTGGCGGCCTGGCGGGCCTCGAGCGTGGCGATCTTCTCTTCGAGTTGAGCGATGCGCTGCTCCGGGGTCTGCGACCAGGCGACAGCGGAAAGCGAAAGGGTTGCGGCGACGGCCGCAGCCATCCGAACGGTGCGATTGGACATAATGCTCCTTCCCATGGTTTGGTCAGCCCAAAGTGTGATCAGAATCGTCAAGAATGTCAACACCCCGCATCGCAGCGGACACCCTGTACATATATATGCGTAGATAGTACGCGACCCCTCCGCTCCTAGGCATTGTTCAGCGCCGCCAGTTCCCGCTCGTCGGCCTCGCCCAGGACAAACCGCCGCACGATCGGGTTGTCCGAATTGCGAATCATCTCGGGCGATCCGTCGATGATCAGCCTGCCCTCGTGGAGCATCACGATCCGACTGGCGATCTTGAACGCGCTGTTCATGTCGTGCGTGACCACAACGCTGGTCACCTTCAGTTCCCGCTGGAGCTTGAGGATCAGTTCGTTGATCACATCCGAGCGGATCGGGTCCAGTCCGGTCGTCGGCTCGTCGTACAGGATCAGTTCCGGGTCCAGGGCGATGGCCCGCGCCAGCGCCACGCGCTTGCGCTGGCCCCCCGATAACTCCGCCGGCATCTTCTTCTGGATCCCCGGGAGCCCGACCATGGCCAGCTTCTGCGCCACGATCTCCGCGATCTCATCCGCCGGCTTGTGCGTGTGTTCCACCAGCGGGAACGCGATATTCTCGGCCACCGTCAGCGAGTCAAACAGCGCCCCCATCTGGAACAGGAATCCGCACCGCCGGCGAATCCTCATCAGTTCGCGCTCGGGCAGCGTGTCCACCCGCACCCCGTCGAACCAGACCTCCCCGCGGTCGGGCCGCAGCAACCCCACGATGTGCTTGAGCATGACCGACTTGCCCGAACCCGACGCCCCGATGATGACGATCGATTCCTCTCGACGCACCGAGAGGCTCACCCCGTCGAGGACGATCAGCGGCCCGAACCGCTTGTGGATGTCGCGGAATTCGACCAGGGTCCCTTGCATTCAATCCTCTTGCTCAAACACCCTGCTCAGCGGGCGACAAGAACCTCGTATCCCGCCCTGCGGGGACAACGCACCTCACCCGGCGAACATGCTCCTGACGCCGTACAGCGCGATGTACCAGTCCTTGGAGATCTGGGCGAAAAAGAAGTTCAGCACGATGATGGCGATAAAGCTGGCGACGAACGACTCGGTGCAGGCCTTGCCGACACCCGCCGCTCCCGCCCCGCTGGTGAAGCCCTTGTAGCACCCGATCAGGGCGATGGCCGCCCCGAAGAAGGCGCTTTTGATCAATCCTTCGAAAATCTGCCAGTTGTCCACGCCGATGGCCGAATAATGCCAGTAGCCGTCCTCGGGAATCCCCAGGTTGCGGACCGCGATCAGCCAGCCGCCCAGCACGCCCAGAAAGTCGCTGTAGATGGTCAGCATGGGCGTGAGCAGGACGCACGCGATGAACCGCGGCACCACCAGCACCCGCACCGGGTCGGCGCCCATGACCCGCAGCGCATCGAGTTGTTCGGTGACGTTCATCGTGCCCAGTTCGGCCGTCAGGGCGCCGCCGACGCGGCCGGCCAGCATCACCGCCGCCAGAACCGGCCCGATCTGCTTGACCACCGAGAGGTTGATCACCGATCCCAGGCGCGACTCCTGCCCCAGCGCCTTGAACTGCGTGTAAGACTCGACCACCAGGACCATCCCGATGAACGCGCCGGTAATTCCCACCACCGGAACGCTCTTGGTGCCCACCTCGTACATCTGGGGCAGGACGGTCTTGAAATTCTTCCACCGCAGCCAGCTCGGGCCCATCACCCGGAACGCCCTGGCCGCAAACACCATGAATTCGCCGAACGCCGCCAGGAACTGGACGGTCTTACGGCCAACGTTTTCCGCGACGCGCACGGGCATAGCCTTTATCATACCGGCAATGCCCGCGAGGGACTACCGCTGCGCCGACGCGACTACCCGTTTCGCGGCCTATGGCGGGATTCGATTCGACAGGGCCTGGAGAATCTGGCTCTCCCACCATTCCAGCAGCCGGTAGTAGAGAAACTTCACCGCACGGCGGCCGGGTCGGGACCGGGCCAGCCATCGGGCCAGGGATGCAAAACGCATCTGCAGCCATGTGAGCAGGCCCATCGCAACCGTGGCCAGAAACAGTAAGGGAGCGAAGGCCTCGTAGGTGCGCAGGGCGAATCGTTCCAGCCCCAGCCGGCTTTTCAGGAAACGCGCCGATTCCTCGCATCCCCACCTCCGGCGGTAGTACCACAGCGTCTTGTTGGCCGCCTCCAGGTTCTCCACGGTCAGGCTCGTCAGGAGCATCAGGGGGTGGTCCCGCCCGGGCAGGACCCGACAGACCAGGTAAAGCGGCTCCCCGACACGCTCGGGGAGGTAGACTCGCGTCCAGGCCGTCCGCCTGCCCTGGGCCGCGGCCTGCTGCAAGAGCCTCTCGGCCAGGTGCCTGGCGGGCAGTTGCACGCCATTGTCCAGCAACAGCCGCCGGTCGCCCCGCAGGCGAATGACGAACCTGCGGTGGGCATCGATCCAGGGGATCAGAAGGCTGTCCCGGTCAGCGCCGATGTCCATCACCAGCACTCCCTTGCCGTCGGTGGCCCGCATGACCCGATCCACCTGCCGCAGGATCTGGGCGTTTTCGCTCCGGACCGTGGGATCATCCATGCCGTAGGGATGCAGCAGCAAGGGGGTGATACGCCCCTTGCCCCAGCAGGCATAAATCTCCAGGCACCAATAGCCGCTGACCAATCGTCCATCCTGGCTGCCGTCGCGGACCAGGCCCAGATACTTGAGCCTGCGGGCACGGGGGCGGGGCAGATCGCTCAGGTCGATGATCAGGGGCGTGTCCGGA
>Ga0101944_10005569_pt1 | contig 14159 bp, 13 predicted proteins | sample DewCreD2012metaG_FD_75245 | JGI IMG/M metagenome (GOLD analysis project Ga0101944, IMG submission 75245) | Hot spring sediment bacterial and archeal communities from British Columbia, Canada, to study Microbial Dark Matter (Phase II) - Dewar... ... | reverse complement strand
TCCAAAAGCAGTCCCGCTGGTCGATCTCGGATGAAGATGCCTGGTTCAGCCGCTATTAAACGCCAATAACAGGACGCGGGATTCAGCCCCATTCCGAATGCTGATGGGTATGGCGGGAATGGAAAGAATGCTTTGGGGGTGTCCGTTTGGTAAGGGTGGAAATCATTCAACAAATGGATTCGGTTGATGATTTCTGTTGCTGCGGCGATGATATGCCGCTCAATTCGCAGGCATTTCAAGGTTGGAAGAGGATGCAACGGTTAACTGCTGACCAAGTCGGTCGCGATATCTCGGGGCTGTTGGGTTAGTGGACAAGGCTGCCCGCATCCTCCCGCCCTTCGAAATGACGTGACGGGGAATTTTTCACAGCCAAGACGCGAAGAACGCAAAATTTTTATTAAATATCTTCGCGCCCTTCGCGCCTTAGCGGTTAATTTTCTTAGAATCCTTTGCGCTCTTTGCGCCTTTGCGAGAGACATCTTTGCGCCATTTGCGTCTTAGCGGTTAATTATTTTGCGAAAGATCAACATCTCACACGAAGGATTGGGGATTGACAAAACAAATCCCTAGCGTTTTGTTCAACCGACACGCGCCTTCGGTTTTTTCGCTCCCTCCGGTTGACTTGAAGAAGAAGAAGGCGTTCAGACTTACCGCTATGAGGATAAGTTGGGCAGGAAGAATTGGATTATTTAATATATTCAGCTGTTCATTGGTACAATATCCTTATCCGATATAGAAAATAATCAGGGTAAAAAATACCGTTCAAAAGGATAATTCATTCGATACGCAGAAAGGATCAACCCATGCAGGAAAAAATAGACCAATTAAAGACACTCATCGGAGAAGTGATCGACCTTCAGCAAACACTTGGCGTTTTGGGATGGGATCAACAAACCTATATGCCGCCCGCTGCAGCAGCCGATCGGGCGGATCAGCAATCAACAATTGCGCGGATTGCCCACATCAAATTAACCAGCGATGAGATGGGTTCCCTGATCCATGACCTGGCTTCCTATATCGGTCAGTTGGATCCCGATTCGGATGAAGCCCGTATGGTTAAGGTTGCCAAGCGGCATTATGAAAAGCAAACCCGCGTCCCAACCGAATGGGTAGCGGCGTTCACGCAGGTTACTTCGCTGGCACATGAAGCTTGGGTGAAAGCGAAGGTATCTTCGGATTTTTCGATTTTTCAGCCGCATTTGGAGAAAATCGTTGAGATGCGGCGGGAATATGCCGGCTTTTTCCAACCATACGAGCATGTCTATGATCCGCTGCTGGATGATTATGAACCCGGCATGAAAACGAAGGATGTCAAAACCATCTTTACAGCATTGCGCCCGCAGCAGGTGAGTTTGATCGAAGCGATCCGCTCCAAACCGCAGGTGGATGATTCTTTCCTGAAGTTAGAATATCCTGAGGACAAACAACTGGCGTTCGGCAAAGAAGTAATCACCCGTTTGGGTTTTGACTGGAACCGCGGCCGGCAGGATATCAGCGTTCATCCTTTTACCACCGGCTTGGGTATGGATGACGTCCGCATCACCACCCGTATCCAGCCCGATCACCTGGCGACGGCGCTATTCGGGTCGGTGCATGAGTGCGGTCATGCCCTGTATGAAATGGGATTTCAAGCGAAAGACCGCCGGAGTATCCTGGGGACGGCTGCGTCGCTGGCGATCCATGAATCGCAATCCCGCATGTATGAGAACCTGGTGGGTCGTTCCAAATCCTTCTGGAAGTATTTCTATCCCCGCTTACAGGCATTCTTCCCCGCCCAATTGGGCAATGTCAGCCTGGAAACCTTCTATCGGGGCATCAACCGCGTGAGTCCATCCCTCATTCGCGTCGAAGCCGATGAAGCGACTTATAATCTCCACATCATGCTGCGTTTGGAGCTGGAACTAGCGATGATGGAAGGCACATTGCGGGTTGCCGATCTGCCGGGTGCTTGGAACGAAATCATGAAGAATTATTTAGGGTTGACGCCGGAAAATGATGCTGTCGGTGTTTTACAGGACATCCATTGGTCAGCCGGGTATTTTGGCTATTTTTCCACCTACGCTTTAGGCAACCTGATCTCAGCCCAGTTGTGGGAGTGTATTTTGAAAGACATCCCGAATTTGCCTTCCCAAATTGAAGAGGGCGAATTTACTGCTTTATTGAGCTGGCTGCGGGAGAAGATTCATAACCCCGGCAGCCGCTACGAGCCGCAGGAATTGGTGCAGCGGGTAACCGGCCGGAAGATCGATCCCCAGCCGTATATCCGTTATTTGAATCAAAAGTACGCCGATATTTACGGGTTATAAAGATATCATTTCGCGGGATAAGGTTTTTCTCTGCTTTGTTTTAATCGGGCAGATGCCGTATAATTAGAAATCGGTTAGGTAACCCGATCGAACATCGAGTTTGAAATCGTCATGAACCCTATCGGATCGCAACCTATGAAAGTTCGTGCTGCGTGGCTGATTATGGCAGGCGTGGTTGGGATCGTCTGGCTCAGTATTGCCGGGGGATGCACCGCGCCTGTCTTCTCATCGCCGACGGCAGTAAATACCTTGGTGAGTCTGATCTCGCCTTCGGTTACTGTTTCGCCGACGTTGATGATGACCGAAACGGCAGTCTCTACCCTGACGCCACCGCAGGATGAGACAATCTCAGCCAGTCCATCAACAGTCCAGCCGTCAACCACTTCTGCCACCAAACCTTTGCCGACATTGACAATTCCGCCAACCGCAACCCCATCGAAGACCCCGCTTGCAACCCCTACCGCTTTTCCTACTGCTACCTTCACCCCGGCGACCGGCGGCGGTCCTACCCGCACACCCTCCGCGACCCCCGGCTTGTTCAATCGAAGACGGACACCAACCGCCTATCCAACTTGGACAGATACCCCTACCTTGACGCCAACGATTACCCTGACCCCTACACCGCCATCAGCCTATCTGCAGATCGCCAAACCGGGTGAATTGTCTAAGTTGACTTCGCCGTTCCGGATTGAAGCTTTGGTTGCCCCCGGGGATGATGGGATGGTGAAAATCGATTTGATCGGTGAGGACAGCCGGATTATCACCCGCCAGTTGTTGAATAACAAAGTGAACATCGGCAGGCGATTCTGGATAGCGCCTTATATCGACTTTGAAATATCGGCCGCGGCAGAATTTGCACGCTTGGAAATCAGCGTTCAGGATAATGATCAACGGTTGATCGCACTCTGTTCGGTCGATCTGATCTTGCTGTATCTCGGTGAAGATGAGATATTTCCGCCGGTCAGTTTGCTGGAACCTTATGTTATCTGGTATCCTGAGGAAGGGGAGACGATCAGCGGCGGTATTGTATGGGTGGGTGGACTGATCCGTCCGGTGAATGCCCAGCCCTTGATCCTGGAACTGATCGATAAAAACGGAATTGTCTTGGGTTCAAAAGAAATCCAGCCGCCCTTTCCCAGCGGAGAACACACCCACGCCCGTTTCGATGTGGGGGTTCCCTACACTGTCTATGACACCACAGAGGTGCGGTTGACTCTGCGGCAGGAAAGTGCCTCCCGCATTCCGGGCACCGTTGCTCTCAGGAGTGTGTTGATTACGATTGAACCTTAAAGCAGAATTGTCTGACCGCTTTTCCAGGATTTGATTTCTTTTAAGACCATCTCAAAACTGCCGCACGTACTTTCGGGTGTAACCGTCTGCGGGGCGGTGTTCTTGAGGATACAGTCAACAAAATAGCGGATTTCGTTGTAGTAAGGACCGGCAATATCCAGGTTGATTTCCGAACTGGCACGGATGGCGGGTTTGATTTCGACTTGTTCTGGTTCCTTTCCTGCTGGATACACCATCAAGGTAGCGCCGTTGTATTCCAGAACCGCCCGTTCGAAAACTGCCCGATAGGAAGCCCGGAATGGGTTGCTGGCGTTGTACCAGCCCCCTTCTGCCTCGGCCAGGATACCGTTCCCATAATCATATTGAGTTTTGATATAGCTGGTCAGATATTCTTTCTCATCTTGTAAGCCGATCGATCGAACAGCTTGGGGTTTTCCGAGCAGATAGTAAATGAAGTCGGCATCGTGTATATGCAGGTCTATCGGCGCCAGCCCGCTGCGTTGAGGATCGAGGAACCAATTATCCCAAGACCAGCGCGGGGCACAGGCAATTCGCGAGAAGAAGACTTGCAATAGATTCCCATACGGCTTTTGTTCGCAGAATTGTTTGAGAACCACATATTCATCCCAGAAGCGGATCACCTGGGCGACCATGAAAAAAACCTGCTGCTGTTTTGCCGTCTCAGCCATGCGTTGAACATCTGCCAGCCTAAGAGCTGCGGGCTTTTCACATAGGACATGGTAACCGAGGTTCATGCAGGTAACCGCCATTTCAGCATGCAGATAGGTAGGCGTACAGATATCCACTATGTCCGGTTTTTCATTGCTTAGTAAGGCTTCCATCGAGGGATAAGCGTTTGCATGGTGGGCTTCGGCTGCTTTCTCTGCCTGATCCAAACGGATATCGGCTACGGCGATGACCTTAGCTTCTGGTATCATGGTATAGATATTGCTGTGAAATTTGCCGATGCCGCCTGCGCCAATGATTGCAACTTTCATGGGTATTCTCCTTCGGGAAGGTCTTATTGTGAAATTAAATTTTCCAGAATTTTCTTGGCTGAGAGGATGTCCTTAATTTGCTGGTCGCCTGATATTTCTCTCTCGATGGTCAGGGCGCCGCGATAGCCGAAGGATTTGAGTCGGGCAACCAAAGCCGGGAAGTTCACTTTTCCTTCACCCAAAGGTTTTTCTTCGCCCAGGTATCTGCCGGTTGTAGGGTAGATGCCGTCTTTGGCATGAACTCCCCGCACATATTTACCAAACACATCCAGAGCATCCACCGGATTGCCTTTTCCATACAGGATCAGATTAGCCGGGTCGAGGTTGATCCCGATATTGTCCATGCCGATCTCTTCAATCGTGCGCAAGAGGGTAACGGGGGTTTCCTGCCCGGTCTCGAACAAGAAGTAACGCCCTTTTTGCTTGTAAAAACTAACCAGGTATCTTAAGGTGCTGACCAGGCTGTGAAATTCCGGTTGGTTGGGGTCTTCGGGGATAAAGCCGACATGGGTAATGACGTCCACCACGCCGATTTGCACGGCAAAATCGACTCCCTGCATTAAATTTAACATGCGGGCATAGCGGTAAGTGGGCGGTACCAACCCCAGGGTGAGCGGACCATCGTAAGAATCCCAAATAGCAGGTCCTTCCCAGCCGCACCAGAACGCGGTAATCTCAATTCCGGTTTGTTTTACGGCATGGTTCACCTTCTCAGCCATCTCAACATTCATCAGGGTTTTATCCCAGCAAGCCAGTTGACAGGAAGGGATTCCCATCTCTTTGACCTTCCGAAATTCCTCCTCAACAGCAGTGGTCAAACCGACCATCACGCCGATCTTCATTGCTCCACCTCTCTTGGGATTGATTAGACAGAATTTAGTGAATCAGTTGAAACTTCTCGCCCTTTACGCCGCAAACGGGGCATTTTTCCGGTGCGCTTCTAGCAACCGTATGACCACAGATCGGGCAGACATAATAGTCGTATTCTTCCTGAGCGCTTGCTTGGGTTTCTAGCGCCTGGCGGAATAAGTTTTCGTGGATTTTTTCGGCTTCCAAAGCATATTCAAAACTGCGCAGAGCTTTGCTGTTTCCCTCGGCTTTGGCAACCTCGATAAATTGCGGATACATGCTGACCGATTCGTAATTTTCCCCTTGAATGGCTGTCTGTAAGTTCTCTGCCGTGCTTTTCACTTCGCCCAGGGTGCGCAAGTGGCTGTGGGCATGGACGGTTTCGGCGGCGGCTGCAGCTCGGAAGAGGCGGGCTATTTGGGGATAGCCTTCTTTTTCTGCCGCTTCAGCAAAAGCCAGGTAGCGGCGGTTGGCTTGGGATTCACCGGCAAAAGCTGCTCTAAGATTATCATTCGTAGTGGACATAATTGAATTCTCCTTATTTGATGATAGATTGGATAAAGAAATGATGGCCTAGGGACCGCCTTTGGTGTAATAAGCGGGATCGGTTGGGGTCTTCCCAGACGGATCCCAAACATAAACATAATCACCCACCTTTGCCCAATTGAACAGCCAATGGGCATCCGCAATGGAGAGATTCACACAGCCGTGTGAGATGGGGCTGCCGAAGCGGGAATGCCAATAAGCACCATGAAGGGCGCGTGCCTCATCGTAGTACATTGTCCAGGGCACATCTTCTAAATAGTAATAATCGGTTGGATCGCCGGTGCTCATCGTTTCGGTTTCTTTTTTCTCGTAGATTTGGAATAAGCCGGGCTTGGTATAAAAAGGTTTTAATCCGCTGGAAGCGAGGGTGGCAAAAACCAGCTCTCCGTGATCATAGACGGTTAGTACCTGAGATTCAAGGTCCAATTCGATCCAGCGGTTGTTATCGACGCCGGCCGGCGGGATTGGATATGGCTCTACTTTAGCAACATATTTCTTTTCGATCCATTCGTTATAGCCGATCAAATACCATTGCCCGTCCTCGGTCGTTTGAGTCTGGTAAATATACACAATATCGAAGCGCTTGTATTCCTTACCGGTTAGGTCTGCATTAGGCGCTGGAGATTGCCGCGAAGGAGCGGAATCTAACACCCAGCCGAAAGAGAATGATGGTGTTTCATAAAAGATGAAACCTTGAAACGACGGCGGACTGACCCGCGAAACATAGCCGCCCCAAACCCATTCCCCGGTTTTGACCTTGTAATAGATACCTTTATCCGATTCACTGCGGACAGAATAAGAAAAATAGTTAAAACCGACAGGCAGGGTGCGGTTGGAATTGTTATCAAAGGCATCTTGTTCGCTGGCATAAATGGGGATACTGCCGCGATACGTTACTTTGATATAACGATACGGAATAGAAGCAAGCGAAACCGGGGTGGGATACGCCGGAATTGGCGGGGGAGGAAAAAGAATACCCTGTTCTGCATAGGCAATTAATGCCGCGGCAGGACCTAGGGCAAGGCAGTCCTGCGCAGCGGGAAACAGGCTGCCGGGCAGGCACAATGTTTCCCCGGCGTATGGCTCGGAGGAGGCAGCAGACGCAGGTGTACCGCTATCCTCCGTCCCATCATCGGCAAAGGCGGGAAGGGGATTGTACGATAGGATCAATATCAGGCTGAAAACAACCAGGAGAAATCTGATCCGACTCATGTTTTTGGAGGGAATAAAGTTTCCTTTTCTCATGATAAATCTAATCTATTTTATCAGGAATTTAAGAGGAATGGAAAGGATAATTTGTCGTATAACTTTGGGGAGAGATTAGAAGAGATCGGAATTGGTGTATTTCTTGCATCTGTCCTATGATGGATGGACAGGAAAAGGCTTGGATCCTCGAATTGATGATTTCTTGACACTTTGAAATGGGTGTGCTAAAGTTAAACCAAGGTTTGCAATTGTTCCCGTCCTGAAATAATCACAATAAAAGGAGTGCTAAATTGACCAAATCACGCACCCAATTGATGGTAGATCGATTACGCGAACTTCAGGCGTCATCGCCCGATATCGAAGCGTCCGCTGTCGTCAGTGTAGATGGTTTAACCATTGCTTCAGCGCTCCCGCAAGGGGTAGAGGAAGATCGTGTCTCAGCCATGTCAGCTGCGATGCTCTCGCTGGGTGAACGGATTGCCGGTGAGTTAGGGCGTGGTTCACTTGAACAGGTTTATATTAAAGGCGAAAAAGGCTATGTGGTGTTGATGGCAGTCGGTGAAGAAGCAGTATTGACTGCATTGGCGCGCGAACAGGCAAAGTTAGGGTTGATCTTCCTGGATATGCGCCGGGCAACAGAAGATTTATTCAAACTTATTTGAGCAATTATCAGCAAAAAAAGCATGGAACCTATTCCAAAAAGCGGCTTGTATTATCCAAATAAATTAGCCCGTATCACCATATTGGCTCTGGAAGAAGTTATGGGGAAGAATGGGATCAACGCTATCTTAAATGTGGCGAATCTATCCCATTTGATTGGGAATTATCCTCCAGATAATCTGAACCGGGAATTTGATTTTGCGGATTATTCTTCGATTAACGGAGCGTTGGAAGAGCTGTATGGTCCACGCGGCGGGCGCGGGTTAGCCAAAAGAGCAGGCAGGGCAGCCTTTGCGGAAGGATTGAGGAACTTTGGTGCGCTTTCAGGGGCGGGTGATCTGGCATTTAAGGTCTTACCGCTTTCTGCTAAGTTGAAAATTGGACTGCCTGCCCTGGCAAAAGTTTTCACCACTTTCAGCGATCAATACTCAACGGTAGAGGAATTCTCGACCTATTACACCTATACCATGCACAAATGTCCGGTGTGTTGGGGAAGAAAAGTGGAGGCACCCTGTTGTCATGTTGGGGCGGGGGTAATCGAAGCCGGGCTGAAGTGGCTTTCGGGCGGTAATGAATTCCATGTGATACAAACGGATTGCCGGGCAATGGGTCATGAGAAATGTATCTATAAGATCGATAAAGAACCCAAGACATAGGTTCGGCAGTGAATAACGAGAAAGCTCATATTCTAGTCATAGAGGATGACCTGGATATTGCGGATATGTTGAGTGCCTATTTCCGCGTCCAGGGATATGATGTGAGTACTGAAAATTGGGGTGAGGATGGTGTTCGGGCAAGCCAGCAGAAACACCCGGATATTATCATTCTGGATATTCAATTGCCGGATATCAACGGCTTTGAGGTAGCGAATCGGCTGCGCAACGATCGGCGTACGCAAAATATTCCGATTATTTTCTTGACCGAACGGCGCGAGCGCGAAAGCCGATTGAAAGGGTTGGAACTTCAGGCGGATGATTACATTACGAAACCGTTTGATATTCAGGAATTGCGGCTGCGCGTCCGTAATACGTTAGAGCGGGCGCGGCGGGGTACCTTGACCAATCCGGTAACAGGAATACCAGAAAGCAAAATGGTAGATGAACAGCTGGCGCAATGCCTGCAAGAAGGGGGATGGGTCGGTGTGATTGTGATGCTGGAGAATCTATCCCGTTTTCGGGATATTTATGGGTTTGTGGCGTCCGATGATCTCTTGCGCGCCGTGATTTTGATGATTCAGGATACCCTCAATCAGTTGGGTGGAAAAAGTGATTTCTTAGGTCATCTTACATCCTCTGACTTTATTATCATCACAAAGCCCCCGCATGTCGAAGCATTGATCAGGCGTATCTCGGGACGTCTGAGCCAATCTCTGGGATATTTCTACCGCGAGCAGGATCGGGATACCGATGTTTTTCGCGGAAAGCATCTGGCAGTCAAGGTCGAAGCGCTGCCTTTAGATACGGCGGTCATCCCCGATTTTCACCGATTGCGGGATGAACTAGAACAAAGGATTTCGCAGGTGCCTCATTGAAAACAACCGTTGTTATTCCTACTTATAACGAAGCAGAAAATATCCAGAAACTGGTGCCTATCTTATTGGATTTACCCATTGACGATTTTTCGGTGTTGGTCGTGGATGATAACAGCCGTGACGGTACGGGTGAGCTGGCGGAACAAATGCGCGAACGCCACCCCGGGCGGGTTGAAGTGATACACCGTGCCGGAAAACTGGGCTTAGGAACCGCCTATATTGAAGGGTTTAGCCGGGCGCTGGCGAATGGTGCCGATGCCGTTGGTCAGATGGACGCAGATTTTTCGCATCCGCCGGAGAAACTGGTTGAGTTGGTTAATACCTTGGCGCAGTGTGATGTTGCGATCGGTTCACGCTATGTGAAAGGGGGCAGCCTGGATGAGAAATGGCCCCTCTGGCGGAAGGGATTGTCGAGTTTTGGGAATTTTTACGCCCGTACGATTTTATCCATGCCGTTACGGGATTGCACGGGGGGCTTTCGCCTTTATCGCCGGGAGGTTCTTAGCACCATCCCATTGGGACGGGTTCGGTCGAATGGGTATGTCTTCCAGGTGGAAATGGCTTACCTTGCCCATCGCTTAGGGTTTCAATTCAAGGAGATACCTATTTACTTTGCAGACAGGCGATGGGGACAATCGAAAATGTCGTTTCGGATTCAGCTCGAGGCAGCGGTACGAGTCTGGCAGTTATTATTTGCCTATCGTGATTTGAGGTAGACCTCAACCAAGTTCTGCCATTCTTCCAGGCTTAGGGATTGTGCCCGTCGAGTTGGATCAATACCGGCAGCTGTCAACAGTCTTTCGGAAATTTGTTGATTGAGACCTGGCAGGGAGGATAGAGCATTTCTTAAATTTTTCCGTTTCTGCTGGAAGCCGGCTCTGGCTAACAAAAAGAAACTGTCTAGTTGTTCCGAGGGGATCAGCGGTTGCGGATAGAGATCGATACGGAGGGTGGCAGAATCGACCTTTGGAGGAGGGTAAAAAGCGCCGGCAGGGATACGGACCACCTGTTTGGGTTTTCCATAGACCTGAACACCGAGAGCTAATAGGCTCAAATCACCCGGCGCAGCACAAATACGCTCCGCAACTTCACGCTGAATGGTCAGGATCAGGCGGGAGGGTTTGACCTTCATCTCAAGCAAATGGCGGATGAGATGGGAGGTGATGTTATAGGGGATATTGGCTACCACCATAAAATCTTGGGGTTGGCTGGGTCCCTTTTCGTGTAGCAGAATGGCTAGCAGGGGATCGAGGTTGAACTTAAGAATATCCCCCCGTACAAGATGAATATTCTCCCATGGCTGTAATACTTCTTCTAATGCAGGAATTAGACTGGCATCCAATTCAATGGCTATCACAACCTGCGCTTTGGCTGCCAGGTAGCGCGTCAGACTGCCCAAGCCTGGACCAATTTCCAAAACCAGGCAGTTCTTTGAAATCTCAGCCGCCTGAATAATTTTTTCAACCGCTTGTGGATCGATTAAAAAGTTTTGACCGAGCTTTTTTTTCGGGTAGAGTTTGTACTTATTGAGAAGATAAGGGACATTGAGGGCTGGGATTTCTAGCGCAGGAACCATGGTATTGTCTCCGGAGCTGGCGGTAAGAAATAGACGGTAACATACCCTGACCAGGGAACATAATTTTCATTGTCGTAGCCCAGATCGATCCAAACTTTACCCGGAATGCCGCCGCCGGTATCGGCAATTTCTCCAAAACCGTATCCTGGAATATACACGCGTGTCCCTTTTAGTACGCGGTACCATTCTAAGGTTACGGCTACGATTCCTTTGGTTAGAGGTTTCCCGCTGGCGGTGGAATAACTGCAGATTCCGCTGGCAAATCCACAAGGATAATACGAGGTTGCATACATTTCGACTGCTGCCCAATAGTCCAGGTCTGTGCCGGGCACTTTTTCTATGATGACTTTAGTGCCGTAGCCGATAATTTTGGGCTGGGGGTCTACTTTAGACCAGTTTTCAATTAGCTGCCGCGAAACCTCTTGATCATTCTCATAGCGGATGGTGGTTTTATTAATTTGGGCTCCATCCCATCCGGCTTCGATGATCCATTCTTGGCCGCGGGGTGTATTGGGATCGGGGCGGTACTCAGTGCCTTGAGGGATGGCGATTTGTTCGAGGAAAATGCTTTCTTTCACCTTGGTTAATTTTATGATTCCGCTAACCGGAATGGGTTGATCCTCTGCCGGGGTGGAGAAATCCAAATTTTGGAGGGGAAGCCCTATCTGCGCCAGAGCTTTTCCAACGGTGGCAGCAGAAGTATAGGTTTGAATTTTATTTCCATCCGTCATGATCGTAACAGGAACCGACCGCTGTAAGACAACCCGTTGTGAATCCCCCAGCAACGCATTAGGATCGATGGATAGGCTATCTGAGCGGCGGATACGGTAGCCGTTTTCCCATAAGGCGTCGAGAAGGGTGGTGGCTGTTGATTGAAACTCGGATATGGTGTTGTTTTCCATTATGGCTATCTGCCGCCGGGGAATTACCTGGAGAAGATAATATTTCCCGGGTTGAAGCGGAGACTCCAATGAAAGAGGAGCGCCATTCCACCATAGCTCGCCAATATCAGCAGGGTTAAAGCCGGCTAAAATAAGCAGCTTCTGTGGCTGGGTTTCGGTAGTGGTAATTGGCTGGGTTAATTGGGCAGATGGCGACCAGAATTGGACTGCCAGAGAAGGCGAGATAGTGGTTTCCGGAATAAAAGGCTGGCAGGCGATCATCAGACTGGTAAGGAGTAAGATGAATGAACACCTAAAATTGAGTGATACGTTTAAAATGGTCCTTCTCATATTTTAAGAGTATAACAGATGCAGGTATAATATGTCAGGTAACTTGTTGGTGATGATAGAGAGGCAAAGAAAGAAAAACGCCCCATCGGGGGCGGTGATTGTGCCGAGAGTCAGAATCGAACTGACGACACCACAATTTTCAGTCGTGTGCTCTACCAACTGAGCTATCTCGGCGATTATTTTGCAGGGTAGGAAGGATTTTACCCGTACAGGAGGATATTGTCAAGAAAAAAAACGCCAAAATAGTGCGGCTTCTGAAATTGTGGGTTTCTGTTTTATAATTAGTTTCGTAATTCAATTGATATAGACAATACGTTATAGGTGGTTTTATCAAAAGCTGATTGATTTTAGCATTTTGCCTAGAACGTTCATTTGCAATCATAATTCAGACTGAAGGAGTGTTCAGCCGATGGAAAGAAAAAAAGTCTTTGTTAGTGGGTGTTTTGACCTGCTTCATAGTGGTCATGTGGCATTTTTTCAAGAAGCTGCCAGCTATGGAGATTTATATGTGGCTCTCGGCTCGGATAAAACCGTCGCTGAGTTGAAAGGGCGAACCCCGATCAACAGTGAAGAGGAAAGGCTTTTTATGGTTAAATCGGTCGCTTACGTCAAGGATGCCTTCATCTCACGCGGGTCGGGGATTTTTGATTATGTCGATGAACTGCGCAGGATCAAACCGGATATCTTCATTGTCAACGAAGATGGCAATGTCCCCGGCAAGAAGGAAATATGTGACGAATTGGGTATTCAATACATTGTCCTGAAACGCAAACCGCTGCCGGGCTTATTGCCGCGTTCCACAACCGCCTTGCGGGAGATCGATACGATCCCCTATCGGATAGATTTGGCTGGCGGCTGGTTGGATCAGCCTTTTGTCTCCAAGTTATATCCGGGACCGGTGATTACGATCTCCATTGAGCCTACCGTAGAGTTCAATGAGCGCAGCGGCATGGCATCCAGCACGCGGCGAAAGGCGGTTGAGTTGTGGGGTCCGCGCTTACCCTCGGGTCCGTATGCCAAATTAGCGAAGATTTTGTTTTGTTATGATAATCCGCCGGGCACGAAAATTATCTCCGGCTCCCAAGATGCCATTGGGATTGTGTTTCCCGGCTTGAATATCTCTTATTATGATGGGGAATACTGGCCCTATAAAATCGATTCGGTACAAGATGAGGAAGTCTTACAATTTATCGAGAAATCGTTGTATCTGGTGCCGTTGGGACCCCGTCAGCCAGATTTTGACGTATTGGCGGATACCCAATTCAGCCGCGAAAACGCGCGGGCGTTATCCGAGGCAACCGTAAACTGCTGGAAAGCCATCCTTGATAAGGATATTCATCGTTTTGGGGAATATTTCCGTGCCTCTTATGAAGCTCAAATTGTGATGTTTCCGCATATGGTGAATGACAATGTCTTAAAATTGATCAACCGTTATAGAGATTTGGCATTGGGCTGGAAATTATCAGGAGCCGGTGGCGGAGGTTATCTGATCCTTGTTAGTGATAAACCGATTGAAGAAGGTTTTCAGATCATTATCCGGAGACAAGATACTTACTAGATGCGGATAAGAAGTTCGACGATATTCTTGCGGTCGCTTTCCCTGTTTTTACTGGCGGGAGCTCTTTTGTTGACCATTTTTCAATTGGTCAAATATAGCCGTATTCGCAGTACATTTCCGCCCGGTATGATTATAGCCGGTGTACCGGTGGGAGGGTTGGATCAAAATCAGGCGGCTGATCGAATCACCCAAGTCTATAGCCTGCCGGTAATATTGCACTATGGTGATTCGGTGATCCATTTGAAGCCCTCGCAAGTAGGATTTAAATTAGATTTGGAAACCATGCTCGCTGCAGCCGATCTGCAAAGGGTCACCCAGCCTTTTTGGAGTGCTTTTTGGAGTTATTTATGGAATCAACTTCCTCCGCCGGCTGAGGTTCCAATCCGGGCTACCGTATCAGAAGAGCG
>Ga0101944_10005568_pt1 | contig 14161 bp, 13 predicted proteins | sample DewCreD2012metaG_FD_75245 | JGI IMG/M metagenome (GOLD analysis project Ga0101944, IMG submission 75245) | Hot spring sediment bacterial and archeal communities from British Columbia, Canada, to study Microbial Dark Matter (Phase II) - Dewar... ... | reverse complement strand
GGGCGGCTCCAACATTTATGCTGCCAACGACCCGTTGCTTGCCACGATGACTGCCGAAGAAAAACAGCGCCTCTTTTCCATCGAGCAACTCTTCTACTTCTACATGCCGCGCATCTGCAATCACTGTCTCAATGCGGCTTGTGGGGCGGCTTGCCCTTCGGGCGCCATCTACAAACGCGCCGAAGACGGTGTTGTTCTCATCAATCAGGATAAATGCCGCGCGTGGCGCATGTGCGTTTCGGCTTGCCCGTACAAAAAGACCTACTACAACTGGTCAACGGGCAAATCGGAAAAATGTATTTTGTGCTATCCGCGTCTCGAATCGGGACAAGCCCCCGCCTGCTTCCACTCCTGTGTGGGACGCATCCGTTATCTGGGCGTTCTGCTCTATGACGCTGACCAGATTGAAGACGCCCTCAAAGTGCCTGACGATCAACTCGTCGAGCGTCAGCGGGAGATGATCCTCGACCCGCACGACCCGAAAGTTGTTGCCGCCGCAAAAGAAAGCGGCATCCCCGATGGCGTCATCACCGCCGCGCAGCGCTCGCCTGTCTATCGCTACGTCAAAGAATGGGAACTGGCGCTGCCGCTTCATTCCGAATATCGTACCCTGCCCATGCTGTTCTACGTCCCACCGCTTTTGCCCGTGCTCAATGCGACGGGGACAAACGGCGCGCAGCGCGTGGAAACCGATTTGTTCAGTTCGCTGGAAAACGCCCGCGTACCTGTCCGTTATATGTCGCGCACATTGGCGGCAGGCAAAGATGAACTGGTCATCAAAGCGTATCAAAAGATGATTGCGGTTCGCATCTACAAGCGCGCCGGTTTCGGGGTCTAAGAGCAGCATGACCATGGGGCTGTTGCGGAAGGTTTCGGACAAAAAGCTGGCGGCTGGCAACGGCGCCTGGGCCGTCTCTTTGCCGCAATCCCGCTTGAGCGCGGCAAGCTCCCGCTCGAGCGTTTTAATGCGCTCTTTCAGAGCGTCTGCTCCGGATTGATTGTCCTGTTTTTCCGCCATGTAAAACCGTTCCCGAACAATGTGAGGGCCACTGCCTTGCCGGGCGCCGAAATTCCCGCGTGTGGGAAAATTTGAGGCGGCCGCTTTTCCTTGGAGGACGGGCCGCCCGAATTCAATACTAGATGATAAGAACCAAGCCGCTCATGTCAAATATTGCCGGGGATGAACCCGTAATACCGGCCCATCCAGTAGGGCGTGATCATGTCAATGCCCTGGAAATAGCGGTCCCCGGTGGGCCATGAGCTTCCGATTTTGTACGGGCTTCGCTGCCACTGGAAATCGCTGGTCACGCGGTACTGCACGGGCAGCGGCTCACAAGCCCAGTCCGGGTGACCAGGAACGGCCGGGAATGTCATGGGGACTTTAGGCTCGAACGCCTTGCGCGGACCGTGGGGGAAAGCCATGAGTTCGCTGACCGCGCCGAAGATGCGGCGCGGCTCGCGCGCGCCCTGCGCGGCCAGGTACTGCCAGGTGAAGTGCGGATTGCGCTCGCGCCCCGCGCGCCGCGCCGTGGGCGCGTCACAGCCGCGCCCCTCGGGCAATGGCTTCTTGTCCTCCCAAAAGTACCTGATGGTTTCCCGGTACTTGTCCGCCAGCTTGGGGTTCGGCTCGAAGAGAATCAGATGATAATAGTTGTTGAACAGCAGATTCAGATTGAACCACACGGTTTCGTAGTAATCGTTGTAAGCCTCGCCGTACACATAGACCTTCTTGAGATTGCCCACATAATTGCACTCGAACTCGCGGCCCGGTTCCGAAGAGGGGCATTTGGACACCATGCCCATGACGCGCGAGCGCCAGGTTTCCCGGAGTTGCGGATCCGGGGCGGCCGCGGCGGCCAGGCCGAACCAGTTCAGCAGCATGGCGCTGTTCATCCCGTTGGGAACCTTCACGGCCGGGTTCACATAGGGGTCGTAATTTTTTTCGCCATCGGAATCCTGGATGCCCCAGCCGCTCATCACGCCGTGGCGCGTGTGTTTGCCGTCCACATCCATGATGTGCATATTGTTGTCCCAGATGTGCGCGGCCATGGCCGTGATGTTCTCGGCGGCGCGTGCCGCGAAATCCGGCTCGGTCAGAATCTGCCAGATGATGGCGTTGCCCCAGAACACGCCGGTGAACTGGTCGCGGCTGGCCGTGCCGCGGAAGCGCCAGCCCTTGTACTTGCCTTCCTTGACTTCGTACTGGTTGCGCGCCGGGTCAATGTCAATGATGGGTTTGTCGCGGCGGCCCTTCCACTCATCCACCTCGTAGGCGCGCGCGATGAGGCCGGGCACGCCCGTGATCTCGCGCAACTGCGTCATGCCCGTGAGGCATTTTTCCACATTGGCGCGCGCATAATCCTCACCCGTGACCGCGTAATAGAACGCCGCGCCGCCGCAGTATGTGCCGGTCCAGATGGCGGTGTCGCCGTAGCCCGCGTACGAGCCGTCATAGTACATCTCGTGGGCCAGGCCCGTGGGGGACATGACCTCGTCGTAGCGCTTGTTGTATTCGCGGGCCTTGGCTTCGAGCCAGCCCGGGGCCGAGGGGTCCGCGGCGCTGCGCAGGGCGTAGAACTCCTCGGCGGTTGCGCCCGCGGCGTCCCGGGCGGAAATCACCAGCAATACCACGGCTTCCCTGTCCGGCGCGTCCGCGATGAGCGCGCAATCGTCACCGATCGTCAACCATTCCGGCGCCGCGTCCACGGCGGGCGCGGGCGCGCCGGGTTCGGCCGCGTCCGCGAAAAAGGCGCGCGCCATCTCGATGCGGCACCCGCCATACGGGGCCGCCCCGCCCTGCCCCTGTATCTGCACGCGCGCGTTTTCGCCCAGTTTGACCGCGGGCAGATCCCTATAGATCAGCCGGAACTCCGGGGCCGAGACAGCGAACTCCACCTCGCCCTCGGCGGCGGCGCCGTCCGCGCCCGTGACTTTGAGAACCGCGCTCGTGCGCTCCACGGCTGTTGGCAGTCCCGCGATGCGGCCTTCTCGCGTGATGCGCAATCCATAAGGAAGTTTGCCGGAAAGCAATTTCACGGAAACGGGCTGCGCCACGCCCTGCGCCTGCACGGGCGCGTCGAACGGCTTGCCGGCCGCGATGGCGTCCGCGCCCGGAACGCTCACGCCCGACGCAAGCGCGGGCGCGTGGAGCAGAAACAAAAGAGCTGAAAGCGCGATGATTCGTGTCATGGAACAATACCTCCTGACGGCACACCCTGTTTGAGGATCATATTATAGACGAAAACCGTGGCGCCGCAGGCGGGACGGCGTTGCGACGCGCTGCTAACGGAAGTAAAATCAAACCAGAACCGCAGCAGGCGCGGCGCGCGCCAAGGGGGACGCGATGAAGGTTAAAGTCAAAGTCTGGCTGGAGAAGGACGGCCGCAGCGTGATGGGCGGCGGACGGTATGCGCTTCTGAAAGCCATTGATGAAACCGGATCCCTGCGCGAGGCGTGCGCGCAACTCGAAATCTCGTACCGCCACGCCTGGGGGCACATCAAGAAGCTGGAGCAGAGCGCGGGATTCGCGTTCGTGGACACCAAGGTGGGCGGCCGAGGCGGCGGCGCATCGGCCCTCACGCCCCAGGCCCGCGAATTCCTCAAACAATTCGACGAACTCAAATCCGGCATCGAGCAATATGCGGAACAGCTCGCAAAAGACATTAAGCAACAATGACCATTCCATAAATTCACTATTGAATTAACGGAGCTGTGCCGCCGCGCAATCAATGCGCGGCCGCGGCGCTTGCGGCCGGTTTGCTCTTTGCGAACAACGGAACCGGCGTCCATTGCGCCTGGCAGGGGTTGCCCTCGGCGAACCACATGGTGCGGCTGGCGATGTCGAAGATCATGCCGGAGAGCGTGGACCCGCTGTGGCCGTGGCAGCAGACCGTGTAGTCGCTGCCTTTGGGGTCGTCGCCGCTGTGATCCGACAGAATGGTCTTGATGGTGTCAATCGTCACCTTGCCCGCGGCCTGTTTGATGAGGCGGTCCGCGGCGTCGTAGCGCTTGTGGGACGATGTGGCGTACTCAAGCCCCTCCATGCCCTTGACGGTCCAGTAGGTGCCCTCGGGCAGATTGGCGTCCGTCATGTTGATGTAGTGGTTGGTCTGCGCCATGACGCCCTCGGGGCCGGGGCGGCGCACCATGGTGCGGCATGCTGTGAACTCCACAATGGCGTTGTCGCCCGACTCGTCCATGAAGCCGAAGAAACCGGCGTTGGCGCGGGCCGGGAACTGCTGGAGATATTCCATGGCCTGGGCCGTGGCGCTGCAGGTTTCGAGGATTTCATTGAGGATCATCATGTAGGGCGCGCCGGTGTAGGACAGGTCCGGCCCCTTCCACAGGCGGGCGTTGTTGGCGCCCACAACGAGGCCAGCCTCGTTCATGCCCATGTGGCATCCGGCGCTGGGGCACTGGGTTACGGTGAGGGTGGCCAGGCGGTCCGGCTCCGCAGGCTGCATGCGGCGCACGATCTGGAAGTCGCGCAGCAGGTTGGGGAAATCGTAGTTGCGCGCCATGAGCGGGGTTCCGGCAACCGTGGCGCGGGGCTGCGCGTGGACCTGCGTGCACCCGCCGGGCGCCTTGAGAGATTTGCCCGCCTCGCAGAACACGATCTCCATGAACTGCAGGCCCCACACATAGCCGCGGCCCATGCCCAGCCCGTCGGCCAGCCCGTCCGTGCGCTCGGCTTGCGCGGGCATGTGCCGCATCACCGCGCGCCGCGTCACGCGATTGCCGATCACGCCCAGCGCGGCCTTGACCACGGACACGGGAATGGGCGCGGGCCGGTTGTCCAGCCACATCTCGGATGTGAAGAAGGCATCCAGCATGTCCCGCGTCTTCTCGCGCATTTCCATGCCCTGCATGGCGCCGCGCTCGTATGCCGTGCCCGTGAGTTCAAGTATCTGCATCTGTGGCTCCTTAAGGTGTGTGCGACCTGCGAAAAGCGGGATCACGAATGAACGCGAATCAAAACCGAATTTGCGCGAAACCCTTCAAACAGCCTGCGCCAGGGGCGCATTGCCGCACAGGTTGTACTGGCGGATCAGGCGGAAGGCGTTGCCTGACAGAATCAGGTCGCGGGACTCTCGGTCTTTGTCCGTGGCCACAAGCGCCTTGGCCAGTGGCAGGATAATGGGATAGAAAGGCCAGTCCGTGCCGAACAGGATTTTGTCGTTGCCCAGGGTGTCAATCATGCGCTGAATGTTCTGCGGGGGCTGGCCGCCGATTTCGAGGCAGGTGTTGCCGTGCGCTTTGGCGTATTCAACCGCGGTTTCATAGAACAGCATGCCCGCGTGTCCGAGGATGAATGGGATTTCCGTGAATTTCTTGAGCGGCTCTTCGTACAGCTCCATGTCCGACAGCTTGCGAAGGAAAGATGGTTCGAGGCCGTTGTTGGCCGTGTGGAACAGGATGGGCAGCCCGGTGCGGCTCCAGCGCTTGTAGAGCCGCATCATTTTGGGATGGTTCGGGGGCAGGAACTGGGCGTAGGGGTGCACCTTGAGTCCGCGCGCGCCCATGGCCAGGCATTGCTCGAGTTCCTCCTCCCAGCGGCGCGCATTCACATTGATGGCGCAGAACGGGATGAGCCGCGGGTTGCCCTGCAGGTATTTTGCCTGGCGCAGGGAGTTGTTGGAGCCGCCGGGCAGGTCTATGGCCAGCACCACGGATTTTTCCACGCCCATGCGGTCCATTTCCTCGATGATGTTGGGAATGGTGTAGGTGGCGTTGGCGCCTTTGTTGGTGAAAATGGTGTGCGCGTGGTCGCTGAAGGTGCCGTTGCGGCGCGTGTTGCGCAGATTCACGCCCGAATACAGTGACAAGTCAATGGGAAGCTCGTCGTGGCGGAAGCAGTGGTGCACGGCGTCCGTGCGCCGGAAAAGATCAATGGGGCGCGACAGATAGAAGGACGAGCCGAGGTGGGTGTGGAAATCCACGATGGGCGGCGCGTCCTCCAGGGCCAGCACGGGTTTGCCGTCCGTGTTCATTTCAAAATACGGCAGGCGGGTGAGATCGTTGCAGTTTGTAAAGGTTTGTGGTGTGGACAATGCGGCGCTCCTTCTTTCCCGGGATGTTTGCATTATTTATTGTGACAATTTTTGCCGTTGCCAATCGTGGCGCGCGCCACGGGTCATTTCTGGTCCGGAGCATGGCCGAACAGTGGCATGCCGCGCTGGCGCGGCGCGCCGGGCCGCAGTTCGTTGAGATAATTGCGCGCCTGCCGGGTTTTCACCTTGATGCCGAAGCGGCGCTGCAGGTGGAGCTGGAGCTTGTGCGCGTTCCATTTGCCGCGGGGCAGGCCGAACACGCGCGGGTCCTCGAGCAGATCCTCTTCGAGCTGGCGCTTGGATTCGTCGGACAACTGGCTCGGGCGGCCCGGCGGCGGGGTCTTTTCGAGCGCGGCCAGGCCCTCTTCGTTCACCTGATGCACCCACCGGGTCATGGTCTGGCGGCTCAACCCGAACACCTGGTTCAGTTCCGTGGGCCGGTGGCCTTGCTTGAGCAATATCAGAATGGCGATTTTCAGCCCGGTCCACGCGCCGGGGATCTCCTTGGCCTTGCGCAGCAGCGCATCCACATCCACGGTCTTGTTGTCAATGTTGAGAGCTTTCACAAAAACCAGTATAGCATGCCCAAATCAATATGTCACATTATTTATTGCACGGGGAAATGGGGATCGGGGTTGACGAAACAGATCAGTCAAACTCGTATTCCGACAGCGCCAACTCAAGATTTTTAATTAGAGCAGGCAATTCTTCTTTCACGGTACGCCAGACAATGTTGAGATTGATGTCAAAATACGCGTGAATGAGCCGGTTCCGCATGCCGATAATATCGTCCCATGGAATGCTGTCGTATTGGGAACGGCAATCTTTCGAGACTTTTGCAGCGGCTTCACCTGTTATCTCAAGACATCGCACCAATGAATGAACCAGCGTTCGATCCGTGTCGAGATCCGCGCGAACTTTGGAATCCGCGTACCCGGCCGCCTCTGTGGATGCGTCCAGCATGTGACGCATTCGGATGATGTCATCCCTATGCGGCATACAGAACCTCGGCGCGGGCCATGACTTCGTCCCTGAAATGGCGGCTCAAGTCTTCGGGAGTGCGCAAATCCACCTGCCTGCCGAACATGGCGGAAAGCTCCCGCTGCATGCGCGCCAGGGCCAGCAGGCCCGGCTCGCGGCCAGGCTCGAACTGCACCAGGATGTCAATGTCGCTGTCCGGCCGCAATGCCTTGCTCAATGCAGAGCCGAACACGGACAGTTTTGCAATGCGGTTGGCTCTGCAAAACCCGGTTATGCGAGTTGTGTCCACTTTCAAATCCGCAACCATAATCCGCACCTATACTGGATTATACCACAAGCTGCCCCGGGCTGCCTGTTGGAATGCCGCCATAAAAAGAGCGGCCGCTTGCGGGCCGCCCGGTGGCGCCGGTTGTTTATGACGCGAATGTGCGGTTATCCGAGGTACTGGGCGATGCGGCCCATGATGTAGCTCAAATCCCCGAACAGCGGGATGAAGCCGCGCAGCACGATGTCGCCGCGGCCGATGGCGGCCATAGTGTCCAGTTCGCCGCTCAACATGCCGTACGCGATCTTGAGGTCCTTGACTTCCAGTTCCACGCTTGGAGACGCGGCCTTGCCTTTGTTTGGGAACAGGGTCTGATCCTTGACCTCCACATAAGCGAACGGCCCGTCCGGGAGCACGGCGAACTGGGCGCAGCCGTCGGCCAGGTGATGCACGGTCGGCTCCACGCCGGGGTCGTACTCGGCGATCTCCCGCATGCCGAACACCGCGGTGTTCAGCAGCAAAGTGACCGTGCGCTTGAGCCGGACGGGATCTTCCAGGTCCGCGGCGGAGGGCTTGAGCGTCTTTTCCATGGCCGCGGTGAGCTTCATGAATTTCAGCAGAATGATGAGGTGCAGCAGGCCCTTTTTGGGCATGGGCTTGGTCACTCCGTCCATCATGTCCACAATGTCCTTGACCGAATCGAAGGTGAACAGCACCGTGGGGCTGGAGTGCGCGCCCTGCCTGACCTTGAGATTGCCGCCCTGGAATTCCAGGTGCGCGGCCGGGCCGCCGTTCAGAACCTCGAACTGGATCACATTGTTCCAGCCCCGCACCATGCGCTTGAGCTGCGGGTCGAGTTCCATGAGGGTTTCAAGATGCGGAAGCAGGACTTTGAGAAACAGGTTGGCTTTGATGACATTTGGGTCCATGGCAGTCTCCCGTGCCGGTTTATCTTTCAAGGTCTGCATTGTATCACCTGCCGGTTGAATATTCAATCGCGCGGTGCGTGCGCTCCGCGCCGATCATGATCATAATGAACCCGGCCGCAATACGGAACTGTAAATGTCCATGATTTGCCGCGCGTGCGCGGCGGGCGAAAACAGTGTGCGCGCGCGCTCACGCGCGGCCTCGCCCATGCGCGCGCGCAAATTTTCGTCCGCGAGCAGCGCAATCAGGCCGCGCGCCAGCTCGTTCCCGTCGCCCGGCGGCACCACAAGCCCGGTCTGCCCGTGAACGATCATTTCGGGAATGCCCCCGATGTCCGAGCCGATCGAGGGAACGCCCGCGGCCATGGCTTCGAGCACGGTGCGCGGCAGGGAGTCGGGCCGCACGCTGGGCTGCGCGTGCACGGCGCAAGAGGCCAGAATCGCGGGCACATCGTCGCGCCGGCCCGCGAACGCCACGCGCCCGGCAAGAGGCGGCCGTGCGGCCTCGGCCCGCAGCCGCTTGCCGTAGTCTTCGGAATCCGCCTGCGGCTCGCCCACGACCACAAGGCGCGCGTCCGGCATTTCCTTGAGAACTTCGCCCATGGCGCGCAAAAGAATATGATGGCCCTTGAGCTCGGTGATCGTGCCGACGATGCACACCGCGGGCGCGTCCGGCGGAATGCCCAGTTCGCTGCGCGCCTGCTGTTTTTGCCCGTCCGTCACCTCCGGAATGTCCATGCCGTTGCGCACCACGCGGATTTTCTTTTCCGCAACGCCCAGTTCCAGCAGGGACACGCGCACGGCGTCGGACACCGCATGCACGGCCGCTGCCGCGCCGCAGGCCACCTGTGCGTATGCGCGGTTGGCGCGCCGGGGGTCCAGAATCTCGCGCGCCGAAATCACCAGGGGGACGCGCGCGCGGCGCGCGGCCAGAACCGCGTGCAGATTCACCAGGGAATTGGCGTGGATGAGCGCGATGCGCTCGCGGCGGGCGATGTCCGCAAGGGCGCCCGAGGCCGCCAGAACCTGGCCCGCGAAGCGCGCGGCCTGCGCGGGGCCGGAGCGCCAGGTGGGCCGGGGCATGGGAACGCGCAGCGCGCCGTCCGGTTTGTCCCTTTCGGGCAACTCTTCCAGCGGGAATGAAAACACCGGGATGAACGCGAAGCGCGCGGGATCGGTATGGGCCAGCAGATGCAGGGCGCTTTGCGCCGGGCCTTCGTGCCGGGTTCGGCTCATTTCGGCGAGCAGGATGCGGGCCGGATTCGCGGGCATGGCGCGCCTCACACCAGAGCCGGGCGGGACGCGGGCGGCGCCCCGTCCATGAAGATGCGGTGCCAGAACTCGATGTTCAGCAGAATCCAGAGCTTGTGCCCGTGGTCGCGCACGCCATTCTGGTGCTCGTTCAGCAGGCGGCGCACGGTCACGAGGTTGAACAGGCCGCGGGACCTGGCGCGCGCGTCCGTGAGGTGATCCCAGAGGACTTCGCGCAGGGGGCCGCGGAACCATGAATTCAGCGGCACCTCGAATCCCTGTTTGCGGCGGTACAAAATTTCCGGGGGCAGGAAATTCCAGAATGTTTGCTTGAGCAGGCGCTTGGTGGTGGCGCCCTTGATTTTCAGGCTGGCGGGCGTGGCTATCGCCAGCTCCACAACCTCCTTGGACAACAGGGGGCAGCGCACCTCCAGGCCCACGGCCATGCTGGCCCGGTCCACCTTCATCATCAGGGTCTCGGGCAGGTAAGTAAGGAAATCAATGAGCAGTTGCTGATCCGTGAAAGACCGGTTGTTGGAGTCGAAGCGGTCGTAGTAATACTGGAGCACATCCGCGGAATTGTAGCCGGAGAGTTCGGCGGCGAGTTCGGGCGTGTAGAGAGCGTTCTTCTCGTGGGCGGTGAAGAAGGCCAGCCAGTTGAGGTGGCGCTCGGCGTCGCTCATGGGCGAGAAGCGGGCCATCTGCTCCAGGCGTTTGCGGGCCAGGTTTTCGGACACGGAATGCGAGGCCATGGAGAACGCGGGCACGAGCAGATTGCGGCGCACGCCCTCGGGTATGTAGTTGTACGCATGCAGGTAGCGGTCGGCCACATAGCGCTCGTAGCCGCCGAAAAGCTCGTCGCCGCCGTCGCCGCTCAACGCCACCTTCACATGCTCGCGCGTGAGCCGCGAGAGGCAGTATGTCGGCAGGATCGAGGAGTCGGGCGCCGGCTCGTCGCAGTGCCAAACCAGAAGGGGCATGCACTCCATGAGTTCGCTGCTGGTGACCTTGAATTCGGTGTGATCGGTGCGGAAGTGCTTGGCCACCAGAGACGCGTAATTGGTTTCGTCGTATTCCGGATCGTCGAAGCCGATGGAGAAGGTGCGCACGGGCTGATCCGAGAGCTGGCTCATGAGGCCGACCACGGCCGAGGAATCCACGCCGCCGCTCAAGAACGCGCCCACGGGCACATCGCCCATGAGGCGGCGGCGCACGGCTTCACGGATCACCTTCTGAAGCCGCAGGGTGTCCTCGCGCGCCTGGTAAAATTTCTCCACCTTGATGGACGACGCGGACCAGTAGGGGCGCGGATTGGAGTCCCCCACGCCGATGATCATGTAATGCGCGGGGGGCAGTTTCTTGATGTCGTGAAAGACCGTGTCCTGTCCGGGCACATTCTGGAACGAAAGCAGGTGATGCAGGGAATGGGCGTCGAGGCGGCGCGGCACGGCCGGGTGCAGGAGCAGGGACTTGATTTCGGACGCGAAAAGGAACCGGCCCTGGGCGCGGGTGTAATAGAGCGGCTTTTTGCCAACCCTGTCGCGGGCCAGGATCAGGCGGCGGTTGGCGGCGTCCCACAGCGCGAACGCGAACATGCCGCGCAGCTTGAACACGAAGTCGTATCCGTAGGTTTCGTATGCGTGGACCAGGGTTTCGGTGTCGGATCGGGATTTGAATGTGTGGCCGCGCTTGATGAGGTCCTCGCGCAGACCCTCGAAATTGTAGATTTCGCCGTTGAACACCGTGCGCACGGAGCCGTCTTCATTGTCCATGGGCTGCGCGCCGCCCTCGATGTCCACGATGCTCAAGCGCGTGTGGCCCAGGGCCGTGAATCGGTCCAGGCGTGTGGCCGAGTGGTCGGGTCCGCGATGCGCCAGAACCGCGGTCATGGGGCCGATGGCCTCACGGTCCGCGTCATCGAGTCCATTGGGGTTGAATATGCCGCAGATGCCGCACATGCCTTTGGTCCTTTCGCTGCATGGTAAAAACAATCATACCCGAACCGCGCGCCGCATCACAGACCGGAGTTAAAAAACGCGCGCGGTCAATTGCGGTTGTTCTTGATGGCGTCCTTGAGGCATTGCAGGACATAGTTCTGCTCGATGCGCGAGAGCTGCGGGAACAGGGGCAGCGCCATGGTCTGTTCCGAGAGGCGGCGCGCCACCGGACACTCGTCCGGCGAAAGGCCGTATTTGGCGCGGTAGTATCCGGTCATGTGCACGGCGTGCGTGCCCTGGCGCGTGGCCACGCCGCGCGCTTCCATGGCCGCGCCGATGGCGTCCCGGTCGAGCGCGTCGTCCAGGGTAATCACATAAGACTGGAACGGATGGAACGCGTCATCCGGCACGGCCGGGGGCGTGACGCCCGGCACGCCCGCCAGGCGCTCGGTGTAATACTCGGCGCGGCGGCGGCGCACATCAATCACGCGTTCGAGCTTGTCCAACTGGCGCAGACCCACCGAGGCCTGCAGATCGGTCATGCGGTAGTTGAAGCCGAGCACATCGTAGGCGGGCAGCACGAAGCCGCCGTCGCGGTGCCGTTCGAGATCGGACACGGACGCGCCGTGCGAGCGGAGCACGCGCGCGCGCTCCGCAAGCTGCTCGTCCGAGGTGACCAGCATGCCGCCCTCGCCCGTGGTGATGATCTTGCGCGGGTGGAAGCTGAAGCAGCCCGCGATGCCGAACGCGCCCGCGTGGATTCCCCCGCGGCGCGCGCCCGCGGCGCACGCCGCGTCCTCGATCACGAATATCCCTTTCTTTTTCGCAACCGCACGCACCGCGTCCATGTCCGCAATCAGCCCGAACTGATGCACGGGCATGACCGCGCGCGTGCTGGCCGTGACGCGCCGCGCGAAGTCCTCGGGATCAATTGTGAAAGCGCCGGGCAGCACATCGCAGAACACCGGGCGCGCGCCCGTGTATTCCACGGCGTTGGCCGTGGCCACGAATGTGTAGGACGGCACCACCACTTCGTCGCCCGGCCCCACGCCCAGAGCCAGCAGGGTGATGTGCATGGCGGAGGTGCAGGAGTTGGCCGCCACCGCATATTTCACGCCCGCAAGTTTTGCGAACTCTGCCTCGAATTCCTGCACGCGCGGACCCTGGGACACCCATCCGCTGGCGAAGGCGCGCAGCATGGCACGGTGCTCTTCGTCCGTGAAATACGGTTTGCTGATCGGTATCTTCATAAGCCCCGCCTCCGCGTGCGCGGCCGCACGGCCGCGCCTTTCTGTTAATGATTTGTATAACGGAGTTTGGGAATTACACAACCGGAAAAGAGAATTAGGCGCGAGAGCGCCGCCAGAACGCCTTGAACCGGCGCGCGTCCGCGCCGCGGTCCGGGCTTTCGCAGATCACGCGGCCGCGGCAGCCGAGTTCGCGCAGCGCCTTGAGCGCGGCCCTGTAATCCAGCGCGGACTGGTCCGCGTTCATGTGCCGCCGCTCACCGTGCGGGCCGTACTCGATGCCGGACAGGTGCGCGTGGATCTGCGCCAGCGAGTCCGGCCCGAGCGCCGCGGCCATGCGCTCCAGCAGGCGGCGGAACTCGCCCACGCTGTTGGCGCGGCCCAGGGTGCGCGTGTACTGGTGGGAAAAATCCAGGCAGGGCAGCACGCCGGGCAGGTCCCGGCACAGCGCGAACAGCTCGTCCGGACTTCCGAACTGCGCGGCCTTGCCGGTCAGCTCGGGACGCAGAATCACATGCGCGAGGCCGTCGGCGTTCAGAATTTTCCGGATGCGGCGCACGGATTCGCGGATGGTTTTCAGCACATGAGCGGGGCGCTGGCCGGTGTAGAAGCCGGGGTGGAACACGATCTGGTCCGCGCCGCACAATGCGCCGGTGCGCGCAGCGGCAAGAATGCGCGCCTCGGACGCCGCGCGCTTGTCCGGCTCGGGCGAGGCCAGGTTGATGAAGTACGGCGCATGCGCGCTCAAGGGCATGTCCGCATGGTCGCGGCGCACCGCGTCCACTTCGAGCGCGGTTTCCACGCCCATTTTCACGCCCTGGACGAATTCGATCTCCAGGGTGTCCAGGCCCAGGCGCGCTGCCTCGGGGATGCCCCCTGCGGTGGTGAGTCTGGAGGCGGTTTCGGGCGGCCCGGCCGTGCCGAACAGGATCGGACCCGGCGCCGAGGAACAAGAAGCGGGTGTCATGGGATGCGCGCGGCTCTTTTCAGGTTCTGATGGCCCGTTTGCTTTTTGACATCACGGACCGCACCTTGCCGTCGAGCCGTTTGGACGCGCCCTTGCGGTCGTCAATGGTGATGCTGGTGAGCACGCGGCCGCTGTGGCGGCGCATCACGGCGTGGCATTTCTTGATGGTGGCCATGACACTGTCCCACGGCCCCTCGATGATGGTGCCCATGGCCGTGAGCTTGTAGTCCAGCCCGCTTTTGTCCACCTCCTCGATGACCTTGGTGACGAACGGGCTGACGCTTTCGCCCTCTGTCAGGGGCACGACGCTGAAAATGGCGATCATGGCTGGCGCCTCCGGTGAGATGAATGAGATGTTGCCCGCATTGGCGCAAAAGCGGGATTGCCGGGGCTGTTGAAAACCGGGCGGCCGCATAAGCAGGTACAGGCACGCGGAAACCTGCCGCGTTCCCAGTCCCTGTTTTTGCTATGCTCACGCCTTATACGCAGTTTTTGAAATTGCTCAACTACCCCTTAACCAACATTATAAACCGCGGC
>Ga0101944_10005567_pt1 | contig 14164 bp, 13 predicted proteins | sample DewCreD2012metaG_FD_75245 | JGI IMG/M metagenome (GOLD analysis project Ga0101944, IMG submission 75245) | Hot spring sediment bacterial and archeal communities from British Columbia, Canada, to study Microbial Dark Matter (Phase II) - Dewar... ... | reverse complement strand
TAAACTAAAAAAGCTATTTGACTCAAACAGAAAACCATTAATGCTAACATAACCGTTCTAATCGGATGTTTAAAGAAAAATTTTATCCCCTGCCACAATGCACTTCTGGTGCGATGTTCATTATTTATGATCAGAATTATCCTTGAATAATCGAATATAATAAAATAGAAAATAAATGCAAGATATGTCCATCCAAACCTGACCCATCCGGTCCAGTAGTTTATATACTGATACGGGTCGTCACCCCAAATTATAAATTTTATCCCGGTAAATATAAATTGGGTTAGATATAGTATAATAAATATCGGGATACTCCACAAAAAAAGACGAAAAAAGCGACCGAAATATTTTGCTGAATAAGTCCATAATGATGATATGCCCAAGTCCTTGCCATGAATAAAAACACCATAAGCGCCTCCGGAAATAAATAATGTCCAGAGACCATATAATAGCGGCATCAAGAATATCAATCCTGAAGCTGTAGTAAGTGAGGATGAATATTTCGTAATTAATTCAATAATGAAATCCATATTTAAACCGCTGGATAAATCTTTTCCCAGGAGAGAATATCCTGCAAGTGATCCCGCCAGTGAACGGAATGGAACCATTATGATTAATCCTGCAATAAGATTTGCAAGATAAAATACAATAATCATTCGTTTGTTTTCTTTCAGTGAAGACAAACCGGAAATTAAACTTTTAATTATCATGTTTTTCTCACTTCAACATTAAAAAAGGGTTTGAATTAGAGTGAGCGCATTTAGATATTCAGGTTGATCAAGCAAGGTTTGAACCCAGAACATAAATTGGAGCGCTATCTTATTTATTCCGAGAGATTGGAATTCAAGTGTTTTGCTGTTATTTAATAAATTTATGTCAAGAGGAATTTTATTTTCAGGATCAACCGTTGCGTAAACAATCCTTGATGGTTTTTCATATTTATATTTTTTCCACAATTCCTTTCCATCCCATTTTTCTCTTACTTTGTCCCCGTTTTCAAATAAACATTCAATTTCTACCGGAAAGATAAAATCACCGTATCTTCTAATTCTAACTTCAGTGAAATAAATTGATGTTGTATCATCTGATCTGTCCACAGATTTTTCTGTTAAATCATCTTTAATGGAATCTGTTGAAAAATTGTAGTCATATCCTTTTGGTTTGATTTCCTTACGCGAGATTACCTGATCAACACCGTAATCCAGCTGTGCATTTGAAAAAAGCGCCTGATTAAAGTACCAATCAAAATTAACACTCAATCGTTTTTCTTTATCTGTGAATTCCCTGTCTATTCTTGAATATTTCGGCTGATCCTCATGCCAATCTGGATTATTACCTGCAACTTCATTTACGACTGAAATAAAATCACTGGTAGTGGGATGTTGAAACCGGTATTTATCAAAGTAGGTCCGCATGATTTTCAGCATTTCATCGCGGCCAATATAATTTTGAAATGTGGTAAGTACCAACGCGGGTTTTGAATAAGAATTTACAGAGTAACTATTCCCTGAGTAAAATTCCCATGATTTTCTAATAGTGGTATCTATATCAGGAGCCATAAGGTAGGATAATCTTTGCATCTGCAGATCGCTCAGTTTGATTCCGAAAAAATCTATCATGTTTCCTTCAGGTCCATATTTATCTGTAACAATCTGCATCTCTGAGTAGGTATTTATTCCCTCATCAAGCCAGCTTTCTTCAAATTCATTTGATGCGACAAGGTGATACCAATAATTATGTCCAAATTCATGAATGATAACCATTTCGACCAATCGTACACCTGCTGGAAGACCATATGTTGTTCCTGCTGTAATTAAAGTTGGATATTCCATCCCACCTGAACCGCCAGCGCCGCGACGCGGATCAACAATTGTGAGATTGGGGAAAGGATAATCTCCGTACCAGTTCTGGAAATATTCTATCCCGACCTTCGCGGCGTCAAGATGACGCTGTGCCTGGTCAGCATGGTCTGGCTGAAGAAGAAGTCGGACTTTCACATCCTGAACGGTAGTCTCGTGCACTATAAACTCCGGACTTGTAGTCCAGGCGAAATCATGAACATCTTCAGCATGATAGTAATGAGTAGCAGTTCCATTCCCATTATTTATAACCTTGTATTCAATTCCCGTTGCTCCTACGATATTTTTTTCAGGTACAGTTATGTTTACATTATAAACACCAAAGTCAGCAAAGAATTCTGAGTTTGCGTGGTATTGATGACAATTCCAGGCACCATTTATATAAACACCGACTTTAGGAAACCATTGTCCTACAAAGAAATATTCGTTCTTCGCACCGGTGCGTGCAAAAGGGGGCTGAGGGAGTACTCCAATAAAATCAATATTTAATATGATTGAATCTCCAGGTGCCAGTGGTTTTTTAAGAGGCAGACGAATTACAGTTTTATCTTCAGTATTACCATCATCCGGCTGAATGAATTGTATCAAATTAGTAATATCTTCACCTGAGTGAAGTTTTATGGATTTAATATCAATAAAACCCCATCCCTCTTTATCAATTTCAAAACCGCGCGAACGACCACGTGATTCCTTCATAAATGTTGATTGATTGTTACGAAATGCATTCAGATAAAGATGGAATTGCAGTTCGGTGATTATATCCTTCGATTTGTTGAACCATTTTAAAACTTCATGTCCGGTCAACATCCGTTTTGATGTGTTTAATGTAACATCTATGTCATAATTTGCGATTCTCGGACTTAACGGTTGTTGAAAAATTACCGGTTGAGAATTGAGCGCGAACCACGAGTGTAGTAATAAGTTTACTAAGATGAAATATCTTGCTATTTTCATAACAGAGACTTTATATCGTTTATAAATTTTGAATTGTTGGCTTTTTTATGATTTGTTTATCACGAGACAACCGGAAATGATGTCGTGTAATGCCTGTTTTCGCTGTGTGAATCCTGCCATTATGTATCCGATTAATAATGTTAAACTTGAAATTATTTTTGCGAAATACCTGCCCGTTGCCCGTCCGAATGATATTCTGTTACCGTTTAGATCCGTAACGATTATCCCCAATGCCATTTTACCAATAGTGGCACCTTTCATGGATTCCATCAACGCAAAATAAAGCCATTCTGCAGCAATTGCCAGAATTATTACAGAAAAATAACCCATGATTACTGTAAATATAAATTCATCCGTGACTTCAAAATCTGATGAAAATAGACTTATTCCCACCAGTGCGAAGAATGGAACGATTATAAAAAAGCCTATGATACCAATTATAATTTGATCGAGAATATAAGCAACAAATCTCTTCCAGAATCCTGCATAATGAAAAACTGGTTGTTGAGAAGTGATAGCATTTTGATCCATATTTTAATCCTCTCTTTTAATCAAGTTTAACGAAAAAATATTCATTTTGTTTCATTTTGTAATAATTTGAGCATTTTTATGCAATCGTTTGTATTTTTAACAAAGGTGATTAATTTTTCTGAATTGAGTATTTTATTTTTTGTACCCTCTCTACATATTGTTTCAATTATCGGTTTCCAGAAATCTCCAATCGAAATAATTGGTTTCGGTTTGATTAAACCTTTTAAAATATACTCAAGAACATATGACAATTCAAGCAATGTACCGGTACCTCCAGGAAGGAAAATATAAGCATCACCCAATCCTACAAGTTTTTGTAGACGCTCCAGATGAGTCTCTGTTGATATAATTTTATCTGAATATTGATTGGGTGCACGGTTAAACACTTTTGTGGTAATCCCTATCACATTTCCACCTGTTTCCTTCGCGCCCTTCGCAGTTGCTTCCATGATCCCTCCATAACCACCATTACAAACTGTGTAACCGTTTGCACCTAATAACTTTCCCATTTCGTACGCCATCTCGTATTCTTCATCTCCCTCAGTCGGGAAAGAACTGCCAAATACTGTGACGATAAATTCCTTCATTAATTGTTCAGCCCATTCTATTTTTTTATACTTTTCGGTAATAGGAGATTAATCGAGAAATTCCCAGCTTACTCCAAATCTGAGTCGACGAGAATGAATCGGATAAAAATTATTCATGACAACATTTGTATTGAGTAAGTTGTCCAGGATAACATGAAAATAAGCATCTCCTATCCGTGCTAAAATTACTAAATCGAATATTGAATTTGATTTGATGTTATAATAATTATTTTCAGGAAGATAATCTATTAGTTGTTCCTGAAATTCGTAGCCCTTGTAAGCGTCGAATGAGGTTACCTTTACACCGGCTTTTAATTCAAGATGATCACGGAATAATCTGTCGATATAGTAAATTCCTCCATAAACAGTCCAATTTGGAATTGTTTTATCAACTAGCCCTCCATTTTCTTTGTATATGTATTGAAAATTCGATTCAATCAGAATTACGCTCAATTTTACAGATAGACCCGCATTTATACCTTTTATTATACATCTCGGAAATCGTTCGTAATAGTATATATATCCATTTCCATTGTTTAATTTTGAGGATAGCCCAATCGGATTCCAGATCGTCCTATAAAAAGTTTTAATATTCAAATTAAACCAGTTTGAATTTGTCCAGGTTATACCTGCTTCCATAAGATGATGCCGTTCTGGAGTACCATCTGTTATTATTGAGGATACAATTGTGTCCAATCCTTTTCTCTCTAATATATTCGGGAATCTGTATGAGCGTGAGTATCCTCCATATAATTTAAATTGTTCATTCGGTTTAAAATAAATATCACCGCCATATGAAATTGGTTTCTCGCCTGAATATGAATTATATTTTGCATAAGGGGAAAGAATAATTTTGTTGTATATCGGAATTTCAGTTTTACCAAAAATACTCAATATAATTGCTCTTTCCTCCCGTGTCGAAGGCGTGATCAAAATTCTTTGTGCCTGATATTCTGCCCCGATCGTAAAATTTTGAGATCCAAGGTTAAAATAATTGTTTATTTTTATTCCGCTCCATTGTGATCGCTGGTTTTGCTGTATGAAAATTCCATTGGGTAATGGTCTGTTTTCTTCATCACGATATTCACGAAGGCTGGATGTTAAATATAATGTAACAGCACTGATAGATGTAGAATCGTCAAATGGGTGAATTTCTAATCCGGTTTGAAAATCGTTCCTTGTTACTTTTTCATATGCGTCCGTATTTTTTACAGCTGCTTGTAAATTATCAAACCGGACTGAGTCGGGTGTGGCCTCAATATTGACCCCTCCAGGAAGTCCGAGGTTTGTCTTATTATGAATTTCTGAAATAAAAATGCTGTACCTGTTCCCGATATCGTATCTTAATTTTAACCTGCCGTTCCATCCATCATAATTTTCGTTTGCATATCTTTCTCCAAAAACGATATGTTGAACACCTGCAGTAATGTTAAAATTCCGGCTAAGGTTCTGACTGAGCATCCCATCGATTATGCTGAATCCGTAACCTGATTCGCTATACCGAATTCGTGAATATGGTTTTATTGATCTTTTATTTTTGCTCACAAAATTTACAACACCACCTGTGGAATTATTTCCATAAAGGAATGCCCTGGTACCATCAACAATTTCAATCCGTTCGATGTTTTCAGCGGGATATAGATAAAGATTATATCTGCCATTCCAGGGATCATTTAGTGGAATGCCATCGTTTGAAAATTGCATTCTTGAAACATTATTTCCATTCAACAAAATATCCGTTATATGCCCCAATCCACCAAATTCTCTGATAAAAAATCCTGGATGCAGTAAAAGGAGGTCTCCTCCATATTGGTAATTTGTAAAATTTATCGAACTATCTTTAATCTGATTTTGTACTGTCTGATCGGTAAATCCGTATCTTCTGAATGAAGATGAGGGAGGTTTTTTCAGTGTATCAATTGGCTGATAGTTAAGGGTGTCACTGATTTTATCTCCTTCCCCCGGAATCTGGGAAAAACATTTTGATAAAAAAAATATTACATCGAAAAGAAATATGAAAAAATAAACCCTTTTGATCACCATAAGTTCGAGGGAAATTTTTGAAAATATAGATAAAAGTGTTGATATAAGCAATACTGCAGATAATTTTGTTGTATCGCTGATAAAAATAATGAAAATCAGGCCATTGAATTCATAATTTTATCAATCGAATTGACGATCAGGTTTTCCTGGAGGAGTTATAAAAACTTTAAATTGCCTGCTGAATTGTTCCACAGCATTAAATGCTTTTACCTGATCGGTAAAGAATCCGTATAATGAAGAACCGCTTCCTGACATTTGTGCAAATTTTGCGCCTGCGGCATAAAGAGATATTTTACAGAATCTTATTATTTCATTATTATGAAGAATTATTGGTTCAAAATCATTATGAATTTCCTTTGTTAATTCTTCTGGATTGTGTATAGCTTTTAATACTATTTCTTTCAATGTCAAAATCTTTTTATTCTGATTATCTTCTTTATGCTTTGGAGTTTTCTCGAAAAGATTATATGCCTCACCCGTTGAAATAAAAATATCAGGATAAATTACGATAATCCAATATGGAAGGGCAAGCTGGAAATATTCTAATATTTCGCCTCTGCCAACAGCATATGCGGTTCCCTCATTTAAAAAATATGGTACATCTGATCCAAGTTGCAACGCCATTGATGCCAGAGTACGTTTATCAATATTAAGATTCCATAATTTGTTTAGCCCGATTAAAGTTGACGCAGCATCCGAACTTCCTCCTCCAAGTCCACCACCTACAGGGATTTTTTTAACTAAAGAAATCCGGGCACCATAATTATTTTTTGTCTGGTTTAATAATAATTTTGCCGCTTTTATGCATAGATTATTATCATCGGTCGGGAGTTCAGGATCGGTGCATGATAGTGTTAGTTTGTCTGATGGTTCAAAGAATATTTCATCAAAAGGATTCACTCTATGAAATATGGTTTCAATATTGTGGTAACCATCCTCTCGCTTATTCAAAATGCGAAGACCGATATTTATTTTAGCATATGCTTTAACGCTTATCATCAACACTGAAAATAAGAGAAATGGCAAAGAGATGCAACATTATCGGCTGTTCCTGACTCAAAATGATGCAGATTTAAAAATAAACCTTTTTAACACCATTTCATCAAACAAAAAAAATCTCTAAATTAACGACGATTTACTTGTATGTCTTATTGCCTATCATTCATTTTTTTTGTACTTTTTAAAACATTAATTCCAATAAATTTTAATGATTAATGATAAAAACCGGTGAATTTACAATTGGCGGAGGAAATCCGCTTGTCCTGATAGCAGGACCATGCGTTGTTGAAAGTCGTGAGTTAGTTTTACAAACTGCGGACAGACTTGCTAAAATTACCCGTCGTTATAAAATACCCTTGATATTTAAATCTTCATACAAAAAAGCAAACAGGACAAGCGCTAAATCATTTTCGGGTATTGAAATAGATTTGGCCCTGCAGATTTTAGGTGAAGTTCATCAGGAATTTGGTCTTCCTGTTCTTACTGATATTCATTCCGAATATGAGGCGGAAATCGCAGCGGGTGTTGCTGATGTTATTCAGATACCGGCTTTCCTCTGCAGACAAACAGATATTCTCTATGCTGCTGGCATGACGGGGAAAGTGGTGAATATTAAAAAAGGACAATTCATGGCTCCTGAAGATATGAAACTCCAGGCAGAAAAAGTAACGGCAACAGGGAACAAAAAAGTTATGCTAACGGAGCGGGGCGCCTCGTTCGGATATCATAATCTTGTGGTGGATATGAGATCGCTCGTGATAATGAAGGGATTTGGTTTTCCTGTGGTGCTGGATGCAACCCATTCGGTACAATTGCCTGGAGGAGGAAAAGGAGTCACAGGTGGACAACCCGAATTTATTTTTCCAATTGCACGTGCCGGAGTTGCGGTGGGAATCGACGCATTATTTATAGAAACCCATCCCGATCCTAAGCGTGCATTAAGTGATTCAAAATCTCAACTTCCGCTTGATCGCGTTGATCAACTGCTAAAAGAAATTATTCCCATAGATAAGATTGTAAAGGAGAAGATTGAAAAAAAACGTTAAACTATCATCTGCGCTCGTTCAAAAACTTAGGAAAATACGTCTGATCGTGCTAGACGTTGATGGTGTATTGACCGACGGATCGATTATTTACGGTTCGGATGGTACAGAATATAAAAGATTTAATGTTCATGATGGTTATGGTATATATAGAGCAAAACAAAAAGGTATTAAATTTGCGATAATATCGGGAAGAGTTTCTAATGTTACTACCATTCGTGCAGAAAAACTTGGAATAACTGATGTGTATCAGGGTAATGAAGAGAAAGTAACCATGTTCCAGAAGATCAAGAAAAAATATCGGCTTAGTTATGACGAAGTTTGTTTTATTGGTGATGATGAATTTGATTTATCCCTGCTCAAACTTGTAGGGGTTAGTGTCGCACCTGCTGATGCCACAGAAAAAGTAAGAAATGAAGTTGATTACGTCCTGAAAAAACCAGGCGGGCGAGGTGCGGTTCGCGAACTTATTGATATGATTCTAACCGCAAAAAAACTTCTTTAGGATTTGGCATGAAAGATAAAGAGTCAATAATTGAAAAAGGTAAAAAAGTTGTAAGAATTGAAGCCACTTCAATAGCGCAACTTGAAAATCGGATAAACGATAACTTTGCACAGGCGGTCGATATTATTTATAATTCGCGAGGCAGAGTCGTTATAACAGGGATGGGCAAATCAGGTATAATCGGAAGAAAAATAGTTGCTACACTCAATTCTACAGGTACACCTGCAATGTTCCTTCATCCCTCTGATGCTGTTCATGGCGATTTTGGTATGGTCAGAAGCGAGGATGTAATTATATGTGTTTCAAAAAGCGGGAATACGCCGGAATTAAATCAGTTAATTCCGTTATTTAAAAGAATAAAAGTACCAATCATAGCCATGACGGGCAACATTAATTCTCCATTGTCAAGAGAAGCGGATATTTTGCTTGATGTCAGCGTCCAAGAAGAAGCATGTCCGTACGATATTGCACCAACATCCTCAACTACTGCGACATTAGTCATGGGTGATGCGCTGGCAATGGCTTTACTGGAAAAAAGAAATTTTACACTTGAAGAATTTGCCTATTATCATCCAGGGGGAAATTTGGGCAAGCGGCTTCTTTTAAAAATTGATGAAATGATGGTTAAAGGTGACAAGGTTCCAATAGTAAATCAAAATGTTAATTTACGTGATGCGATACTGGAAATAACATCAAAACGACTCGGTGCTACATGTGTTGTTGATGATAAGGGAGTGCTGGTAGGTATTATTACAGACGGTGATCTGCGCCGCTTACTGCAAAAGACAACTAACTTAACTAACGTGACGGCAAGAATGGTAATGATACCTCATCCTAAAACTATCTCGAGGGATACTCTGGCAGCTGTTGCCCTGCAGGAAATGGAGGCATTTAAAATAACGCAATTGATAGTTGTGGATGAAGAAAATCATCCCATTGGAATGATCCACCTTCATGAGCTGGTGGAAGCAGGTCTAGGAAATGATAATCATTAAAAATATCCTTAAAAATAAAATCAGAAAATTATGAAGTTTTTAATAAAATGAAAAGAACAATCCTTATTCTGATTTTATTGACTTTTGTTTCATCTATTTTATTGATCGGATGCGAAGGAAAGGTAAAACCATCTGTTTCAAGTCTTGAGTTCAGCGACGAAATTCCCTCTCAGGAAAGCTGGAACGCCACTATAACCTTTTCAGATTCAGGTAGAATTACGGGGATTTTACATGCAGGTCATATTATGGTCTTTTCATCTAAAAGAATAACATTACTCGATTCAATGATAACTGTTGATTTTTACGACGACAATATGATCCATACATCTACCCTGACCGCACGCAGAGGAAGGGTAAATGATGATACTCAGGATCTTGAGGCGCATGAAAATGTTGTGGTAATTTCTGATAGCGGTTCGACCTTGCGAAGCGAGTCTCTTTACTGGACTAATAAAACGAAAAAAATTCATACACCTGAATATGTTGAGATTACTACTCCCACTGAACAAATAAAAGGACACGGATTTGAATCAGATAGAAGTCTGAAAAATAAAGTTATTTATAAGGTTACGGGAAGAGCAAAAACAAACGTAAATTAAATTAAAATGTTTAATAAAATTACCCTTTTTTCATTCATTTTTACATTTTTACCTCTCTTTTTAAATCCACTTCTCGGTCAGGAGGATCGTAACATTGTAATTCTTGAACACGCCGATAGCCTTGTTACACTTGAGATAAACGGACAGGAAGTTCGTCAGTTAATTGGTAATGTTGTGATGAGTCAGGGTAAAACAATTATAACATGTTCCCGCGCCACTCATTTTTTGGAAAGCAATATTGTTGAGATGGATGGAGTGGTCGAAGTAAAAGATGATACTATGCGACTTGTTGGTGCAAGAGGGAAATATTATGTAAATCACAAAATTGCTGAGGCGTATGATCGTGTGATGCTGCAGGATCCGACTACTTATCTGACTGCGTTATACGGGAAATATTATGCAGAAGAAAAACGCGCTTATTTTAAGGGGAATGTTTATATTGAAGATACCGCTTCAACCATAACTGCAGATGAAGTTCAGTATTATCGGGAAAGTGGTAAAGCGGTTGCAGACGGAAATGTAAAGATAGTTAATCAGAGAAATAGATTAACCGTAATTGGGGGGCATCTGGAAAATTATAGAAATGAGCGGTACAGTAAAGTGACACAAAATCCGATGTTAATTCAAATTGACGTAAATTCAAATGGAAAATATGATACGTTGTTTGTATCTGCATTGATGATGGAAGCATTCAGAGATTCATTGGAACGGTTAATTGCTACTGACAGCGTGAAAATATTTCGAGAAGGTCTCTCTGCCCAAGCAGGTTTGTGCGTATATTATACAGATATGGATAGTATAGAATTGAAAAATTCTCCCTATATCTGGTATCAAAATGATAGTCTGGACCAAAACCAGGTTTCAGGAGAAGAGATTTTTATTAAGTTGCAAAATAGAAGACTTAAAACAGTTTATGTCAGCGAAAAAGCAGTCGCAATTTCAAGAGCGGATACAACATTAACAAACAGATTTAACCAGATGACAGGTCGGGCGATTATTCTACATTTTTCGGATAACAAAATCAGGGAAATTAATGTTGTAAAAACAGCAACCTCGCTCTATTATTTATTTGATAAAAACGTACCCAATGGAATGAATATAACAACAGGAGATCAAATTATTATAACTTTTTCAGATGGGAAGATAGATAAAATAAAAGGAATTTCAGGAATTGAAGGGAAATATTATCCCGAAAAATTAATTGCCGGTAAAGAATATGAATTTAATCTCCCTGAATTTAACTGGAAGACTGATAGACCAGCGCGACCGGTTGATGCTCGAATTAAATAGTCGTAATATATCATAATAAATATTAACTGATGAATTCACAGGATCATAACTCTTTAAATACTAACCACACAATCGAATCACGGTTGAGTGTGCTTAGTTCAAAGTCACTTTATAAGAGATATAAGAAACGTTTTGTTGTCGATAACGTAAGCATAGAGGTAAAGCAAGGAGAGGTTGTTGGTTTGCTGGGACCAAATGGCGCCGGTAAGACCACCACTTTTTATATGATAGTTGGAATGATAAAACCTACCTCCGGTAATGTTTTTCTTGATGGTAAAGAAATTACCATGGAACCAATGTATAAGCGTGCAAGGATGGGCATTGGATACCTTTCTCAGGAAGCGTCTGTTTTCAGAAAACTTACTGTACATGATAATATAACCGCAGTTCTGGAATTAATGGGTATCCCAAAACAGGAGCGTGAAGAGAGGTGCCGCCATTTAATGGAAGATTTTGGTCTATCAAATGTTGCCAAAAGCAAGGGGTATATGCTTTCAGGTGGCGAACGGAGACGTACCGAAATTGCTCGTGCTCTTGCTACGCAACCAAAATTTATACTGCTGGATGAACCGTTTGCAGGAATTGATCCGATTGCCGTTGAGGATATTATGCGTATTGTTAAAAATTTGAAAAATCGCGGTATAGGCGTTCTCGTAACTGATCATAATGTCCATGAAACATTATCCATAACCGATCGATCATATCTACTTTTTGAAGGAAAGATCATCAAGGCGGGAAGTGCTGAATACCTTGCGAATGATCCTGAAGCGCGTCGACTTTACCTGGGAGAAAAATTCAAACTCGACCGGTACGAATAATTTGCTTTATTTTGTTTTAGCAACCACGTAAATGTATCGTAAAGGCGTCGAACCCGTATTGTATATATCATGTTCCCGATTTGGCGGACAATATAAAACCACATTTTTATCAATCGAAAGTGTATCTCCTCCTGAGATTCTCATTTCGCCTTTTCCTTCAAGCACTATCACCATTTCTTCATAATCTTTTGTATTGTGCTTTCCAACAGAAGTATTTGGTTTTAATTGAACCAGCCCCGAGTGCATTTCAACCGTTTCCGGTGGACCCCCAAGAAGTCGAATGTAATTCTCATCACTGATCTTGAGTGGTATGATTTTAGGTATCGGCGATTTTTGTTTGTCTCCTGCTTTTATGCCTGACAAAGGTAATAATGTAATGGTGAATATTAACAATGTCAAAACTACTAAAATTTTCATCCAGAATTGCCTTTCCTGAAATATTTCCTGACTTAAATTAACCATATTAACCCTTAATGCTTACTGTTTTTATATTTGTAAACTCCTTGATACCAATATCGCTTAATTCTCTTCCGTATCCCGAGTGTTTTATACCACCGAAAGGTAATCTGGGATCTGAAACAACCATGCCGTTAATAAATACCAGCCCTGCTTCTATTTCATCAATAAATTTTAATTTTTCACCCTCATCATTCGTCCATGCTGAACTACCCAGTCCGAAAGGCGTATCATTGGCAATTTTTATTGCTTCGTCAATATCGCGTGCGCTGAATAAAAGCGCCACAGGTCCAAATAGTTCTTCTCTGTACGCAGGTGAGTCATGTGGTATATTCGTTAAAATTGTCGGAGAATAAAAATATCCGCTTCTTTGAATACGGTTGCCTCCGCAAATTAATTTTGCTCCCTTACGAACACTTTCTTTTACCTGCCAGTCGAGTTGTTCTAATATTGCTGCTGTCGCAAGTGGTCCCATTTCCACTCCATCAGCCATGGGATCATCTATCCGGAGGGATTCCATTGCTTTGTGAAATAAACCCAAAAATGTTTCAAAAATTTTCTCATGAATAATAAAACGTTTCGCTGCTATACATGATTGACCATTATTAATGATTCGAGCTTTTACACCCTCGGTTACAGCTTTATTTATGTCTGCGCTCGGCATTACAATGAAAGGATCGCTCCCACCAAGTTCCAAAACACTTTTCTTAATCATTTTACCTGCATATGAAGCAACACTGCTCCCCGCCGGTTCGCTGCCGGTCAGTGTAACCGCTTTTATCCGTGGATCTTCAATTATTCGAGGTATTAAATCTGACCCGATTAACAATGTCTGGAATGCACCTTCCTGTATCCCTGCTCGTGTAAATATCTCTTCTATAGCAAGAGCACATTGAGGAACATTGGATGCATGTTTTAGAATTCCCACGTTGCCTGCCATTAACGCAGGCGCGGCAAATCGAAACACCTGCCAGAAAGGGAAGTTCCACGGCATGATTGCAAGTATAATTCCCAAGGGTTGATATTTTATATAACTTTTATTTGCTGTCGTTGGTATTATTTTATCTTCTAAAAAACGCTCACCATTTTCTGCATAAAATCTGCATACCCAGGCGCATTTAAGAACCTCTTCACTTGCAGCCCAAAATGGTTTTCCCATTTCTTTTGTCATGAGTACACTGAAATTCAGTTTTTCGGATTCAAGAATATCGGCGGTTTGAAAAAGCACTTTTGATCGTTCCGCAAAAGTACTTTTACGGAATGTGCGAAAACATTTATCTGCAAGTGCGATTTTATTTTCTACTTCTATTTCACTTAATGGGGTAAATGATTTTTCAAGTTCACCTGTTGCTGGATTTATGCTCTGGATAGGCATTTACAATTGTATGCAATTTAGATGTATTTTTGAATTACTTTTTTGTAATCGGTTTTTTCAAGTTCACGAACGCTCCGGTCAATTTTTTTCTCGAGATTTTTTTTATGTTT
>Ga0101944_10005566_pt1 | contig 14165 bp, 11 predicted proteins | sample DewCreD2012metaG_FD_75245 | JGI IMG/M metagenome (GOLD analysis project Ga0101944, IMG submission 75245) | Hot spring sediment bacterial and archeal communities from British Columbia, Canada, to study Microbial Dark Matter (Phase II) - Dewar... ... | reverse complement strand
TAAAAGTCAAAATGATACACCGGTTCGCCGTGCATAGTGTGATATTCATAGATGATGGCAAAGGAAGGGCTGTTGGTATTTTCTTGTACCCCCAGCTGCTTGCATAAAGCCTTGATAAAAGTTGTTTTTCCTGCTCCCATGGAACCGTAAAAAGCAATGACCCGGTGATTGGAGGAAAGCCGCAGAAAGCTGGCCGCAGCCTCATCCAGATGCCGGAGTGAAGGAATTTCAATGATTTTCTTCATGCCTTTTTATCAGATAAAAATCTTCTTTTACAATGAAATGAGCTTGTATTCTTTTTTACCGGTAGTGAGTTATTTGGGCAACAAAAGGGCCACGGGCACGATCATCTCTTCAAGGGAAATGCCTCCATGCTGGAAGGTGTTGCGGTAAAAAGAAGCGTAATGGTTGTAATTGTTGGGATACACAAGAAAATCGGCACAGGTGGCAAATATATACGAGGAAGTAAGGCTGAGGGAGGGGAGATGGGCGTCGGCGGGTTTGCGGATGGCAAATACTTCGCGGGGATTGTAATTAAGGTTCCGTCCTGTTTTATAGCGGAGGTTGGCCGAGGTTTCCCTGTCGCCAATTACCTTCACAGGGTTAAGTACCCTCACGGAGCCATGATCGGTGGTTATCATTACGGTTCGTTCATGATGCAGGCAGGTTTTAATCAGTTCCAGCAGTTGTGAATGCCTGAACCACGACTGGATGAGCGAACGGTAGGCGGCTTCATCGCCGGCCAGCTCACGCAACATGCCTACGGTGGTGCGTGCATGGGAAAGGGCATCCATAAAGTTGTACACCACCACAAGCAGGGGAATGTTGCTGTAATTGGAGAATGAATCCACCAGTTTTTTTGCACTTTTTTCGTTGAGAATTTTTTCGTAGTGCACAGGCACTTTGAGTCCCAGCCGGGTCATCTGCATTTGAAGCAGTTGCTCTTCATGGGTGTTTTTTGATTCTTCCTCGCTGTCGTCTTCATCTGTCCACAGGTTGGGGATCAGTTTATCTATTTCCAGCGGCATCAGTCCTGCAAACAGGGCGTTGCGGGCATACTGGGTGGTGGTGGGCAGAATACTGAAATAAAGGTCGTTCTGTTCAATGCGGCAAAAACCACTGAGGATTTCCGATAACACACACCAGTGGTCGTAACGCAGGTTGTCTATCAGAAGAAATACATGATGCCGTTGAGGATTCTTTTCCATGAGGGGGAACAGGTATTGCCTCATGAGTGAGGGGGAAAGCACCGGCTTGTCGTTGTTTTGACTGAACCATGAGAGATAAACCGATTTGATGTACCGTGCAAATTCCTTGTTGGCTTCGGCTTTCTGGAAAGAAAGGATTTCCTTCATTTCTTCGCCGCCACTGTCTATCTGCATCTCCCAGTACACAATCCGGCGGTAAATGTCTGCCCATTCACGCCAGTGGGAGGCATTGCGTATGGTCGTTCCGAGGCGGTTGAATTCGGTACGGTAGTCGGCAGTTACTTTTTCCGAAATCAATTGCCTGTGTTCAAGGTTTTTTTTGATGGTGAGCAAAATCTGGTTGGGGTTGACAGGCTTAATCAGGTAGTCGGCTATCTTGGCTCCGATGGCCTGGTTCATAATATTTTCTTCTTCGCTTTTGGTGATCATTACCACCGGAATGGCAGGAACAAGCCGTTTCAGTTCATTCAGCACCTCCAGCCCGCTTTTCCCCGGCATCTGTTCGTCAAGGAAAATGATGTCAATATTTTCCCTGGCCGACACGTATTTCAGCGCATCGTTGCCGTTGGCAGCCGTAATCACACGGTATCCTTTCCCTTCCAGAAAAAGAAGATGAGGTTTGAGTAAATCAATTTCGTCGTCAATCCACAATACAGTGATTTGTTTCATGGCTTGTATTGTTTATAGTAAAACCGCATATACCGGCTTTCCGAACCGTCTTTTAAAAGAATCTGCAGGTTGGGTTCTGAAATAATAAAGAAATAGTGGGAGGAAGCTTTCACATCCTTCAGAATCTCTTTTTCCCGGGCTGCAAGAGAATATAGATAGTTGGCGGCTTCATTCCGGTTACGGAAGGATTTTATCAGCACGGCAGTGTATTTTTTATTTATTTCTTCATTTTTCACTTCAAAAGAAGAAGAGCTGTAGTTGTCGAGGTTAAAATTAATCACATTAAACACCAGTTGGTTCGGGTTGGCTTCTTTCGGGATAAAGATGCCTGCCAGATGGGGAGTGTCTTCGCCGGGCACAGCATAGATTTCTTCTTCCGGTGACTGTTCTTCCACTGCGGTTGTTTGCATCACCTGTTGTTCCAGTTCGGGATGTTGTTTGTCCAGTTGTTCAAGGATGGCGGTGGCCATGGTGGCATCTTCAGTTTTAGGATATTTTTTTACGATGTTTTCAAGGATAAGACGTAAGCGGACTTTGTCGTTCATGTTAGCTATGCACATGGCTTTGAGAAGCATGAATTTGGAAGAAAGGGGATGTTGTTCCCATTTTGTTAAAGCAGTATCGCAGCGGGCAATGACCTCACGGTAATTCCCATCCCTGTATTGCTGGTACAGGTTTTCGTAATATGCTGCAGGAGCTTTTTCAAGGCGTTCAAGTTCTTTAAGATAGTCGGGGTTGGTGATAACTTTGGCATATACGCTTTGCGGATATTTTGAAAGAATCATCTGGCGGTAGCGTTCGGTCATGACGGCATTGTTCTGTTTTCGGTACATTGAATAAAGGGCATAACAGGCTTCGGCAGCCATCGGATCGTCGGGGTAACGGCGCATCAGTTCTTCGTACTGGCTGGCAGCCAGCGAGGGTTCGTTCAGGTCGTCCTTATATATCCCTCCTGCCGTGTACAGGGCATTTTTTATTTTTTCATGCGAAGCTTTCATCATGGAGTCGGTAAGAGGAAGATTGATCAGGTAGTATTCCCTCGATTTATTGCTCAGTTTTTTCTTTTTTTCTTCTTTCCCCTTTTCTTCAGCATTTTCTTCTTCCCCTTGTTCTGTGGTCAGTTCGCCCTGGGTGCGTTTATTGCTCCTCCTCCAGTTATCTTCCAGTTTGCGGTCGCCCCACCGGAGTTTAAATTCTGCTTCGCCGGCGGCACGGGTGGTGGGATTGTAAAAGTACCATTTGGAACTGCCTCCATCGGCAGAGCCAAAACCTCCCATGTTCATGTTTTGTGCCAGCATGACATTGTTTTGCTGATTAAGCATTTCTTCCATTTCCTTTCTTTTCTGCTCTTCTTCCTCTTTCTTTACTTTCTCAATCAGCTGGTCAATGAATTTGTTCCGTTCGGCTTCGGGCATTCGGGCAATCCGTTGTACGCTGTCTTCGAACTGCACCGTATTGATGCTGCGGGCCAGACGGCCTAGCACCTTGGCTTTGGTTTGAATCTTACGGAAATCAGGCTCGTTTTTGTCTATCAGGGCAACGGTGGAGTCGAAGTACCTGGATGCTTCAAGGTAATTACGGTCTGTATAATACAGGTTTGCCAGCGTTAGATACGAGCGGGCTTTTTGCCGGGTATTGTTAACACTTGTCCACGCCGACATTTTGTAATTTCTGATGGCTTCTTCTTTTTTGTTTTGTTTCATGTCCAGGTTACCGAGCGCATAATAAATCTGATCCCGGTATTCTTTATTCTTTATATCGGCCAGCATTTTGTTCAGTTGTTCACGAATTTCTTTGTCGTCCTGTCCCTGTTCAAATACTGCTGCCCTGTTAATCAGCGCATTGAAAGCAATTTCGTAAGGAGGATTTTTTTTGATAACACGGCTGTACCATTCATAGGCAGCCCTGCTTTCTCCCATCAGTTCATACAACTGGGCGATAATAAATGAATAGCGGATTTTCTTTTTTTTCTGCCAGGTCGCCTGCATGGCCATCTGGAGTTTTGGGATGGCTTCTTTGTATTTTTTCTGGGATATCAGGGCATCGGCGTAGATGGCATAATAATAAGCCTGTTGTTTGCGTGAGAGTTTTTTTGTTTCAGTTTTCTGCAGGATTTCCATAGCCTCTTTAATATCGCCGGTTTGCACAAGTGTACGGGCCAGCCACAGGGTGGCTTCAGTGATGGCCGACTCATCAGGATATTCATTCAGCATAAAGCGGAATGTTTGCAGGGCAAGGACAAAATCGCCTTTCAGAAAATGTGATTTCCCGATAAGCAAATAACAGTCGTCAATCCATTTATTGTATTCTTTTTTGTTGTAGAATTTTTTGTCTTTTTCGCGGATAACACCGTGTTTAAGTTCCGGTTTGACGGTAATGGAATGCAGCGCAATCACTTTGGTCGATTTTTTTATAGTCCGGTCCATGTCGCCTGCTGCTGAAGAGGCGGCTTCGTCGGAAAAAGGAAATACCGGCAGCAACTTGCTATAGTCGTCCTTTACCTCTTTCTCAAATTTCTTTTCACCCTTTTTCTGACTTTCAAGGCCGTTGAAAAAAATATTGTAATGCGACGTAAGATTATGGTATGCCCTTGTAATGGGCGTGTTCTTTTTGGTAGAACAGGCCTGAAACACAACCAGAATAAGCCCTATGACAGCATATCGCAAATGCACAATCACAATGTATCATAACATCCCTTTAATAACGTAAAGGGGTTTGCAATATTACGAAAAGATGACGAAAAGCGTCTTGTTTGGTTCATTTGGTTTCCAGTCCAGGGCACATGCCGGAGGAAGTGTGGTTTATGAAACATCCGGACATTGACACTTTGCCGGGAAACAAATTTTACAGGGAATAGAGCAAAGCGAACAACCGGGAAATGCCTTTCGGTGATTTTATCAACAATCTTTAAATGATTGTTTTTATAAGGTTTTTTGATGGTTTTTCTTCCTTTTTGTTAATAAAACTGTATGGTAGAGGATGGTTTAAGGCAGAAAAATTTGTTAATATTGAATATTAATAGTAATTTAGCTATCTGAAAATAAATTTTTAATAACCCTAAAAGTCGTTGATATGAAAAAATACATTTTACTTGTTGTACTGATACTTCCTGTTGTTTTTTCAACAGGCTGTAAAAAATGGTTTAACAAAAGCAAACAACAGGAGGCTTACATCAAACAGCTGGAAAATAAGATTCGTTCTGATTCCGCTATTTTTGCCGAAGAATTGCAGCGCGTAAAGGAAGAATCGCAGTCCATCATTGATTCTTTGCAGTCCAATTGCGGAAAATCTCAGAAAAGCGGGAATTATGCTTATTATGTGATTACAGGAGCCTTCATGGAACCTGCCAATGCAGACCGGTATAAAGCCAAAATGGATGCCATGGGATATACGGCTGAGATTATTGACGGTCCCTTTGGCTACAGGATGGTGTCTGTGGGGGGATCGAATAATCTGAACGAAGCCATTAATACAATGAATACCATCCGTAATTCTGTCACGGAAAATGCGTGGGTTTATGTAAAAAAATAACCCTGCGGGAAAATATCAGATCATTTAACAGTAAAAGCCGGAAGCATTTTCCTTCCGGCTTTTCTATTCGTGATGATAAGGTTCTCCTTTTAAAAGAGTGAAAGCCCGGTAAAGTTGTTCGGCAAAGATGAGTCGTGCCAGTTCATGAGGAAAAGTAAAACGTGATAAGGATAATTTTTCATGGGCCTGTTGTTTGATTTTTTCACCAACTCCATAAGCCCCACCCATGAGAAAAACAATATGACGGTATCCTCTGTTCATCAGTTGCTGCATAAAAGAAGCAAATTCGAGTGAGGTTTTTTGCTGTCCTCTTTCATCCAGAAGAATCAGAAACGTTCCTGGTTTGATTTCCCGTAAAAAAATTTCATCTTCCCGTCTTTGCCTTTCACCTGCCGGCATATTGAATAGTTTTTTAGACTCAGGCAAATAACGTATTGAAAAGTTTATATATTTATTTATTCTTAAGGAGTAAAATTGAATGCCCTCCTCTATAAAAGGAAAATTATTTTTTCCTATGGTGAGCAATTCTATTTTCATCTCTTTTCATTTTGAAATTTAATGGCAGTGGCATGATATTTCAAAAATTAGTATCTTGCAGTAATTTGGCGCGATAATTGATGTGCCTCTGTCAAAGGTATATTAATTTAAGTCATCTGCAATGATAATTTTTTACCCTGCGCCGGGGGATAAAATAAAATTTTATATGGGGAGAGTAATAAAATATCTTGGCGTAGCAATTCTTCTTGGATATGGGGTAAGCATCTGGGCTGAGGAAGGGTTGCCGGTGTTGCCGGGCGAAGTAATTTCGGCGATGAAAAGCGGAAATGCTTCTTTGCTGGCCCGGTACTTTAATTCCAGCATAGAACTGGAAATCATGGGAAAGGACGCCATCTACAGCAAGTCGCAGGCAGAAATGATCATGAAAGACTTTTTCAGCAAAAATTCACCGGTAAATTTTACTGTCCGGTTTGAAGGGGGACCGGAAAATGCCCGTTATGCCGTAGGCACTCTTGCCACCTCCCGCGGAAATTACCGGGTAAATATTCTTATTAAGGACAATCTTATTCACCAGTTAAGGATAGACAGGGAATGACGGAGATGAAATGGCTTGATGCTCTCATTGCCCATGCCCTTGCCGAAGATGTAGGGGAAGGTGATCATACCACCCTCGCCTGTATCCCTTCGGAGGCAAAAGGAAATGCCCGTTTGCTTGTAAAGGAAGAAGGAATCATTGCCGGCGTGGAAGTGGCTTGTTATCTGCTCAGGTATCTTGACAGGGAATGCCGTACGGAGATTTTGATCCCTGATGGCCGGCGCGTACATAAGGATGATGTGGTTTTTGTGGCTGAAGGGAAGATACATACCCTGCTGAAAGCAGAACGCCTCCTGCTTAATATTATGCAAAGGATGAGTGGCATTGCCTCCTGCACGGCAATGTATGTGGAGAAAATAAAGGGGACAGGGGCCGTTATTCTTGACACAAGGAAGACGGTTCCCGGCATGCGGATGCTCGATAAGATGGCTGTGCGACTGGGAGGAGGGCAGAATCACAGAACGGGTTTGTATGACATGATTCTTATCAAAGACAATCATATTGATTTTGCCGGCGGAATTGAAAAAGCCATCGAAGGAGCCAATCAATATTGTGCCAGTAAAAACAAACCCCTGAAGATTGAAATTGAAGCCCGTTCACTTGATGACGTACAACGAATTGTCCGTCATGGTCATGTCCACCGTATTATGTTTGATAATTTTTCGATTGAAGATACAAAACTCGCTGTACGGATGGTCAATCACCGTTACGAAACCGAATCTTCAGGCAACATTAACCTTGACAATGTTCGCCAGTACGCAGAATGTGGCGTTGATTACATTTCTGTAGGAGCTCTAACCCACCAGGTAAAAAGTCTGGATCTTAGTTTCAAAGCAATGGCTTGATGACCTACACTTATGCATATCCCCGGCCTGCCGTTACAGCCGATTGTGCTGTACTTTCAAAAATCAATGACAAATGGCACCTGTTGTTGATTGAACGGAAAGACAATCCTTATGCAGGCTGCTGGGCTTTGCCGGGTGGGTTTATGAACATCGACGAGACACTGGAACAATGTGCTGCCCGTGAACTTGAAGAGGAGACAGGACTGAAAAATGTTACCCTTGAACAGGTGCATGCTTTTTCGGACCTTGATCGCGATCCGCGGGGACGCACCATATCGGTATTGTTTTATGGAATTGTTTCCGGCGATCATGAAAAAATTCTGGCTGGTGATGATGCTGCTTCCTGCCGGTGGTTTCCGTTAGACAATCTGCCTCCCATGGCATTTGACCATCGGAAAATGGTTGAAATGCTTATGAAGAAAAAAATCGTGCAGGCCGATTGACTGATTCCCTTTATCGACCACTTTTTACATCATTGTTTGTTCAGAGATATCTTCAGCAATTTTTCCTCAGGGGCCAATAAACTTTAAAGGAAAGGTATTTTAAGGGATGAGGCAATCAAAGGGGAGAAACTTTTTTCGTACCATTCAGAAAAAAATTGTATCTTTATAAAAAACGATTTTTATGCAGAAAGCTGTGGTTTTATTGGCAAGCTGTTTTTTTATGTCTGTAGTTTTTTCCCAGGAATATACTTTGCATCTTAGGCCTGAGGACAGAAGCACAGATATTCTTACCCTCATTCGTCGGTTGCACCCTTTCCAGCTTAAGGACAATGCCATTTTTTTTAACGGAGAGGTGAATTCATTTAATTTTCCGCAAGGGGCCTTGATTATTATTGACGGAGTCAAAACCAGTGATGAGGTGAGTAACCTGTATGCCATTCCCGTGAGTGAAATAGAAAGTATTACCGTGCTTACCCGTCCTGCCGATTATGCCATTTATGCTTCTTTGAATGTCAGCGGGGTTATTATTGTTAAAACACGGCGGGGAGAGGAAAAGAATAAAAGATGAAAAGAAAAATACTGTCGCTTATTTTTTTTGCCGGGATGATGACCTGTGTCCCGGCACAAATTGCCAAGCCTGTGATAACGCCGCAGGTACGCAATAAAAATTCACTCGAAAAAGAGGGATTAAAAGGACAGGTAGTGAAGGTGGCTCAGCAACTGCATGAAGTCGCTTTCGATTCCGGTGGTAATGTTATTCCGGGCAGACGCATCAATATATATACTGAAAACTATGTGCGTTATTATGATGATTCCGGACATGTGACCGAAGAAATATTGTACAGGGAAGAAGGGAAGATTTTTATCCGCCGTACTTATGCGTATGATGCTTATGGCCACATACAGGAAGAGGTGGTGTATGATGAAAACGATTATATTCTTTCGAAGTATCATTTTAAATACGATCTGAGAGGATTGCCTGTTGAACGGATGGTGATGCTGAAGAAAGATGACAGATGGTGTTATGAATATGACAAGAATGGAAACCTTACAACATGCCGCAGCATAACGAATGGCAAGCCGGATGGGCTTACGGAATATGCGTACGATGAAAAAGGAAGGCTGATTTCAGAAACTGATAAAACTGCCGCGGGAAAGGTCAACATAAAGGATGAGTATACCTACGATGATCAGGGGAACATCATGCAGCGTATTCATTACATAAAAGAAATAAAACAGGTTTTTACTTACCGGTATGTGTATGATGAGACCGGTAACTGGATCCTTAAAACAGAATATAAATCAGACAAGCCTTATCGTGTGTATGTGAGGCAAATTTCTTATCAAACGGTTCCTTCCACAAACAGTTAGTTTTCTGAAGGATTAATAAACATTACACTGCGTTTGACAAAGTTGCTCAGGCTTTCACCGGTGAGTTTATTATTGGCCAGCAGGGCCAGGTCCACCAGCTGTTTGGCAAGGATGTTGTTTTTTCCGTACTGGTTAAGTTTTTCTTCCTGTTGTTGCTTAAGGTCTTGTTTTTGTTTGCGAAGACTTTCTGTTTTTTCTTTTTCCGGCGAAGAGATTTCGTTTTCTTTCTTTCCTTTTTGAAGTTCTTCGGCGGCTTTTAGCTGGGCTTCTGTTTCTTCCAGTTGATGGCGGAGAGGCTCAATTTCCGGAGCAAGATCCTTTTCCAGTTGTTTGATGATTTGTTTGATCAGCCGGTGATTGGTATTCACCACCAGATTGTATGTATCGGGTAAGCCGGAATAAAAACTTTTTGTCCCTGCAAGAGACGACATGTCTTTCATGCGTCTCGTCCATTCAGGCTGGGTAATGAGCACGGGTAATTCATTTTCCGGTAATTCTTCAAACTGAACATAAAAACTTGCTTCTGCGGGTGTATTGGCTTTTAATACTGCCGAAAGCATCTCTTTCTGGATTGGAGTAAGAAGGCTTTCTTTGGTTTCTTCTTTAACAATCAGCTTGTGGATTACATCAGCATCCACGCGGGTAAAATGAGCATCTTTAAATTTACTTTCCAGATGATTAATGAAATGGGTGTCAAGGTATCCTTCCATGAGAAGAACATCATATCCCTTGTTTCTGGCAGCTTCAATGAAAGTATATTGTTCTTCTTTGTTGGTGGCATAGAGGTAAATCAGTTTTTTATTTTTATCTGTTTGATTGTCCTTAATGAGTTTCTCATATTCCTCAAAAGTGAAATATTTCCCTTCGGTATTTTTAAAAAGGGCAAATTTTTCTGCACGTTCGTAGAATTTTTCGTCCTGCATCATTCCATAGGTAATAAAAAGTTTCAGGTCGTCCCATTTTTTTTCAAATTCTTCGCGTTGGTTTTTAAAAATATCGTACAGGCGGTCGGCTACTTTCTTCACAATGTGTGACGAGATTTTCTTTACACTGGCATCGCTTTGCAGATAACTTCGCGATACATTGAGAGGAATATCCGGAGAATCGATGACCCCATGCAGCAGGGTAAGATAGTCGGGGACAATTCCTTCCACTGAGTCGGTTACATACACCTGCCGGCAGTATAATTGTATTTTGTTTTTCTGAATGTCGAGGGCATTTTTAATTCTTGGAAAATACAGGATACCCGTCAGATTAAAGGGATAGTCCACATTCAGGTGAATGTAGAATAAGGGATCCTCTGCCGTCGGATAAAGGTCATGATAAAAAGAAAGGTAATCTTCTTCTTTCAGTTCGGAAGGTTTGCGTGTCCATAAAGGAACGGTGGTATTGATAATCCTGTCGCGCGAAGTTTCTGCCAGCTTCCCGTCTTTCCATTCTTTTTCTTTACCAAACACCACGGGGACAGGAAGAAAGCGGCAGTATTTGTTTAACAACTGTCCAATCCGGTCTTCTTCCAGAAATTCTTCTGATTCTTTGTCGATGTATAAAATAACGTCTGTTCCGTGGTCCTCCCTCGAAGCTTCTGTTAATTCATATTCCGGACTTCCGTTGCATGACCATCTCACAGCGGGACTGTTTTCACGAAAAGAACGGGTGATGATTTCGACTTTTTCAGCCACCATAAAGGCTGAATAAAATCCCAGTCCGAAGTGTCCAATCAGGGTTTCAGCCTGATTTTTATATTTTTCAAGAAATTCGCCGGCACTCGAAAAGGCAATTTGATTGATGTATTTGTCCACTTCTTCGGCAGACATTCCTATTCCGTTGTCAGAGACGGTAAGGGTTTTTTTATTTTTATCAATGCTAACCACCACACGGCAATTTTCCGTGTTTCCTTTGAACTCTCCTGCATTGGCCAAAGCTTTTAGTTTCTGAATGGCATCTACACCATTGGACACCAGTTCCCTTAAAAAGATTTCATGATCGGAATAAAGGAATTTTTTAATGACAGGAAAAATATTTTCAGTCGTTACACCAATTTTCCCTTTTTGCATAGACAGTATTTTTTGTTTTCCTGTTTATTCAAATCTTATGCCACCAGTTTCATGCCTGACATTTAGACAGGTTGGTGTTTCACCCTACCCCCGGATGCATAAAAAACCCCGTAAGCAATTACGGGGTAAGAGGATAAGAGAGAAAGATTTAGTCTTCTTTTTCTTCCTGTGCTGCATAGGCTTTCAGCAGCTCATTCTGAATTTCAGCGGGTACCTGTGCGTATTCTGCAAATCGCATGGTATAGATAGCGCGTCCCTGGGTTAATGAACTTAAAGCCGTGGAATATTTGTTCATTTCGGCCAGCGGAACCTTTGCCGAGATTTTTTCAAATCCTTTTTCACTGCTCATTCCAAGCACAATAGCCCGCCGTCCCTGTAAGTCGCTCATTACATCGCCCATCCGGTCTGAGGGCACCCACACATCCACGTAATAAATAGGTTCCAGAATTTTGGGACCTGCATTTTTGAAAGCTTCCTTAAAGGCATTCCGGCCGGCAAGGCGGAAGGAAATTTCGTTGGAATCTACAGGATGCATCTTGCCATCGTACACAACTACCCGTATGTCGCGGGCATAGGAACCTGTCAGGGGTCCTTCTTCCATTTTTTCCATGATGCCTTTTAAAATGGCAGGCATAAAACGTGCATCAATGGCTCCTCCCACAATGCTGTTGATAAACACAAGCTTCCCGCCCCATGGCAGGTCATGTTCTTCCTTATTTTTAATATTGACTTTAATTTCTTTTCCAGGCAGTTTATACACGGTGGGATCAGGAGCTCCTTCCACATAAGGTTCAATAACGAGATGAACTTCGCCAAACTGGCCGGCACCGCCGGATTGTTTTTTGTGGCGGTAATCAGCCTGAGCCACTTTGGTAATGGTTTCGCGGTATGGAATTTTGGGGGCAATAAATTCGGTGGCTATTTTATATATGTTGTCGAGGTGCCATTTCAGAATGTTTAAATGATATTCTCCCTGTCCGCTTACGATAATTTGTTTCAGCTCTTTTGAGTATTCAACAAGAATGGTGGGGTCTTCCTGATGGATGCGGTTTAATACTTCTCCCAGTTTTTCTTCGTCTCCCTCACTGGCACATTTAATGGCTGTGCGGAATTTAGGTTCAGGAAATTCTATCGGCGGAAACTGAACGGTATGATTGTTCAGTGAGAGGGTGTGATTGGTTTTTGTATTTTTTAATTTTACTGTAGCCCCAATATCTCCTGCGGTCATTTTAGGGACTTTATTCCGTATTTTTCCAGCCACGGCAAACAACTGATTCAGCCGTTCCTTTGTGCCATTGTTATTGTTTGTCAAATCAATCCCTTCAGTAATTTCCCCCGACATGACCTTGAAAAAGTTTATTTCCCCCAGATGTGGTTCGATGTTGGTTTTGAAAACGAACAATACAGGATTCCCTGAGGCATCACATTTTATTTCCTGCCCTTCTTTACTTACAGGAGCAGGGAACTCAGCAGGAGAAGGCACATAACTGCACAGGAAATCCATCAGGCGGCTTATCCCCATATTTTTTCTGGCAGCCACACAGAGCAGAGGAGTAATTTTTGCATTCCGCAACCCCAGCCTGAGACCTTTTTGTAATTCTTCATCATTGAGGGTGCCTTGTTCAAAAAAAGTTTCCATGAGTTTGTCATCACTTTCCGCAGCCTTTTCGATCAGCTGGTTTCGTAGTTCTTCGGCTCGGGCTTTTTCACCGGCCGGAATGTCAGAAATTTCCGGTTTCCCGCCTTCGGCCGGGAATTTTAATTGTTTCATCAGTAATACGTCAATGAGGGTATTAAACGATGCCCCTTCATTCAGGGGATATTGTACTATCACCACCTCACTTCCCATCCGTTCTTTAAGTTGTTCAAGAACTTTCTCAAAGTTTGATTTTTCATGATCCAGTTGGTTGACCACTATGATTTTGGGTTTGTTGAATTTTTCGAGGTAGCGTGTTTGAATTTCTGTCCCCACCTCAAAACCATTTTGGGCATTGATGAGTAAAAGTCCTACGTCGGTAACAGCCAGTGATGCAATCAGCCCTCCGCAGAAATCATCAGCCCCCGGATTATCTATAAAGTTAATTTTGTGGTCCTGGTATTCGGTATACAAAACGGTGGAAAATACCGAACTGCCGTTGTTGTGTTCTATGTCGCTGTAATCCGATACCGTGTTTTTTTGTTCTACACTGCCCCGCCTGTCAATAATGCCACCTTCATACAACATGGCTTCAGCAAGGGTCGTTTTCCCCGATCCCGAATTTCCGCACAATGAAATGTTCCGTAATTGAATGGTCTGATAATTTTTCATCCGTGTTAATTTTTTGTTTTTAAAGGCCGGATGTTACCCACATGCCTCAGGTTCCGCTCTTCCCTGAGTTTTTGTTCATCCGCCTTTGTATTAATCCATCTTTAACGTCATGTGGGTTTACATGCGAAAAAGCAAAAATAGAATATTTACTTAATAATCCAAATTTGTGATTGGGTTAAGGGGAAAGAAAGAATTAGGTTTTGTATATTTACAAACCATATATTTTTAAATACTTGTTTTTTATTTACTTATTTTAATTTCAATATATAAATATTTTTATTATTTAATTTTTTAAAAAGAGTCAAGGGGGAATTTCTTCATGTAGCATGAATTTTAATGTAAAAAAAGTAGAGCATTATTTTGCAAAAACATTGTTTTTTTAAAAATTAAACCTACCTTTGCAACCCGTTTTTATAAAAATTAACAAAAGAAATTAAGGGAAAGATATGCCAACAATACAACAATTAGTACGCAAAGGGCGGAAGAAGCTGAAGTCAAAAAGTAAATCTCCTGCCCTGAAGGGATGTCCTCAGAAGCGAGGTGTGTGTACACGTGTGTATACGACCACTCCCAAAAAGCCTAATTCGGCGATGCGGAAGGTGGCTCGTGTACGCCTGACCAATGGAATGGAAGTTACCTC
>Ga0101944_10005565_pt1 | contig 14166 bp, 13 predicted proteins | sample DewCreD2012metaG_FD_75245 | JGI IMG/M metagenome (GOLD analysis project Ga0101944, IMG submission 75245) | Hot spring sediment bacterial and archeal communities from British Columbia, Canada, to study Microbial Dark Matter (Phase II) - Dewar... ... | reverse complement strand
TTTACGAATTCTTCAAAAGGATGGTAAAGCCAAACTTAATGAAATTGCAGAAGAAGTTGATTTGACCATTCCTTCAGTCAGTGAACGCATCCATAAACTTGAGAATAAAAATTATATCATCGGCAATTATGTAAAACTTGATAGGAAATTATTTGGATATGATATAACTGTTTTCATTCACGTTATAATGGAATCATCAAAGAATTATAAAACTCTTATTGCAAAAGTTGAAAAAATTCCTCAGATACTTGAATGTCATTCTGTTTTAGGAGAAGGTTCGCATTTACTAAAAGCTGTTGTAAAAAAAACTGAAGATTTGGAAAAACTATTAAGTGAAATTCAATCTTGGCCTGGAGTAGTTTCAACCAAAACTACTTATGTGCTTTCAACTATTAAAGAGACTTTTGAAATTTCAATTTAACCAACATTAACTATCAATTAAAGGAGGTATATGTCAAAATCAAGTAATGGAGCAATTGAAAAAGTGCTCAAGTTTATAAAGGACAACAAAATTCAATTTGTTGATTTGAAGTTTATGGATTTTCCCGGACAATGGCAGCATTTCACAGTGCCAGTCAGTCAATTTGATGAATCATCATTTGAAAATGGATTTGGGTTTGATGCTTCGTCAATAAGAGGATGGAAATCAATAAATGAAAGTGATATGATCATCATCCCTGATCCTTCAACAATGTTTTTAGATCCATTTATTGAGTCTCCAACAATTTCTTTAACCTGCGATGTTTACGAACCAGCAACCAAAGAAAAATACTCTCGTTGCCCTCGTAACATATCTCAAAAAGCGGAGGCATATTTAATCTCCACTGGAATTGCTGATGTAAGTTATTACGGTCCGGAGGCAGAATTTTTTGTTTTTGATGATGTCAGATTTGAATCGCGTTCAAATGGTAGTTTTTATCTTGTTGATTCAATTGAGGGAAGATGGAATTCAGGTCGAGAGGAAAATCCTAATCTTGGATATAAACCCAGATTTAAAGAAGGTTATTTTCCTGTCCCGCCCACTGATTCTTTAATGGATTTGCGAAATAAAATGGTGTTGAACTTAATAGATTGCGGAATTGAAGTTGAAGCACAACATCACGAAGTTGCAAGCGGCGGGCAGTGCGAAATTGACCTCAAGTTTGCTCCACTTTTAAAAGCCGCCGATCAATTACTTCTTTTCAAATATGTGGTTAAAAATACTGCTAAGGCTAATTATAAAACTGTTACTTATATGCCTAAACCAATTTTCGGCGACAACGGAAGCGGAATGCACGTTCACGTTTCTTTATGGAAGAAAGGTAAACCGCTTTTTGCTGGAACAGGTTATGCCGGTTTGAGTGAAACAGCACTTTATTTTATTGGAGGATTATTAAAACACGCTGCAAGTTTATTGGCATTTACAAATCCAACAACAAATTCTTATAAAAGATTAGTACCAGGATTTGAAGCTCCTGTAAATCTTGCATATTCACAAAGAAATCGAAGTGCTGCTATCAGAATTCCAATGTATTCATCTTCACCAAAATCAAAGAGAATTGAATTCAGATGTCCTGATCCTTCTGCAAATCCCTATTTAGCTTTCTCTGCTATTTTGATGGCTGGACTTGATGGAATAATAAATAAAATTGATCCGGGTGAACCACTTGATAAAGATATTTACGATTTACCTCCAGAAGAATTAAAAAATGTGCCTTCTACACCTGGCTCATTGGAAGAGGCATTAAAATCATTAGCAAAAGATCACGAATATCTTCTAAAAGGAGATGTTTTTACTGAAGATGTAATTGAAACCTGGATAAAATATAAAATGGATAAAGAAGTCAAACCAATGGCATTACAACCGCATCCATACGAATTTTCTCTGTATTATGATGTTTAATCTAATCTGATAAAAAATAATAATGAGGTTAAAAAGTAGCACAGATTAGTAATCTGTGCTACAATCAATTCAAGATTAAATTGAAATTAGATATAAATGTTTATCTTACTTATAAATATACATTTTGGACTTCTCGATTAAAGTCTCGAATCTTTTCAAAAATAAATACCTGATTCCGAACCAGAGTATTTTTTAGGAAAGGAATGACAATTTTTAGAAAGCCCCAGCATTTTTTATGGAATGATTTTTTTATTTGACTTGTTGTTAAAGTTGTATAAAACTATTTTTCAATAAAAAAAAGAGGTAATTATGTTAATGGTTCAAGACGTAGATTTAACTCCAAATCCCCACGCACTAAAATTTATCTTAAATGAAAAACTACTTAACTACGAAACAAGACAATACTCTAACAAAGAAGAAGCAGAATCAGACCCATTTGCAAAAGCTATATTTGAAATTCCGGGAGTAGTATCTGTTTTTTATATGGATAAATTTGTTACAATAGAAAAATCCAAAGAAGCAAACTGGGGTTCAATTCAAAGACCTTTCATTAATCTCTTAAAGGACTTTGATAAAAATCTTATTCCACAAGAAAAAGAAATTTTTGTAAGTGAAAAAGAGAGTAATGAACTATTAGTTAAAATAAATCAACTTTTAGATCAAAAGGTTAGACCTGCTTTAGCTGGAGACGGTGGTGGTTTGGAAGTATTGGGTTTAGAAGGAATGACTGTAAAAATTCGTTATCAGGGTGCTTGTGGAAGTTGTCCAAGTTCAATTAGCGGTACTCTGATGGCTATTGAAGGATTACTCAGACGAGATATTCATCCGGCAATTCAGGTTATTCCTGCTTAAAATGACTGATGTAAAGAACTTTACTACTTTTCAGATTGCTGGAATTGATTTTTTTATAATCAGTCAGGATGATTTCATTATCAAAATTGGGATGAATGAAGAATTGCCCAATGAATATCTATTAGTTTATAAAACTCCAAATGATAAATTGTTCAAAAAACTTTTTCAACAGTTAATTGAATACTTTGATTGTAAGCGGACTGAGTTTGATCTTAAAATTAAATTGGTTGGTACTGATTTTCAGAAAAAAGTTTGGAAAGTTCTTTCAAAAATTCCATACGGAGAAACAGTTTCTTATCAGGATGTAGCAGTAAAAATTAAAAATCCAAAAGCTGTCAGGGCAGTTGGATTAGCAAACAAAAATAATCCTTTACCAATTGTAATTCCTTGTCACCGTGTTATCGGGAAAAATGGAAAATTGACCGGCTATTCGAGTGGATTAGAAATAAAAGCGAAATTATTAGACTTAGAAAAGAATAATCTGGAAAAGTTTAAAAAGAAAAAACCCTCTAAAAGAGGGTCTTAATTCCAAGAGGAAGCAAATTATTTGATTTCTGTTACTTTACTTATGTCTGACAACTTTACAAAGCGCTCATTAAATTTGAAGGTTCCTTTATCTGTACCAACAGATTTAACAACTTTTACCATAACGAAATCAACTTTCTTTTTACCTTTTGCTTTATCAGCGAATGACTGTTGTTTTGCCATTATAACTCCATTATTTTAGTGAGCAAATATAAATCAATAACGTTATATTTAAAAAGAAATTTCGTTCAATTATTATAAATATTTTTAAACAGAATCCGATTATAACATCTAAAATCTAATTTTATAAGATTTTCGTAAATTCTGTTTATTTATTATATTACAGTAGTTTAGAAGGAAACAAGGAGTAATATGTTTTTATTAGCAATAATAGTTATTCTTTCATATTTAGTAGGTTCTATTCCTACAAGTATAATTATTAGCAAACTCGTCAAAGGAATTGACATAAGAAATTTCGGAAGTGGCAATGCAGGCGGTACTAATGTAATGCGTGTTTTAGGATGGAAATACGGTGTGTTAGTAATTTTACTAGATGCTTTAAAAGGAGCTATTGCTGTTATTTTGGTCGCGAGACTTCATTTTGGAGTATTGCCCTTTCAGAATGTTTCTCCGTTTGACGATTTCACGTTAGTTCAAATTATTGCAGGGCTTTCAGCTGTTGTTGGTCATATTTGGACAATATTTGCTGGATTTAAAGGAGGTAAAGGAATAGCCACAGCTTTAGGAATGCTAATAATGATTATCACAGTAGATATGCTAATTGCTTTGGCAGTTTTTGTTTTAACTGTATCAATTTCAAAGTATGTTTCTCTTGGTTCTATTTTAGGTGCATTAGCGGTTCCTGCTACCTTAATAATCAGAGAAAATTTATTTAATTCTCATATCGAAGGTTATCACACTCTTTTACCTTTTGTTTTTGCTGTATCCATTTTAGTGTTATTTACTCATAGAAAAAATATAATAAGAATTTTTAATGGAACTGAAAACAGACTAAGCTTCAAGAAAAAAGTAATTAAATGAAAATATCTGTTTTAGGTGCTGGTGGATGGGGGACAACTCTATCAATTTTGCTATACTACAATGGACACGATGTTACACTTTGGGAATATAAAAAATCTTACGCAAAAGAATTAAACAAGCATAGGATAAACCAGCTTTATCTACCTGGTATTCAAATCCCAAATGAAATAATAATCAGTAATGATTTAGATGACTCCTGTAAAAATAAAAATCTTATAATTTTAGCTATTCCTTCACAACACATAAGAGAAGTGTTAAAGAAATTAGACTATTCACTTATTAAAAACTCTATATTTGTAAGTGTTGCTAAGGGAATTGAAAACAAAACTTTATTTACTGTCTCACAAATAATCAAAGATTTATACCCGAAATTAAGTTTAAGCCAATTATCAGTATTATCGGGACCAAGTCACGCTGAAGAAGTAGCAAGAAGAATCCCAACCGCAGTTGTTGCAGCATCTTCCGATATGGAAACTTCCAAAACTGTTCAGGTAGCTTTTATGAATTCTTATTTCAGAGTTTATTCTTCTACGGATTTACTTGGTGTTGAGCTTGGGGGAGCTTTCAAGAACGTAATAGCCATCGGTGCTGGTATTATTGATGGTGCAGGGTTTGGAGATAACACTAAAGCTGCCATAATGACCAGAGGTGTAGCAGAGATAAGCAGATTAGGACTTTCAATGGGTGCAAAACCCGAAACATTCGCTGGATTGTCTGGAATGGGTGATTTGATAGTTACTTGTATGAGTAAACATAGTCGAAACAGATTTGTCGGCGAGCAAATTGGTAAGGGTCTTAAATTAAAAGAAGTATTAAAGAAAATGACGATGGTTGCAGAAGGTGTTGAAACCACCAGGTCAGTTGTGGGTTTAGCAAAAAAAATGAAAGTTGAAACTCCTATTGCCGATGAAGTTTACAAAATTCTTTTTGAAGATAAAGATCCTGTCAAAGCAACTAATGATTTAATGTCACGAAATATGAAGATAGAAAGTATTTAACCTTGCGAGTCAAAAACTTTTTTTAATAAAGCTAAAATTTCACTTCGAGTAAATGGTTTAGAAATATAATCTGTGCATCCTGCTGCAAGAAACTCTTCTTTATCTCCTTCCATTGCAAAAGCTGTTATAGCCAAAATAGGGGTATTGGCATAATCAGCATTATTTCTTAATTCTTTGGTAACTTCAATTCCAGTGATTCCGCTTCCAAGATTTATATCCATCAAAACCGCATCATACTTTTTTGCATTTGCTTTTTCAATTGCTTCTAATCCGCTCGTAGCTGAGTCAATATCGTATTCCTTTGATAGGAACGCAACAATCACTGAGAGATTAATATCATCATCTTCAACAATAAGTAATGAACGTCTTTTGTTGTTTTCTGATGTATTTAATTGCTCTGACATAATTCACCTAATAATTTTATTCTTCTTTATTTAATGGAATTTCAACAATAAAAGTTGACCCTTGATTTAATTTGCTTTTAACTGAAATATTACCTTTCAGAATATCAACATATTTTTTACATATCGCTAAACCGAGTCCAACTCCTTCAAAATTTCTTGCAAGACCTTCACTTGCCTGACGGAACTCTTCGAAAATTATTTCTAATTTATCTTCAGGAATACCAATTCCTGTATCTGAGACAGACAAAAATAGTTTATTTATTTCTAAATTGATAGAGGCTTGAATAATTACTGAACCGCTTTTGGTAAATTTTACGGCATTATTTACAAGATTGTTAAGAATTTCTCTGATAATTTTAACATCAGAGTAAATTGTCATATTGTCATTCGAGCAATGAGTTTCTATCAATATATTCTTTTTATTCGCAATTGATTGAAACAATGAAACTACTTCTTTGATAACTAAATTTAAATCAAAATATTTATATTTAACAGAAAATTTCTCAGATTCTATTTTTGAGATAGTTAAAATAGAATTCAGCGTTTCAAGTAATCTGTTTCCACTTTGAAATATTATTGAAGCCATATCTTCGTGTGGAGTGTCTTTGAATTCTTCCATTAGGATTTCTGCATAACCTAAAATTCCTATTAAAGGCGTTCTAAGTTCGTGACTCATATTTGAAAGGAAATTAGTTTTTATTCGATTTGCTTCTTCCGCTTTTTCTTTTGCTGATTTTAACTCGGATTCAAATCTTTTTCTGTCTGTAATATCAATTTGGCTGCCCCAGATAGCTTTTAATTTGTTATCACTTAAAATACCAATTGAATTATTAAGAAAAACAATTTCTGTCCCGTCAATTTTTCTCTCGATGGTTTCAACATTAATAACTTTGTAACCATTTAAGATAAATGATCTAAAAGCTTCTCTGTTTTTCTCTATATTTGTTCCGCCGTGAATTTCAATTAAACTTTCTCCTATTATATCTGCAGCAGAATTCAATCCATACATTTTTGCCAATGACTCATTAGCTTCAGCGACAAATCCAAACTCATAAAATTTATCAATCTGTTCTTCAATAGGTAAATTTATATCAACGGGTTCTTTAAATTGAAGAAGTGAAATACCCTCCATACTGTTATTTATGTAATTACGATATTTCTCTTCACTTGTTTTAAGTGTTTCTTCGGCAATTTTTCGTTGAAAGATTCCACCAATGCTTGCGGCAACAACTGATAAAACAGATATTTCCTGTTCAGACCATAATCTTTCATTTTTACAGTCATCGAATTTTATAAATCCCCAGAGCTTTTTCGTTAAAAAAATAGGAATACATAAAATGGACTTAGCTTTGGTATACTTTAAAATGTTATACTCATTAAGTGGAAGATTTCTGACAATATCCTTGATATTATTTCCGAGATAAAATTCATTTAACCATCTTTTTAGATCAGATGTAAAATCAATTTGCTCAATTGAGTCTTTCTGAAATTCATTTCTCAAAGTCCAATCAACTAATAATCTGGCATAAATAATATTATTCGGAATGTCATTTATGTTTTCGTAAAGTGAAATTCGGCTAACATTAATGATTTGACCAATTTGTTCGAATGCTAATTGAATTCCTAAAAAAACGTCTCTTTTGGTTAAAAGAATTGACTGAGCCTTTGATACTGCTTCAAGCAAACTTTTAATCTTTAATTTTTCTGCTTCGTTGATTTTACGCTCAATTACCATTGAGGTTTGATCAGCGACAAACTTTAAATTATCAAAATCCTCTTGCGTAAAAATTTCTTGTTTACTAAAGCTCTCTACGATTAATAAACCCTTTGATTCTTTTTTTATTTTCAGTGGAATTCCAATCCAGCTTTCAGGTATTTCATTAAGCGGTTCTAATTTTTTTTCAACAATTAATTTCTCTAACGAATTTTTATCTAAATGCAGTGGTTTCCCTGAAGTAATTGCGTATTCTATCAATCCGTTTGAAAACTTATGTGATAGGTTTTTTTGTTGCTTTGAATTCGAAGAATATGGACAGGAAATAAACTCACTTTCTTTTTCATACAAACAAATCGAAAAATTATTTGCGGGCATTATAGCTTTTATAACGGAATGAACCTCGTTGAAGAAATCATTTAAATCACTTGTAAAATGAGAATACTCGGAAATCTTATATAAGGCTTCCTTTACCTGATCTGTTTTAATTTTATTAGTTACATCTCTTGTTATTCCCCAATAACCGATTATCTGGTCATCTTCTGTTCTAATGAAGTTAAAACTTTCCTCAGTCCAAACAATTTTTCCACTGCCCGAAAAACCTTTTAAAATTAATATTAAACTTTTTCCATTATCTAATTTCCTGCTTTTTTCAAATTGTATTGATTCCTCAATATTATGTTTTAGATAATAGATTGATTCGGGAGTATATAGTTTTTCAACTGAAGTTTTTAATAATTCTTCTGCACTATATTGAAAAACGTTCGAAAAAGGTTTACTTAAATACAAATAATTCAAATCCAAATCTCTTATCCAGAATTCTTCTTGAGAGTAATCTGATATGAGCCCTAAAATTCTTTTAATTTCATTTATATAATCTTGTTTTTCATAATTTGAATTTAATTTTAATAAAATTCCTCTGATAATTATTTTATCTTCTTCTTTTATTGAGTAGCCAAGATTTAAGACTAAACAACTTTCTCTTTCCTCAAATTCGATTTCAGATATAAGACGGTGCGAAATTCTTTCTTGAATGATATGCTCTGAAATAACTTTTTGAAATTCTTTTTGACTACTTTGAGTAAAAAAATTAATAAAATCAGTTTTATCAATTTCAGACTTTTCAAAAATTGAAATTCGTTTGTCAAAATTATTTGCCTTAAATGAAAATTTATCGCTTATAGAATTCCATTCATAGAAAACAGAATGAAATTGATTAAATAAGGCGACAAAATCTTTTTTAAGAATTATAATAGGTTCATTTGAAATATGTCGTCTTTTTGCTTCCTGCATTTCAAAAATTAAATCATAGTTTTTTAGTTTTCCTTAAATTATCGAATAAAATTGAAAGTTCTTGAGGCAAATTAAATAGATAATTTGTCTGTTGGTAATGAAATCCCCTTTATTTTTTTGTAAAGAGAAACAGCATAAGAGTCCGTCATTCCTGAAACAAAGTCAATTATAATATGTATTCTTTCTGAGATGTGAGTTTGCTTGTCCGCTGAATTGATGATTGTTTGAGGGAGCAAATTAAGTGTTGTACGATTTTTGTTTTTTATATCACCATCAAGCCACGAATTAAAAGCAACGATAAAAACATCAAGTAAACCGGCTAACACTTCATAGCCTGCAACCTCTCGTTCAGTTACGACTTTGTGGCGATAAATTTTTTGAATGGATAAGTTTTCAATTTCCTTCAAATGCTTAGCTGAGGGACTTAAACTATACAACTCTTCAAAGAACAAACCTTCAAGAATTTGCTTTTCATTATCTAAAAAAACTTCAGATAATTCCCGAACAAGATTGTTGATAGCCTTTGCTCTTAAAAATCCAATTCTATCTGCTAAATCTCTTTGCTTATAATTGTCAGGGAGCGGAGTTTTAATTAAAGGCAAAAGAAGTTCTTCAACCTCTGTGAATGAAACAAAACCTAATCGGAAGCCATCTTCAAAATCCATTATTCTGTAGCAAATATCATCAGCTGCTTCAACTAAAAAAGCAAGCGGATGTCTGCACCAGAAAAAGTCTTTTTCGGAAAATTTTATTAGCCCAACTTTTTCGGCGATATTTTTAAAGTACTCCCGCTCACTTTGAAAGAAACCGAATTTTTTATAAGCATTGTTCTGGATTAATTTTTTATTTTTCTCAATGAGAGATTCGCGCGGATATTTGGTTAATGCTGATAAAGTTGCATAAGTAAGTTTCAAACCTCCACTGACATTCGGGTTTTGTAGTTTTGTGATAATTCTAAAACCCTGAGCATTGCCTTCGAAGTTGCTTAAATCATTTTTAATTTTTTCATCAGGAATATTGTTTACTAAATTTTTCCCATTACCATTTCTGAAATATTCTGAAATGGCATCTTCACCTGAATGTCCAAATGGAGGATTACCAATATCGTGGGCAAGGCAAGCAGCGGCAACTATTTCACCAAAATGAAACTTTGAAAAATTCTCTTTTAATTTTGGATGCCTTTGAAGTAAAACTTCTCCGACTAAATTTCCTAAAGATCTTCCAACTACAGCAACTTCAAGACTATGAGTTAAACGGGTATGAACAAAATCTGTTTCCGGGAGGGGAAAAACTTGTGTTTTATCCTGAAGTCTTCTAAATGCTGGTGAAAAAACTATCCTATCAAAATCTTTTTGAAATTGACTTCGCCCATCCTCTGAACTTTTTGAATTTGATTGTTCAAGACTGAATTGCTCATCACAAAGAAGTTTTTCCCATTCCATCATAAATTAGATTACATCTCCCATGAGGACATTTATTGCAGTAGTATTTACAATATCCTCAACGCTGCAACCTCTACTTAAATCAAAGAATGGTTTATTCAATCCTTGAACCATAGGACCAACGGCTTCTGCTCCGCCAAGTCTTTGAGCAATTTTATAACCGATATTTCCTGCATTCAAATCTGGAAATATAAGCACATTAGCTTTGCCAGCAACTTTACTTTCCGGTGCTTTTTTCTTACCGATTGATTCAATAATAGCAGCGTCAAATTGTAATTCTCCGTCCACCATCAAATCAGGTCTTTTTGATTTGACAATATTTGTAGCTGAAATTACTTTATCAGCGAGTTCGTGAGTTGCACTTCCTTTTGTTGAAAACGATAGCATTGCTACTAAAGGTTCTTCGCCTGTTAGTTTTTTATGATTATCAGCAGTTGATATTGCAATATCTGCAAGTTGTTCATCAGTTGGATTGGGAACGACGGCGCAATCAGCAAAACTGTAATTTTTATCAGGGAAAATCATAAGGAAGAAACTCGAAACAATCGAAATTCCTTCAGGCATTCCAATAATTTGAATTCCGGCTTTCATTACATCAGCCGTTGAGGCAAAAGAACCAGCAACAGAGCCATCAACAAGTCCTTCTCGCAGCATCATAGCAGCAAAAAATAAATCTCTTTTCATTGTTTCAATTGCTTGTTCTTTAGTCATACCTTTTTTCTGACGAAGTAAAAAATATTTTTCAGCGAATTCATCAAATTGAGGATGAGTTAAATGATCAATTATTTCAACTCCATCAAGACTAACTCCGATTTTTTTTGCGTCCATTAAAACCTTATCGGGATTTCCGAGAGTTACAATTTTTGCAATTTGTTCTTGTGTAAGAATTTCTGCTGCTTTTAATACTCTTTCATCGTGAGATTCTGGCAGGATAATAGTCTTGTTTTTTGACTTAGCATTTTCTTTTATCTGATTTATTAATTCCATTCCCATTGTGTTGCTCCAAAAAAATTTTTTTATGATACTAAATTAACTATTATTAAAGAGAAATATCCATTGGAGATTAAAATGAAATTAGTTTTTTTTAGATGGACAAGAGAGGTTGTTACTAAGTAATAACTAAAATCACATTTGAAAAAATTTTTTAACCACAGATTACACAGATTTACACAAATTAAATATTTTCATTATTCCGTTAAAATCCGTTGCATCCGATAAATCAGTATTCGATTTAGGTTGAATTCAAACGCATAGATGATATTCATTTAATTGATCAGCATTGAAATATAACATTATGATATGATTAGATTAATAGACTTAAATTGTTTGAGAGAACAATAATTCAGAAAATATTTAATAATTTCATTGCCATAATTAAAATTGAAATTATAAGAACAGCTTTGATAAGTTTCTCACCTTTTTTAACAGAAAGTTTTGCACCCCACCAGCCACCGAATGCATTTCCGGCAGAAAGACTTAATCCATAAAACCAATTAACATTGTTTGTTAAGATGAAAACGAGAAGAGCCGGAATTGTAAACACGAATACTATAAAAACTTTGTGCATGTTAACCCGAATTAAATCCAGTTTAAGCACATTGTGAAGTAAAGCCATAATTATAAAACCAACTCCAACCTGAAGGAATCCGCCGTAGAAACCAATTGCAATCATTGATAAGAATAATTTCCAGTTTACCTTGAAGTCATCCGAAATTTTTTTCTCACGCTTTTGAGGAATGATCATTGTAATAATCAGCAGAATCATTATAACGCCAAGCACTTTTTCAAAAGCATCATTTGAAATTTTAACAGCGAAAATTGCTCCCGCAATTGCACCTGGTAAGCTTAGAGATGAGAGAATTAAACTGTTTTTTAATTCATAATATTTTTCTTTCTTAAATGAATAAACAGCGGAAACATTCTGAAAAATTATTGCAACGCGATTGGTTCCATTGGCTACAGAAGCATCCAATCCAAGAAAAATTAAAACAGGTAATGTGAGGGAAGAACCTCCGCCGGCAGTCACATTAATGAAAGCAGCAATGGCTCCAACGAAAAAGAGAATCAGAACAGAAAGTATATCAGACAATTAATCTCCAAATTTACTTGGGCAAAGTTAAGTAATGCTTTAATAAATTTTAAGAGTTTATTTATGAGCGAAGTAAATGTTATTTTAGTTAAAATATTTTTCAAATCATTTAAGGATTAGCGATGAGGAAAATAATTTTACTTTTATATCTCTATTTTGGATTTTTTAATTCTTATGCACAATTAGTTTACAGTAATGAACCACTTGCACACACTTATTCCATTGTTGCAAGAGATCCCAAAACAGGTGAAATGGGTGTTGCTGTTCAATCACATTGGTTTTCTGTTGGCTCGATTGTGAGTTGGGGAGAAGCAGGAGTTGGTGTGGTAGCAACTCAATCTTTTGTAAATCCTTCATTTGGTCAGAGAGGGCTTGAAATGCTGAAGCAAGGAATGACAGCTCAGGAAGTTGTTGATTTACTTATCGCTTCTGATGAAGGAAGAGATTTTCGTCAGCTTGCAATAGTTGATGCTAAAGGAAACTCTGCTGCATACACAGGAAGTAAATGTATTCCTGAAGCTGGTCATATAGTTGGTGATAATTATTGTGTGCAGGCGAACCTGATGTTGAGTAATTTAGTCTGGAGTGAAATGTCAAAAGCTTTTGAGAGCAGCGATGGTCCGCTTGCTGAACGACTGATTGCCGCTTTGGAAGCAGCTCAAAATGTTGGAGGAGACATAAGAGGTCAGCAATCTGCGGCAATACTTGTTGTTAAAGCAGAAGCTACCGGAAAATTGTGGGAAGACCGTTACATTGATTTAAGAGTAGAAGATCATCCTGAACCAGTTAAAGAAATTAAAAGACTTCTGAAAGTCTTCAGAGCTTACGAGCATATGAATAATGGTGATCTAGCAGTTGAAAAAAATGATATGAAACTTGCAATGGAACATTATTCCGCAGCAATGAAAATGTTTCCGGAAAATCTTGAAATGAAATACTGGACTGCAGTTACTCTGGTTAATAATAATCAACTTCAGGAAGCTTTACCAATCTTTAAAGAAATTTTTTCTATTGATGATAACTGGAGAAAACTTACTCCCAGATTAACTAAGGTTGGTATGCTTAATGCCGATGAGGAAATTCTTACGAAGATAATTGAATAATTATTTAGTAAGTTTTAAAAGTATCCGATTGAAGCAAAAATATTACATTTTATTAATTCCACTCTCATTCCCACTATTATTGTGGATTATCCATCTTCTTTCGAGGTTGATAGAAATTTATCCATACAAACTTGGTGTTTTACCCCGTCATCTAAGTGGCTTAATTGGAATTATTACTTCACCTTTAATTCACTCAGGTTACTCGCATCTTATTTCTAACACAATTCCTCTTGCTGTAATGGGAATGGGAATTTTCTATTTCTATCCAAATGCTGCTTATAAAGTTTTTGCATTCGTATATTTTTGCACCGGACTTTTTGTTTGGCTTTTTGCCCGCGAAGTTTACCACATTGGTGCAAGTGGAATTGTTTATGCCTTTGTTTCTTATTTGTTCTTCAACGGAATTTTCAGACGCGATAATAAATCCATTACTCTTTCTTTAATTGTAGTGTTCTTGTACGGCGGACTTGTTTGGGGAGTTTTACCCGGGCTTGAAGGAATTAGTTGGGAATCACATCTGTTTGGTGCTATAACTGGTATTATTGCAGCATTCATTTTCAGAAAGTCTGATCCAATTAAACATTATGATTGGGAAGATGAAGAATCTGATGTTCCCGCTAAAGAATTAGAGGTTTCTTATGATCCCGAAAAAAATAAATTCCTTGATGACTTTTAATTTTGCTTAGTGTTATTGTAACTTAATGGCGATTTACAATTTACATCTCCTGAAAAGAGAGAAAAAACTGCCACAATGACACTAAGGCACAAAGGAGTTTAAGTTTTTCTTAATAAAATTTTTAATGTTGTCTCTCGCCCGAGTACT
>Ga0101944_10005563_pt1 | contig 14175 bp, 9 predicted proteins | sample DewCreD2012metaG_FD_75245 | JGI IMG/M metagenome (GOLD analysis project Ga0101944, IMG submission 75245) | Hot spring sediment bacterial and archeal communities from British Columbia, Canada, to study Microbial Dark Matter (Phase II) - Dewar... ... | reverse complement strand
GGGCCAAGGCCGTTTCATCGTCCTGGAGGGCCCCGACGGCGCGGGCAAGACGACGCAGCTCGAACGGCTCGCCGAACGGCTCGCCGGTTGCGGCGTGAAGACGCGAACCGTACGCGAACCGGGCGGCACGATCGGCGGCGAAAAGATCCGCGCCATCCTGTTGGGCGGCAGGGCCGACCAGCTGACGCCGGTGACCGAGACCTTTCTGTTTCAGGCCGCGCGCGCGCAACTGGTCCATGAAGTCATCCGCCCGGCCTTGAAGCGCGGCGAATGGGTGTTGACCGATCGCTACTGGCTTTCGACGCTGATCTATCAGGGGTATGCGGGCGGCGTCGATCCGGGCGAGATCCGAAGGCTTTCCGCGCTGGCCACCGGCGGGCTGGTCCCCGATCGCTACCTGGTCCTCTGGGTGCCGCTGAAGGTGGGCCTGGCGCGCCGTGCGCACCGCGCCGCCGACCGGATGGAATCGAAGGGGGAGGCCTTCGCGCGGAAGGTCAATCTGAGCTACCGACGGCTGGCCCTGTCGTCGCGCGGGTCGTTGAAATTCGTCGATGGCCGCGGCACGGTGGAGGCCGTCGCCGCCCGCATTTGGAAACTGGTGGAGCCGCTGCTGCCGTGAGCTGGGACGAATGGCTGGGACAGGAGGCCGCCGAGCGCTGCCTGCGCCGCGCGCTGAGCGCGGGGCGGTTTCCGCACGCCTGCCTGCTGGAGGGCCCGCCGGGCGTGGGCAAGCGGACGGCGGCGGCCGTGCTGGCCCGCGTGCTGCTCTGTCACCGCCCGCCCGCGGCCGATCGGGCGTGCGGCGAGTGCAAGTCGTGCCGCTGGTTGCGCGGCTACCGCGGCGGCGCGAGCGAGCATCCCGATCTGTTGACGCTCTGGAAGAACCCGAACGACCGCGACGGGTCGCGTCCGCTGCGCGACGAGGAGGCGCTGATCCCGCTGGAAACGGTGCAGCATCTCTCCGAGCAGCTTCACCGCGCGCCGCACAGCGGGCCGCGTCGCGTGGCGTTGATCCCCGAGGCGCAGCGGATGTGCGGCGGGCAGGCGGAGGCCGCGAACGCCTTTTTGAAGACGCTCGAGGAGCCGCCGGCCAGCTCCTTCCTGATCCTGACGTCCAGCCGGCCGGAAGCGTTGCTGGAGACGATCGTCTCGCGGTTGCAGCCGGTCCGTCTGCGCAGGCTTTCCAGCGAGGCGATCCGCGAGGGGCTGCGGCGTGCCGGGCGCACGGCCGACGATCCCGCGGTGGCGCTGGCGATCTCGATGGCCGATGGCAGCCTGGGGCGCGCGAAGGAGATGCTGGAAGGCGACCTGGGGCGCTGGCGCGCGGCGCTCGTCGACGAATTGGCACGCGTCGATGCGCTGGCCTGCCCGCGTTTCGGCCTGGCGCTCTGGGCGCTGGCCGAACAGGAGGGCGAACGGCTTTTCGCGGAATCGGATTCGAAGGAGGATTCTCCGGACGAGCGCGCCGCGGAGGAGGACGAGGACGGACGGGCGGACGAGGAGTCCCGCAAGACGGCGGCCGGCTGGAAGCGCCACGTCTTCCTGCGGCTGCTGGAGCTGTGCGAGGCGGCCTTTCGGGACGGGTTGCTTGCCGCCGCCGGTGCCGGTAATCTCTCCCTCCTGACCGGTCCCGAAGATCCCCTGGCCGGCAAGCTGGCGCGGCAGTTCGGCGCGGAGGGTTGCGAGCGCGTGCTGGAAGGCCTTCGGGAAGCGCGCCGGGCGAACCGGCTGTACGTGCGCGGCGATCTGATCGGGCGCGTGCTGGCCGGGCGGATGGTGGAGCAGTTGAGGGCCAACGATTGAGCGCAGCGCCTGCGTCGAGCGGGAGCGTTGCCTAGGGGTGCCGTCATGTTCATGGTCCATGCGCGATACGGCGCGATGAGCCAGCGGGAGGCCGTCGTATCCGACATCGACGACCTGTCGCCGAACGAGAAAGTCGTGCTGAAGACCGAGCGCGGCACGGAGCTGGGCACGGTGACGTCGAAACCGTCGCAGCTCGGCTCCGACGTGCAGTGGACGGGGGCGGGCCGCATCCTGCGCCGCGCGACGCCCGAGGACCTGGCGCGCCATCGCGAACTCGGCGGCCCGCACCGCAAAAAGACGGAGAACGTCTGCCGCCAGATGATCCAGCAGCAGAAGCTGCCCATGCAATTGGTGTATGCCGAGTACCTTCTGGGCAACGAGAAGCTCTACTTCTATTTCATGAGCGAGACGCGGGTCGATTTCCGCAACCTGGTGCGGGACCTGGCGCGGCAGTTCCAGACGCGGATCGAGTTGCGCCAGATCGGACAGCGCGAAGCGGCCCGGCTGGTGGGCGACTACAACTGCTGCGGCCACGAACTGTGCTGCCGCTGTTTCCTGCGCAAGCTGGAGCCGATCCCGATGGCCATGGCCCGGCTGCAGAAGCAATCGCTGGATCCGTCCAAAATCTCCGGCCTGTGCGGAAAGCTGAAATGCTGCCTGCGTTTCGAGGACCAGGTGTACAACGAGTTGCGCAAACAGCTGCCCGAGCGCGGCAAGCGCGTCCTGTGCGGCGAGACGTGCGGGAAAGTGGTCGGCTGCGACGTCTACAACCAGCGCGTCAGCGTCGAGACGGTGGAAGGCAGCCATGTCAACGTGCCGCTGGCCGAGTTGAGGGAGGCGCCGCCGGGCGCTTACGAGCAGGCGCTTCAGGCCGCCTCGGCCGCGGCCTCGGAAAGCGGCCGCCGGGCGGCTTCTTCGGGGCGTTTTCCGGCCGCCGGCCGTCCACGCCCGAATGGCCGCACGACGCAGGTCACGACGCCACCGCCGCCCGACGGCCAACCGCCCGCGAATCGTCGGCCCGACCGGAACGGCCGTCCCGAACGTGCGGGCCGTCCGGATCGTTCCCCGCCGCGGCCGCCGCCCGCCAAGCCCGACACGCCGGGCCGGCCATGACGCCGCTCGAGGTCCTGCACCCTTCCCGCGGAGGCCGGTCATGAAGTTCGAACATTATGCGGTGCCGCGGATCGTTTTCGGGGCCGGCCGGTTTGCGGACCTGGGCGCCTTGGCCGCGCAGTGGGGCGGGCGGGCGCTGATCGTCTCGCATGGCAGCGCAAGTTCCGCGCCGTCGATCGGACGGCTGGTCGAACTCCTGTCGGCCTCGCGGGTCGCTTCGCAGGTGCATGCGATCGGCGGCGAGCCCGAGGTGAACGACGTCGACGCCGGCGTGGCGTTGGCACGCACGTCGCAGGCGGAGGTCGTGATCGGCCTGGGTGGCGGCAGCGCCATCGACGCGGCCAAAGCGATCGCGGGCGTCCTGACCAACGGCGGTTCGGCGCTCGACTACATGGAAGTCGTCGGCCGGGGAAGAACGATTCGCGTGCCCGCGCTGCCCTGGATCGCGGTGCCCGTGACCGCCGGCACGGGGGCCGAGGCGACCCGCAACGCGGTCATCGGCTGCAGGGAAAAACACTTCAAGGCGAGCCTGCGGAGCGAGCTGCTGCTGGCCCGCGTGGCCGTGATCGATCCGGAACTCGGCGTCGCCGTCCGGCCGGACGTGACGGCGCGCTGCGGAATGGATGCGCTGACGCAGTGCCTGGAGGCGCTGGTCTCCAGGAACGCTCAGCCGCTGGCGGATCAGGCCGCACGCGAGGGGTTGCGTCGCGCCGGGCGGTCGCTGCGCCGGGCCTTCGCGAACGGCGGCGACCTGGACGCGCGCGGCGAGATGGCCCTGGCGGCACTCTGCGGCGGCATCGCCCTGACCAATGCCGGCCTGGGTGCCGTGCACGGCTTCGCCGCGCCGCTGGGCGCGCAGCTGGCCGCACCGCACGGAACCGTCTGCGCCGTGTTGTTGCCGCACGTCATGGAGGCGAACGTGAAGGCGCTCCGCGCCAGGGGCGCCCGGGAAACGCTGCTCCGCTATGCGGAGATCGGCCGCCTCCTCGCGGACTCGGACGACGCGGGCGACGAACGGGCCATCGACGCCGGCATCGACGGGGTCCGCGACCTCGTACGCGACCTGCGCATCCCGGGACTCCGACGTTACGGCCTGCGCGAAAGCGACATCCCGACGCTGGTCGAACGGGCGAAGAAGGCCAGCAGCATGCGCCACAACCCGGTGGAGCTGGATGACGACGCCCTCGGCGCGATCCTCCGCGCGGCGCTCTACTGACGGTGCTCCCACGCCGATTTCAACTCGTTGACCTCCAGTTCGAGCAGCTTCGAGGCTCCGCCTGCGGCGAAGACGCACACCCCGCGCCGGTCGTCGGGATGCGTGCCTCCGACGGGCATGTAGAGACGTCCGCCATTGGCGTAGATTTCCGTCGTGGTTCGATCGACCAGCACGCGGAAGGAGACCCTGCCGCCTTCGGGCTTCAACGGTCCGCGACAGCCGCGATACTCCACCTCGCCCTTCGCCGCGTCGTAGGTCAGGCGGCTGCCGTGCACGATCAGGCCCAACCGCTTCGCGTCGCCTACTGCGAACTCGGCACGGATGTCAAGCAGTTCGCCGGTCGCCTCGGGGATGGGCGTCTCGCCCTCCTGCACGGTCAGATCCTTCTGCGTGTGCTGTCTGGCATGGAGTTTTGAGATCTCGCGCGCCGGATTCGCGAACAACCGCAGGCCTTCATCGGTCGTGCGGAGCGTCAGTTCGGCGGGAAACGTCATGCACTGGTTGAAGGGCATGCCCGGCGAGTCGTATTGGCCCCAGCCGATCTGGATGCGGCGCCCATCGGCCGCGGGAAGGTGGTTGTAGGTCTGCGAGGCGTAGAATCCGCGCCCATAGCTCAGCGTGTGCTTGCCGGATTCCTTCGTGAAGACCTGGCCGTCGAAGGTGCCGATCGAATACGCGCCGTCGGCCGCATGGACGATCCAGCGCGTCCTGCCCTTGTCGCCGTCGATCGGCAGCTCGAAGATCTCGGGGCATTCATAGTAGCCTTCGATCCGGCTCCGGAAGGTCCAGCGCTTCAGGTCGGTCGAGGTGTGGAAGGCGATCCATTGTTTGCCCTCGGCCTCGCTGTAAACGGCCATGACCCAGTGCCGGCCGGGGGCGTACCAGAGCAGCTTCGGGTCGCGGCCCCGATGCCGGACCACCGGATTGCCCTCGTATTCGATGAAGGTCCGTCCGCGGTCGCGGCTGTAGGCGATGCATTCCCCCCGGCCGGTGCTGGTGTACGCCACGACCATGACGTCTTCGTCGCCCCTCTTGAAACCGGCCGTGTCGTCGGCATCGATGACCGCGCTGCCCGAGAAGACCCAGTCGTCCCATCGGGGCGGGTAGAGCGCGATGGGCAGTTCCTTCCAGTGCACCAGGTCCGGGCTGACCGCGTGCCCCCAGTGCATGTTGCCCCACGTGCATCCATAGGGATTGTGCTGATAGAAGAGGTGGTATTCGCCCTGGTGGAAGACCAGGCCGTTGGGGTCGTTGAGCCAGCCGACGCGCGAGGAGAAGTGGAACTGCGGGCGGAGCTTCTCGCGGTAGAGGGTTGCGGCACCGGGCACGTCGTCGGCCTGTCGGATCGCCGCCAGCGGTTCGGGGCCGTCGAGCGGCGCGGAAATCCTCAGCGTCCTGCCCTGGTACGCCGAGACGTCGCTGAAGACCCAGTAATCGGGCTCGCCGGTGGCGAACTCGATGGCGAACTCGCGAACCCACCGGCCCTCGAGATCGTAGCGCATGCGGATGGCCGGCGCGCCGTTCTTCACCGGCAGATGCAGGTACGGCTTCTCGACGACGATGCTGCGTTCCACGGGCACGCTCTCCTTTTTCCTCTCGCTCTGCTCGATCTGGTCCACGGTGATGTGTCCCCAGCCGCCGGTGGCCTGATCCACGATCTGGAGCGTCGCCGTCGCGCCCTTCAGGTCCTTCACATCCCAGGACTGCCACGCCAGGACTTCGCTGCCGCCCGGCTGGTCATTCGGCCCGGTGGCGGTGCGGACGATCCGGCCGTCGACCAGGAGGTTCATGCAGGTTTTGCCTTCGTGCTTGCCGCCGCCGATGAGAAAGTTGATGAACGGACGTTCGATCCTGAACGGTGGACCGGTCAACGTCCCGGTCGTGCCGTCGCCTTTGTGGAACGAGTTGACCAGGCCCTTGCCCCTGAATCCGCTCACCTGCATCTGGTCGGGCAGCGTGCCGTGCGCTGGTCCGCTGCCGAAGGCTTCGCCCTCGGCCTTCCACGCCCCGTAGTCCTGCCCCTCGAAGTCGGCGATCACGATGTCCGCTTCGCCGGCGAAGAGACCGGCGCAGCAGAGCAGAAAAGCCAGAGCCGGCGGACGCATACGCGCCTCCTCTCGAGATGGATCCTTTTGCACCGATCGTTGTTCGCCGAACCGCCCGCGAAAGGCGGCGTCGACGTCTTTCACGGGTCCATGCGCCATGCACGATCTCAAAGTTTCCCCGTGCGCACAAATTGAAAGTTCACCGGCACCGTCATCCGTTTGCCCGTCACCGAGACGAACGTCACCTCGTTCGTGCCGAACTCGAGATCTTTCACCATCCGGAAGCCTTCCGGGATCTTGGCCACGCCCTGGATGTAGTTCACGGCCGTCGGCCGGTCCGGCGTCAGCTCGATGGCCGTGGGAATGCCCTTCCTGTTCACGTCGTTCGGCTGCGCGGAGATCGGCATGCCCTCGTTGAGATAACTGCAGACGTCTTCCAGGCCCAGGCAGCGGTTGCGCCCGTTCCACGGCATGCCGTGGCGGCCCTGGTTTTCGATCCAGAAGACGGTCGTCGGCAGGAGGCCCGGGTCGCGCAGCGAGAACCACAGATAGCCGCCGTCCTGATTCGTCGCGGTCGTCCAGGCGATCTGCTGCGGGAGCTTCCCGGGCTTCTCGCTGAAAATGGCGAGCAGATCCGCGAAGCCGCGGCGTGCGGGGAAGGACGTGCAGTCGCCCCACTCGTTGTCCGTCCAGGCCAGCGGCACCCTGCTCAGGCGGTCGAATTCCTTGCCGATGGCTCCGCAGAGCAGCGGCACGCACAGGCTCGCGCAGGCCCCCGCCCACGGCCGGCAAATCCGCTGGTTCATGACAGGCCTCCCGCCGGATGCCCCATCGTCCGCCCCTTGCGGAGCGGCCTGAGCCTGGATACACCGCCGCTTAAAAATTGTCAAAATATTTGTTTTTTAAATGTATTGACAATTAGGCGGACCGCCATATCGTGGCGCCACGCGCGGCGCCCGGCCTCCATTCCTGCGCCGTGAACGCTGGATGGGCCGCCCGTGCCGGAGCAACGCAATCCGCCGGAGTGCGTGCGCAGGCCGCAGGCATGCGTCGCCTGGTCGCGGGCAGGCGTGTCGGGTTACGCCTCATCCGGCGCTGGGCTTGTCCGCCTGCAATGGCACCGACGATCGTTGCTGCAGTGGTCGGCGTGGTTCTACTCGCGATCGTCGCTCGAGCGTTGGAATCAGGCCATCCGGACGCCCCGGGTGAGACCGCGAGCGCGATTCCGCGCCACGGACGTGCCGGACGCCATCGGATGGCACCAGCGGGCAGAGGAGAGGTCCATGCCGACTCGGCGCAAAGAAGGTCCCCTTCACCGGCAGATCGCGGAGAAGATCCGCCAGGAGATCCTCAAGGGTACTTTCACCGAAGGCGCTCAACTGCCAACCGAGATGGAACTGGTGAAGCGGTTCTCCGCATCCCGGCCCACCGTGGGGCAGGCGCTGCGGCAACTCCAGTTCGAAGGTCTGATCGAGCGCCGGGCCGGTGCGGGCACGTTTGTGCGTCGGGCCGCCGGCGATGCGGGCGGTCGCGGAGGCTTGTGGGGGCTGATCATCCCGGGCTTGGGCAACACGGAGATTTTCGAGCCCATTTGTGCCGAGATCGCGGTGCAGGCGCGGCAGCACGGGGCGAATCTGCTCTGGAGTGCCGACGCGCGGCAGAACCTGGCGCCGGCCGAACAGGCCATGGACCTGTGCCAGCAGTGCCTGCGTGGCAAGGTCAACGGAGTCTTTTTCGCGCCGCTGGAGTTGACCGAGCACAAGGACGACGTGAACCGCCGCATCGTGGACTCGCTCGGGAACTCCGGCATCCCGGTCGTGTTCCTGGACCGCGATCTCCATCCCGCCCCGAGGCGGAGCGGATATGACCTGGTGAGCATGGACCATTTCTCGGCCGGCCTGATGGTCACAGCGCACCTGCTGCAGCAGGGAGCACGAAGCCCTCGTTTCGTCGCTCCTCCCCGGTCGGCTTCCAGCGTGGGTCTGCGCATCGCCGGATTCCGCGAGGCGCTGGCCCAGCACGGCGTGCCGGCGCAGAAAAAGCACGTCTGCATCGGCGATGCCGGCGACGCTGCGTTCGTCTCCGATCTGGTCCAGCAGGCCGATGCCGTGGTTTGCGCCAACGACCACACGGCCGCGCACCTGCTGCGCGCCCTCGAGAGACAGGGCGTCCGCGTCCCCCGCGACCTGCGGCTGGCCGGCTTCGACGACACGAAATACGCCACGCTGCTGTCGGTCGCCTTGACGACGATCCACCAGCCGTGTCGCGAGATCGGCCGCGTTGCCGCGCTGACCATGCTGGAACGGATCGGAAACCCGCACCTGCCGCCGCGCCAGATCCTCCTCGGCGGGGAACTGGTCGTGCGGGACTCCTGCGGCGCGGGGAAGAGGGATCGGGGAACGAGGAACGAGTAGCGGGGAACGGGGAATCGGTCGGCATTCCGGGCTTGGGCGCGTTTCAGGCGAATCGCGGTGCAGGAAAGGGCGTGAGCGCAGCGCAGTCCATCCTTATTCCCTCGAACCCGACTCCTGTCCCCTGTCGTTCCGCTTGAAGAGCTTTTCCGGGTGAAACGGGCAATGGACGTACCGGCAGCGCCGGCAGAAGTAGAACGGGAAGACCAGACAGGTGGGCAGGCACAGGACCCAGTAGGCGATCATCAAGGCGGGGCGCTGCCACAGGAAATACTGCGGGATCCCGATCGCCGCGGTCAGCACGAAGACGAACGCCAGCGTCTCGACGATCGAGGGTTTGCACGGCCGATGGCGGAACGAGCGGACCACGGCCGGCGGCATCCCCAGACAGGTTCCGTAGTCGTACGGGTAAGGGCAGTGGGAACAGAAGCAGCGGAGCACGACGAAGGGCACCAGCGCCATGAAGACGGTGTACCCGATGCCCCAGGGAATGCTTTCGAGGAAGACGCCCAACAGTCCGATGGCGAAAAACCCGTACAGGCAGAAGCGGGTGAAAAGCTTCTGCGGCAGGCTGAAGCGGTCGATCTTGCAGGGGCGGGAGGCGGTCATGGATGCTCCAGCAGCCACTTCACCGCCGCTTCGGATGCGTTCTTCGCCGTACTGGAGGACACGGCCTTCTCCGCGCCCGCTGCCCGGTAGCAGGCTTCGACCACCTTCGGCAGCGTGCCTTCCTCGCCGGCCAGCCACAGCGGATGCGGCGCGGAAAGCGAGAGCAGCCCCGGCAGATCGCCGTACTTCACCGCGCCGGGCAGGAAGTTCGGATCGCGCCACGATTTCAGCGTCACGAAGCGGAAGCCTTCCGTGTCGATGGCGGCATGCGCGATCGCAGCGCCCGCCTGCGCCCGCGCGGCGGCCAGCCACGGGCCGGCGCCGTCAAGTGCCACGGCATCGACAGCCCCGGGCTTTTCATCGGCGTACAGCGCTGCGGCGGTCAGCGTCAGGATGTCGTGCGCGCGGCAGGCGAAGACCGAGTGGTTGTAGCCGAACGTGTAGGCGGCCACTTCCCTCGGATTCTTGACGACGCGCGTCTGCGCCAGGGGCTTGCCGTCGGCCAGGAACTCGCCTTGATACAGCAGGTCCGCGCCGATGACTTCCGTGCCGGCCTCCAGCAGCCTCGCGACCCCGGGGCGCGGTTTGCCCTCGGCGCCAAAGAGGCCCGCCTTGCCCCGGCCGTCGAGCCACAGCACCACCCGCTTGTTCCAGGCCGTGCTCCTGGATCGCAGACGGATTGAAGGGATCTCCTCGCCGTGTTTCGTGTTCCGGACCAACTCCCGGGTCCACAGCAGGCCATCACGCTCTTCTCGGGCGACAACCTTCCGCCCGACCTCATTGGCTGCCGGCAGGCCGCGCCCGACCAGGATGTCCACCGCGCCGCCGACGACTTCGCGATACCGCGTCAGCGACGCCTCGTCGTTCGGCTGCAGTTCCGCCAGGCGGCGCTCCGCGTCGGCGGCCATCGCGCGGAGCAGCTTCACTTCGTGTTCGACGCCACCCTCGGGCTTCGGGTGCTCCGCATCCCAGACGGCATGCTCTTCCGGCGTGAGGATCTCGAAGTCGCGCTCCTTCAATGCCTCCTCGTCGAGTCCCAGGTCGAGATGCCTGTTGAACCAGCGGTACATCACGGCGCGGGCGGCGGCGTTGTAGTTGTGAGGGAACTGGAGCTGCGGTTCGCACATGACCTTGTCTTCGGCGCCGAGCATGGCGTAGAGCTTCCTCAATTCGGGGAAGCCCTTCGTCATCATCTCCTTCGTCCAATCGTTGGCCGCCGTCATGCCCTGCGGACGCGGAGCGAAGAGCGCGGCGAACTCGACGTTGCCGGTCCCGATGCGCAGCAGGCAGGCGTTTTCGCACGGGCATCCGCCCTGCATGGACGTCGAGACCATGCCTTGCGGAAAGGCGACCGCCTGGCGCGTGTCGAGGATGCCCAGCATGATCGTCTGGGTGCCGCCGCCGCTGCCGCCGGTCACGCCGATGCGCGCGGGGTCGACCTCGGGCAGACCGCAGAGGAAGTCGAGCGCGCGGAGCGCGTTCCAGGTCTGCAGACCGTAGATGCTCAACAGGCGAAGTTCGGCCTGCGTGCTGAAGAAGGCGAAGCGTTCCGGCGTGTCCAGCTCGGGGCGGAGTTTCTTGAAACCGTGGGCGATCTCCATCGGCGTCTGGGTGCTGTCGGCATAGCCTTCCATGTCGAAGATGAAGGCGACGCAGCCCATGCGGGCGAGTTGCGCGCAGAGCGCGACCTTGGGGAAGCGGCCCGCCGATTCGTACAGCTCCGCGCCCTTCGCGATCAGGTCCTTCATCTTGGCGGCGCCGTGATCCTGTAACCGCCCGCCGTGGCCGTGCGGGCAGAGCACACCGGGGAGTCGTCCGGTCCGGCCTGGCGGGCGGAAGAGCAGCCCGCTGACGAAGTGGCCGGGCCAGCTTTCAAAGAAGACCTTTTGGACGACGAAGCCCGGGCGTTCGACGTGGCCGTGGATCGTGGCCTTGACCGGCGGCCGGTCGGGCATGGGCCAGAGGCCGACGGCGACCTGGACGCGGCGGCGCAGTTCCTCGGAACGCCTGGCCCAGGCCTCCGGCGTGGGCGGCACCTCGAAGGGGAAGTACCCGTCCAGGTCCTTCAAGGCGCCCAGCCGCCGGTCGTCGGGAAGTGTGCCTTCCGGCAGCACACGGGGCGCGGCCGGCGCATCGGCGGCGGCCAAGGCAGCGGCGAGCGTCAGGAGAAGAGCCAGCGTGACGAGCAGGAAGGCGGATGGCATGGCGAGGCCCCCATGGAGAGCGCCGGGGAAAGCGACGCTTCGGACCGCGTCGCCGAGGCGCGAAACCGGTCACAGCGCCAAGCGGGATGATAACGCATGGCGGGGAAAGCTGAAGCGCCGCTTTCCGCGGCGCGGCACCCGGCTATTCCACGATCGCGTCCTTCTTCAGCCATCCGTCGCCGATGCCTTCGAAGCGGCCGAGGACCCAGCTGCCGCTTTCGTCGACGATGACGAACTCGGCGCCTTCTTTCAGCGTCTTGTCGAATGCGGGCTCATACTTCTCGTCGGTGCCTTTCCGCGCCTGGGTTTCCTTCGTGACCACGGCATGTCGCGTGACGTTGGCGTCCCAGTAGGCGATGCCGGCGTCGATCCAGAGCAACGCGGAGACCGTCAAGGCCGCGGCGCCGGCCCAGTAGAGGCGTTTCGCCCTGGCCAGCAGCGCCACGGAAGCGAGGATCGTGGCGAGCGCCAAGGCCGCGAAGGCGAGCTGGAACTTGCCGGGATACGAGAGCCAGCCGCTCCAAAACAGGACGTGGCTCCACCAGGGCACGGGGGGGGCGGGCAGCCGTCCGGGCGCGGTGGCCAGCGCCTGTTTCAGGTTCGCGTCGAGGTACGGATCGCGCGGGCGGAAACGCTGCGCCTTGCGGTACGCCGCGATGGCGCGGCCGTAATCCCCGGCGCGCATGTAGGCATTGCCGATGTTGAAGAGCACCGCGCCGTTGCGGTAGTCGGCGCTCAGCATCGATTCCCACAGCGCCGCGGCCTGGCGGTATTCGTCCGGCGTGCGGGCCCGGTCGAAGAGTTCCAGGCCGCGGACGAAGGTCCGTTCGCGGTCGTTCCCGCCGTCCTCGGCGCCACAGCGGCCCGCCAGCAGGGCGGCCAACACCAGGGATGCGCCGGCGAACAGACGCACCGGCAGGACCTGCCGCCAGCGTTCCTTTTCCACGCCGGGGATGCCGGGTTCGCAGGGGTCGCGGAGCAAAAACCGCATGGCGTGGTCGCCCAGCGGACTCCGCGTGCTCTGCGATGGGCAAGGCCGTTCGAGGGTCATTTCCGTTCCGACAGCTCCTTGTGCAGCATGGGCAACAGCTTCTCGGCCGAATCCAGCGCGCCGCCCAGCTCGCCGGCGGACTTGGCGCCGTATTCCAGCGCGTCGAGCGATTCCAGCACGCGGTTGATCTCGAAACAGGAGGCTTCGGGGAGGCCCGACTGGCGCAGGGCCTGGGCGGCTTCCTGCACGGTCAGGCCGGCGGCCGGGAGGTTCAGCATGTCGGCGACCAAGCCGGTCAAGGCGCCGCGCAGCGCGCGCAGGGCCTCCTCGTTCTTTCCGGCGGCCAGGAATGCGCGGGCGTCCTTCAGACGCCGCTCGGCGTTTCCGCGCGCGGCCTGTCGCCGCTGCCAGGCCGGATCGCCGCTGACGCGCCGCCAGACCAGCACGCCGGTCCAGAGCAGGGCGTAGCCGAACAGGAGCAGCGCGGCGGCGCCCAGGTACAGGCGCGGCGAAACCTGCTGGTTGGCGATCTCGGCGACGGCGGTCACGTTCTGGAAAATGCCTTCGGAACGCGAGCGAAGCTCGGCGCCCTTGCCGGCAGCAGGCGCGGTCGCGGAAACGACCAGGTCGCCGGCCTTGAGCCGGCTGGCCTCGGTGACCTTCAAGGCAATCGGCGCCGTCAGCACCTCGTGGAACCGCTCGGTGGACGGATCGAAAAGGGTCACCGGCAGCGCGGGGATGCCGACGCCGGGCCTTTTCGGACGGATCGTAAAGACGAATTTCTTCGACTCGCCTTTGACTTCGCCCGTGGGCGTTTCGTCGGCGATGTCGAAGTCGGCCGCCAGCGCCTCGATCGCCCGCAGGTTCGGCGCGGAGACCAGATCCAGCGAGCCGGCATGGGCCGAACGGGTGAAGGTCAACGCCAGGGACAACGGATCGCCGACACGAAGCGTCGTCGGCGTGGCCGACGCGACAACCGTGTACTGGCCGATGCCTCCGCAGAAGGTGTCCGGCCGCGGCGACGGGACGGCCTTGACGTCGACCGTTTGGGCTTCGGCGATGGTGTAGATCTGCCGCCCGGTATATTCCCGCCCCCGCATGCCGCTGACGAAAGTGCCTTTCACGTTGGCCGGGCCGAAGGTATAGGTGCCCTCCTTCTGCGCGACGAAGGTGCGCTTCAGCTCGTAGACGAAGTAATCCACCTCCACGCCCTTGTCGTCCTTCCGTTTCTCGCGCCCGGCACCGAGGTCGAAGACGGCCAGCGAGCGCTCGAAAAACGCGAAGACATTGCTGCCGGCGATCTCGTTGATCGTGAATCCGATCTCCTGGCGCGACTGAAGCGGCCCCAGCCAGTCGTTCACCGAACCGGCGGTGAGGCCGTCCGGCAACGGGTCCACCCAGTTGATTCCGATGCGGGGCGGCTGCCGGCGCAGCGGCGTCAGCGGGTCGCGCCGCGGCTGGTCGGGCAGCGGCTTCACGAGAATGCGCAAGGTCACTTCGAAGGACTGCGTCGGGAAGACGCGTTCGGGTTTGACCGCGATCTCGGCCAGCACCAGGTCCTGCTTCTCGGGGGCTATCACGTTCACCTGGAGCGGTTGCGTCGCATAGCGCTGGCCGCCGATCTCCACCGCGATGGCGGGAATCGTCAGCAGGCCGGCGCGTTTGGGGGTCAGGCGGTAGCGATAGACGTGTCCGTAAAAGCTGCGATCGATCCGCCGGCCGTTGATGATCATGACGGACGACTGGTTCAACGTCTGGTCGCCGGCCTCCTGAACGGCGAAGT
>Ga0101944_10005560_pt1 | contig 14180 bp, 9 predicted proteins | sample DewCreD2012metaG_FD_75245 | JGI IMG/M metagenome (GOLD analysis project Ga0101944, IMG submission 75245) | Hot spring sediment bacterial and archeal communities from British Columbia, Canada, to study Microbial Dark Matter (Phase II) - Dewar... ... | reverse complement strand
CTCCTTTCAAGCTGAATCGTGTTCAGTTTGGATGACCGAAGGGAGTCTGGCTTTTTTCTATATCCCCCACTCCCCGTCAAGCCCGGTTTTTACCGAGAAAAAATCCTTAACGGCGTTGCCCGCTGGGGCTCATTGAGCAAATCGTAGCCGAAAACACTGGGTTCGTCTTTGTACTTTTCCCACAGAGTACGCCAGGCTTTGAGTACGGCGTCTTGCGCCCCGTCTTTGTTGCGGTAAAGGGCGTCCCATTGTTCCGCTGAAAAAGGACGCACATCGTAAACGACGAGTTTGAAGATCGTTTTCAGACCGGCCTTTTTTGCAAAGTGAACCATCTCGTCGATCTGATCGAGATAACGCGGATCGGCCGAATGATTGGGCCAACCGCCCAGTCGGCCCAATGCCACCCGAACCACCTGCGCGTTGGCGCCCATGCGAACCATTCGCTGGTAATCCGCTTGAGAATAACGGATCGGCCCTTTGCCGTCTTCCGTTATGGCCACATAGCCGCCCAGGATGATCTCTCGGCCTGACTCATCACAAAGCGGCTGTGTTTTCAGGACGGTGGGATCATCGGCCCGGCCAAAAGAAACGCACGCCGCCATTGCAAGCAGCGCCATAGCAAACGACGAACGAAAATCTCTCAAGCGATACGGCATGGGTGTACCCTCTTCCTCTGTCTGCAATTCACTCAGTCGCCAATGAGCCGTCTTTGAAACGAGCACGATTCATACTTGTTCTTGGGGGACCCCATTCTTTGAACCCAAAACCATTCCCTTTCAAACGGTTGGAGCCGTGCATGCTGTGCCAGCGCGATTTCTCGCCGGTTCGCGAGGCGAGGTTTCGCGGTCGCCGCAGGCCGAACACCTGAACGGCCCGCTGACGCTGCCCGGCTCGAGCTGGCCGAGAAAATACGACTCGAAATCGTCGGCCGCGATGATGCCGGCACAGAGCGGCCGCACGAAGCTGCCCACCGAGGCCGCCGCCAAGAAAGCGTAGAACGTCCAACGAACAACACGCATGGGAAAGGCTCTCCCGCGAGCGGCCGGCCGAAGCCCCAATGCTGCCGCTCGACAAAAAAGAAAGAACGTTGAGCCGAGAAGAAAAGAAGCTGCCTCGTCGGGAAAATAGCGCAAACGGTAATCTATCGAGGTTGCTTTCAGCATAATCCCGTTTCCTGCGAACGCAAGCGAAACGCGGATTCTTTAGTGTACTGCTCGCATGCCGAATGGAGCGATTTTCTTCTGCGAGAAAGAAGCCATTTCGCGCCGCGCGGGGTATGATTTCGGCCGACAGAAGTCGGTCGTGCGGCAACATTGCAGCCGCGAGGCAGCTCATGCCGGCAACCGGCTCGACGCGGGAGCGGCCCCAACGGGCCGAAATGTGCCAGTCCGCGCCAACGGCCGGCCCCCCGGGAAGCGTTGCGTTTTCCCGCGGGCATCAGCGTCGCTGGCCGCGCACCCGCTTGCCCGCTTCAAGCCGCCTTTGCCAACCAGTTGACGCCGTTGACGCGGCTGGGCTATCCTAAAGGTAGGGCCGGAATAGCAGAACATCTCTTCTATTGATCTTCGCAAACCCTGTTGACGGAAGTCCGCCGAGTATTGCAGGCGAGCGAGTCGTCTGGTTTGGCGAAGGCCAAGAATTGAAATTGCGGGAACCGGAAAGCGGTTCAAGGGGGCGCGGCGCTCAATCGGCTGCTGCGCCGGCGGACGCTTTCTCGGGAGGTTGAACCAATACAGTGAAGGCCGGGATCATGAAGCGGACGGAGAAAGCGGGCTTTACTCTGGTGGAGTTGTTGGTCGTCATCGCGATCATCGGCATTCTGATCGCGCTGTTGATGCCGGCGGTGCAAAACGCCCGCGAATCGGCGCGGATTCTCAGTTGCAAAAACAACCTGAACCAGTTGGCCCTTGCGGCGATTCGCCACCGCGAGACGCATGGGCACTTCCCCACGGGCGGTTGGGGATGGGGCTGGGCCGGCGAGCCGGAACAGGGGTTCACCAAGAATCAGCCGGGCGGGTGGGCATACAACATTCTGCCGTTCATCGAACAAGAGAACGTGCATCAGATGGGCCGCGGCATGGCGGAATCGCAAAAACGCGATGCCATTCGCGATCGGCTGGCCATTCCGATCGGGCTGTACAATTGCCCCACGCGCCGCCGGGCGGCCACCTTCCCCTATGTTCACAGTTCGCCGTATTACAACGCCAGCATTAAAGCCGGAGGGCGCATCGCGCGGACCGACTACGCCGTCAACGCCGGGCATTTGAATCCGGGCAACATCGAAAAAGGCCCAGCGACGATCGCTGAAGGTTTGGCCAAGACCAATTGGCACTCCGATTCGGTCAACTCCACCGGCATCTCGTATCTGCGGAGCGAGGTGAAGATCATTCCCGACGGCGACAGCAACACCTACCTGATCGGCGAGCGATACGCCAATCCCGATCACTACTTCACCGGCGCGCCTGCCTCGGACGACCAAGGATGGGATCTCGGCTACGACTGGGACACGCTTCGTTGGGGCAAGCAGTCGCTGTTGCCGCGGCCCGACACGCCCGGGCTCGACAACGTCTACATCTTCGGCAGCGCGCACATGAGCGGCTGGAATGTGGCCTTCTGCGATCGTTCCGTGCGGATGCTGAGCTACTCGATCGATCCGGTGATCCACGAGCAACTGGCCAATCGCAAAGACGGCACGCCGATCGACCAATCGAAGATCGAGTAGCGTTCCTTTGCCGCCAATCGCCCGCCGCGCTGAACCGGACACGACAGGCGGCCCTCGGGAACGGGCATGTCGTTCCGCGGTGAGAATTTATTTCTCAGGCGAGGCGTTCTGCGCGGGGCGCACGGGGTCGCTGGATTGCCGCAACGCGGCCGGCGAAGCGGGTTGCGAGGCGGACCGGTCGAGGGCGCGATCGGAACCGCGATCGGACGGCCGCCTGTGTGCAGGCTGCTGGGCCGAATCGAACCGCAGCGTCGGCTTGCCCGGTGGCGGTGCAATGGCGCCGGGGCTTGGGGGCGCCGCGTTGTCGTCGCCGGAGCGGTCGGCCGACAACGGGCTTGCTTCATAGCGTGCCGGAGCGGGCCGCCCCGTCGTCGGCGCACTTGTCGGCGCGTGCAGGCCGGCGCCTGTCGTCGCGTTCCCGTCGGCCGAGGCGAGGCCGAGGGCATGGGCCAAGTGCGGCAGCGTGCGGATATGCACGTCTTGCTGCGGGAAGGCGATCTCGATGCCCGCCTCGCGGAAGAGGCGGTCGATGGTCGAGTTCAGTTCGTGCAGCACAGTATTGCGGTTGTCCATGTTCGGCAAAAAGCACCGCAATACGAAATCGAGCGAGCTGGAACCGAAGGAATGAAACACCACTTGCGGGGCGGGGTCATCGAGGACGAGCGGATGTTCCTTGGCCGCCCGAAGCAGCAGTTCGGTGGTTTTCTGGGTATCGGAGCCGTAGGCCACGCCGACGTTGATCACCAGGCGGTTCACCTGGTCGGAAAGCGTCCAGTTGAGCACGCGGCCGGTGATGAACTCTTTGTTGGGAACGATCAGTTCCTTGCGGTCCCAATCGACGATGGTGGTGGCGCGCATGCGGATGCGGGCGACCTTTCCATTGACCTCGCCGACGGTGATCACGTCGCCCACGCGGATCGGCCGTTCGAGCAGGATGATCAATCCGGAAACGAAGTTGGCGAAGATCTCTTGCAGGCCGAACCCCAACCCCACGCCGACGGCGGCGACGAGCCATTGCACTTTCGACCAGCTCAGCCCGATCATGCCGCACGAGGTGGTCAGGCCGACAATCACGATCAGGTAGCGCGACACCGTAGCACAGGCGTAACGCACGCCGGCGTCGAACGGCAGGTGCTGAAGCAGGGCCAACTCGAGCAAGCCGGGAATGTTTCGCGCGGCCGTGACGGTCATGCCGAGCACCACAAGCGCGAGAATCAAATTGGCCAGCGTGACGGCGGTCGGACGTTCGACGGTGCGGTTTTCGATCGTTCCGCTCGGCGTCTTCTCGACGACCGACTCGATGACCGTCGTTTCCCACAGCCGCACTTCGTTGAGAAAGCGCAGGGCCGGCGTCACATCGACCCAAACCATCCAGGCCGAAAGCAGCGCGCCGACGATCAAAGTGTATTCCACCAAACGGCGGGTTTGCGTATTGATGGCGGCCAAATCGCGTTCGGCCGGCGCCGGGGTGGGCAGCTCGGCGGCGTTTTCGTCGCCGGCGGCTTCGAGCTGCGCGCGGCGGCGGCGGGCTTCTTCGATGGCTAATTTCCGCCGACTGACCAAAATCCACCGCAGCAGCAGCGAGCGAAGCAGCACGAAGGCGAAGGCCAAATAGGCGGTCAGCGCCAAGCGTGCGGCCAATTGCTGGGCCGTGTAGTAGTAGCCGACGGCGGCCAACAGGGCCAGGGCGATAGGCACGAGCACAGCCGCCGGATACCACAGATAGCGAAGGCGGTCGAGCCACCCGCCGCGATGCTCGATGAGCCATTGATGGAACACGCCGCCGCCCGGACGCAAGATGCGTTGCAGCGCCAGCGACGAGAGAAGCAATCCGGCGATAAACGCGAGCCGCCCGAGCGACCCGTCCCATCGGTCGTTGCTTTGTTGATCGAGGGAGGCGACTAGGAAGGCCATGGCCGCGCCGGGCCAACGCAGCCAGCCGGCCCCGTGCCGCAGGGCGCGGACGGCCGACTCGGACCAAGCGAAATGGGCCTCGGCCAACCCGGCCGTACGGCAGCTCACGTAGATCAACTGTATCACGAAGAACGCCCGGGCGGCCGCCATCAAGCCTGTGCCGACGGCCTTGCACAATTCCGAGGCGTCGAACGGCGCCGCCAGCCGCCAGCCCACATAGGCCGCCGGCGCCGCCCAGGCCGCCGAGACCAGCAGGGTGAGCACCAAGGCATGGATCGTCAGACTAAAGCGGTAGCAGTTGGCTTTGCGCACCTGTTCGCCCAATTCGCGCAAGCGGCGGAGCAAGGCCGGACGCAGGGCGATCAGCGGAACGATCACCAACAGCGCCAACAACAGCATTGCCGGCTTATGCACGGCGTCGTCGATCAGGGCGCGGCCGATTTCCGCCCATCCCTCGGGGCCCAGCAGCCACCAGGCGGCGTCGCGGCCGTGCCGCAAATCGTCGGCCTGAAGCGGGGCGTCGCTGGTGATCCACAGCACGCGTTCGTCGATGAAGCGGGCGCATTGCTCGGTGGCCTCGACCAATCGCCGCTCGGCGTTGTCGAGGTCCACGAGCTTGTCGAAGTAGGCATGGTGATCGTTGATCAGCGCATCGAGGTAATCCTTTCGGCTGCGGAGTGCGTCGCGGACCAGCGGCCCCAGCGAGGCCGAATCGACCCCGGCCGCGCCGGCCAGTTGGGCCATCATCTGCTGGGTGCGCAGTTCGACATCGGCCGATTCGGCGCGCTGATCGCGAAGTTGCAGCAGGGCCAGCTGCGTTTCCGCAATCAGCATCTGCCGCGCGCTCAAATCGCGCCGCCGCTGCGAAATGTTGGGCAGAGCGTCGCGCTGTTTGCGAAGCAGCAGCCCGATGGCGTTTGTCAACCCGACGGCGTCCACTTTCTCGCGCGCCCGTTTGAACTGATCTTCCACCTGATGCAGCAATTGCGTGGTTTGCTCCAACTGCGATGTCAGCGCGGTGATCCGTTGGGCGATCTCTTTGCGTTGCTCGGCCATGGCCGCGTTCTCTTCGGCCAATCGGCGCACGGCCGGGTGTGCCCGCAAGGCGTCGAGCTTGGCGGTTTGCGCTTGGCGGGCGGCCTCGGCCTGCCGCCGCGCGTTGACCAGCTCTTGCAATTGCTTGATCTCTTGTTCGGCCAAAACGACGCGCCGCTGCGCCAAATCGCGCTGCACCGGCAACAGCTCGGCGGTCGCCTCGAAGGCCGCCGCCTGCCGATCAATGGCCAGCAATTCCTGCTCGGCGGCGCGGTGCTGCACCCAGGAAAGCAGGCGTCGCGCGTCCGCCAGCGGGTCGCGGCCGTCGTTGGGCGTTTGCAGCTCGGCGCCGAGTTTGCTCAATGTTTGCCGGAGTTCCCCGATTCGCTGCGCGTTCTGCTCGCGCTGCGCGGCACGGCGTTTCGGCTCGGCCTCCAGCCGCTCCAATTCGGCGCGGAGCCGCCCCAATTCGCTCTCGCGGTTGACGATCGCCTGCTCGATCTCTTTGATGGTCGCTTCCGGCGGAACGACGATCGTTCGTTCGGCCGGCTGGGCGGCCAGTTCGGCCTTGGTTTGTTCGAGCATCGAAGGCGCATGCAGCGCCGTCTGCGCGAATTGCGTCGTCTTCTCCGACCACTCGCGAACCTTGGCAAGCGTTTGCTGCGCCTCGTCGTAAACCGTCTTCAGCGTTTTGCGCGTCGATTCATCGAGGCCGGGACTCTGCTCGATCTGACGCACGCGCAGTTGGATCAGTTCGGCAATCGCGTCGTCGCTCGCCGGCGGCGTCGTGTTTTCCGATCCCCGGCTCGGCGCCGCCCACCGCCCGCAAAGCATCGCCGCCAAGAGAAGGAACCATGCCCATCGCATGCCTTGGCCGCAGACGAACCTCATTGCTCACACCCTCGCAAAGCCCAATCGAACGAGTCGTACAAACCACGCCCCGAAATCCCAGAGGCGATTTGTACTGCAACCGGGCAGGCGAGTGAAGGTCAATTCGCCACAAGAGGCAATCGGCGCGACATGCGCAGAATGCGCAAGCGAGATTATTCGGCGGCGACTGCGGCCGGTCGCGCTGAGCGGTTCAGCGAGCCGCGCAGTTGGCGGCACTCGTCGGCGAACTGCTCGGCCCGCTGGCATTGTTCAAGCAACTCGCGGAACGGGCCGTCGCCTCCGCTCGACTCGCGCGCGACCAACGGGCCACGGCGGAGTTGTTTGGCTATCGATCGCCGCAATCGGCCGCTGAACGAAAGCATGAGAATCGCCGACCACGCGACCACCCAAAACACGCCCGCCAGATAGGCGTGAATCCCTTCGATCGGCGCGGGCTGGGCCGGCCACCACGAATCGTAGAAGAAGTTCTTCCCCAGCCGGAAGAGCACCAGGCCGACGACGCCCAGCCAGGCGCACTCGTACAACCCGCGAATGAACCATCCCGAGTTGCAACGAACCAGCGCATCGAGCGATTCGTCCACCCGGCGGCGCATTCGGCCGAGAGCCGCTGCGACGGCTTGTTCCGCTTGCCGCGCCAGGGCGTCGCCGTGCAAGGGTTCGACCGACATCTCGGCCTCGACGACAAATCCGCGAAGAACGAAGGCCGACTCCCGCAATTTCTGTTCATCGATGTATGCGGCAGCCAACTCGTCGAGCGATGAAGACGACCGCAGCCCGCGCTTCAGCTTGTTCCACGCGGCCATTCCGCCCCAAAAAGCGAGCTGAGCGACGGACCGCGCCCGGGCCGCGCCGAACCCGAGCAAAATCGAACCCAACGATTGATAGGTGCGAATCACCATCGCGAACGGAGTGGCGCCCCAACGCTGGGCGATGCGCGACAGCAGCTCTTGTTCCCAGCGACGGCGATCTTCCATGGCGGCGCGCTCGATGGCCTCGGCCAGTTGCCGTTCGACGGCCTGTTGGCGCTCGATCACCTGCTGTTTGAGCTGTTCAACCTTGGGCAGATGCGCGTCGAGCAACGTGCTGCATCGCTGCAAGGTATGATCGACCAGCCCGAGCAGGTTCGAATGCCGCAGCCGCGTTTGCGCAACCCGGCCGAACGCGCGGCGCAGGTATTCGACCAGCGCGGCGAACTCGCCGGGCAGCGGGCGATGCGCTCGGGCGGCTTCGAAAGCGGCCGACGAATCGACAAAAAAGAATTCGGCCGCCCGGTCGGCCGGCAACAGCCGGCGCCAGTCGTCGCGGATGTCGCTGTCGCGGTCGGCATGCGTTTGCACAAACAACCATTGGGCCGCCGGCGCGGCGGCCACCCATTCGCGGCGCACGGCGGCGCTGCGGTATTTCTGCTGCGTCGCAACGAGCAAGAGCACGTCGCAATGCGGCAGAATGGCGCGAAGCCGCGAGAGATTGTCGGCCCCGGCCGACGGTAATTGCCCACTCAAGGGCAATTGCCCGGCCGGTAGTAGCGATTCTCCGCCGGAGCTGCTCGCCCTCTCCGGCCGCGGCGAAGCGGCAAAATCATTTGACGCCGCCGAATCATTCGACGCTGCCGATTCGTTCGAACTCGATGAGACATTCGCGGCCGCCGATGTCGCCTCGTTGCCGGCGGCGCCGTTCTCGCTGGTGTCGGGATCGGGGCAATCGATGAGGACCAACTCGGCCAGCAGCGGATGATCGACCGAAACAAGATTCACGGACTCGGCCGGAATCCCGAGCAACTCGGGCGTAATGCCGGGCCGAGCGATCAATTGCGGCCGATCGGTGGTCGGCCGCGTTTTGCCTGCCGGCGAAACCTCGGCGCCGACCAGCGCGTTGACCAGCGAGCTTTTGCCGACGCCGGTGCCGCCCATCACGCCCACAATCAACGGGGCGCTCAGCCGCGCGCGGAGCTGTTCGATCCGCACGAGAAGCTGGTCGATTCGCTTGCGGCACTGCACCGCAGGCGCCCACGAGGGCGCCGAATCGACCCAACGCCGGAGCCGCTCGGCCAGCAGATCGATCTCCGCTTCCAGATCAAGCAGTTGCGACGATTCCGCCATCGTTTACCCGATTCCCGATCCCCGACTCCCAATTCCCGATTCTTCCCGCCGTCGTCCGCCGTGCCCCGTCTCGAAGCGACGGCCGCGGCCGCCGCTATTTCGAGCCGGCCGGGGCGAACGTCGGCCGACCGATACTGTAATAGGCGAAGCCGGCCTCAGCCATCCGCCGCGGATCGAAGAGGTTTCGTCCGTCGAAAATCGCACGTTCTCGAAGCTGCTTCAATGCCGCCGGATCAGGATGAAGGAACGCCTTCCATTCGGTTACAATCGCCAAAGCGTCGGCGCCGGTCAATACGTCGTCGCGGTGCTTGCCGTAGCGAAGCCTGTCGCCGTATAGGCGGCGGACATTCTCCATCGCCTTCGGATCGAACACTTGAAGCTGCGCGCCGCGGGCCAAAAGACGGTCGATCAACACCAGCGAGGGCGCTTCGCGGATGTCGTCGGTTCCCGGCTTGAACGACAGCCCCCAAAGGGCGATCACGGCGCCGGAAAGCCGGGGGCCGAAATGCCGCTCGATCTTCTCGGCCAGCAGGTTCTTCTGCCGGCGATTGACCTGTTCGACGGCCTCGATCATCGACGCCGGCAGCCCGTGATCGCGCGCCCAACGGACCAGCGCGGCCACGTCTTTCGGAAAGCAACTGCCGCCGTAGCCCGCCCCCGGAAAGAGAAACTGGAATCCGATCCGCGAGTCGTGGCCGATGCCGCGGCGAACGTCGTCCACATCGGCGCCGCAATGCTCGCACAGCCCGGCGATTTCATTGATGAAACTGATTTTGGCGGCCAGCAGGGCGTTGGCGGCGTATTTGGTCATCTCGGCGCTTTCCGGCGACATGACCAGCAACGGCTTATCCGTCCGCAGGTAGGGCCGATACAACTCGCGGAGCAGCTCGGCGGCGCGGGCGTCGCGCGACCCGACAACGATGCGGTCGGGCTTCATAAAGTCGTCGATCGCCGTGCCCTCTTTGAGGAACTCGGGATTATTCACGACGACTCGCGGCGCGCCGCACCGCTCGGCCAGCCGCCGGGAAACCGCCGCGTTCGTGCCCACCGGCACGGTGCTTTTCAACACCACGACCGATTCCGGGCCAAGAACCGGCGCGATCTGCTCGACGGCGCTCCACAGCGCAGAAAGATCGACGCTTCCGTCAGGCTGCGACGGCGTACCCACCGCCAAAAACACCAGCTCCGCCCCCCGCGCGGCCGCCGCGGCGTCGTCGGTGAAGGTCAGTCGACCCTCGCCGAGATTGCGCGAAAGCATCTCGGCCAAGCCGGGTTCGTAGATTGGCGATTGCCCGCGGCGAAGCCGTTCCACCTTCTCGCGGTCGCAATCGGCGCAGACGACGTTATTGCCGGTATCGGCCAGGCAGGCCCCGGTCACCAAACCGACATATCCCGATCCCACAACGGCGATGTTCACGGCGTTCTCGATCTCCACCAAGCGTACGTGTCGGCCACGGTTCGCGCCAAGGGAATTGTAGCATGCCAACCGGTGTCGTTTTCGATCTTATCGACGACCGCCACGGGGTCTTGTTTGATGCCGGGCCGGGTTTCGACGACTTTTCGCTGCGGATCGGCCAAGCGGTGGAGGATGTCGAAGATGTGGCCGGTGCGCCGCGCCAGCCCCGAGGCGACGTTGTACACCTCGCCCGGCCGCCCGGCGTTGATCAGCATGCGAAACGCTCGGGCGCCGTCGCGGACATCGAGCACATCGACCACGGCGTCGCGCGTGAAAATCTCGATCGGATCGCGACCGGCGGCGAATTGCGACGCCCACGAGGAAAGCATCATCTTCGCGTTTTGGCGGGGGCCGATCTGCTGAAAGGCTCGGGCGACCACCGCATCGAGGACGCCCGCCCGCACCGCTCGAAGAACGATCTGCTCGGCCATGAGCTTGGTTCGGCCGTAGGGGGTGCGCGGGCCGGGCTGCTGCATTTCGTCAACGGGCGGATCGCCCACCTTGCCCGGCGGATAGACATGCGACGTGCTGATCATCAGGAACCGCGGCCGGCGCGGAAGCTGCGCGATGCGCTCCACCACCCGCCGAGTTCCGCCCACGTTGATCGCCAGGGCTTCGGGCGTGGGCTTGTCGCGCCCGCAGTCGGCCGGAACGCTGAGGCCGGCCAAGTGATAGACGCAAGTGGGCTGAAAGGCCGCGATTCGCTGCCAGTGTTCGTCGTTCAAACCGTCGTCGCGGGAGACGTCCCACGGGAGCAGTTCGACCACGCCGCGGAGATCGGGCGGGCTGGTCGGTTCCCACTGCCCATCGACGGACGTGCCCAGCACGGCGTCGCCGCACGCCAGCAGGTGCTCTGCCAGAAAGCCGCCGAGGAAGCCGGACGCTCCGGTGATCAGCGCGCGATGCGTCATGTTGCCGACGCCCCGTGGCGTTGCGACTCCCACCACTCGATGGTCCGCCGCAATCCTTCGTCAAACGGCATGGCGGCTCGAAAACCAAAGGCCTTCTCCGCGCGGCTCGTATCGAGACAGCGCCGCGGCTGGCCGTCGGGTTTCTCCGAGTTCCACGCCAGACGCCCGCGATACCCGGTCAATCGAGCCAGTTTTTCCGCCAAGTCGCGAATGGTAATTTCGAAGCCGGCGCCGATGTTCACCGGCTCGGGGTCGTCGTAGCGGACGGTCGCCAGGGCGAGTGCCCGGGCGCAGTCGTCCACGTAGAGAAACTCGCGGCTCGCCCGCCCGGTGCCCCAAACCTCGACCTCCGGATCGCCGCGATCTCGGGCTTCGACCAACTTGCGAATCAACGCCGGAATCACGTGCGACGTTTCCGGATGGAAGTTGTCGCCCGGCCCGTACAAATTCACCGGCAGCAGGTAGATGCCGTTCAGCCCGTACTGTTGACGATACGCCTGCAACATCACTAGCAAGGCCTTCTTGGCGATGCCGTAGGGGGCGTTGGTTTCTTCCGGATAGCCGTTCCACAGGTCTTCTTCGCGGAAGGGCACAGGCGTGAACTTGGGATACGCGCAGATCGTGCCCACCTGAACGAACTTCTCGACGCCGCGGCGGCGGGCGTGTTCGATCAAATGCAGGCCCATCGCCATGTTGGCGTAGAAGAAGCGGCCCGGCTGCGCGCGATTCGCCCCGATGCCGCCCACCTCGGCCGCCAAGTGGATCACCACCTCGGGCCGGAACTGTTCATACATGCGTTCGACATCGCCTTCGCGCGTCAGGTCGAATTGCTCGATCGACGGCGTGAAGAGCCGATCGGCGGCGGCGCCCATCTCGCGGAGCTGCGCGGTGAGCCGCCGACCCAAGAAGCCCAGCCCGCCGGTAACGACAATCCGTTTCGCCGACAGATCGATCATGGGTACACCCTGCCTCGTTGAGCGGCGCGATGCTGTAGCACGACCCGTTCTTCGCGGGCGGCGGCCCAGTCGGCCTCGACCATCATCTTCACCAGACCGCGAAAATCCACTTTCGGCCGCCAACCGAGCTTCGTGCGGGCCTTCGTGGAATCGCCCAGCAGCAAATCGACTTCGGCCGGCCGGAAATACCGCGCGTCGATTTCCACGTGCTTCTTCCAATCGAGGTCGAGCAGCCGAAACGCCTCTTCGAGGAATTCGCGCACCGAATGAGTTTCGCCGGTCGCCACCACGTAGTCGTCCGGCGCGTCTTGCTGCATCATCAGCCAAACGGCTTCCATGAAGTCGCCGGCGAAGCCCCAGTCGCGTTTCGCGTCGAGATTGCCCAGAAAGAGTTTCTCTTGCAGGCCTTCCTTGATCCGCCCGGCCGCGCGGGTGATTTTGCGCGTGACGAACGTTTCGCCCCGCCGCGGCGACTCGTGATTGAAGAGAATCCCGTTGCAAGCGAACAGCCCGTAGGCCTCGCGGTAGTTGACGGTTTGCCAAAAGCTGTACACCTTTGCGCAGGCATACGGGCTGCGCGGATGAAACGGCGTGGTCTCGCGCTGCGGGATTTCCGCCACCTTGCCGAACATCTCGCTGCTGGAGGCCTGATAGAACCGCGCCGTCCCTCCGGCCGCGCGAATCGCCTCGAGCAGATGCAGCGTGCCCAAGGCATCGGCCTCGACGGTGTACACCGGCAGATCGAAGCTCACCCGCACATGCGACTGCGCGGCCAGATTGTACACTTCGTCGGGCATGATCTCGCGCACCAGCCGCGCCAGCCCGATCCCGTCGGTCAGATCCCCGTAGTGGAGGAACATCCGCGCATCGCGGACGTGCGGGTCTTTGTAGAAATCCTCGATGCGTCCGGTATTGAAACTGCTGGAACGGCGGACGATGCCGTGAACTTCGTAGCCCTTGGCGAGCAACAACTCGCAGAGGTAGCTGCCGTCTTGCCCGGTAATGCCTGTAATCAAGGCTTTCTTGGCCATCGTTTTCTCCCGATTGAAGTGCGGAACGACAACGCAGCAGCCTCGGCAGCGAGTTACGGCGTCTCGCCGCCGCTGCGCGGCTCATCGGCTTCCCTTGCGGCAGCGTCGGAAGCCGGCTCTCCGTCGGCGTGCTTCGTTTCGCGGCCGTTCTCCTCGCGCGGCACACGCTTGACGGCGACCAGCGTATCGCCCTCTTCCAACGTCATGATCTTCACGCCCTGGGTGTTGCGGCCCACCACGCTGATGTCGCGGGCCGGAATCCGCTGGATCTTTCCGCGGGCGGTCATCATCAGCACTTCGTCGTCGTCTTCGACGCGGACAATGCCTACCACCGGACCATTCCGCGGCACGGTGCGAATATCGCGCAATCCTTTGCCGCCCCGGCGCTGAGTGCGATAACACCGCTGCGAATTGATGTCGTCGCCCTCCGGCTCGTCGTGCTCGCTCTCGTCTTGGTCGCCCTCGGGCAGCGTTCCGTCGGCCGACAACAAGGCGTCGTCTTCCGGCGGCGCTTCCTCGTCTTCGCTCGTCGGGGCATTGGGCCCGAAGGGAGTCCGTTTTCCGTAGCCGTTGGCGCAGGCGGTCAGCAAGTCGGCCCCCGGCTTGGCGATTACCATGCCTACCACATGATCGCCCGGCATCAACCGGATGCCTTTCACTCCGGCGGCAGTCCGCCCCATCGGCCGCACATCCGATTGCCGGAAACGGATGGCCATGCCGCCGGCCGTGGCCAGCACGATTTCGTCGCCCTTGCGGGCCACGGCGACATCGACCAGCGTGTCGCCCTCGCGGAGCGAAAGCGCGATCAGGCCCTGATTGCGGGGGCGGCTGAAGGCGGTGAGCACCGTCTTCTTCACCATGCCTTTGGCCGTGGCCATCACCAAGTAGTGGTCGGGCTTGTCGAAGTCGCGAATCGCCCGGCAATCGGTGATTCGCTCGTCCTCGGCCAACGTCAGCAGGTTCACCACGGCGCGGCCGCGGCCGTCGCGGCCGCCCTGCGGCAGGTCGTACACTTTGCGCCAATAGACCTTGCCGTGATTGGTAAAGAACAAAAGATAATCGTGCGTGCTGGCGACAAACAGATGCTCGATCGGGTCTTCCTCTTCGGTGCGCGCGCCGATCAGCCCCTTGCCGCCGCGATTCTGCAAGCGATCGGCGGCCGCCG
>Ga0101944_10005558_pt1 | contig 14185 bp, 10 predicted proteins | sample DewCreD2012metaG_FD_75245 | JGI IMG/M metagenome (GOLD analysis project Ga0101944, IMG submission 75245) | Hot spring sediment bacterial and archeal communities from British Columbia, Canada, to study Microbial Dark Matter (Phase II) - Dewar... ... | reverse complement strand
GCCCTCGGCGGCGGCGGCGAGGGCCAACAGCCCGCCGCCCAGCACGGCCAGCGCCGGCAGGCTCCGCGCCCGCAATGGTTGAATGGTCATGCTCATCCCATCTCGACCTTCCAGCGCTCGCCCATGCGCCGGCAATAGTCGCGGATCTCGGCCCGGGTTCCGGGCGGAATGATGCTCCAGCCGAACCAGGTGTACAAGGTGAAATTCACCGCGAACACGTCGAACACCAGCCGCGGCATGGCCAAGACCGCCGCGGCGATGAAGCCCAGCACGGTGGTGGCGAAGAACCACACCGTGGAGAACATCACCATGAAGGTGGGTTTCTTGGGCTTGGCGTGGAAGGGTCGCAGGGTCAGCGTGAGCGAGCTCACCGCGGTCACGAACGCCGCGCCCGCGCCGTACAGCAAGGCGTTGGCCGCCGAGGCGGGGTCGGTCATCCAGGGCCCGCGAAAGAGATGACTGCAAAAGAGCGTGCCCAGGTACAGCGCGTACACCGTTCGCGGCAGCCCCAGGTGGAACTCGGGGAAGGTGAGTTCCATGACGTCGTTGCGCGAGAAGCGCACGCAGCCCACGACGATGGGAAACGCCCCCAGCAGCCCCGCCGCCCAGACCGGCCAGCCGGCGCCGCCGGCCTCGACCGGCATGCGGTACACCAGGTACAGCAGGCTCCCCGGCGCCAGCGAATAGGCCACCAAATCGGCCACGTTGTCGAACACCTCGCCGAAGCGGTTGCCGCCCCCGGTGGCCCGCGCCACCGGCCCGTCGAGGGAGTCGAACACCCAGGCGATGAGCATGAGATAGCAGGCCCAGTCGACGTCCCCCTCGAGCGAGGCGATCATGGAGCCGATGCCACCCAGGATGTTGCCCAGGGTGACGAAGTCCTTGACCTGCAGCGGGCTGAAGAACGCCATACCGCGCTCCCTATACCACCGGCCGGGCGGGTTGCGCAACGCTTGACCCTGGAGCGCCGGCGAACGTACCATGCCGGGGTCTTCGCCACCTTCGCCAGGGAGGCCGGAATGGTCGATCCCAAGAAACTCAAGTTCATCACCCAGAAGGACGACAAGGAAGGCGCGCCAGGCGCCCGCCCGCCGCAGGCCGCCGCCGAGGACGTGTCGGTCACCCGCAAGGTGGACGAGGTGATCGCCCAGGCGCTGGCCGCCGGCGCCTCCGAGATCCACTTCGAGGCCTCGCCGGAGCACACCCGCGTCCGCGTCCGCGTGGGCAGCCGGTTGCAGGAGCAGGGGACGCTGGAGAGCCGCCTGCACCCCAACGTCATCAACCGCATCAAGGTGCTGGGCGGCATGGACATCACCCGTCGCGGCATCGCCCAGAAGGGCTACTTCAAGGTGGACCTGGAGGACCGCAAGGTGGACATGGTGGCCTTGATCATCCCCACGCCCGCCGGCGAGAAGGCCTTCGTCCGCATCCACTACACCCAGGCGCTGCAGTTTTCGCTGGACCAGCTCGGCATGTACCCGCAGATCCTGGCCGGCTTCAAGAAGGCGCTGGAGCGGCCCAACGGGCTGGTGCTGATCGCCGGGCCGCCGGGATCCGGCCGCACCACCACGGCCTACACCTGCCTCCAGCACCTGAACTCTCCGGAGAAGAACCTGGCCTCGTTCGAGACCTCCATCCGTTACCAGGTGCCCGGAGTGATCCAGGGCAAGCCCGACGACCGCTTCGGCTTCACCTTCCTCGACGGGCTGCGCGCCATGCTGGACCAGGAGCCGGACGTGCTGTACGTCGGCGACCTCAACAACGACCAGGCGGCGCGCATGACGCTCGGGGCGGCCTTCGGCAAGCGCATCGTGATCGGGCGCATCAACGCCGCCAGCGGCGCCACCGCCCTGCTGGCCCTGCTCGACATGGGCATGCCCGGCTTCTTGGTGGCCTCGGGCGTGATCGCGGTGCTGACCCAGCGGCTGGTGCGCCGGCTGTGCGAGCGTTGCCGCCAGCCCTACGCCCCGACCGAGATGATGCTGAACGAGCTCGGCATCAAGCCCAAGCCGGGGCTGTCGTTTTTCGCCGCCAAGGGCTGCGAGGCCTGCGGCGGCACCGGCTTCGTGGGCCAGCTCGGCCTGTTCGAGCTGTTCGTCCCCAGCGAGAAGGTGCAGGAGAAGCTCATCGCGCGCGCCCCGGCCCGGGAGATCCAGGAGGCGGCCGCCGAGACCGGGCTGGTGCCGTTGCGCCACGACGGCATCCGCAAGGTGGGCCAGGGCCTCACCACCCTGGAGGAGATCCTGGCGCGCCTGTGAGCGCGTCCGCGTCCCCGGAGCGGCCATCCGCGCGCCCCGTAGCGGCGCTGCCGGCGTCGATGGTCCATTTTCATCGTCCGCGCATCACGCGAGCCCGGCGCCTCCCCCATCACCCATTGCAGAAATGCCCGGCGCGGCGACATCCCCGTCCGCTGGAGGTCCCGTGTCGTCTCGCGCAACCCATCGGGAGACGGAGCGTACGCGCTCAGACCGGCCGGGCCGGCTCGCCGGACGGTTCGGGGTCGCGGAAGCGTTGGCCGATGTCTTCCACTTCGGCGCGAATGGCCACGAAAGCCTCCACGCAGCGCGGATCGAAGTGCGTGCCCGCGTCCTTCTGCAGGATGCCGAAGGCCTCGTCCAGGCCCATGGCGCCCTTGTACACGCGCTTGCTCGAGAGCGCGTCGAACACGTCGGCCACGGCCACGATGCGCCCGACCTCGGGGATGTCCGGCCCGCGCAGCCCGCGGGGATAGCCGGTGCCGTCCCACTTCTCGTGGTGGGTGAGGGCGACCACCTCCGAGAGCTTGAGGACCTCGGAGTCCGAGCCCGCCAGGATGCGCGAGCCGATTTCGGGGTGGCGCTGCATGATCTGGCGTTCCTCCGGCGTGAGCCGGCCGGGCTTGAGCAGCACCGCGTCGGGGATGCCGATCTTGCCCACGTCGTGCATGGGCGAGGCGTAGAGCACCTGCTCCACCTGCTTCTCGTCGTAGCCCAGGCGCCGCGCCAGGGCCGCCGAATAGTGGCTCATGCGCCGCACGTGCATGGCGGTGTCGTGATCGCGGTACTCGGCGGCCACTGAGAGGCGGTAGATGGTGTCCAGGTGCACCCGCTTGAGTTCCGCGGTGAGCTCGGCGTTTCGCACCGCCACCGCCGCCTGCGAGGCCAGCGAGCGCACCAGGTCCTCATAACGCTCGTGAAAGGGGACCGGCTGCCCGTCGCGCAGGGCGTTGATGAGCTGGAGCACTCCCAGCACTCGCTCCTCGGCGTCCAACATCGGGACGGCCAGCAGCGACACGGTGCGGTAGTCGTTGCGCCGGTCGAAGTCGGGATTGAAGCCGAATGGCACGCCTTCTGGCAGGCGGTACACATCGGCGAGGTTGAGGTTGCGCCGGGTGGCGGCCACGAAGCCGGCGATGCTCCGTTCGTCGATGGGCAGGGAAAATGACGAAAAGAGCGCCCGTTCCCCCTCCTCGCCCAGCCGCTGGCGCAAGGTGTCGTTTTGCGATACGGCGAATTGCAGCCGGTCTCCCTGGCGCAAATACAGGCTGCCGGCGTCGGCTCTGGTCAGAGAGCGCGCCTCGCGCACGATGAGATCGAGCAGGCGGTCCAGTCGGTGCACGCTGGTCAGCGCGATGCCGATGCGGTTGAGCTTGAGCACCTCGTCGCGTAGTCGGTCCGCCTCGGTCATTGGCATGAAAACCTCGCTTCCCGGCCCAGGCTATCACAAATCCGGCGCCGCGGGACCGCCCCGGGTGATTTCCCGGCGCAGCAGGCGCAGGTTCCGGGTCATCTCCCAGGCGTTCAGGTCCGCCGCCAGGGCGCGGGCCTCGGCGCGGGCCGCTTCGTCGGGCGCCACCGGGCTGGGCTCGATGCGCAGGGTGCCGTCCTCGGAGGGGCGCTCCACCCGCGGCAGCGCCACGATGCGGCCGTTCGCCAGGATGGCCAGCCGCCGTCCCAGGCAGCGCCGGGTGAGTTCGGCCAGGGCCTGCCGAAAGGGGGGCGCCAGGCGGGCGCGCACCGCGGGCGGCGAGATCTCCGGATCGGCCAGCGCCCGAACCCGGGTGAGCACCGGGCTCTGGATGTCGGGCGGATCCGCTACCAGGAAGGCCAGCACGGCCGCGGGGGCGGTGAGGCGGGCGAACCTCCGCTCCGGCGGGGGCTTCGCCACCGCCAAAAAGTCGTCCAGGTCCCGCGCCTCGGCAGCCTGGAGGAATCCGGTGGTCTGACCCGGCGCGTAGGGGTCCCAGCGGACTTGCACCGGATCGTCCCGGGAGAGGCCGCGGCTCAGCGAGGCGAAGTACTCCGCTCCGTCGTCCACCTCGGCGATGTCGATCCGCAAGGGCTGGAGCAGCAACCGCTCCACCGCGCGGGCCCGCTCCCGATCGGCGCCGGGCAAGAGGACCCGAATCCCCCGATCGCCCACCGCGTCGGCGGAGGCGCCGGCCATCCCCTCCGAGCGCAACCGCTGGCGCACCGCCTCCAGCATGGCCGGGCGGCTTCCGGCGCGGCCCTCCACCTCGAACAGCATCCCGGCGCCGCCGCCGGGGACGAACAGGGGATCGGCCTCGGGCCGGCAGCCGGCCGCGAAGATCAACATCCACAACCCGAGGCGGCGCATCGCGCTCATGACGGGACCTCCCGGGAAAACGACCGGCGGCGCAAACCCGCTCGCCGCGCCCTAGGCCGGCCGGCCGCGCGGGTCGCGGGCGAGGACCAGGCGAAAGACCTTCTTCTTGCCCGCGCGCAGCAGAAGCGGCCCGCGGGCGAAGTCCGCCTCGCCGAGGCGGCGCTCGATGGAGGAGACGCGCTCCTCGCCCAGCCAGGCGCCCCCCTGCTCCACCAGCCGGCGCGCGGCGCTCTTCGAGGTGCACAGACCGCTCTGGGCCAGCAGGTCCACCACCAGCGGTCCGGGCGCGAGCCCGGCGGGGTCGAGTTCGAGGCCGGGCAGGTCCTCGGCGCCGGCGCCCTCTCCGGCAAAGGCGCTGCGGGCGGCGCGCCGGGCGGCCTCGGCCGCCTCGTCGCCGTGGACGATGCGGGTCACCTCGGTGGCCAGTACCTCCTTGGCGCCGTTGAGCTTCTCGCCGCCGCCGCGGCACAGCTCGCGCACCTGTTCCATGGGCAGGAAGGTGAAAAAGCCCAGAAACCGCTCCACGTCGCGGTCGTCGCAGTTGCGGAAGTATTGATAGAAATCGAAGGGCGAGGTGCGGGCCGGGTCCAGCCACACCGCGCCGCGGGCGGTCTTGCCCATCTTCTCCCCGCTGGCGGTGACCAGCAGCGGAAAGGTGACGCCGTAGGCGGTCTTGCCCTCTTCGCGACGGATGAGGTCGATGCCGGCCACGATGTTGCCCCACTGGTCGTCCCCGCCCATCTGCAGCAGGCACCGCTCGGCGCGAAAGAGCACCAGAAAATCGTAGGCCTGGAGCAACTGGTAGTTGAACTCCAAGAACGACAGCCCCTTCTCCAGCCGGATCTTGGCGCTCTCGTGGGCCAGCATCTTGTTGACGCTGAAGTGGCGCCCGATGCGGCGCAGAAAGTCGATGTAGTTGAGCGGCAGCAGCCAGTCGGCGTTGTTCCGCATCGCGGCCCGACCGCCGTCGAGGTCGATGAAACGCGAGAACTGCCGGCGCAGGCCCTCGCCGTTCGTCCGGATCTCCTCCGGGGTCAGCATCTTGCGCATCTCGGTCTTGCCGGAGGGATCGCCCACCATGGCGGTGCCTCCCCCCAAGAGCGCGATGGGCCGGTGCCCGCAGCGCTGAACGTGCGCCAGCGCCATGAGCGGCAGCAGCGAGCCGGCGTGCAGGGAGTCGGCGGTGGGATCGAAGCCGATGTAGGCGGTGACCGGCTCGCGGGCGAGCCGTTGCGAAAGCTCCTCGGCGTCCGTCGCCTGGGATACGAATCCTCGCTCGGAGAGCACGGAAAACACGTTTTCCATGGGAGCGTCATCTACCATGCCCGCCGCGCCGGTTCAAATCCGGCTTCCCTCCGCGCTTGACAGACGAGGCGCTCCGGTCCACCCTCGGCCCACCGCTGCGGCGCAAGCTCGGGTCGCGGCCTCGGGAGCCCATGGAACGCTACATCGGAGAGATCGCCGCCCTGGCCACGTCCGTTTGCTGGACCGCCACCGCCATGTTCTTCGAGAACGCCGGCAAGCGGGTGGGCTCGATCCCGGTCAACGTCATCCGCCTGGGCCTGGCGTTTCTGTTCTTTTGCGTCTGGGGCTGGGCGTCCCGGGGCCTGCCGCTGCCGAGCGACGCCGGCGGACACGCCTGGCTGTGGCTGTCGGCGTCGGGCCTGGTGGGATTCACCCTGGGAGACCTGTGCCTGTTCCGCGCCTGGGTGCTGATCGGGGCGCGCCTGGCCTCGCAGGTCATGGCGCTGGTGCCGGTGCTCACGGCGCTCGGCGCGGTGGTGTTCTTGTCCGAAGACCTCTCCGTGCTCCAGTGGTCGGGCGTGATCGCCGCCACCGGGGGCGTGTTCTGGGTGGTCACCGAGCGCTCCTCCGGCGCCGAAGGGCGGGCGCTCCGGCCCTCGAGACTCGGGCTGCTGCTGGCTTTCGGCGGAGCGGTGGGGCAGGCCGTGGGCCTGGTGCTGAGCAAGCACGGCCTGGCGGGCTACTCGGCCTTCGCCGGCACGCATATCCGGGTCATCGCCGGGCTGGCGGGCTTCTTGATCCTCTGCGCCGGCGCCCGGCTCTTCGGCCCCATCCAGGCTGCGCTGCGCGACCGGCGCGCCATGCTGCACACCTCGATGGGCGCGGTCCTGGGACCGTTTCTCGGAGTCGGGCTGAGCCTGCTCGCGGTGCAGCGCGCGCCGGCGGGCGTGGCCGCCACGCTGATGGCGCTGACCCCGGTCTGGGTGACGGCCGCGGTGGCGCTCATCCGCAAGGAGCGGGTGAGCCTGCGCGGCTGGCTCGGAGCCGTCCTGGCGGTGGCCGGCTCGACCCTGCTGTTCCTCGCGCCGCGCTAGCGGCGAACGCGGCGCCGGGCGCAAGCCTCACTGCGCCGGCTCGATCCAGAGCCGCTGCGCCTCGCGCCGATCGGGATCGGGGTTGTCTCCCAGCAATCTTTGCAACTCCTCCCGGATGCGCTCGTCCTTCTCGCGCAAAAGCAGCGAGGGCACCGACTCGAGCCGGTGGCGGGGAAGCCCCTGCAGCAGCCGGGCCGCCAGCCAGCGCGCCGCGGGGCAGCCGCCCTCCAGCGCCGCCAGAGCCCGGGAGCGCACAAGCTCCGGCGGCGGCGCGAACATCCGCTCCAGCCACAGCAGCGCCACCGGCGCCTCGGGTTCGGCCTCGACGAAGGACCGCGCCCGCCCGCCGGCCAGCCGCAGGCAGGCCGGCGCCGAAAGCGCCGCCTCCGCCCGGACGTCCGCCGGCGCGCGTTCGAGCAAGGAAAACAGCGCCTCCGCTCCGCGCGCATCTCCGGCGCGACAAGCGACCTCGCAGGCCCGGAGGCGCAGGTCCGGGTCGGCATCCGAGAGCAGCGCCTCGGCGCCCTCCGGCAGGGTCCGGCGCGACCGGTCGGCCAGGCACTCCAGCGCCTGCAGGCGAACATCGCGGGAGGGATGGCCGGCCAGGGCGGCCCACACGGGCGGCGGAGCCGGCTCTCCCAGCGACAGCAGGGCGCGCGCCTGGCGCGCCAGGGCGAGGCCTTCTTCTTCTGAAAGCCCGCTCGCGGGCAGCGCGCCCGCGAGCGCATCGAGCGCCTCCCGGAGGCGCCGGCGCGAGCCTGGATACCGGCGCTGCGCGACCTCCTCGGCCGCGGCGGCCCGGACGGCCGGATCGGGATGGCGCAGCGAGGCCCACAGGCAGTTCCGCGCGGCGACCGCCGGCTGCTTCGCGCCGGGCGGGGGCTGGCAACGGCACCGGATCGCCTCCAGAACGCTCTCATTTGGCGCGGGCCGAGGAGGCGCGAGGTCCGGCGCGGACGGCATCATCTCCAGCACCAGGCGGCGGTTGCCGATGGCGCAGGCGCTGCGGGCCCGGTCCCCGCTCGCCTCGAAGGCGCCGGGCAGCGGCTCCGGCGCGCGTTCGAGCGGCGGGCGCGGCAGCGGCAGGCTCCACTGGAGCCCGAAGTCATCCTCCCGTCCCGGCTCCACCCGCACCCGCAGCGAGATCTCGGCCGAACCGGGCCAATCCGCCAGCCGGCCGCCGAGCGCCCGCGCCAGACACCGGCGCGTATCCTCCATGCGGCGGTCGGCGGTCTCGATCCGGATCTCGCCGGACGATACCACCAGGGAAAACTCGAAGGCCCCGTAGCGCCGGCGCGGCCCCGCCAAGGCCCGCCGCAGGCATTGGCCGACCTCCCGCCTCAGCTCGTCCGGTGGCAGGCGCCGCGCCAGTTCCTGGGCCGCCGCGCCGCCCGGATCCGATGCGGGCCCGGGAGCGGAGGCGAGAACGGCCAGGGCCAGACCGACGGCAATGATCATGCGAACCCCCATCTCCGCCGCAGCCACCACTCGGCGAACCACAGCGCGCCCAGCAGGCCGGCGGGCCAGAACTGCTCCAGCCAGAGCGCGCGGGTCGCGTCCTCCACGCGGAAAGCCGGCTCGTCGCGCAGCGCGACGGCCGCCAGATCGGCCCGCTCGATGTCTTCAAAGACGCCGCCGCCGCGGGCCGCCAGGGCGCGCAGAAGATCGGGCCGCGGCTCCGGGCGGGATCGCTCCGGCCCTTCTTCCTCGACGATCAAGGCCGTCTCCGCCGTCTGCACCGCCCCGTCCGGCGCCGCCAGGGTGGCCCGGGCCCGGAAGGCGCCGCCCGCGGGCGCCGGCCAGGCCATTTCGCCTCGCCCGGACTCATCCAGGGCGATCTCCGCGGCGTGGACCGTCGCGCCGGCGGCGTCCTGGATCTCGAGCCGCGCCCGGGCGTTCGCCGGCGCGCCGCGCGCGCGCAGAGAAAGGCGCAGCGGCTCGCCGGGCCGGCTTCCGCCCCGCTCCGCCTCGAGTTCCAGCGGCTCCATCTTTGGATCGCGGGTCAGCCAGCGCAACACCTGTTCCACCAGGCGGGTGTAGGGCTCGGCGTTTCCGCCCCGGCCGATGAGCCAGAAGCGCCAGCGCCAGGCCGAGTCCGTGAGCAGGGCTGCGCTCCGCCCGCGCCCCACCGAGCGCACCGCCAATAGCGGCGCGGCCGCGCCGTCCACGGTCTCGAAGGGATGGGCGAGCAGGGCCACGGCCCCCGGGGCCAGCCCGCGCGCGCGATGAAAGGAGCCCAGCGGCGGCAGCTCGCGCCAGTCGATGCGCTCGCCAATGGGGTGGGTCATGCCCGCGGCGGTGGGCTGGGCGGAGAACTCCTGGACCTCGCGATCGTCGCCGTCCCCGAGCCGGACCGGCAGCACGTTCGCCAGCGGGGTGCGGGCGTAGCCGCCGGCTCCGAAGGACTGCTCGCCGCCGATCATCCACAGCGCGCCGCCCTCTTCCACGTAGCGGGCGATGCCGTCGAGGAAGAAGCCCACCTGGTAGGGCCGGTAGTCGAAGTTCTGGAAGATGACGGCGTCGAACCCGCGCAGCTCCTCGTCGAAGAGCTTGTCCACCGGGAACGGGATGAGGCTGAGCTCGTCCTCGGACACGCCGGGCGCGTCCTGCGGCGTGCGCAGGATGTAGAAGGAGATGAGGTCGAGGTTGGGGTTCTGGCGCAGCGCTTCCCGCAGAAAACGCACATCCCAGGAGGGGCGGCCGACCACGTGCAGCACCCGCAGCTTGTCGCGGATCACCTTGAGCAGCCAGCGCCGGCGATTGTTGGCGGTCGTCCGCTCGCCGGGCAACACGGGCACGGACACGTCCAGCACCCGATCCCCCACCTGGTCCGGCAGAAACGAGAGCGTGACCCGCCGGCTCTCCCCGCCGGACAGGACCACCCGCGTCGCCGCCAGGGTCTGGCCGGCATCGCTCAGGATCAGGGGCACCTCCACCGGCTCCGGCCCGGCATAGGACACCTCCACCTCGAGGCGCACGGCGTTACGCACAAAGGCGAAATCGTCCGCCGTCACCCGCTGCACCGAAAGGTCCACGCCCCCGCCTTCGCCCACGCCGATGGCATTCAGCGGAGCCCCCAGCGCCTCCAGCGCATCCCGGGCCGCTGGCGGCAGCCCCTCTCTCCCGGCGGCGCCGAAAAGCCTGGCGTTGTCCGCGCCGTCCGAGATGAGCACCACTCCCGAGAGCGGGCGCTCGGCCGTGCGTGCCGCCGCCAGTTGTTGCAGGGCGGAGAGGATGTCGGTGGCCGGCCCGTTCGCCGCGCGGGCCAGATCCTCGAGCGGCGCCGGGGAGAGCCGGTCGGAGAAGCGGTATCCCTCCAGATCGAAGCGGCGCTGGAGGTCCGACAGCGCCGCCGCCTGGGCGTCGAGGAGACGGCGCACCCGCTCCCGGCGGCTGGACCCGCCGTCGGCCAGCGACATGCTCTCCGACTCGTCCACCACGATGGCCAGGCGCCCCCTGAGCGGGCTGAGGCGGCGCTGGAGCCAGGTCGGCTGCAGCAGCAAGAAGAACAGCCAGGCGCAGGCCAGCACCCGCAGGCCGAGCAGCACAAGACGGCGTCCCGGCGAGGTGCGGGCCAGGCCCCGGCGGGTCAACACCAGCGCCCCGGCCAGGACCAGGGCCGCGAGCGCCAGCACTCCGGCGGGCAGGGGATCGAGGATGAACACGCTGTCGCGGATCACGGCAGCACCTTCCGACGCCGCAGGATGAAGGGGAGATGGACCCGGTCGTCCTTGTAGTCCAGACAGGTGGCGTACTGGAGGATGTTCACCAGGAGCCGAAAGGTGCGCTCGCGCTGGTCCTCGCCGTCCGGCTCGCAAATGGCCTCCCAGTTTCCGAAATGGTCCCGGGCCACCGCGCCGAGCAGATCGGCGCGGGAGACGAGCACGGACAGGCGGCCGTTCAGCTCGATGCCGAAAAGCTGGCGGGCGGCGCGCCGGCCGAAGGTCCCCCGCAGCAAGAAGAACGAACGGAAGAGCACGTGATCCGGCGACACGGGCTCGAGGGCGCGCCCGGGCAGGATGCGGTCGAGAGCCTGACGCAGGCTCTCCTCGAAGGCGGGGTCGTCTCCGGCCGATTCGTCGTCCGCCAGCAGAAATCCGCCCATGACCAGAAACCGCCTCAGGTTGGCGGCGGCCGCCTCGCTCGGCAACGTCACCGCCCCGCGGCAGGCCCAGATGGCGAAGGGAGACAGGAACAGCTCCGGGCGCTCGGGATCGACGGCCGCCGTCTCCATCGAGACCAGGAGGCTGGTGCGCTTCATCGCCTCCCAGGCCCACTGGCGCATGCCGTGATCGAGCGCGCCGGCATCGCGAACGCAGGGCAGCCGTTGCAGCACCAGGCGCTCCGGCTCCGCGGCGCGGCCGAAAAGCGGGACGGCGATGAGGACCATGGCCCAGAAGCGCATCACGGGGCGCATCATATATCAGAGCCGGGCTGGGAGGCGAATGACAACGTTTGCCCGATCGGATGATTTCGGGCATCATCCCCGGGCATGGCCTCTGGGTTGCGGCGACTGGGATTTCAAACCATCCGCTTCCGTTTGATGATCGGCGCGGTGGCGGTGATCCTGCTCGCCAACACCGGGCTGGCCGTTTTCTCGGTGACCCAGCTCGGCGACGTGCTGCTCGATGAGGTGCAGACGCGGGTTCGCCTGGACCTGAACGCCGCGCGCCAGGTCTACGACCAGTTCCTGGAGCGCATCGCCCAGTTCCTGCGCGGGCTTTCTCTGCCCGGCGGCACCCTGTCCCGGGCGTTGCAACAGCGGGACCGGGCCGGGCTGGAGCAGCGCCTGCGCATCATCGCTCGCGAGGGAGAGCTGGACATCCTGACCGTGCTGGATGCCGAGGGCCGGGTATTGTTCCGCACCGCCAACCCCGAGGCCAGCGGCGATGATTTGCGCGAGCTGCCGGTGGTCCGGCGCGCCCTGGCCGAACAGCGCCTGGTGTCCGGGACGATCATCATCCACCAGGCGCTGCTGGAGCGGGAGGGCGCGAAGCTCGCCGAGCGGGCCTACTTCGACTTGTTGCAGACCCCGCAAGCGCGGCCCACGGAGCGGCGCTTCGAGGCCGACGGCATGGCGCTGGCGGCGGCGGCGCCGCTGCGCGACGAGCGGGGCCGGATCGTCGGCGTCATCCTGGGCGCCAATCTGCTGTCGCGGCGTTTCGACATCGTGGATCGGGTCAAGGACGTGGTGTTCCAGTCCCAAACCTATCGCGGCAAGGATATCGGCACGGCCACCATCTTCCGGCGCGATCTGCGCATCTCGACCAATGTCCGCAACCAGGACGGCAGCCGGGCCATCGGCACGCGGCTCTCGGCGCCGGTGGCCGAGCGGGTGCTGGACCGGGGCGAGATCTTTGCCGATCGGGCCTTCGTGGTGAACGACTGGTACATCACCGCCTACGAGCCCATCCGCGATCCGGACGGAGAGGTGATCGGCATCCTGTACGTCGGCCTGCTGGAAGCGCCCTTCGCGCGGGTGCGCGCTTCGGCCGCCGGCGGCTTTCTGGCCATCGTGGCCGCCAGCACACTGCTCAGCCTGCTATTGCTGTTCTTGCTCACCCGCCAGGTGCTCAAGCCGATCGGCCGCATCCTGTCCATGTCGCACAAGGTGGCGGCCGGCGACCTGAGCGCGCGCGTGTCCGGGCGCCACTCCGGCGAGCTGGGCCTGCTGGTGCGGGCGGTCAACGCCATGGCCGACGCCATCGCGCGGCGCGAGGCGGAGCTGGAACGCATGACCCGGGCGCAGATCGGCCAGAGCGAGAAGCTGGCCTCCATCGGCCGTCTGGCGGCCGGCATCGCCCACGAGATCAACAACCCGCTGACCGGGGTGCTGACCTTCGCCCACCTGCTGCGCGAGAAGCTGAACATGCAGGAGGCCGATCGCGGCGACCTGGATGTGATCATCCGGGAGACCACGCGCGTGCGCGAGATCGTGCGCGGCCTGCTGGATTTCGCCCGCGAGTCGCCCTCGCGCCAGGAAATCCTCGATCTCAACGAGGTGATCCGCGCCACCATGAAGCTGGTCCGAAGCCAGAAGGAGTTCGCCCGGGTGCTCATCGAGGAGTCGCTGGCCGACGGGCTGCCGTTGATCCGCGGGGACCGCAACCAGTTGCAACAGGTTCTGCTCAACCTGTCGCTGAACGCCTGCGAGGCCATGCCCCAGGGCGGCACCCTGACTGTGAAAAGCTTCGCTGGCGAGACGCGGGTCGGGTTTTCGGTCGCCGATACCGGCTGCGGCATCCGCCCCGAGCACATGGAGAAGATCTTCGAGCCCTTCTTCACCACCAAGCCCATCGGCAAGGGCACCGGCCTGGGGCTGAGCGTGAGTTACGGCATCGTGCAGCAGCACCGCGGCACCATCGAGGTGCAAAGCGAGCCCGATCGCGGTACCCTGTTCACGGTATGGCTCCCCGGCATTCCGGCCGGGGAAGGAGCCGAGCGCGCATGAACGGCAATCCCATTCGCGGCGGCGGCCCGGCGCCCCGCCAGCGCATCCTGATCATCGACGACGAGCCGGTGGTGGGCCTCAGCGCCACCCGCATCCTGGCCGTGGACGGCCACCAGGTGGACACCCGCGAGAACCCGCAGGAAGGCCTGCAGGCGGCGTTGTCCGGCGACTACGACGTGATCTTTCTCGACATGGTGATGCCGGGCCTGGACGGACTGGAGATCCTGCGCCGGATCAAATCCGCCGGCGTGGCGTCGGAGGTGGTCATCATCACCGGATACTCGACGGTGCAGAGCGCGGTCCAGGCCATGCGCCTGGGCGCGGCCGACTACCTGCCCAAGCCCTTCTCGCCGGAAGAGCTGCGCATGGTGTTCCACAAGGTGCTGGAGCGCTCGGCGCTGATCCGCGAAAACCAGGCCCTGCGCCTGGAGCTCCGCTCCCGCGAGGGATTCGCTGGCATCGTGGGCGAGAGCCGGGCCATGGAGCGGGTGTACGCCACCCTGCGCCGGGTGGCCCCCACCCAGGGCACGGTGCTCATCATCGGCGAGAGCGGCACCGGCAAGGAGCTGCTGGCGCGAGCCATCCACGAGCTAAGCCCGCGGAGAGAGCGCATGTTCGTCGCCTGCGATTGCAGCGCGCTGGCGCCCACGCTGCTCGAGAGCGAGCTGTTCGGGCACCTGAAGGGCTCCTTCACCGGAGCGGTGGCGTCCAAGCCGGGGCTGTTCGAGGTGGCCGACGGGGGCACGCTGTTCCGCGACGAGGTGGCCAACATCAGCCAGGAAACCCAGGG
>Ga0101944_10005555_pt1 | contig 14202 bp, 12 predicted proteins | sample DewCreD2012metaG_FD_75245 | JGI IMG/M metagenome (GOLD analysis project Ga0101944, IMG submission 75245) | Hot spring sediment bacterial and archeal communities from British Columbia, Canada, to study Microbial Dark Matter (Phase II) - Dewar... ... | reverse complement strand
GGCGAAGAAGCGGCGCATGGTATAAGCCACACCGCCGTTGGCGCGGATTTCTTCTGTACCCGCCAGCCGTTCTTCCAAAAAGCCGTACATCTCGGCGCTTGCCTGGCGTTCAGCGTTCCAATGGGGTACGGAGAGATTACGCAGTCGTAAGACAAGGATGAGGGCAAGCAGGGTGAAGATAGAGATGGCTGTTCCGATCCGCCAGTTTTCGCGGAACAGCAGTGCCAGCACCCCAGCCATCAGCAGACCGTTCCCGGCTACCTGTACGACAAACTGCGAGAAGAAACTGGAGAGCTGATTGACATCGCCATCGATGCGCTCGATCATCTCACCGGGAGTATGGGCATTGTGAAAACCCAAGTCGAGGTTAAGACAGTGTTCCATCAAATCCACGCGCAGGGCGTTGGTTGCCGTCCAACCGACGTTCTCGCCGGTGTAATTCGCCGCCACATTGACTGCCTGGGTCAGGACAGCCACACCCAGATAGAGCAGTGCCAGCCGGATCAAATGTGCCAATTCTGAACCTGCAATGACGTTATCAATAAAAGTCCGCATGACCTGCGGATTGATCAGCCGGAAGGCGATGCTCCCCAATAGGAAGACAGCCAGTAACACGGCGCGCCAGATTTGCGGCCGGATATAGCGGTATAACAATTGGAAGTAAGCTTTCAATGGAATCTTCATGATTGTTCCTCATCCGATAGATGAGTACGCTCCTGCCAGGACAGTTTGAGGGTTGATTCAATCCTGGTGAAATCCTCCCTAGTTCGTGCGGCAGCCAGCAGGGTCAATCCTTCGTGCGGATCGTTCAACAGGATCAGCACCTGACCGATGCCGGTATAGAGGTCTAAACCCCAAGCGTTTTCGCCGATGGAGAGAACCTGCCAATGGGCGCGGATGCCTTCAACCGTCGAGGGATCAATGGCAGCAATTCCAGAAGCCTCCATCCCGCCGGCAGCTGCCTGCCAACATGCCATCGTGATCAAAAAATCGGAGTGGAAGCGATGATCGAGCTGCCAGTCCAAAGCATCGCCGCTGTTCTCGGCGCGGTAGACGGGTGGGTCGGTCATGTCCAGGTCGCGGCTGAGGATTGCCCAAACCACCTCTGCCTGATTTTCGACAAAAAATACCAGGGCGTCTTCTTCCAGCAGCAGATCATCCAGCGGTAAGAGACGGTTATGGGATTCGTTGAGTCGCTTGTCCTTGCCAGCCAGCAAATAGTAATCGCGTAAGACTTTCGGCAGGCGGATCCCCAGACGTTTTTCGGCTGCTACCAGACGGGCTTTGGATTCGCCCTGATGGGGACTGAAAGGTCCATAGAGGTTGTTGAGAATTTTCTGGAAGGATATCGGGTCCATCGTACTTTCCTTATGCTTGAAATCATCGACAAAAAAACCACAGGAACACCCGTGGCTTGGCGGAAAGGAAGAGAACCGATAAGAAACAATAAAAAGACCACGGGGGGAGTGTGCCCGTGGTCGTTGGATGATCGTTATCCCGGAAACAGGCGCACTCCGCTAAGGTAGATCGTTGACCGGAACGTTCCGTTCGGTCAAGATGGTATATGTAGCGTGTGCCTTTACCATATAAGCCCTGTCTCCTTTCGTAGAATACGCTGCTCTGCAGCTTGAAGAAAGTTTATCATAGGTGCTTAAAGACTGTCAATAGGGAATCCAAATCTGTGATCACCCTCGTTTAAGAAAGAAGAAATGCCTGCCAAATCCTGCGTTTTTTATCCCAAACGGCTTAACTTTTGGATTCGCTCTGCGGTATTCACCTCGCTTACATACAAGTCCCCATGGGAATCTGCCCATATACCGTGCGGCCAGCCTAAAAACTCTCCCGGTTTATTGCTGGATTTTCTCCCACCCCATTGGTTGATTAATTCTCCTTCCAAGGTATAGATGCTCACCTGGTAATCCAATTCCGCGATATAAACCACGTCTTCGCGTGGATCAAAAAACAGTGTATCAGGACGTGCCAGATTATTCAATTCTTTCAGGTAATTGCCGTTGTCATCAAAGATTTGAATGCGGTGATTATCCCGATCACAGACCCAAACCCGGCCATATCTATCGATCCGCACACTGTGAGGCAAAGCAAATTGCCCCAATTGATTGCCCTGCCTGCCCCATGAGAGCAATAGTTTGCCATCGGGTGAGAACTTATGTACGCGGCGGTTACCATAACCATCTGAAACCCATATATCACCATTCGACGAAATTGCTACATCGGTTGGCATATTGAACGGTTGACCTTCTTCACCGTTTTTACCCGGTTCACCCAAAGTTAACATCAAATTACCCAGCGAATCGAATTGATACACACAATGGGCGCCGCGGTCGGTGCAAAACACATGATCACTGCGGTCAATGAATATGCCATGTGCCATCTGAATCATATCTTCACCCCACGAATACAGAAATCTTCCATCGCGATCGAAAACCATCATAGGGTGTTTACCACGCGCGTAAACATACACTCGATCCTGGCTGTCACAGGCTACCGCCGATATCGTACCGCAATTACCCCGATCGGGTATGTCCCCCCATCCTTCCGCTACTTGATAGATATATTTTTTTGTAGTTTTGGATACCATGCCTGACTCCTCATCTGCTGTTATAAAACCTGTGATCGCCAGATGGCAGCGATGGTTTCTTCCTGACCATAACCGTTTGGACAAGCCTCACTGGGCATATTGGCTTGGTAGTATCCTTTCGGATCGAGCATCTTCTGCATACCCGGCATCTCCATGAAGCCATTGGGATCCGTCTTCCGGATCCAATTCCAGGCATACCAGAGCCACTCGTTGCGGTAGGCAGGCGGTTGATGTGCAAACCAATCGATTTCGTCCCAGCCCCAAACCCAGAAGCGGCTGTCTATCCCCTGCAATTGACCGATTTTACCGGCAACACTTTCACCGCCTCTGCCTGTAGAACCCCAGTAGTCAATATCCACGAGATAGGGAAGATGATCGCATGACCAGCCGCTGGGAGTGATGCCGCCGATACTCCTTCCGTAAATAGCATCCAGATGCCCAACTGCCAGTTCTGCCTGATGAGGTTTGGATGGGATTTCTTTGATACGCAGCGGCAAGGCGTTAAAGTCGAATAACAACCTGCCTTCAAGGGTGTAACCCAAGGGCTGGTCAGGAGGAATAGGTTTCAGACCATAGCAGTCGATCCCGCTAGACACATGCGCATCACAAAGCAGCAAACCTCGTCTGGCATTTTGGGCGGCATAACGGCGGATGCGATCTAATTACGAAAACCATGTTCGCAACCCTGGATCATCCCGCCCCATCAGCTGCACCTGACCAAAGTGAATGGCTTCGATGCCGGCGTCGATATAGGCGCACGCCCGATGATAAAACCACATTTGGGTTTCTAGGCGGGTAATGTCCGGCACCGATGCGCCAGCCCGCCATAGATCAACATATGAGCCATCGGGAAAGAGCATGTCGCGATAGCGGTAAGTTCGTTTTTCCGGTTTGTGAGAAAATGCCTCAAAAATGAATTCGGGAATTGTGACGGTATCAACATCTTCGCTGATTCCTTCAAGCAGGGTGGCTTGCAGGATGATTTGAGGGTCGATCTGGTGCAATCTCTCGATGAGAGGACGAGCGGATTTGATAGAATCAAAGAGATAGCCTTCAGAGACGGTAATGTTGAGGGCTCGCCCGATAAACTTGGCGCCTAGCTCGCGGATCATGCGCAGATGATCCTGGGTACAGCCGGCGCCGGTCAGCAGACCGTTCATCGTCATTGAGCGGGAAAGATAGTTTTCCAGCACCGCCCGTGAAATCGTGCCATAGAAATCATAATTCTTCCGAGTTGGTTCGTTCTCCTTCATGACCTGCTTTCTCCGTGTAAGTGAATGAATTTTCCGGGCAGTTTAGGATTTACTCGCTTGCAGAAGCGCCAGTGTTTTTTCCACCATTTGCTCACCGCCGCCGGGCGCCAGGCGGGTTCCAACCGCCGGCTGATAACCGCCTTCTTCATAAGCCTTCAGAGTAGGGACATAACCAACGCTTTCACTGAGCAGTTCCACCACCAGCGTATGTTTGAAAGGTGAATGTTTTCTGATCTCGATGCCAAACTCGCAGAAGAGTTCCCCCGGCATAAACACGATTGCCAGCTCTCCAAGCCTCAGTACATGGGATTGCCGTACCTGATCCGGCATTGGGTTGCTTTTGAGGTTGTTCAGCACGGTCATAAAGATGCTCTGGACTTTAACGCTCGTTTCTTTATCTTCAATCTGCGAGCAGATCAACTCAATTTGGCGCGGATCAAACGTGCTAAAATCCCTGGCGGGCAGGATCATTTCTTGATGGCGGACTTCGATCGGTTGTGGTTCGATCCATTCGCTTGTTTGGACGGCGTCGATCACCACCCTGCCAAGCGCGTTTCCCATCTCTTTCGCTACGCCCTCGCGGATGGGATGAATATTACCGCAGGTTCCTATCAGGAACAATGCCTCACCGCCCAAAACTTCTTCGATCGTTTGCGCTGCGTAGCCGGGGTAATCCCAAGAGATGGCTGTAAAACCATCCGGCTCGGCGCAGTTGGCATGACAGGCGAAGTTAAACAGGGTGGCAATAGTTTGATTCTGGGTATTGGTCAAGCGCACCACGCTCACCAGAGGGTCTTTCACCCCGCTGTCCCTTTCATAGTGTTTCTCACGAGCTCCCACCCAGTTGATCGTGCCATCCTTGCGCCAAAAACGGTCGTTCTGAGAATAGGTTGTTTCCTCGCCATAGCCAACGCTCAAGCGGGCAGGTTTAAGATTATCCAGCGCCTCGCCGGCGACAACCGCCAGCTTTTCGATGAGTGCCTTTGTGTAGGCGGTTTCCTGATCGGTTAATTTGGCATCGCCGGCGTAATTCCCCGAAACGCTGGGACCATAATGATTATGGGTAGGCAGGATAAAAACATGATCCCTAGCCACTTTGCAGCGTTCAACCACCGCATCCAGCATCTGCTGGTGCAGGTCCATGCCAAACCCGACAAGATCGCAGTTGATCAACAGGACGCGGGTATCATTAATTGCCAATGCTGCTGCCCGTGCCAGGATCGGCGTTGTCTTCCGAGAGGCATAACGCACATCGATCCAGCCTGCCAGGTTATGTCCAAGATCAGGGGTGATATCGATATGACTGGCTCCAGCAAATAGTGTGCTCATCAGAATTCTTCCTTTTTAACAGTAACCGAATAATTTTTCAACGCATGTAAGAGCATCATCATAAATATCCACGGCGGTATCTAACAAATCTTGGGGGATATTGAGCGGCGGCGAGAAGCGGGTCAGGTGTCCGGGGGTGATGGTTTTTAGTCCGCGCTTCAGACACTCCAGATAGAGCATCTTCCCCATCTCCTCTGCCGGCTCTTTTGTTTTGCGATCTCTGACCAGCTCGATGCCCCATAATAAGCCGATGCCGCGCACATCACCGATGATGGGGTGTTTTTCTTTCAGGACGGCAAAACGCTGGCTCAACCGCTCTCCCATCTTCTGCGTGTGCTCCAACAAGTTTTCCTCATCGATCACTTTTAATGTTGCCAGGGCTGCAGCTACGGCTAATGGATTTCCGCCAAAGCTGGTGGAAGCTCCTCCAGCCACACCGAAAGGCGGCTTGGTCATGATATCGTGCTTGCCTCCCAACACCATGACCGGGAAACCGGACCCCAATCCTTTACCGGAGAAAACGAGATCGGGCTGGATGCCCCAGTGTTCCACCGCCAGAAACTTGCCTGTCCGCCCGATGCCGGTCAGGATCTCATCGGCGATGATCAAGATATTATTCTGCCGCGCTATCTCGACGATTTTCTGGAAAAACCCATCTGGTGGGATGACCACGCCGCCGGCACCGAGGATTGGCTCAAAAATAACGCCGGCAATCGACCCCCAACTATTGAATTTAATCGATTCCTTCAGGTATTCTGCACAGCGCAGATCACAGGATGGATAGGTTAAACCAAACGCACAGCGGTAGCAATAAGCAAACGGGGTTCGGATGGTCGTGTTGTTGACCGGTCCATATCCCTTTCCCCACCAGGTCGCCAGGCTTCGACTGCCTTGGCTGCGTCCATGGTAGGCATGGTGAAAGGAGATGAACTCGAATCGCTGGGTATAGGACGCTGCAGCGCGCATGCCGGCTTCTACGGTTTCAGTCCCGCCGCTGTAAAAGGCGAATGTGTCCACGCCAGGGGGAAATTTTGCCACCAGCATTTCACAAAGTTCGTGTTTTTGCGGTGTGGGAAAATTGTGCACATGCCATAATTTACTGCTTTGCTCCTGCAGAGCCTGGACAACTTTTGGGTGGCAATGACCGGTCGAGTTGGTCAGAACGCCTGCTGCACAATCAATAAAACAATTGCCGTCCACATCCCAAACCAGCGATCCTTCTCCACGTTCAAAGGCTATAGGTGCCAAAAGCGTGCAGCTATCCAGTCCACTGGTCATGTGAGGTTTCTCGCGCGCCCAAATGGCTTTGGAGCGGGGTCCTGGAATTTCGGTAAGAATTTGTGGTTTCATTTTTTCTCCTCTTTATGATATATCAAGGTTTTTGTGAATTCGGGGTTAAGGATTTTGGGTTATCTTACGGAGACAACACACCGGAATCCGTAGGCATCCCGCCGGTAATCTGGCAGATTGCAACTGCGGTTTGCCGAACGCAAATGTGCCCCGCCATCCTGGTAAGGATACCAGGATCCTCCCCTGAGAATGCGGTGTATGCCGGATGGAGGACCTTTCGGATGATGGGCTGAACTTTCTGCATAGTATTTTTCCCCATGCCAATCGTTGCACCATTCCTGCACATTGCCGCACATGTCGTAGAGCCCCCAGCTATTTGGCTTTTTGGCGTCTACACGCTGCGTCCTGCCACCGCTGTTCATTTCCCACCATGCATAATCGTCGTCCATCTCCTCGCCCCAATAATACCTAGTCGTTGTTCCGGCGCGGCAGGCATACTCCCATTCTGCCTCAGTGGGCAGACGATATCCCTCGATGCTGTAATCTATCACGAGGTTTTCCAGACCTGCACAGCCATCTCCTGCTTTGCCTTTCACACCGGTGAACCGATAGACAGCTTGCAACCCGTCCCGTTTGCTGCGGGCATTGCAGTAGATCAACGCGTCATACCAGGTAACATTCTCCACCGGCAACATGCCATCCCCCCGGAAAACGGAGGGATTGAACCCCATCAAGATTTCGTAATCACGTTGGGTTATCTCGGTGATGTCCTTATAAAGGATCAAGCGTCACGATATGCTGTGGGTGTTCATCTTCCCCGCCCTGCCCTTCCGGGCTGCCCATTGCAAAACTACCCCCGTTAATAAGTACCATGCCTGCGAACTTTCTATCCATTACACTCTCCTATTCTCAAAGGTTAAATTATGCTCCGGGGTTTCCCGGGTGATTAACCTGACTTTTTTCTGGCGTAGCAAGGGCTTTTCCGCTGCTCTCGCGGATGACAAGATGGGTGGGGAGGATCAGTCGCTGTGGACCCTGGCTGGCGCCGGTGATCTTGTTGAGTAAAAACCGGACAGCCTGAGCACCTATCTCATGAATGGATTGGGCAACCGTGGTTAGGGGAATTTCCAATTCGGCGGTGATGTCGGTATTATCAAAGCCGATCAGGGCAAGATCCTGCGGTATACGTATGTTTAAGTTTCGACAGACCTTCATGACTTTTATAGCCAGATAGTCATTCAATGCCACAATCGCAGTTGGACGATTGGGTTGGGAAAGGTAATCAATCAGAGGAGACAACTCTTCGACCGGATACGCTTCTAACTGGCAAATCAGGTCGGCTGAGGATTCAATTCCCCACTCACGAAGTCCTTGTTGATAGCCGAGAAAACGTCCAACCTCTCCCGATACCTGTAAATCCCAGGTGACAAAGCCGATCCGCCGGTGACCCAATCCAAGGAGATGATGGACTGCCATCAACATACCGCCATAGCCGTCAGAGATAACATAATCTACATCCAACCCGGGAATATAATGATCAACCAGCACTACCGGGAAATCTTCGGCAAGGAGGCGGAGCAAGGCAGGATCTCGGTAGGTCGAATCTACCGGGAAGAGCAGCACCCCATCTGAACCAAAGGCGCGGGTTTCTTCAAGCGCACGGCTCTGTAATTTTGGGTTTGATTCGATGTGGCGAAACAGAACCTGCGCGCCGCGTTCCCGTGCCGCGGCTTCTACCCCCAGGAGCATGGTTGGGACAAAGGAATCTCGGCAGTGAGGAACGATGAAGGAAATGTTGGTGGTATTGGAACGGTCAACAGCAAATGATCTTTTAGAAACAAATGTCCCGCGTCCTTTCTCGCGATGGATATGTCCTTCCTGTTCCAGCGCGATCAACGCCTGGCGGACGGTTCCGCGGGCTACGCCGAATCTTTCGACCAATTCCAACTCACTATAGAAAGGTCCCCCTTCCTGAAAGAGTCCTTCTAGAATTTCCGTGCGCAAAATGTCGCGTATCTGGAGATAGAACGGTATGCCACTGCTTTGGTCGAGCAAATTTACACCTCCAATCTTGTATATACAAGAAACGATAAATTCCCCAAATATAACCACCTGTATAGACAGGTTGAGTATATCTTAAACCATTTCCCCTGTCAACTTTATCCTGCAGTAAAATAAGCAAAATATTTAACCGGGAGATGAATAGATGCCGATCATGGATATTCGCGAATTTGGTGCTGTGGGAGATGGATCCCAGGTCAATACCATTGCCATTCAAAGTGCCATCGATGCCTGTTTCGGTGATGGCGGCGGCACGGTACTGGTTTCGGGCGGGAGGTATGTCAGCGGGACGATTGTACTTAAGGATAATGTTCTCCTGCAGGTGGAGCGGGGGGCAGCCTTGCTCGGCAGCACAAATATCGCCGATTATGCGGCAGACACGCACAAGAACATGTACCGCGATGAGCCGCACATGGACCGCTGCCTGATCTTTGCCCGTCATGCATCGAACATCGGCATTCAAGGGGGCGGGGTGATCGACGGACGCGGTGGCAGGGAGAACTTCCCAAACCCGGATGACCCGGCGCACTACCGCCCGATGCTGATCCGTTTTCTGGATTGTCATCATATCCGCCTGCGCGATATCACCCTGCGCGATCCGGCTGCCTGGACCTCTGCCTGGTTATACTGTTCCGATATCGTCGTGGATGGGGTGACCATCCACAGCCGGGCAAATTGGAACGGCGATGGGCTGGACTTTGACGGCTGCCGCGAGGTACGGGTGAGCAACTGTGCCTTCGATACCAGCGACGACTCGATTTGTTTGCAGACCTCTCGCCCGGATATGCCATGCCGGGATGTGGTGATCGCCAATTGCATTTTTTGCAGCCAGTGGGCGGGTATGCGCATCGGCTTGCTCTCGCGCAGCGATATTTTCAACGTAACCGTTACGAACTGCGTCTTCCGCGATATCCAGGATTCGGGGTTGAAGATTCAGCTTTGCGAAGGCGGTGAGATGAAAAACATGGTCTTCAGCAATCTGGTGATGCAGAATGTGCCGCGTCCTCTCTTTGTTACGTTCTGCCAGCAGCGGGCATGTGTGGATGCGCCGCCGGGGGTTGCCCCGATGAAAGCCATGCATGATCTGATCTTCAACAATATTCTGGTTGACAACAGTCAGGGCGATCGGCATTCCGCCATGATCCTGGTCGGTATGCCCCGTCATCCCATCGAAAACGTTCTGCTCAGCGATATTCAGATGGTAACAGGCGGCGGGGGAACGGCAGAGGATGCCGCCCGAGCCCTGCCCGATCTCGACCTGGAGCAATTAGGCGGCGTCTGGCCCGAATATACCAGCTTCGGCAGGGCAGTCCCTTGTTACGGCATTTATGCCGCCCATCTGCAGGGTTTGACCATCCGCTCTGCTCACCTGCGAACCAGGGAGAAGGATGAACGTCCGGCGATCTTTTGTCAGGATGTCGCCGGTTTGGAACTGGATGGAATCCGTCTGGGTAACCGCCCTATGATCGGTAATTCCCTTCGGTTAGTAGAATGCCCGGATGCAGCCATACGATTGGATTTTCCGCTGAATTCCCGAACGATATAAAAACTTCCACCCTCCAGCAGACGGTCTTAAACCTGGTCGAGTGGGCAGATTAAAAATCCGCCTGGTGTCGGTTATAAATCCATCATCTGCTGGATGGCGTCCGGTTTGCCTCCGCAATATGATCGAGTTGTCGCATGAAGTTAAATAGGACTGCCGAATACAACCCATCAGCAGCTCTCCGGCAGCCATGTTAATGAAGATTGTGGAGGAAATTGTGGAACGCTTAGAACCTGTTCAAACCAACCTGATTCAAACCAAGACTCAAAGCATCGAGATTCTGCGGGAAGGGATCATCTTTCTAAAAACGCTGCAGGGACCAAACCGCACCGGCAGGCGGTTGATCTATATTCATGGCGGTGGCGGGGGCGGCAATCACACATTGATCGAGCGCCCATCACGCCGCATGATCCTGGATGGCTTCTTCGATACCATCTACCTGCCCGATCGCCGCGGCGATGGCGCAAGCTCTCCCCTCACCCATAAGCAATCCATCCGCGAGCACGCCGAAGATATGCGCGATCTGCTGGACAAGATCGGCGAGTCGGGTCCGTTGACCGCCATGGGCGTTTCTTACGGCGGTCCGATAGCCCTGGATTTGGCGGCTATCGACAGCCGGATCGAGCGGGTGGTGCTGGTAGCTTCATCCCCTGCCCTCAGCCAGAACAACGGCATCGCCCGTATCCTGGTTAAAAGCGGTATTCTGCATCCGTTGATGAAAGCCGTTTATCGCAACTTCTTAGGCAAATTGTCGCCGGCTTATCCCGATTTCGACCCGGCTTATGATGTCTCCAGCCCCAATGAACTGGTCAGGATGTTCATGGAGGGTCTGAAACGAACCCCGAAAGACCGCTTAGATTCGTTCATCTACTCGTTGGAAGCCACTTTGGATGAAGCCAAAGCCAGCCTGGCGGAGGATGTTACCCTTCCGATTCCGGTACTTCAGGTCGTGGGCAAAACTGACGAAATTTGGGGCAGCAAGCTGCTGCCGGAGTACCTGGAGCGTTTCCCTGCCTATAAACAATTCATTGTGCCGGAAGGACGTATTCATAAAGATGTTTTCCTAAAGCCCGGTGCATTTTACCGCGCCCTTGCCGATTCGTTACGTCGAGAATTTTCGAATGTGCAATGACAGAATGTCGATCTATCCTTTGGATATCTGCAAAACGCGATAAAAAATTTGCCAATATTTGGTGGATTTTGGCGCTTTGCTAAAGATGGGATTCGCTTGTTTTATCAATATTGATTTTTTATCATACTTTCACCGTATTTCTCGGCAATTGAGATCCGGTTATGTAAATTATGTTAACGAATGAGGTAATTCCATAGATGAATAAGAAACCATTTATTGGGTCTGGTATTTGGCGGGCTATTCGAGCAGCGGCAGTCAACCTGTGGCGAGGTTTGCGCCGTTATCCTGCCGTGGTCGTTTTTCTCACTATCTATGCAATGGTAAGAATAGGCGGTAATTTATTGCTTGGCGCTAGCTTATGGACAGCATTGCGAAGTCTATTGATCGGTTTGTTCTCTTACGGTTTGATGGTAATTGTGGTTGATGCCATCCATGTGTTCCGGTTGGGGACATTTCACGATTTGAGTATTGAAAATACCATTTGGGTAAGAAGAAATACTTTGGCGTTGACGCTTATTCTTGGATTGTGGGTATTTTGGGCGTTGAATATTATCGATTCGTTGCAGCGCGGAGGCGCAATACTCGGAAAACCTGTACTGGCAGGTCTGCCAGGCTGGGAAATGATGCTAACATGGCTCGATAAAATAGGGGAATGGTTGCACGCGCTATATACGCCCATTCCGGCTGCGATCTTCGCCAATCGATTGCAGAATCTGTTATGGCGGGTCCTTCTACCGCTTGCCCTGATGATGATTCTGGGTTACCAATGGAAAGATTTTAGTTTGACCTTCCGAAATGGCATCATTATGGCGCCTTTTCTTTTGATCGGTTCATTGATGATGCTGATCAACACTCCTACGCTGACCACAATCATATTCTTAGGGTTGACTTGTATTTACCCGGGTTTGAGTGAAGAATTGATGTATCGTGGATTGATACAGCGGTTACTCACGCCTTGGTTACAGCCGGGAAATGCCTTGTTGGTTACTGCTATCATGTTCGGCTTGCTTCACCTGCCTTCGTTCTGGTTTGAGGTTTATCCACATCCATTGATGGCGGTGATCAATGTTTTCGATGTGGCGTTGACGGGTCTGGTGTGGGGATATGCTTTTCAACGAATGGGTTCATTGCTGCCGTTGGCAGTGTATCATGCTGTTGCAGATGTGGCAGGGATGTGAGATTAGCCAATATCCTCTTGTTTTTAACAATTCAAAATCTAGAAATACGACTAGCCTGAAAAAATCTTCTTGATATGATATGATCTAAGCATGGATCATGCAATTTCAAAATACGCATTCGGGAGGTACCCTAGATGAAACGTCTGTTATCCGGCAATGAAGCAGCTGCTTACGGCGCTTGGGAAGCAGGTGCGGTGGTGGGGGCGGGTTACCCCGGCACCCCCAGCACCGAGATATTAGAAGCCTTTGCCCCGATGCCGGGAGTCTATGCGGAATGGTCCCCCAACGAAAAGGTTGCCCTGGATGTCGCTATCGGAGCGGCGTACGCCGGCAGGCGGGCATTTTCTACCATGAAACATGTTGGCTTGAACGTCGCCGCCGATTCCCTGATGTATGCCGGTATGACCGGCATCGAAGCCGGTTTGGTCATTATCTCCGCCGACGACCCTTCCATGCATTCCTCGCAAAACGAACAGGACAACCGCCAGCTTGCCCGTTTTGCCCGTATCCCGTGCCTGGACCCGGCGGACAGCCAGGAAGCCAGGGATATGATCATCGCTGCTTTTGAGCTTAGCGAACAGTTTGATACACCGGTGATGTTGCGGATGACCACGCGGGTATGCCACACCAGTTCACCGGTAGAGATTGGCGATACCCGCCTGCAGCGCGAGTTTCCGCAGGCGTATCCGCGCAACCCGCAGAAATATGTCGATGTCCCGGCGAACGCCCGAAAACTACACCCCGTTATCGAACAGCGTGTGTTGAAATTAGCTGATTTTGCCGAGACATACCCCTTCAACCGAATAGAGATGCGCTCAACTTCGTTGGGGATCATCACCGGCGGCGTGGCTTATCCGTATGCCCGTGAAGTATTCCCCACTGCCAGCGTCCTCAAGTTGGGCATGGTCTTCCCGCTGCCGTCGGCGATGATCAAGGATTTTGCCAACCGGGTTGAACGTCTGATTGTCTTGGAAGAGCTGGACCCGTTCATCGAACAGCAGGTACGGTTGATGGGGATAAAGGTGTACGGGGCAGAGCAGCACAGCGCCTATCAAAAATCGATCTTCCCGATCACCGGCGAGTTGGATCCCGGTGTTGTCCGCGCTGCTGCTGTATCAGCCGGTCTATTGGAAGGAACGGCAAATCAGCCTGTGGAATTGCCCCAGTTAGAATTACCCAACCGCCCGCCGGTGCTGTGCCCGGGCTGTCCGCATCGCAGTTCATTTTATGTCCTGCGCAAGCTCAAGGTGCCGGTGAACGGCGATATCGGCTGTTATACCTTGGGAGTAGCCCCGCCGCTGAATGTGATCGATACCTGCGGCTGTATGGGCGCCGGTATCGGTGTGGCGCACGGCGCAGCGGTTGCCGGGGATGCAGAACGGCATGTCGCCGTGATCGGCGACTCGACCTTTTTCCATACCGGCATCCCGGCATTGCTGAACGTGGCATATAACCGCAGCAATGTCATTACCATCATCATGGACAACCGGATTACCGGCATGACCGGTCATCAGCAGAACCCCGGCACAGGCGAGACTTTACAGCAAAAAGACACCATCGAACTCGACTTAGAGAGCCTGGTGCGCGCCTTGGGGATTACCAAAGTCAAAACAGTCCATGCCTATCAGGTCAAAGAAATTGAAACGACCCTTAAATCCTGGCTGAAAGAAGAAGAACCGGCGGTTCTCATTACCCGGGAAGAATGCGCTCTGCTGCCCTCCGCCCGTAAGAAATGGCTGCCTTTACGGGTGGACGCGGAGAAGTGCATCGGCTGCGGAATCTGCGAACATGAATGCCCGGTCGCGGACGACCGGGCG
>Ga0101944_10005554_pt1 | contig 14204 bp, 9 predicted proteins | sample DewCreD2012metaG_FD_75245 | JGI IMG/M metagenome (GOLD analysis project Ga0101944, IMG submission 75245) | Hot spring sediment bacterial and archeal communities from British Columbia, Canada, to study Microbial Dark Matter (Phase II) - Dewar... ... | reverse complement strand
AGCCGAGAACTCTTCTTGCAATATCACTTCCGATTATTGCCAAAAAATTTCGGGAAAATCTTTTCACGATTCTTCCTCTCGGAGAATCTCTAATAATTTTTCTTTTCGTTTATCCCACGGAAACATGGAAACAATGCGAGCCCTCGCATTCACTCCGTAAGATTCCGGTAAAGACAGCGCTTTCTTCAATGCAAGAGCAAGTTTAATACTATCATCAGGTGGAACAAGAATACCCACATTTCCGACTGCAGTGGGGTTACCACCTACTGCAGTAGCGACCGGTATGCAACCGCAAGCCATTGCTTCACAAAGGGCATTTGATAGGCCCTCGACTCGTGAAGGTTGACAATATACCATTGCTCTTTGATAAAATGGTAAAAGATTTTCTCTGCGGACAGGTTCAATAAATTTTATGTTATACGGCGGTTTATAAATATCGGCAAGTTCTGATGGGACACCCACCACTATGAAAGAAACATCAGGCATTTTTCGCGCAGTATCAACAAGCACATCAAGTCCTTTTACCTTCCATGTTAGATCATTTCGGACCAATGCGACTGTCAGAACTATTTTATCTTTAGGACCCATCGGTTTCCAGAATTCGATATCATAACCGGTGGGGAGGTAAATGATATTCTTACCATCATAATTTGCTAAATGAATAAGATTCTCTTTTAATGAATTATCTACAACAAATACGAATTTAGTTTTCCTGATGGTGTATTTTAATAACATCGCCTTAAATTTGTTGAGCCAGATTCCATAACCAAGTTCTTTATTTTTTGCTGCGTCCACACCACCTACTACCAGGTAAGATGGTTTTTTCAAAAGGTGTGCAAAAAAAACACCTACGAAGGCATACATTGAGGCAAACCAGCAGAAAATTTGGTTGGATAAAAATACTTTGAAGATTATTTTAAAAACAGCGACGATGCCATGCCCGATTTGTTTTTTAATTGAAAAGGAATCCTGTAAGATTTTTATATCATCTTCTATGAAAGACGCATTAAATGCTGAAATAAAAAGTATTTTCTCTTTCTTATTCAGTTATTACCCCTCCCCTGTTCAATTTCTTTCTGAATATTTGATAAAACCTGTTCAGCCACTAAATCCCAGTTAAAGGTTGATGCCCACTCTACAGCATTTTTTGACAGGCGATTTCTTAAAGCTTCATCATTAATCAGGAGTAAAATTTTTTCTGAGAGTTCTTTAATATTACCGTACTGATAAAGCAAGCCCGTTTCACCATCCTTAATCGCGTCTCTCAAACCTGGGACGTTACTCCCTATTACTGTTGTTCCGCAGGCATTTGATTCGATGACTGTCAGTCCCCATCCTTCCTTCAAAGAAGTATTTACCATAAACCAGGCACGGTTTAACCATTGTACTTTTTCAGTTTCACTCACATAACCCGTAAAATGAACTGAATTCAAAATGCCCAGATTTTTTGCAAGTTTCTCAAGACTAATTCGAAAATCTCCATCACCGATTATTACCAATTTTGCATCCGGAACGATTTTAACCACAAGCGCAAATGCACGTATAAGATGGTCGATAGATTTATATTTTTTTAAACGTCCGAAATATCCGATCAAAGGAGCTGTATTTTTTGAAGCGACATTCGGGTGGTGAACTTCATGATCAACACAATTATAGGCATAGGAAATTAAATCATCTTTAAATCCATATTTTTTCATTTCTTGTCGAGTACTTTCAGAGACTACAAAAAGCGGGATTTTTTTTCTCCGATAAATATGAATTCCCATTTTTTCCATGAAGTAAACATAGACTGCGAGAGGAATCGGCACTTCCTTGAATATACTTTTTCCAAACAGATGGTGAATTATGAGATACAGCGGCTTTTGAATATAGAGAGGTGTAAAAAAAGGAATTTTATTCATATCATCAATGATGATATCATAGTTTTCTTTTCTAAATTTTAGAAAATAGCGGATAGGAACTTTATAATTAAATAAGTATCTCCCTCCTTCTCTAATTATTTTAATCCCATCGATGACTTCCTCCCCTGGGGCATTTTTAAATGAACTGCAGTAAAGTGTTACTTCATGTCCCTTTTTTGCAATTCTCGAAAAAATCTGATGTAAATGTACCTCGGCCCCGCCCCCTAAAGGATTTTTTATATCCTGCCAGTTAAAAATTAGAATTTTCATCTATTATGAGGCAAAGGATTTCCCCATCTTTCGTTTAAGATCTGATGTGATTCAATGGAACGCTAATATTGAATTTCATTTACTCTTAAAATCAATTCGATTATTGATTTCGAATTGTATCCTGGGTTAAGGGTTCCTTCAGTTTTTGTTCATAAGCTTGAATTCTATCCATCAGATCCGGTACATTTGGATACTGTGCGGCTGCACGTCTTAATATTTCCAGCGCAGAAGCATAATCTTTACGAGCATCATAGATTTCCACAAGTGTTCGATATGAAAAGAATGGATCCTGTGAATCTATTTTATTCTCGTCAAGAGATTTTTTTGCAATTTCCTCTAATTTGACGGCATATTTTTCAAAATTCAGCGTGTCGTTTACCTGAATAAAGAAATTCATTATATACGACATAAGCCGCGGGTCTGAAATTGGATTTACATCCAGGGGCATCAAATATTCCATTCGTGCAAGGATTGATCTTGCTTTTTCAGGATTCTTTTCCGTCCGCGATGCATATTCTGCAAGTCGGATGAAATTAAACCGATAATTCATTATCATCCGTTGTACATTTTCATCATAATAAACATTTGGATTGTTCAGATTTCTGAACAAATAACCTCTCTGTGGTTCTTTTGACGGTTGTACATTTTCTGCAAACAATTGCTCTTCCATTATCTTATAATCTATCCCCATCTGATTCTGCCCAATTTTAAAAGGTTTCAGTTTATATGTGAGTCCCTGCATCCACAAATAATCATCCAGCCCGATTTTTGAATCAGGTGAGCAAGTTACGGCAAAATGTATTGGTCTTTCCCACCTATTTGCCATTATTATGTTATGCACCATAATATCCTGTACACGCAGGACATTCACATCGCGCTGGTACGGCACACCGTTTAATTTGAACGTGATTTTTCCCTCTCTCAATACTGTAGAATCAACAAGAGAATCATTTAACTGTTGAGGCTGGTCGGTCATGAGGAATTTACTAAAAAGTTCCTTTGACACAGGGATATCCAATTCTCTCGGTTTCCAGACACGCGGCTGAATTCTGCTTATCTCCACATCGCTCAAAGAAATTGGTACTTTAAGGGCACCGTGAGGAGTTGAATTTTTCAATTGGCGTATATACCAGGAAGTATTTACAAGACTCAGATTGACTATTCTCACATCACGTCTGACGCCTTCAACATCCTGAAGATACCAGAGAGGAAATGTATCATTATCACCGTTTGTAAATAATATTCCATTGGGTTCACAGCTTTGCAAAATATTGTAGGAATAATCCCAGGCAATATAATTTTCGCTTCTATCCCGTTCGTGCCAATTTATTCTTAAATAATTCACAGGCAGCACTATTAAGCCTAAAAATAAAACTCCGTATACAACGGCATTCGAATTTTTTTCATCTTTCTTTAATTTATTCCTTAATAAATCTATTACACCCACAAGTCCGATCCCGATCCACATTGCCAAAACATAATAGGCACCCACGTAAAAATAATCACGCTCCCGGGGTTGAGGATCCTGCTGATTTTGATACAATGCGAGAATCACACCCATAATCAGGAACATGACAATAAATGTCAGAGCAATTTTCCAATCCTTTTTAAAGTGATAATATAGACCAAAAAGGGCGAGCAATAGTGGAATGCCCCAGGTTGGTTTCAAACTTACTCCTGCATCCTGCCAATCACCTTCAGCACCAACAAAGTTCCAGAGTACATAGCGGACGAACATATGGTAAATCTGATAGCGCAGAAGGAAATCGGTGTCGCTCGTGTAGTTTTCACGCGTCGGCTGGTGCATTGCCTCCGGTGACCATCTTCTCGGAAAATATTTTGTAACAAATGTCTGTTGTTCATTGCTCCAGCTCTCTCCCTTCAAAAGTGGGGTATCTCCATACTGTTCCCTGCCAAGATAACTGACAAGTCCTGCCATATCTGACGGTGCATTCTCATTCATTGGTAAATTATCAACGTTAGCTCTCATCAAAACAAGTATATAAGTTGTATATCCGAGAACAATAAATAAGAATGCTAGACATGCTACCTGCACCATTTTATGGCCTGTTTGCTTTGATCTGTAAATACCGTAACCTGCTGCAATAATTAATAGTGGAGGTATAAATGGAAGAAGTTCACTTTTAAAACCCTTGAATTCGCCGTCAAGCATTGAAGGCATTAATTGTACAACACCTGGATAAATTACGAAAAATATAGCGAGTGCAATTAATGAAAATCTTATTGCAGTTTTCCGATTGAATTCATAACGTCGAAAATATACCAACATCAAAACCGGGAATATTGCCAGTACTGCAAGTAAATGGACACCAACCGACAATCCTATCAGATATGCTATGAGAAGCATATATTTTTCGTTATGAGGTTCTTCAGAAACATCCCACCATCGAAATGCGAGCCACATGATAATTGCGACGAACAGGATACTTAAGCCGTACACTTCTGCTTCAGTGGCATTGAACCAGAATGTTCCGCTAAAAGCAAGTGACAGCGCACCTAATGCTGACGATCCATAAATAATAAATCTATCCAGATTTGTAACCGGCATACCACGGAACTTTTGAATAACTTTTACAGAAACGAGATATAAAAACATAACCGTAAGGGCACTTGCCAGCGCCGAAATTGCATGCACTCGTGCTGCAACATCAGCAAAATACGGGATCATTGATGCAATTCTCCCGAGTAAAATAAACAATGGAGAACCTGGTGGATGCGGCACCTGCAATAGAACGGATGCAGCAATAAATTCACCGACATCCCAGAATACAACAGTACCTGACATTGTTAGATAGTACACCAAACCGCTTGCAATAAACACAAATGCAGCGATATATCTGTTTAATTTTTTATCTTCCATTATTATCTCATCCTGTAGATAAAAGAATAATTTTATTGTCATTTAATATAGAAGAATTTCGTAACATTCGCAAAAATCGAACTTATTGATTAAAAAAGGATATTCTTTTTGCGAGTTCATCACAATAAAGGAAACCTTTATTCGTCAATAAAAGACCTTCATCTGTAATTTTGAGAAAATTCTGGTTTTCGAATTCTTTAAAATCTTCAGCTCCCTTTTCTAAAATATTCTGACCGTTCAAATCTTTGATTTTATTAAAATCAAGAAATCCCGTCCTTAAGTTGAGCATTATTGTCTCGTCTAACAGTTGTTTCAAAGACAATTCTTCAGAATCGCTTACAGGTTTTTTACCATTCAGGAGTAATTTGATATATTCATCGATATCATTGACATTCCACCACCGTTTATTAAGCCAGAAAGAATGTGCCGACGGTCCGAAGCCCAAATAATTAATATGTCTCCAGTAATTCATATTATGTCGCGAATGATAACCTGGAAGGGCATAATTTGAAACTTCATAATGATGATATCCTGATCCCTGTAAAAATTCCATAGTAGTTAAAAACAATAAAGATTCTACTTTATCTGAAAGCGGGCGAACAGTTTTTAAATTCACCATTTTACCGAGCGGTGTCCCGGTTTCGATTGTCAGATTATAGGCGGATATATGTTCAGGTTTCAGATCAACGCACTTCTTAAGTGTAAAAAGCCATGAAGTTTTATCTTGATCTGGCAAACCATAAATCAGGTCAATACTAATATTTTTAAAACCTGCTTCACGTGCATCGGAAAACGCCCTCACTGCTTCCTCTGATGAATGTATTCTTGAGAGAAATTTTAATTCCTCATCAATGAAAGATTGCACTCCGATACTTATCCGGTTAATACCCATTTTTAAATAATTATTTAATGAGGAAAGATTTACCGTCCCGGGATTGGCTTCAATCGTGATTTCAGCGCCTGATGCGATTTTAAAATTTTTTCTCAGGGCATTCAGTATTTTTTCAATTTGAATTGGTGGAAGGATTGTTGGAGTGCCACCTCCAAAATAAATGGTATGTATTTTATCCTGTTGAGCGTGATCCTTGTAAATTTCGATTTCTCGTATTAAGGCATCAATAAAATCGGGAATTATTTTCTGATTTACTACAGAATAAAAATCACAGTAGATACACTTGTGTACACAAAATGGAATATGTATATAAATACCAGCCAGAATTAATCATTCCTTTATAAAAAATGAAATTTATTTTACCAGGGTCAAAATGCGATCCCATCTTATTTTTGAGAAAAACGGCATCGAAGTTTCCGTTTCATATTTATGGCCAATCGACCAATAAATCAGAATTGCTTTTCCGATAACATTTTCTTCAGGTAAAAATCCCCAATTTCGACTATCATAACTATTTTCATTATTATCTCCCACAACATATAGATAATTTTTCTCGATTGTATATTCCTTTGTCTCTTTACCATCAATTAAAATTACTTCACCCTCGATTTTCAGGGAATGGCCTTCACTTTTAATTATTGATTCCCAATCTGATATATTTGAAGTACTCAGGATTATTTTATCTCCTCTTCGGGGAATGATAATTTCATTTTGATTAATTATTTTACTTCTGAAGGAAAATTTAAAAGCATTGTTTATAAAAACTGACCCATCCACGAATCTTATAGTATCTCCCGCTACCCCCAAACACCTTTTTAAATATTTTTTCTGTGCCGTTTCATTATTAAAATTACCAGGGAACTGAAACAAAATTACGTCACCGCGTCCGACCTTTTTAAAAACAGGTAAATAATCATTTGGAAAGACAGATTTTAAAAATGGGAGGGTGCGTATTAATTCATGTCCATAGATTAGTTTATTAATCAGAACAAAATCACCCTCATAAAGTATAGGTTCCATAGAAGGACTTGGTACTCTTACAGCGTCCACCACAAAAATCTTTAAGATTAATGCTGAGAGAATTACTGTTAATAACAAAAGAAGGACAAACTTAATTTTATCCAGAAAGTACATAAAAGGTGAAATTTTTCATTTCACTATTGTTCCCAGCCGGTTCCATCTTACCGAGGCAATTTTTTCTTTGAAACTGGTGAGAGGAATGTCGGGATTCCAGGACCAGTAAACGATTATCGGTGCGCCTACAATTGCATCTACCGGTATGAATCCCCAGAAGCGGCTATCCAGACTATTATCCCGATTATCTCCCATTCCGAAAACATAATCTTTTTCCACTATGTATTTATTATTTTCATTCCCGTCTATATAAATTTTTCCGTTTCTCATTTCAATGGAGTGGCCTTCTCTTTTGATAAAGGTATTCCATTGGAGGAAATTTGAATTACTTAATTCAATCAGATCCCCTTTTTTTGGAATTACAATTGGTCCGTAGTTATCCTCATTAAATGGTGCCCCGATGGGAAAAATACGTGGATCCATTTGGCCTTTTGACTTGATGTAGTTCGTATTAAATTTCATATTACGGGGTATCGGGGCTGGTTCACCATTTACATATACAACGCGATCTACTATACTTAGAGTATCGCCAGCCAATGCCATGCATCTTTTCAAATAATATGCGAATGGATTTGCTTCCACTTCATCTCGATAGCCGGGGAACATGAAAACAATTACGTCCCCTCTTTCGACTTTCCATAATGCAGGTAATTTAAATGCAGGTATTTTCACGTTTGTAAAAGGTATGGTGCGTGGAGTTGTGCCACCATAAATAAATTTATTCACAAGGAGAAAATCGCCTGTCATAATCTCATTTTCCATAGAGCCAGTTGGAACTTCGAATGATGCGATTACAAAACTATTTAATAAAAGGAATGCTCCAAATACTATTCCAAATTCTTTTAATATCGATTTTAATTTTTGTCCCATTTTTACCTCTTTTGTTTATTCTTCCATTGCTAAAACTGCGAGAAACGCTTCCTGGGGTATTTCAACCCTGCCCACCTGCTTCATACGTTTTTTACCCTCTTTTTGTTTCTCTAAAAGTTTTCGTTTTCTTGTTATATCGCCGCCGTAACATTTTGCCAAAACATTTTTCCGCATTGCAGAAATGGTTTCCCTTGCTATTACTTTACTTCCAATCGCTGCTTGAATTACAACTTCAAACATTTGCCTCGGAATAAGTTTCCTAAGTTTTGTACAAAGTTTTTTGCCCCATTCGTATGCCTTGTCTGCATGAACTATCGTAGAGAGTGCATCGACTGGCTCGCCATTGAGTAAAACATCTAATTTAACGAGCCGAGATTCTCTGTATTCATGAAATTCATAATCGAGTGAAGCATAACCGCGAGAAATTGATTTAAGTTTATCGTAAAAATCAAAAATAATTTCTGATAGAGGCATTTCATAGCGGAGATCAGCGCGAGTCGGATCGAAATAGGTGGTGTTGATATAAATTCCCCTTCGATCGGTGCACAATTTCATAATATTTCCGATGTATTCCGAAGGGGTAATTATCTGTGCTGTGATGTATGGTTCTTCAACTCTTTCAATGTCTCCCATCGCTGGCATCATTGCAGGGTTATCCACGATAACTAAATCGCCGTTTCTCGTAATAACGTGATACTCAACATTTGGTACGGTTGTTATCAATTCCTGTTTATATTCGCGTTCCAATCTTTCCTGCACAATTTCCATATGCAGAAGTCCGAGAAATCCGGCACGAAAACCGAAACCAAGTGCAACAGAAGTTTCCGGTTCAAAAAGGAGTGACGCATCGTTGAGTCTTAATTTTTCTAATGAATCACGCAATTCAGCAAAATTATCTGCATTCACGGGATAAAGTCCAGCAAACACCATCGGCTTCGCCTCTTTATAACCTGGTAACGGCGAGTCTGCCGGGAATGATGCATTTGTGATGGTATCACCAACTTTTGTATCATGCACATCTCTTGCGCCGGGTATAAGATATCCCACATCCCCTGCTGTAAGTTTTTGTGTCCGCACCCTCTGCATTTCTAAAATGCCAACCTCTTCAGCATGGAATATTTTATCGGTAGCGAAAAACTTTATTTCATCCTTCTCATTCAAAGTGCCGTCAAAGATTCTTATGTAGACAACAGAACCCCTGTATGCATCAAATATTGAATCGAATATCAATGCTTTAAGTGGAGCGTTTGGATCCCCTTTCGGAGCGGGAACCCTTTTTACAACGGCTTCAATGATTTCGGTAACACCAATTTTCATTTTCGCGCTTGCAAGAATAATTTCCTGCTCAGGGCATCCAATCAAATCCATTATTTGATGTTTGACCTGCTCAACCATCGCCCCTGGTAAATCTATTTTATTAATAACGGGTATGATTTCTAAACCGGCATCAATAGCTAAATATAAATTACTGATGGTTTGAGCTTCAACACCCTGAGATGCATCCACAACTAAAATTGCACCTTCGCAGGCGGCTAGAGATCGGGAAACTTCATAAGAAAAATCGACATGGCCAGGTGTATCAATCAGATTAAGAGTATAGAGAATTCCATCCTTTGCGCGATACTTCATTTGAACAGCGTGGAGTTTAATAGTTATACCCCGTTCCTGTTCAAGGTCCATATCGTCCAGAACCTGATTGTATTTCATTTCCCGCTCGGTTAATGTACCGGTATATTCCAGGAGTCGATCGGCTATCGTGGATTTTCCGTGATCGATGTGGGCGATAATACAAAAATTGCGAATATTATTCATTTTACCTTTAAAATAAAAACAATCCCGCTGATTTGCGGGATTAATATCATTAAAATATACCATTAATCTCAACTAGTTGCAAGACCAATTGTTAATATTTGCTGCTTGTATGTGCCACCCGCCTTCAGGTCAGTATCAAGTCTGATGGTGGATGGCACATCTAATGACTTTGTTCAGCGTCATCCATCTCCGCCGGAGTCGGACAGGGACTATATGTGCCTCACACCTCCAATCCTGGGTTGAACCTGAAGGTGAGTGTTACATTCAAACCAATCGTCATGGTGAGCGGAGGTTCTCCTGAGTTTATCTCAGGATCGAAGCATGACGGTAATACTTAACATTCAGCGTCACCCCTCGACTCCGCTCGGGGTGACGTATATTTTTACCAACTCTCCTTTCTTTTTAACCTTAGATTCACTGGTAATCAACTAAGTGAAAAACCCACCGTCATGCTGAGCGGAGGCTCTCCTGAGTTTATCTCAGGATCGAACCATCACGGTGATAATTAAAATTCAGCGTCACACTTCTCCGCCGGAGGCGGACAGGGACTCCGCTCGGGGTGACGTATATTTTTACCAACTCTCCTTTCTTTTTAACCTTAAACAACAATGGAATAAGCTAAGGGTAAAATCAAACCGGCATGGTGAGCGGAGGTTCTCCTGAGTTTATCTCAAGATTGAACTCACCGTCATGCTGAGCAGAGGCTCTCCTGAACTTGTTTCAGGATCGAACCAGCCGTCACACTGAGCGGAGTCGAAGTGTGACGGTGACAGTTAATATTCAGCGTCATCCCTCGACTCCGCTCGGGATGACGCCCAATTTTTTTCGCTTCCCCTATCCTTCTCCACCGAAGGCGGACAGGGACTCCGCTCAGGTTGATGCCTCCTTTTCTTTGCGCTCTCTGTGGTTTCGTGTTTTATTAATACATAGTAAAACTAAGTAATTCAGCGTCATCCCTCGACCCTGAGTCCCTCCTTGTGGTCTCAGGGGAATCTCCGCTCGCGATAAAACCCATAATTACTGACACAAAAAGTTGCTTAGCCGTTTCTGGAATTATGCTATTTTGATGTGAGCGATAATATAAAAATTGCGAATATCATTCATTTTACTTTAAAAATCATAACAATCCCGCTGATTTGCAGGTGTCAGATAGTATGAATAAATTGAATTGTTTCTTCCAACTAAAATATTTACATTCATAATGTTTATTCCGTAACATGTATACAACGAGAGGTGCTAACCATGCGCAATAAAATAGTATTATTATTGATATTACTTTTGACCGCACTGGCAGGGTGCGTGAGATCCCTGTATCCGCTTTTTACAGAGGCAGACCTTATATTTGAACCGGCGCTCGTCGGAGTATGGCTCGAGGACGAGGGAAAAGATACATGGACTTTTGTCAGGGAGGGAGAAAAAGAATATACACTTTACCATTATCAGGCTGAATTTGAAGGAACAGGAGGAACAAAAGTTAGTGGTGATACCGTAAAATTCCTTGCCCAACTTGGTAAGTTGAACGGTAATTATTTCCTTGATATTTATCCAAATAAACCGAATACAAAAGTTAAAAACGGATTTTACAATTACCACCTGCTGGCTGTTCATACATTCTCGAGATTATGGCTTAACGGCGATACGCTGAAATTGTCCATGCTTGCCAATGATTGGCTTGAAAAAATGATTGACAATAATGCATTTAAAATACCACACGCCAGACCGAATGATCAATTAATATTGACAGCATCCACAGAAGAACTTCAGGCATTGGTGATCAAATATGCAGATAATATAAAAGCATTTCCAAAACCTGGCGTACTGCATCGTGTTAAAAAATAACAGTAATAATTTACAACTTTATCATTAGTAAGAAAAAAATATCATAATAATCTAATTTTTCTTAATAAAAATATCCGGAGTATATATGAAACAAAAGATTTACCAGCTGATTGCCGCGTTGTTAATACTCTTGCTTTTTTCTGCACTCACACTTCCCGATGAGGGAATGTGGATGATGAACCAGCTTACAAAATTAGACTGGGGAAAAATGCAGAAAACGGGATTAACATTGACACCCGAACAAATTTATAACCCGAACGGACCTAGTCTGAAAGATGCGATCGTCCTGCTTGGCGGGGGAACAAGTTCATTCATTTCTGCCGAAGGGTTACTTCTAACGAATCATCATGTAGCATATGGAGCGATACAATCTATAAGTTCAGTAGAAGAAGACCGCTTGAAGGATGGTTTTTATGCAAAAACCAGAGAAGAGGAAATATCCATACCCTCATACACCGCTCAGATAGTTGTAAGTCAAAAGGACGTAACAGATGAAATTCTGAGCAGTGTTAGTGATACAATGAACGAAGAAACCCGAGCAAAAGTAATTCAGGATAAAATAAGAGAAATTGAAAAAAGAGAAAAGGGAGATACACAATACGAATGCCGAATATCCGAATTTTATAACGGCGTTAAGTATTATCTTTTTACATACGAAGTTTTCCGTGACGTCCGACTTGTTTACGCACCTCCCACAGCGATCGGAAATTACGGCGGTGAAGTTGATAATTGGTACTGGCCTAGGCATACCGGCGACTTCTCCTTAATGCGAGTTTATGCAACACCTGATGGAAAACCTGCACGTTACGCAAAAGAAAATGTTCCATACAAGCCAAAAGTTTATTTACCAATATCCATGCAGGGATTTAAAGAAGGGTCTTTTGCGATGATACTGGGATTTCCAGGTAGAACTTTCAGATACCGTACTTCTCCCGAGGTTCAACTTGCCCGCGATGAAACATTACCTCTCACTATATCACTGGTAAAAACCAGAATGGATATAATAGAACAAGGTTGGAAGGATAATCGTGCTGTCGAAATCGCATATGCAAGCAGATGGCGCGGAATGGCAAACGGATATAAAAATATGCTTGGTACACTCGAAGGGATGAGACGATCCGATATCATGAAAGTCCGAAATGAATCTGATAGACAACTGCAGGAATTTATCAACTCCCGCTCAGATTTAAAGACCAAATACGGTAACGTGCTCGCTGATATTAAATCCCTATATGATGAAATAAAAAAATACAATCGTAAACAGATAACTCTCGGCCAACTTAGTACGGTCAATGATATGATCAACCTTGCAAGTCGTTTCCGGAATTATGCAAATTCATTTGCAAAGGACAGCACAGGTAAAATGCGGCCATCAACATCTATGCGAGACAATCTGCGCGATGCAATTCCTAATATATTTAAATCCATAAATCTCGATATCGATAGAAAATTGCTTGCTGCAATGATACTAAAAGCAAGTGAATTACCAGACGACCAGCAAATTGAAACGGTTCGCAAACTAATCGGTAACAGAACGGGAGTAAAAAAGGAAGAATATGTTAAAAAATTCGTCGACGATTTGTATGAAGATTCAAAAATAACAACCCCTGAAGAATGCAATAAATTATTAAATAAAGATCAAGATGACATAATGGATGACCCATTTGTGGAATTTGCATCAAAGATTCAGGACGATAATAGTACACTCATGCCAAAAATTCAATCCTTTAATGGAAAGATTTCTAGATTGCGAACACTACTACTTGAGGCAATCATGGAATGGAAAGGAAGAGATATATACCCCGACGCAAACAGAACCTTGCGTTTCACATACGGTACAGTAAAACCATATAAACCCCGTGATGCTGTTCAATACGATTATATAACATCTCTTACAGGTGTCATAGAGAAGGAAACGGGTGAAGATCCTTTTATCGTACCTCCGAAATTACGGCAATTATGGGAAACAAAAGATTTTGGGAAATATGTCGACCCACAAATAAATGATGTGCCTGTCGCATTTATTGGAGATCTTGACATTACAGGAGGTAATTCTGGAAGTCCGGTTCTCAATGGTAAAGGTGAGGTTATCGGACTCGCATTTGATGGTAATTGGGAAGCAGTGGTTGGCGATTATTTATTCCAGGATCACCTTAACAGAACAATCAGTGTAGATGCGAGATATATTTTGTTTATACTTGATAAATACTCAAATGCGCAGAGTATTTTGAATGAGTTGGATATAAAGTAGATAAATAACTATAGAGCGTAGCGCAGAGGCTCTCCTGAGTTCATCTCAGGATCAAACTCACCGTCATCCTGAGCGGAGGTTCTCCTGAGCTTGCCTAAGGATTGAACATACCGTCATGCTGAGCGGAGTCGAAGCATGACGGTGTTCATTAAAACACAATCATGTTGAGCGGAGGTTCTCCTGAACTTGTTTCAGGATCGAAGCATGACGGTAATACTTAACATTCAGCGTCACCCCTCGACTCCGCTCGGGGTGACGTCTTTTTTTACCCACTTACCTTTTTCCTTAACCTGAGAAACCCAGGGTTTCAGCTCAGGATTAAACCCACCGTCATGCTGAGCGGAGGTTCTCCTG
>Ga0101944_10005553_pt1 | contig 14209 bp, 13 predicted proteins | sample DewCreD2012metaG_FD_75245 | JGI IMG/M metagenome (GOLD analysis project Ga0101944, IMG submission 75245) | Hot spring sediment bacterial and archeal communities from British Columbia, Canada, to study Microbial Dark Matter (Phase II) - Dewar... ... | reverse complement strand
CGGTCGCCGACCGCATCGTGCTCACCAAAACCGATCTGCTCGATTCGCCGCAGCGTCGCGCCGACGCCGGACGCCTGCGCAGCCGCCTGCGCGATCTCAATCCGGCCGCACCCATACTGGAGGCCGCCGCCGGCGAAGCCACGCCCGCGCTGCTTCTCGACTGCGGCCTTTACGATCCGCTGCGGAAAATCCCCGACGTGCGGCGGTGGCTGGCCGAGGAGGCTTATGACACCCACCGTCGTGATCACCATCACGACGATCCCCACCGCCATGACGTCAACTGGCATGACGTCAACCGACATGACGATCGCATCCGCGCCTTTGTGCTGGCCACTGACGCGGGCATTCCCACCACCGCCTTCGATCTGTTTCTGGACCTCGTGCGCAGCCTGCACGGTCCCAATTTGCTGCGTTTCAAGGGGATCGTGAAACTCGCCGAAACGCCGGACGCGCCGCTGGTGGTGCACGGGGTGCAGCATATTCTGCATCCGCCGGCGCGGCTGCCGCATTGGCCCGACCAGGACCGCCGCACGCGCCTCGTCTTCATCACCCGCGACATCGAGGAGCGCACGATCCGCGAGCTGTTCGCCGCTTTTCTCAATCAGGCCACCATTGACCGTCCCGACCGCCAAGCGCTGACAGACAATCCGCTGACCCCGTTCGGCGGCATCGATCGTTAGTTGAGCCCTTGTCAGCGGAAGCCGACTCCGGGATGTTAACCGCCGAGGTCGGCGCGATGGGGTTCGTACAGAACATCAGGGACGACATCACCTTCCTGCGCGGCGCCCTGCGCGCGCTGCGGCTGACCACCCCCATTGCCAGGAATCCGACCCGTGTGTTTCCCGGCGTGATCGAGGAATTGGCGGAGAAATTCGGCGATGCGCCGGCACTGATCTCCGACCGCGAGCAGCTGACCTATCGCGGCCTTGACGCGCAAGCGAACCGCTATGCCCGCTGGGCCCTGTCGCAACAGATCGAGAAGGGAGATACCGTCTGCCTCCTGATGCTCAACCGCCCCGAATACATGGCGGTGTGGATCGGAATCACCCGCATCGGCGGCGTGGTGTCGCTGCTCAATACCAATCTCGTCGGCCCCTCCCTCGCCCACTGCATCGACATCGTGCAGCCCAAGCTGATCATCGCGGCGAGTGAGCTTGCGCAAACTCTGGCCAGCGCCACCCCGTTTCTCAAGAGCCGGGTGCAGATCTGGTGCTACGGCAACAGCAGCAACCACCCGCGCCTCGACACAGCCGTTTCCGGCCTTTCCGGCGCGCCGCTGTCCGCCGCCGAACGCCGGCCACTGCACATCGACGACCGCGCGCTCTACATCTACACCTCCGGCACCACCGGCCTGCCCAAGGCGGCCAACCTCAATCACTACCGCATCATGCTGGCGGCGCACGGTTTCGCCGGGGTTATGAACACGACCGCGCGCGACCGCATGTATGACTGCCTGCCCATGTACCACACCACCGGCGGCATCGTAGCCACCGGCTCCCTGCTGGTCAGCGGCGGTTCCGTGTTCGTGCGGGAGAAATTTTCAGCGCGCGAATTCTGGGACGACGTCGTGCGCCATGACTGCACCATCTTCCAATACATCGGTGAATTGTGCCGTTACCTCATCAACTCGCCGGCCAACCCCAACGAGACGCGGCACCGTTTGCGGCTCGCCTGCGGCAACGGCCTGCGGCCGGAGCTGTGGGAGCCATTCAAAAAACGTTTCCGTATTCCGCAGATCCTTGAGTTCTACGGCGCCACCGAAGGCAACGTGAATATCTTCAACTTGGAGGGCAAACCGGGCGCGGTCGGCCGAATTCCCTGGTTCGTGGCGCATCGATTCCCCACCGCGATCGTAAAATTCGACGTCGAACGGGAACAGCCGGTGCGCGACCAACGCGGCTTCTGCATCCGGTGTGCGCCAAACGAGATCGGCGAAGTGATCGGTAAGATTGTCAACAAGGCGTCCAAGCCGGGCAGCCGCTTCGAGGGCTACGCCTCCGCCGACGAGAGCGAGCGGAAGATTTTGCGCAACGTTTTCAAGCCCGGCGACGCCTGGTTCCGCACCGGCGACCTGATGCGTCAAGACGAGCGCGGCTATTTCTACTTTGTCGATCGCGTCGGTGACACCTTCCGTTGGAAAGGCGAGAACGTGTCGACGCTGGAGGTGGCGGCGGCGATTACAAGCTTCCCCGGCATCAAGGACGCCAACGTTTACGGCGTGCAGGTGCCCGGACGCGAGGGGCGCGCCGGCATGGCAGCCATTGTCTGCGACAGCGGCGCACAACTCGATCTGGCCGGCCTCCACGCCCATCTCACCGCGCATCTGCCGGAGTATGCGCGTCCGCTGTTCCTGCGCGTGCAGAGCGAGATCGACGTCACCAGCACCTTCAAGCAAAAGAAAATCGACCTCGTGCGTCAGGGATTCGATCCCGCCGTGTGCAAAGAACCGCTTTACTTCAACGATCCCCAACGGCGCGCCTTCGTGCGCCTCGATGCCGTGCTGTTTCAGCAAATCATGAACGGCCTGGTGAGGGTTTGAGACCGCGGCCGTTGCACTTGTCACCAAGGCCGGGGCATTGACCGGATCGGACCATATCCGGGCCGCCGCATTCGTTCTTGGTCAGGGCGGCCGGGTGGGCTGTTCCTGACCCCGATGAACCGCAAAATGCCTCTGGACGGAGTTCCCCAAGCGGCTCAGACTCCGGCCTCACAATGGAGGAGCCTCAATGATTTCGTGTGTTACGCTATTCCGTGCCGCGGCAATTGCCGCAGCGGCGGCTTTCGCGACGCCGGCCTTTGCGCAACTGGAGTTGAAAATCATGGCGCCGGCCGCACCGGGGGGCGGCTGGGACCAGACCGCGCGTGCCATGCAGCAAGCCTTGGTCGCCTCCGGCGCCGCCAAAAGCGTGCAGGTCTACAACGTGCCCGGCGCCGGCGGCACGGTCGGCCTGGCCCAGTTCGTCAACAATGCCAAGGGCGACGGCAGCCAGCTCATGGTCAACGGCTTCGTCATGGTGGGCGCCATTCTCACCAACAAATCGCCGGTCACGCTCGATCAGGTTACCCCGATCGCACGGCTCACCCAGGAAACACAGGTGATGGTGGTGCCGGCCAACTCGCCCATCAAGAACGCCAAGGACCTGGCCGCAGCGGTGAAGGCCGACGTGGCCAAGGTGACTTTTGCCGGCGGCTCGGCCGGCGGCGTGGATCACATCATGGCGGCGCTTTTCGTGGGCGCGGCCGGCGGCGAGGCGGCGAAGGTGAACTACATCGCCTTTTCCGGCGGCGGCGAGTCGCTGGCCGCGATTCTCGGCGGCAAGGTGACCGCCGGCATTTCCGGCTACGGCGAGTACGAGGGCCAGATCAAGGCCGGCAAATTGCGCCCGATCGGCGTGACCTCGCCGCAGCGGCTCCCCGGCGTCGATGTGCCCACCTTCCGCGAGCAGGGTATCGACCTCGTGCTCACCAACTGGCGCTCGGTGATGGCAGCACCCGGGATCTCCGCAGCGCAGAAGAAGGCGCTCGAAGAGGCGATCGACAAGATGGCGAAGTCCGCGGCCTGGAAGGATATCCTCAAGCAGCGCGGCTGGGACGACGCCTATCTTGCCGGCGATGCGTTCGTGAAATTCCTCAAGGACGAGCAGGTGCGCGTGCACAATGTGCTCAAGTCCGTCGGGTTGGTGAAGTCGTAGCCGAAGCGGCCATGCAAACCACGAACAACTCGCTCGTCTGTAGGCGAGCGAGAACTCCAGGCGGCAGAGCGGCCGGCTCCGTTCGCCGAATTGCGGGCCTTGACGTGTGAAACTTCAGGCCGGTTCTGAGTGTGACGGACAACTGCATGGATGATCCCAGCGCCCGCCCTCGCGATCGCGCCGGCTTGGCAATCGCCGGTCTGTTGCTCGGGCTGGCCGCGGTCATCATTTGGGATGCAACCCGATTGCAGCTCGCTCCGGTTTACGGCGTCGGGCCCACGGCAATGCCCTACCTCGTCGCGGGCGGCCTCGTGCCGCTCGCGCTCGGCAATCTCATCATGGCTTGGCGCGGCCAATTGCCCGTGCGCGAGCCGGTTGACCCAAGGGCGATCGCGCTCATCCTCGCCGGCCAGTTCGCGCTGATCGCGCTCATCGGCCTGGGCGCAGGCTTCATCGCGGCAACCGCCGTGCTGTTCGCCACGACCGCGGCGGCGTTCGGCCGCCGCGCCTTTCTTGCCGATCTTGCGATCGGCCTCGTGCTCGGCGCCGTCATCTACGTTGTTTTCGTCAAGCTCTTGACGCTCAGCCTCCCGGCCGGGCCGCTCGAGCGGATGCTCTGAGCGCCCACCATGGATGCGCCCGCGCTCCTGTTGCAGGGTCTCGCGGTTGCGGTGCAGCCCACCAATTTGCTGTTCGCGCTCATCGGCGTGCTTCTCGGCACCGCGGTCGGGGTTCTGCCCGGCATCGGCCCCGCGCTGACCGTCGCGTTGCTGCTGCCGGTGACCTACAAGCTCGACCCCGCGGGCTCCCTGATCATGTTCGCCGGCATCTACTACGGCGGCATGTACGGCGGCTCCACCACCGCGATCCTGATCAACACGCCGGGCGAGAGCGCCTCCATGGCCACGGCGCTGGAGGGCAACAAGATGGCCAAGGCCGGCCGCGGCGGGCCGGCGCTCGCCACCGCGGCCATCGGCTCGTTCGTCGCCGGCACCATCGCAACCGTCGGCATTGTGGTTTTGGCGCCGTGGCTGGTGGACATCGCCGTGCGCTTCGGGCCCGAGGATTATTTCGCCCTGATGTGCGTCGCCTTCGTCACCGTGTCGGCGACGTTCGGCGCCTCGCCGGTGCGCGGCCTGACGGCCCTGTTGCTCGGGCTTGCGCTCGGTCTGGTCGGCATCGACCGGCTCACCGGCCAACCGCGCCTTGCCTTTGGCGTGCCGGAACTGCTCGACGGCATCGAGATCACAACGCTGGCCGTCGGCCTGTTCGCCGTCGGCGAGGCGCTGTATGTGGCCTCGTGCCGCCGCCATGGCGCAGAAACGATCGAACCGATCCGGGGTTCGCTCTGGATGACGCGGCAGGACTGGGCCCGCTCCTGGAAGCCCTGGCTGCGCGGCACCGCCTTCGGTTTCCCCATCGGCGCGCTGCCCGCCGGCGGGGCCGAAATCCCCACCTTCCTCTCCTATGCGACCGAGCGGCGACTGACCAAACATCCGGAGGAATTCGGCAACGGCGCGATCGAAGGCGTGGCCGGACCGGAAGCCGCCAACAATGCCTCCGCCGCCGGCACGCTGGTGCCTCTGCTCACGCTCGGTCTGCCGACGTCCGCGACCGCGGCGATGATGCTCGCCGGGTTCCAGCAATACGGCCTCAATCCCGGCCCGCTGCTGTTCGCCGAACGGCCGGAATTGGTGTGGGGGCTGATCGCCAGCCTGTTCATTGCCAACGCCATGCTGCTCGTGCTCAACCTGCCCCTGGTCGGGCTCTGGGTGCGGCTGCTCGCCATCCCGCAGCCGTGGCTCTACGCCGGCATTCTGGTGTTTGCCACCATGGGCACGATCGCGGCAAAACCTTCGGTGGTGGAGCTCACCCTGCTCGCGGCCTTCGGCGTCCTCGGCTTTGTGATGCGCCGCTTCGACTATCCGATCGCGCCGGTGGTGGTGGGTTTGATTCTGGGTCCCGCGGCCGAGACACAACTGCGGCGCGCCCTCTCCATCAGCCTTGGCGACCCGATGGTGCTGCTGCAAAGTCCGATCTCCGCCACGCTGCTCGCCATCGCGCTGATGGCCCTCATCGCCCCGTTTGTGCTCAAGGGACTGGGACAGTTCAGGCCGAAAGATGACTGACAAGCATCACTTCCATGGCGTCTTTCCTTATCTCGTCTCCCCGATCGACGCGCGCGGCCGGGTGAAAACCAAGGTGCTGGCGCGGCTGGTCAACGATCTCATCAAGGCCGGCGTGCACGGCCTGACCCCGCTCGGCTCGACCGGCGAATTCGCCTATCTCGACAAGGCGCAGCGGGAGGCTGTGGTCGCGACGACCGTCGATGCCGCAGGCGGACGCGTGCCGGTGGTCGCCGGCGTCGCCTCAACCTCGACCGCGGATGCGGTGGCGCAGGCGCGCCGTTATCAGCGCCTCGGCGCCGACGGCATTCTTGCAATTCTGGAGTCCTACTTTCCGCTCAAGGATGGGTAGGTCGAAACCTATTTCCGCACCATCGCCGACGCCGTCACCATCCCGGTCGTGCTCTACACCAACCCGCACTTCCAGCGCAGCGACCTCTCACTGGAGGTGATCGCGCGCCTTTCGACACACCGCCGCATCCGCTACATCAAGGACGCCTCCACCAACACCGGCCGTCTGCTCTCGATCATGAATCGCTGCCCCGGCCTGAAGGTGTTTTCCGCTTCCGCGCATATTCCCGCCGCGGTGATGCTCATCGGCGGCGTGGGCTGGATGGCCGGACCGGCGTGCGTGATCCCGCACGCGAGCGTGCGGCTCTATGATCTGTGTTGCGCCGGCCGCTGGGACGACGCCATGGCGCTGCAACGGAAACTTTGGCGCATCAACGAAGCCTTCGCGCGATTCAATCTCGCGGCCTGCATCAAGGCGGCGCTGCAACTGCAAGGCTACGACGTCGGCGAACCCGTGCCGCCGCAGGCGGCGCTGTCCGCGGACGAGCGCACGGCGGTCAAATCCATCCTCGCCGACATCGCCACACTGCGCTGACGCGAGGCTGCCCGCGCGGGAAATGCGTCTCTTTCTGGGACAATCCGCGCGCCACCTTTCCGGCCAAGAACGCGCGCAAAGCTTGATCGCTTCTGCAGTCTTGCGTTTGGGCGTCGCAATTGTCGCGATAAATCCGCGACAACTGAAGACAGGACGCACGAGACGGCAATGAATCCGTGCGTTTTCCGCCGCTGTTGCCGCAACGACGCAGGGAACGGAATTGCTGCGGCATTCCGAGTCGAAGAATTGCCGGACACATCGAAAGCGGCTACGTTGAAGCATCCGCGCGTGAAGGAGCGGACGTCAATGCTGGCCGAGCGCCCATCATCGGGCGCCGGCAGTGTAAAGTGGCAGTGTTACGAGACAGCGTTACGAGTAGGTGTTGTGATCGACATAGATGTTGTGTTGGTGGACGTCGAACAGCGCACCGCATTTTGCTCGGACGGCGTGACCAGAGCTTTTTTTCAAATGTACGATGCTGAGGCGCAGCCCACCGACGACCCGGACGAAGCGATCGCCGCTGTGGTGAAGGTGGGAGACAATCAATACATCGTTGTCAGGCTCACGGACGAGCAGAGCGACGTGACCCACTGACCACGCTACGACGACTTTGACGACTTTGCCTTCCGAAATGGCGACACCCGGCGCTGCGGCCGGGTGTCGCCGGATCAGCAGGGTGTCGCGGCTAGATCGCTTCCTTGAGCTCCTTGGCGGCGCGGAACGCCACCTTCTTGCTCGCCTTGATCTGGATCGGCTGGCCGGTTGCCGGGTTGCGGCCCATGCGCGCGGCGCGCTTGCGCACCATCAATACACCGAGACCCGCGAGCCGAATCCGATCGCCCTTCTTCAGGTGCTTGGTGACCAGACTCACCAGGTCGTTGAGGATTGCCTCCGCCTGTTTCTTCGGCATCTCATGCTCACCGGCAATGCTCGCGGCGAGGTGCTTGAGGCTGACGGTATTGACTTTCGTCTTAGCTGTTGCGGGCTGCGTGGCCATGGTCTCGCGACTCCCCTTGAGAAGAATGGTGGTTTGAAAACACAGATTTGGGCGCGCCGCAATCGGGTCGCACGGGATTCGCCCATAATCATTGGGATTTTCGGTGGATGATTTAGTGCCCCGGCACGGGCAGAAACGGCCAAAGTGTCGGATTTCCCTTATCAATCCGCCGTTCATCGGGCGAGGCCAGGATTAACGCCCAAAAAACCCTATATTGCGAACCGGGTGCCCGGGCCATGCCGATACCGATACGGGTGACTTCCGGCGCCAGCAGGTTGGCCCGGTGGCCGGGCGAATCACGCCAGGCGGCAAGGGCTTCGGCCAGAGTGCGTTGGCCGGCGGCGACATTCTCCGCCACAAAACGCGCCCGCAGGGACGACCTTCTCACCCGCTCCTCGAAGGGTGCGCCGACGTTATGGCCAAGGACGTTATGCGCCGCCATGGCGTGCGCATGCTGCCGCGCCAGGCGCATCAACTCAGGGTCGATGCGCACCGCACCGAGACCGTGGCTGCGGCGGTAATTCGAGATAAGAACCGCGGCGGCTGTGGCATCCGGCTGTGCACGCGCCGCGGACACAAGATACAATTCATACAATTCTCCGTCCGCCGGCAGGGCCGGCGCGGCACCCGCAACAAGACTGCAAAACAGAACGAACGCCGCCAGCATTGGATCCCGATTCTCAGGCCGTTGCTCCTTCAGAGGCCTCCGTGACAGCCACGGTGCGAACTGAGTTTATTGAAAATTGCGGTTCATCAGGCGTTCGGCGTTGCCGACCATGATTTTCCGCCGCGTGCCCGCCTCAAGACCAAGGCCGTCGATTGCGGCAAGTGTCTTTCCAATCGGTCCAAGCGGGGCGTCGGTGGCAAACACCACCCGATCGCTGCCGAAAAAGGCAAGCCCGCAGGGCAAACCGTACTTGCCGCCGAACAGCGCGGTGTCGGCATAGAAATCGCGGAAATAGTCGAGATGCGGCCGTTTCAGCGACGAGAGCACCTTGGAGTAGTCCTCGTCGATGGTGCGGCTGCCGAGCACCTCCATGCCCGGCCCGATGCGCCCGTCAAAGAACGGGATCATGCCGCCGCCGAGATGGTGAGTGATGATCTTCAGCCCCGGATGGCGGTCGAACAGGCCGGAAAAAACCAGCCGCGCCATGGCCACCGTGGTCTCGTAAGGCCAGCCGAAGCACCACCACATCTCATAGCGCGACTTCGGCTCCGCCGCATAATCGCTCATGCTCGCGGTGCGCGCCGGATGCAGCCAGATCGGCCGGTCGTATTCCGCCATGGCCGCAAACAGCGGCGCAAAGCGCGGCTCGTCGAGCGGGTGGCCGGCGACGTTGGTAAATATCTGGATGCCGCCCGCGTTCAACGTCCTGATTGCGCGTTCCGCTTCCCGGATCGCCCCGTCCACGTCGTCGAGCGACACGGCGGCGGCAAACGTGGGAAAGCGGTCGGGGTGGCGCGCGCACAGCTCCGCCATCGCGTCATTGGCCACCCGCGCGAGATGTTTGGCCAAATCGCCCTGAACAATATCTTCGAGCGGCGGGTTGGGCAGCGAGATGATCTGGCGATAGTCGCCGAACTGATCCATCTCGCGGAACCGTTCGTCGAGGTCGAACAGTTTCTTCACCGCCCGCAGCCGCTTGCCCATGTTGCCGAGCTGGGGCGTGCCGCGCTCCAGCTCCTGAAAGAAGCGATCGGGAAAGATGTGCGTGTAAATGTCGATGATCATGGCAGCCCTCGCCGCGCAGGGGTTCCGCTTTCCGTAGCGCACGGCATGACCGGAGGGCAACGGCCTTCTGCGCGCAGCGTCGTTGCCGAGCATGCGGAGTTGGTGTTAGCTGAAAGCCAGTCCCTCGGCTGATGGAGTTTGCCATGCCTGAAGTGTTCGTCGCCAAGATCTCCGAATTTCCCGAGGGCGAACGCCGTATCGTGCGACACGGCGCCCACGACATCGGGGTGTTCCATTGGCAGGGCGAATTCTACGCCTATGCGAATATGTGCCTGCACCAGGGCGGTCCCGCCTGCGAGGGCCTGATCATGCACAAGGTCGAGGACATCCTGGGGCCCGACCGCACCTGGCTCGGCCAAAAATTCTCCGAGCGCGAGGTGCATTTCGTCTGCCCCTGGCACGGCTACGAATACGACCTGCGCACCGGGGAATGCGCCGCCGACCGCCGGCTGCGGCTGCGGAAATACAACGTGATACGCCGCGGCGACGACATCTACGTCGCGATTTGACCGATAACCGAAGGGACAAGCCATGGACCTCCCGCTCAGCGAAAACCGCCGCATGAGGGTCGAGGAGTTCGACTCCGGCAAAATGCTCGCGCACGCCGCGCGCCAGGCCAAGGATCGCGGCTACGACAAGTTCCCCATCGTCGATGTGGATGCGCACCACTACGAACTGGAGTCCTTCAACGAGATTCTCGAATACATGCCCGATCCGGTGCTGCGCCAGCTGGCGCAGGCCGCCAATGTGGGCAATTCAAAGGGGGTCGGCGTGCTGCCGGGCGGCGTCGGCTACCAGGACATGGGCGGCCGGGTGACGCGCTATCCCTTGCGGCGCATCGAGAAGACCGATCCCGGCGTGCATCGCGACGTATCTCTTGCCCGCCGCTGGATGGACGCCATGGGCGTCGATGTGGCCATCCTGTTCCCCTCGCCGATGCTGCAGCTTGGGCTGCATCCGCAGGTGGAGATGGAGGTGGCGCTCGCCTGGGCCTACAACCGCTGGCTCTGCGAGCGGGTGCTGGCCGAAGAGCCGCGCATCCGCTCCATGATCTATCTGCCGTTCAATGATCCCGACACCTGTTACCGCATGGTGAAGGAATTCGCCGGCAAGAAGGGCGTGGTCGGGTTCATGGTCACTTCGGCGCGCCACAAGCCGGTGCACCACAATTCCTACATGCGGCTCTATGCCATGATCGAGGAGATCGGCATGCCGCTCGGCTTCCACGCCGGCTACAACTGGAACGAACAGTCGATGACGATGATGAACAAATTCATCGCCGTCCACGCCATCGGCTTCGTGTTCCACAACATGGTGCACCTCACCAACTGGGTGCTCAACGGCCTGCCCGAACGCTTCCCGAAACTCAAGGTGATCTGGATCGAGAGCGGCCTTGCCTGGCTGCCGTTCATGATCCAGCGCCTCGACAACGAATACATGATGCGCTCGTCCGAATGTCCGGCGCTGAAGAAGCTGCCCGGCGAATACATCACCGACATGTATTACACCTCGCAGCCCATGGAGAAGCCGCGCGACCTGAGTCTGCTTGAATCCACCTTCAAATGCATCAAGGCGGAGACGCAATTGCTCTATTCGTCCGATTATCCGCACTGGGATTTCGACTTGCCGAGCACGATCTACGATCTGCCGTTCCTGACCGAGAAGGCCAAGCGGGACATTCTCGGCGGCAACGCCGTGCGCCTCTTCAATCTCGATCTCGGGACAAAGAAGCTGGCCAAGGTGGCCTAGACTTTTGCGAACGGCGGAGAAACGGGAGCAAGCCCAAGAACCACGCCCGGCCCGGGCGCGCGGCATGCGTTGCAGACAACGGCGGCTCATATCCGCCGCCAGTTTTCGCGTTTACATCGCCCCATTCACTGCAATGCGGTGACATCGGCAACCGATATCGCTTACGATACCCAAGAAGCGATTTTCGGGAGCTCGCAGATGATGACCCTGTCGCGCGGCGGTAACCTGCAATTCCTCGTTCGTACTTTTTTCGTGGCCATGGTGTTTTGCCTTGCGGCGTCCCCGCGGCCCGTCTCAGCCGCCTATCCCGAGCGCCCGATCACCATGATCGTGCCGTTCCCGCCCGGCGGGCCGACCGACATCATCGCACGCATCGTTGCCAATGCGTTGTCGCAATCGTTCGGCCAACAGGTGGTGGTTGACAACCGCAGCGGCGCCGCGGGCAACATCGGCATGGGTCAGGCCGCGCGCGCCGCACCGGACGGCTACACGATCCTTTGCACTTCCACCGCGATCGCGGTGAACCCGGCGCTGTTCAAGAACCTGCCCTATGATCCGTTCAAGGATTTTGCGCCGGTCACCGAACTCGTGAACGCGCCCAATGTGCTGGTGGTGCGTCCCGATTCCGGCATCAATACGCTCGCCGATCTCATCGCCAAGGCCAAGGCCGCGCCCGGCACGTTCAACTACGCAAGCCCGGGCGCCGGCACCAAATCGCATCTCACCGGCGAGCTGTTGAAAATCCGCGCCGACATCCAGATGCAGCACGTGCCCTACCGCGGCGCCGGTCCCGCGGTGCAGGCGGTGCTCTCGCGCACCGTGCAGCTCGGGTCGGTGGCGCTGGCCGCCGCCGAAAGCCTGATCAAAAGCGGCGAATTGCGCGCGCTGGCGGTGACGGGGGAGAGCCGCTGGTTCTCCCTGCCCGAGGTCCCCACCATGATCGAATCCGGCTTCCCCGGATTCGTCTCCGATACGTTCAATGCGCTGTTCGTGCCCGCCAAAACTCCGCCCGACATCGTGGCGCGGCTGGTGAAGGAAAGCCGCGCCGCCATGCAGCGCGCCGACGTCCGTGAGCAGGTGCGCCGCGCCGGATTCGAAATCGTGGCCGGAACCCCCGACCAGCTCGCGGCCCGACTGGCGGCGGAAATCCCAAGTGTGCGCGAATTGGTAGCCCGCGCCGGAATCAAGCCGGAATAGGGGCGGATGGTACAGCTGGGTGGACTCGAACCACCGACCTCTTGGTCCACAGCCAAGCGCTCTAACCAACTGAGCTACAGCTGCACGGGGGATGACCGCAAAGTAGGAGCAAAGCCCAAGGTTGGCAAGAAGCCGTAATCTACTGATCAACCGGCAGAAATAGGCTCACGGGCGACCCTCCGGGTCACAGCGGCCGCAATTTTGCCCGCCGCCTGTGCGCCCCACGCGCCCGCAAATTGCAGGCACCGCCCGCATCGCAGCCGGAATGCGGTGGACCACACCGCCTCAAGGTCAGTATGATTTAAATTAAATCAACGATCGAACAGGTTAACGCTTCCGCTTCTTCGTCGCCCCGGGGCGAACGCCGATGTCAAAGCCAGCGTCCGCTCTCGACTTTCTTCGCGATCCCCGCATTGCGGCACATGCCATCGCCGTGCAGCCGGCGTGGTTGTTCAGTTCCGACGGCGGTACGATCCTGTGGGCCAATCCTCCCGGCGCCGCGATGCTCGGCGGCGATAGGCCCGCCGCGCTCGGGGATCGGGAGCGAGATGCCGACCCACCGCTGCGGGCACAGATCGCCCGGCTGGCCGCACTCCTGCAACCCGGCGCGCCGCCGCGGCTGGCGCGTTTGCGCGGGTTCAGTGTTGGTAACGGCCTGGGACGGCCTCTCACCTGCACGGTCGCCCCGGTCACGCTGCCGTCGGGACGCTATGCCGTGCTCGTGACAGCGGCGGAGCACGTCGGCCCCGCGCTGCCGTTGGAGGAACGGCTGCGGCGGCTGTTGGCGGGCTGCGAGGAGCCGGCGGCTTTGTTCTCCCCCGACGGCAGGCTCCTGCATGCAACCTCAAGCGCGCGCGCGCTCATCAACGGCGCAGACACGCTGGCGCAGCTCGGTGCGGACGCCCTCGCGGCGCGCGCGCTCGCCGCGGGCCACGCGCAGTCGCGTACGGTCACGATCGATCGGCTGGGTGCTGACGAAATCGCCGTCCTGCTTTTACGCTTCTCAACCCCCTCTACCCCTGAGGCCCCGACCGAGTCACGGGGAAATCCCCACCTGGTGCAATTTCCGCATCCGCCGGCGGCAGACAGCCCGGCGCCTGCGGCAGAAAGTCCGGCGCCGATACCGGAGGGACAACCGCCACTGCGTTTTCTCTGGCAAACGGACGCGGAGAGCCGCTTCACCCTCTTGACCGGCGATTTCAGCGAAGCCCTCGGACCGCGCACCACAACCGCGCTGGGCCGGCCGTGGGGCGAAATCGCGGCGGCGCTCGGACTCGATGCGGAAGGCCGTATCGCACGCGCCATGGCGGATCGCCAAACCTTCAGCGCCGTCGTCACCGCCTGGCCGGTGGATGAATCGGACGAGCGAATCACCGTGGAGCTGTCGGGATTTCCACTGTTCGATGCGGCCCGCCGCTATATGGGCCACCGCGGCTTCGGCCTGTGCCGTGAGGCCGCGCGCCTTGCGGCACTCGCCGAAAGGCGACGAACGGTCATTCCTGTATCAACATCAGCATCAGCATCAGCATCACCGTCAGCATCTGCAGCGGTAGCCGTCGCTGCGGAGCCTACGCCGGCGGCTGCGCCCGTGACCGAAATTGTGCCATCACCGGAGCCGCCGGACGACTCTGCAACGCCGCCGCCGACTCCAAGACCCGTCAACGTCGTGCCTTTCCCAGGCGTCGAAAAACCGCCGACCTTGAGTCCGGTGGAGACGCGCGCCTTCCAGGAGATCGCGCGCGAACTCACGAGCCGCCTCGGCATCCTGGGTGCGCCGCCCGTTGCGCCGGAAGCCGCTCCAAGCGCCGAACCCGCCGCTGAGTGGACGGC
>Ga0101944_10005552_pt1 | contig 14211 bp, 14 predicted proteins | sample DewCreD2012metaG_FD_75245 | JGI IMG/M metagenome (GOLD analysis project Ga0101944, IMG submission 75245) | Hot spring sediment bacterial and archeal communities from British Columbia, Canada, to study Microbial Dark Matter (Phase II) - Dewar... ... | reverse complement strand
TGCCGTTCGACATAGCCTCCAGACCGGTCAGGGCCACCAACCCTTTCATCGAGGCAGCCAGCAGATGAAACAGGGCATTCCAGATGCTGGTGACTTCGGTTGTCAAGCCTGCTTGTGGTAGAGGTGGAACATTGGTTGCTTTAGCAATCAGCAAGCCGACGACCATTGTAATTGTCATCAGGGCAAAAACCCCCAGGCCGGTAAAGACCACCTGGGCCGATTCACCCCGCCCGCGAATGGTGATGTACCAGGTTGTTGCCACCAGCCCCGCCCCAATCAGGAAGTGCCATTGCCAGGCGATCCCGCTCGCCTGGCGCAGCGACAATAACTGGTCCACGCCAGAAAGCGTCGAAACGACAATCGTAAAGATATAATCCTGTAGCAGGATGACCGCTACAATCAGGCTGAGCGAGGGACCGAGATAGCGCATGGCAGCGGTAAATGAGCCGCCACCCTCGTTGAAAATTCCCAGTGAATACATATACAACCCGCCAAAGACCAGGTTGGCAATGCCAATAATAGCTACCGCAAAATAGGCGTAATGCTCCAGCCCGTAGGGGTGCAGGGCATGCAGCATTTCGCCAGTAGCGTAGTAATAGGATGTGAAATAATCTACGCCAAATAGAGCCAGTGCCGCAAGCAGGCCCACCTGTCCGGCGCCGTGAACATGCGCATCTTCCGCTTTTTCTTTTGGCGCGGCCTTGAAGGAAAGCGTTACAAAGACAATCAGTAACCCAATTGCGAATAACATAAGATAGACCTCCTTACAAAGAAAGGATAGCCTCCCGGCATAAAACGGTCACAAAATTGTCCCCGCCGGGCATAAAGAAAAAATAAAAATGGGATGGCGAAAACGCAAACTCGCGCCCAGTTGCGCTTTCAGGATTTTCTACTTACCGCCGAGTACTTCGAAGACTATGAATACATAAAACCAGAGCAGCGTGAACAAGACCAGCGCCTGCTGGCCGCGCTGCTGTATGGGATAAAACGACGCCCAAACGATACCCAGCAGTGGCATGGCAGTAATCATTCTTCGCCAATTTTTCTTCAGCGCGTTCATAAACTCGTTTCTTTTTTTATAGTGTACTCCCCGCATAAAAACAGCGGAAAAAATAGCCCCGCGTCGTAAGTGAAAAATAAAAATCCCCTCTCATTTTTGTCGAGAGGGGATTTTTTTACTCGTCAGCCATGAACCGGTAGCCGATGCCCGGTTCGGTCAGCAGGATTTTTGGGTTTTCCGGGTCGTCCTCCAGTTTTTTGCGCAACTGGCGCATGTACACCCGCAAGTACTCGATTTTATCGGCCTCGGCAGGGTCCCAAACGTTCGAGAGAATCATCTGGTGCGTCAGCACGCGCCCGGCGTGGCCGGCGAGATAGGCCAGCAGTTTGTACTCTGTCGCTGTCAGGGAGATTTCGAGATTGTCGCGGCGGACGGTGAATCTTTCTAAATCGACCTCCAACTTTCCGGCCCGGACCTTCATGCGCCGCCCGCCGCCCGCCGCCTGACTCTTGTGCCGCAGCGCCACCCGCACCCGCGCCAGCAATTCTTCGATTCCGAACGGTTTGGTCAGGTAATCGTCTGCCCCGGCGTCCAGGGCGGCTACCTTGTCCTTTTCGCTATCTCGCACCGAGAGAATGATGATGGGGGTTGCCGTCCACTCGCGCAATTCCTTGCAAACCTGAATGCCCTCCATATCGGGTAGCGACATGTCCAGGATAATCAAATCTGGCTGTTCGGCGGCAGCGATGGCCAGTCCCTCCTCGCCGCGCGCCGCCGTGCTGACACGGAACTGCTTGGCAGTCAGGATGGTTCGCATTGCACGCAGGATTTGCGGTTCGTCATCGATGACAAGGATGTGAACGGGATGGGTCATAGTTTGCCAGTTTGGAGTTCATGCTCCATAAAAATCATTGAAAGGGAATTATAAAGTTAAATGCTAATCCATCGGGTAAATTCTCTGCCCAAATTTTGCCACCATGCGCCTCGATGATGCCTTTGGTGATAGAGAGTCCCAGGCCGCTGCCCGTCACCCGCGCCGATGGGTTGATGCGGTAGAATTTGTCGAAAATTCGCTCCAGGTCGCTTTCTGGCACGGGGATGCTCTGATTGGTCAGCCGGACCAGCAGGGCGTGTTCAGTCTTCTGTTGGGCGGTAATGCGAATGGTCGAGCCGGGCGGTGAGTATTTCAGGCTGTTAGTGAGCAGGTTGGTGAAGACCTGCTCCATTTGAACGAAATCGACATTGACCAGCGGCAGGTCGTCACGCACATCCATTTCGATGTGGTGCTGCTGGGTTTGCGAGCGCATCCGCGCCAGCACGGCTTCTACGATTTCAGCCAGCATATTTGGTTTTTTCTGCGGTTTGAGCGCCCCGGCCTCAATGCGCGACATATCCAGCAGGTTGCCGACCAGCACGTTCAGGTGGTCGATTTCCTCTTCAACCGTTGCCAACAGGTCAGCGCGTGCTTCAGAATCCCATTCGATTTCGCCGGAGCGCAGACTGCTAACCGAGGCCTTGATGGCCGAGAGCGGCGTGCGCAGTTCATGGGAAACCGATGATAATAGCGAAGACTTCAACTGGTCGCTCTCCTCCAGCACCCGCGCCTTGTGGTCGGCGTTCGAGAGCCGGATACGTTCGATTGCCAGCACGCCCTGGCTGGCAAAGGTCTGTAACCAGCGTTCCTCGGCAGGTTGGATGGCCGGGCGAATCCGCCAAACGCGAATCTCTCCTAAAAGTCCGCGCGCCGCTTGTAAGGGGACAATGGCATCTGGCTTGCGATTAAACGCCATTCCGCGCTTGAACGATTCGGAAGGCGTGCTAATTTCTATTCGGTCGGCCCGCAGCGAGTCAATCGTTTTTTCGGCCAACGCCTGCGCGACTGCTTTTTCGTCGCGCGCCCGCGCCAACAGGGTACCCAGTTCGAACAATTGCACGGCCTCGGCTTCGCGCGCCTGCGCCAGAGCCAGGTTAATTCGGGCGCGCCCCATCAATTCGCTAATCATCACCGCCATTCCCAAGAAAACCCCCAGCACGGCCCAATCACCGGTGTGATGGACATTGAAAGTGTAATAGGGTTCGATGAAAAGGTAATTGAACGATAGGAAGGCTGTTACCGCGCCAGTGATACCCGCAGCCAGTCCCCACCAGGCAGCGCTGGCGATCACCGGAAGCAGGTAAAGCAGCGCCACGGCTGCCATGCGAAGTTCTGGGCGAAAGGGGTATAAAATTCCGCTCAGGGCTAGAGTCAATAAAGCGGCGAACAAGACGCTCGCCGCTTGTCGCGCGATTTGCGCGGGGTACAGGTCAGCTTTGCGCAAAGGTATCAATCAGTTTTTTGACATTCCCGCCCGCCGAATACAGGATGGGGCAGGTGCAGCCGCGTTTGTTGTATTCTTCCACTTTGGCGCGCGCTTCTTCAGGCGTGCCAGAAGCCGTAATCTTGTGGACAAGCTCGTCTGGCACGAGATGCTTGGCCTTATTGATTTGCTCTTTGGTGGCAGGCCAGCCTAAAATCGACTGGATTTCTTGCACCACCGAATCGGCCACGCCGCTGGCCTTGGCGATGTGCGGCTGTTGGGCCATGTACTGGCAAAGCAGCATCTTGGTCGTCTCGATGGCCTTGTCGTGGTCATCATCCACCGAGCAGACAATCAACTGTGGGCGGTCGAGGTCCTCTACGCGCCGCCCGGCCTTTTTCGCGCCTTTGTCGAGCAGTTCCAGCGCGCGGTCGTTGTATTCGGGAGCCACGCAGTAGTTCAACACCGCGCCATCAGCCACTTCTCCGGTCAATTCCATCATCATATCGCCGGTCGCGCCAATCATAATCGGTACATTGCGCGGTTCGCGGCGGCCGTGCACTACGTCTAGTTCGATACCGTCGACATGCACGAAATCGCCGTGGAAGGTAACGCGCTCCATATTCAACAGGCGGCGCATGACCTGGACGGTTTCCTTCATGGCAGTCAGCGGCTTCCTGCGCTCGATGCCAACGTTCTTTGCCAGCGGGTCCCACCATGCGCCAATGCCGCAGATGATGCGGCCTGGGGCCAGGTCGTCCAGCGTCAGGTAAGTGGCTGCCAGCAGGCCGATGTTGCGCGTCCAGTTGTTGATGACGCCTGACCCAATCTTTAACTTGTCAGTCACGGCGGCGTAAGCGGCCATTGGCACAATCGCATCGCGCACCAGGCGGCTTTCGGCCTGCCACACGGCTTCGAATCCTTTCTCTTCTGCGTAGCGGACGTAATCCAGCCCGTCACGCAGGTCGTGCGAATCTTGCAGGTACAGAGCAACGCGAGCCATCATCCCATCTCCTTTATTATAGATTCTTCGAGTGATTTAAGGATACGCAAATCCTCGGGGGTGTCGAGGTCCAGGCCGATGTGTGAGTTTTGCACAATTTCCAGGTGCGCGCCCGCTTTTTGGGCGGCTTCACAATGACGGTAGAATGAACCCGGCCCAAAACTGTACGGAATCATGCCGCCCAGGGTCATGAACAGGGCATTCGTCCCGTCCTGGTGGCGGTCGGGCGAGACAACCACGCAAGGCGCGCGCCGTACCCTCGCAAACAGGTCTCTTAAATCTTCCTGGTTTAGCAACGGCAGGTCGGCGGGCAACACCAGCACGCCGCGCGTGGCGTAGTTTCGCGCCAGCAGGGTGGCGCGGGTTAAGGCGGTGTTCAGGTTGGGGTTGCCATCCTCCAGCACAGTGCGCGCTCCGAACTCGCGTGCAATCGCCAGGGCTGCTGGGTCGCGGCTGACCACCAGGGTTTGGGCCACTTCGGGCAACTTGTGCAGGATATCGAGCGTTTGCTCCAGGAATTTGCGGTTCAGGATGGCGCGTTCATCATCAGTCAGCACGCCCGAAAGCCGCGATTTTCCCAGTCGCAGCGGTTTGACGGGGACAATGGCCCAAATTGTCATACAAATCTCTCTATAAAGTGTAGCACATCTTGCGCCAGATTGCGCCGGTCTTCCGATGATTTCATCAGGGTTTTTGTGGAAAATGGATGGATTCCCAACGCCCGGACATCATCCTCCAGCCCGGCATCGACTTCATCGAGGACGAATCCCGTCAGAACCGACTCCCCGTAATGCCTGGCGACCGCCAAAGCAGAGGGTTCTATCCCTAACTCTTTATACATCTTTGCCGCCGGGCCTTTCACCGTTTCGCCGCCGATAATAGGGCTGACGGCGACCCTCACCCCTGGCCCCTCTCCCGCGGGGAGAGGGGAAATGATACGCAGAATTGGGTCGATACTTACCCAGGGGTTGCTGGGACAAAAAACGACCGCATCTGCCGCGCGGAGGGCTTTGGCCACGCCGGGAGCGGGTTTTGCGTCTTCGATTCCGGCGAAGCGGAAGCCTTTGACGCGCGGTTCGCAGTGCTGGTGGACGAAGTATTCTTGGAAGGGCAGTTCGCCGAACTCAACCGTATCAACCATTGTAGCGACCGGGTCATCGCTCATCGGCAGGACGGTATGCCGGATTCCCCAGCGCGCGCAAAAGTGGCGGGTAATGCTGGAGAGCGGCTCCCCGCTCCTTAAGCGGCGAGTCCGCTCCAGGTGGGTGGCGAGGTCTTTGTCTCCCAAACGAAACCAGGCTTCGGCGCCCAGGCGTTCCATTTGCTCGAATACGTTCCAGGTTTCCTCCATCTGCCCCCAGCCGGTGATTGGGTTGGCCAGCCCGGCCAGGGTGTAGCAGACGGTATCGAGGTCGGGGGAGATGTTCAAGCCCCAATGAACGAAATCATCGCCGGTGTTGACGATGATGGTCAGGGCTTCGGGTGGCAGGATTTGCGCCAGGCCATCGGCCAGTTTTGCGCCGCCCACGCCGCCTGCCAGGGCAACAATTTTCAGATGGGTATCAGGTGTCAAGTTTCAGGTTCCAGGTGGTATTTAGAGAGTGCAGATGATATTTTCCAACGCTTGCAACTGTTTCGGTTGCGGCGTTTCTACCGGATAACCAAGAAAAACCATCCCTTGCGGCTCCCATGTTTTGGGCAGGTCAAGCGCGCGGATGGTTTCGGCTTGGGCGTAGAGCGGCCAGCAAATCCAGTTTGAGCCTAATCCGCGCGCGTGGGCGGCCAGCATGAGTTGCAGGCCCGCCATGGCAACTGATTGGATGCTCATCAGGTCTTCTTGATGAGATTGGGCGCGCACCGCCTGGCTATCGCGGCAGAGCAGGACGATGTGCGGGGCTTCGGCAATGCGGCGCAGGGAACGTTCGGCCCGGCTGCGGATTTCAGTTTTGGGGGCGTTTTCGGCCTTCATATCGCTTCGCATCTGTTCTGTGAGCGCCTTCCCCAGCGCCGATTTGGCGTTTTCGCTCTCGACCAGGACGAATCGCCAGGGCTGGAGGCCATGCGCGGAGGGGGCGAAGGTTGCTGTTTCGAGAATCTCGCGCAGGACTTCAGCGGGAATGCGCTGGCCGTTGAATTTGCGTATCGAACGGCGGGCGCGCAGGAAAGTGTTAAATGTCGAGGGCATTTTATCTGGCATTCGGTATTTCCCATCTTAACTACCGGTTTTCCTGTTTACCTGTCTACCTGTGTCCTGTTTTTTTTAATGCGCATCGGTTCTCTCTGGCAAAATCTTATAAATCACGCGCACTTCGTCCGGGCCGTTGCCTCGCCAGGGTTTGTTGGTGTATTTTTGCGCCAGCGCCTTGATATGCTCCAAACCGCCTTCTTCGGTGATTTCGACGACTCGCCCGCGAATTTGCAGGTAGCGGTAGGGGTCGCTGGGGTCTTGGATAACGAAGGCCACCTGGGGGCGGGCGCGCATGTTGCGGTCTTTGACGCGCCCTCTGGCAGAGTTAATCAGGATGTGTTCGCCATCATGATTGAACCAAATGGGCGTGACCTGCGGCGAACCGTCTTTCATGGTGGTCGCCAGGAACAGGAAGGCCCGGGTCTCGTCTTTGAGCAGGTCGTAATATTTTTCGGGGATGGTTTTCATTTTCAAATTCTTTGTTTTCTTTTGTTTTCTGTTAACTTGTTGCCCTGTTTTCTTGCTGGTTTTGCTGTTTCGGCCTTTTCAACAATTCTGCCCGCATTTCTCCCTGGTTGTGAAAGGCCATGAGAACCTCTGTTTCTGCCGGGGTACAGCCGAGCAGCAGTTTGATTTCGCTATCGCGCTTTTGCAAATCGACAATTACGATGATGGCTTCCAGCCTTTTTCCGGGCTGTGAGCCAAGCCATACGTCAATCCCATCGCCATCTGCCGAATTTGTTCCGGCCAGGTAGCCGTAATCGAACGGGTAGATAATTTGTGGATAGCGCGGGTGCTGTGACCGCGCAGGGCGGTCTATGACGATGCAGCTCGTGGCAATCAGGTGGTCAAGATATTCCCAAAACTCGTTCATGATTGGTTATTTGTTATTCGATAATGGTTATTCGAGTACCGAGTATCGAATATCAACTATCGAGTTTCGAACTACCGAAACATGTCCTGTTCTTTCGGGCGCAGGAGTTCCTTGAGCGACCCTTCGCGCAGCGGGTAGGGAAATCCACGTACATGGACAACCGGCGTCCCCTCGGCGGCCTGTCCCATCATTAGTGATGCGGCAGCGGCCAATTCATCGGCCACGCCGACGACGGTGATTTGCAGCGTGTAGCCAAAAAGGTCTGTCCAACCGCGCTCGTCCATCAGGCCGGGAAGCCCGCTCAAGCCAATGGCAACGCCGACCGTTCCCAGCCGCCAGGCGCGCCCGTGCGAGTCGATGATGAGGACGCCCAGGCGTTTTCCGCTGGCAGATTCTAATGCGGCGCGGATTTTGGCGGCAGATTGGTCTGGGTTTTCTGGGAGGAGCAGTACCCATTCTCCCTCACCCCTATCCCCTCTCTCATTGGGAGAAGGGGATGGGGCGACATTCGAGTGGTCAATTCCAGCGTTGGCGCACACGAATCCCAGGCGGTGTTCGACAATTGCCGTGCCGACGCGCATTCGCAGCACTTCGTTGCTCTCGCGCAGCAACAGTTCTGCCAGGCGGGGGTCTTTGCCGGTCTTTTCGGCCACCTCCAGCGCGGCAGCCGAGGGGGTCACGGTGGCGAGGTTCACCAGCCGGTTTTCGGCTTTGCTGACTACTTTCTGCGCCAGGACGAGGATATCGCCGTCTTGCAGGGCAATGTCCGCTTGTTTAAGGGAAGACAGAATTAGCCCGGCAAGGTCGTCGCCGGGTTGGATGAGTGGGATGTTGGGAAGGGGGGTGAGGGTGAGTTGTTTCATGGAACGGTCAACCGGGCAGATGCCTGGGCGGCGCGGGAGTCAATCAATGCTGGCATCTGCAATTCCAACGGCTTGCCCGGAGCGAGCGGTTGACGTTTTCTGTATGCGGAACAGCGCTTCGTCTCTCTCCAGATACCAGTGGCCTTGTTCATACTGCTTCAGGTCAATCACCGGTAGGGTAACCGGTTGGCTGCCGACTTCATAAAGACCTTCAAACCCATTCTCAAAGGTGAGTGTCTCGCTGCCATCTGCATTGATTGCCCCGCCAGAGACATCATCGAAATAAACAATCGGTTTACCCTGAAACTGCCCGAGCGGGTTCATCAGGCTTCGGCCTCGCATGGCGCAGACATAAAATGACATTGCCCGGTCACTAAAAGGGATGAAATTTGGATAGTCGAGAGTTAGCTCGCTCAGGTCCAGGCTTTTTGTAAACCCGGGTCCCTCGACCAGAAATTTCCGAAAGTGCCGGGTGCCAAAGTCGGCTTCTACGCGCAGCCGATACCATGTATTCGGCTGCAATGGCTGGCCGAGGTCGAAAATTTCCCACGTTCGCTCTTTGCTTGGCTGGTTTTTTAGTGACTCGTTACTTCCGCGGGCAACCCACACTGTCCCGTTGCGCTGAACTCCGACGAACGACATCCAATCGCCGCCTTTGGTGTGAAATGGTCGGGCGATTCCGTCTAAAAATTCCTGGTCAAGGCCGAAGATTACATCCTCCGGCAGGTCGTCATCGAATCGAACATAAGTCTGCACGAAGGACACTCCAGGGGAATCTAGGAAATTGTGAATAGCCTCGCCTTGATAGACTAGGGCAACAGCGCAACTCATGCGGGAATCGCGCGTTTTTTGGCTTGCAGGCTGAACGCAGCCTGCAAGCAGGACAACTGTTACCAAGACGATTGCTATTTTTTTCAAAATAGGTCTTTCTTTTGGGTTTTTGAAGCGTTTTTAATCAGTGAGCAGTGACCAGTGTACTGAATACTGATTACTGATTACCGACCCCTGTTATCTTGATTCCTGCATGGGTCGCGCCGTATTGTTTGTTGATGTAAATCAATATCGAAGTCAGGCCTTCCACCACTACCGAGTTTTCAATTGGCCCGGCATCCCAACCGGTCAGGCCGGCTGCTTCGACCAGTTTCAGCACTTCCTCGCGCGCGGCCTTGCTCGTGCCGGTCACCAGCACATCGCAGGGGACTTCCTCGCCGTGCATCAGATGTTCGAAGGAGATATTTTGGAAGGCATCTACCACTTGCACGCCCTCGCCCAGGATTTCGACCGCTTCCTGCGCGGCGGACCCGGCGGGCGGCATTTGGACTTTGGTCACTTTGGGCGGGACGAGTGGCACGGTTACGTCAACCAGGATTTTGCCTTGCAGGGCGTCTTTCAATCCCAGTAGAGTATCTCGGTGCGCGGCATACGGGACGGTCAGCACGGCGATGTCGGCTTTTTGCGCGGCGGATAGGTTATCCAGCCCCTCGATGGAGGCCTTTTGGTCGAGCATTTCGCTCACTTCGGCGGCGGCAGCCTGCGCCTTTTCGGGCATGCGCGAGCCGATGAGCACTTTGTACCCGGCTTTGGCCCAGCGATAAGCCAGCCCTTTGCCTTCTTTGCCGGTGCCGCCCAAAACAGCGATGGTGAGGAGCAATTGGTCAGTCATGGAGGAGTCCTTTTGTAGAGTGGATGCTCGGTGTTCGATACTGGATGTTCGATACTCGATACTCGAATATCGAATACCGAATTAGAAGCTTTCCTGATACCGCTTCCACGCCTTGGCCGCCAGTTCGCGGGCTTTGGCGGCGATTTCTTTTTCGTCCAGCGTCAGCAGTTCGCGGTCTTTCATTAGGACTTTGCCGTTGACGATGGTGGTCGTTATCATCGTCTCGCGGAAGCCGAACAGGATGTGCCAGGGCAGGTTGCCTTCGGTCAGCGGAGTAGGCGGGTTGTAGTCCACCAACATCAAATCGGCGGCGGCGCCCACTGCCAGTTTGCCAACCTCCTTCCCAAAGAAGTGACTGGCCTGGGCAGCATTGTTGTAAATCGCCATATCGGCCACCGTGTAGCCTCCCATACGGCGCGGGTCGCTGTGGTGGATTTTGTGCAGCAGGTAAGCCGCTTTCCACTCTTCCCACATTGCGTTCGAGAAGCCGTCGTTGCCCAGGCAGACCGGGATGCCCATTTCGAGATATTCCTCCACCGGGGCTACCCCCACTGCGTTGTTCATGTTCGAGCGCGGCTGGTGCGTTACCCAGGTTCCCGAAGCGGCCAGGATTTCACGTTCGCGCTCATCGAGGTGGACGCAATGCGCGGCGATGCTGTTGGGGCCGAGGATGTCATGCTTGGCGAGCCATTCCACCGGGCGCATGTGGTAGCGTTCCAGTACCGATTCTGCATCGTCTTCGCTTTCGGAAAGGTGGATGTGGAAGCCGGTTCCCTCTGGCGCAGCCTGGCGGCACAGGTCGAGGGTCGAATCGGACAAGGTCAGTGAAGCGTGCAGGCCAAAGGTGGCAGACAGGAGGGGATGTTTCCCGCCCCGGACTTTTTCGATGAAGCGAACATTTTCCCGTATCCCGGCCTTCATCCGTTCTGGCCCGTCACGGTCGGTGACCTCGTAACACAGGCAGGAACGCACCCCAGCCATTTCCACCGCATCGGCGATGATGTCGAGCGAGCCGACGATGGCATTCGGCGAGGCGTGATGGTCGAAGAGGGTGGTCGTGCCGTGCCGGATGGCATCTACCAGGCACAGCAGGGCCGAATAACGGATGTCCTCTTCGGTCAGGGAGCGGTCGAGCGGCCACCATAGTTTTTGGAGGATTTCGGAAAACTGCGTCGGGGCCTCGCCAGGGATGGCCATGCCGCGCGAGAACGCGCCGTAGTAATGGGTGTGGGCGCAGATGTTTCCGGGCAGAACCAGTTGTCCACGCGCGTCGAACAGCGAGGCGTCGGGGTGGCGCGCTTTGAGTTCAGAATCTGGCCCGAGGTCGGCAATTTTTCCATCCTCGATGTAAATTCCCCAGTCTGGCAAAATCCGGTTCGGTTTCTCCCAGGTGACGAGGGTGGCATGAGTAATTAGCATATTTCCTCCAAGAAATTTGGCGCTAACCCAGCCCAAATTGCTGCGGGGCTGGCAGACGCGCGCCGCCCGTTGCCATTTGCTGCAATACACGGAACACGCCATCGCGCATCTCGGCGTCTGTGCCGAATAGGTGCGGGTAGAGAGCGGCCAGCACGCCCTCGGTGGGAGTGTGGCGCAGGTAATGGAGCGCTGTTTGCTGGTATTCGGGATTGTCGTCTTTGAGCGCCAGCAGGAGAAGGTCAGTAGCCGGTTCGCCGGGGACGACGCCCATGCCATACTTCCCGGCAAATTCAATCAGCCAGGGCATATTTTCAGGAGGCAGCTCGCGCTGCGGGATGTGCGGATTGGGACGCTGGATTGATTCTAGAATTTCGACAGCGGCGTTGCGCACCACCCACTGGTCGTCTTGGGTTGGGATTCGTCCTAGCAGTTCCTGGGCCCAAGGCTCATGGACGCGCGCCAGGCCATAGACAATGGCGCGGCGCAGGAGGATGTCCTCGCTGGAGATGCCGTCTTTGAGCGTTTCATGGCCTTCAACCGGATGGTTTGCCAGTGCTTCGGCGGCGGCGATGCGCAATTGTTCATCGCCTTGCGTCAGGGCGGTTGCGATGGCTTCGAGCGCGTGGGGCGTACCAATTTCGACCAATGCCAGGCAAGCGGCCTGACGGGCTGCTCCAGCAGACGTGTTAAGGACTTCGATCAGCGCGTCGACCGATTTGCTGTCATGCACCACCCCCGCGCCAAGCGCAGCCAGCCGGCGCAGTTCGTTGGATGGCGAGAGCATCAACTGGCGGAATAAGGCGCCAGAGCTTGGGTCGCCGCTCAGTGCGAGGGCGGCAATCACCTGTCCGCGCAGTCCGGCAGGATGGTCTTCGTTTTGCAACACCTGGATGAGCGCGCCCATGACGGCGTTACGCCAGGGGGCTTTGGGCGGGGCGTCGCGCAGCAGGCGGGCGGCGGTTAGACGTGGACGTAACAGAATGTAGTCTTCGGTGGCAAGCAGGGAGTTCACCACGTCGGTCGCGTCGCCAAAGGCTGCCATGTAGCGTAGGGTCGTCGCTCGTCCAACCCAGGGGGGTTGTGTCAGCACAGTTTCGGCATCGGCGGCTGTTAATCCCTTCCCAGCCAGGAAGCCCAGGTAAATAGGATGCGCAAAGCGCACCAAACTGCCGCCGTGCGCCGCCAGGATGCCGGAGACGGTTATTTGCGAAACCAGGCTGGCCGGGCGCGGGAGCGGGCCGGTCTGCTTTTTTGCGCCGGGTTTGGCTGCCAGTGGCCCTGTTCCACCGGGGACCGGGGAGGCTTCGGGCGGCAGGTTCTCTCTGGCAGCGGGCTCGGCTTCTGCGGTTGGGAGGGGGATGGCTGGCTCGAACGATTTCGTCCATTCTTTTGCGCGCCCGGCTTCAAACAGCGGCAATCCGTTCAGGCTGGCCTGCGCGCCGATGGCATACAGGGCTTCGATGGGTGCCTGGGCGGGCAGCAGGCGGCGTAGGTGCGCCTCGATGGCGTCGGTCGGACGCGCCCCACGCGCATCGCCTGCGTATGCGGCCCATACTTTAAGGGTCAATTCCATTGGAGTCAGGCCCAGGTTACCTTCTAGCAGCCAGCGATTGAGCAGGATGGGATCAATCGGCGTCAGGATGGTCTGTGCCCAGGACTCAGTGGCGACATATTTTTGCCAGAGCATGGTCCAGACTTGCAGGAATTCGCGCTGCTTTTGGGCTGTCCAGGGCATGATAGTCATGGGGACGAATCCCAGCGATAGCAGGCCGTCCACATATTCGGGAGCGCCGGTGGTAATGATGCGCGCGCGCGGGAACTGACGCAGGATGACGCGCAGATAGGCTGTCACTTCTTGCAGGCCGGCTGGGGTGAGCTCATCGCACCCGTCCAATAACAGCAGGGCGCGCCCGCTCTGGAAGGCGTATTCAACGAAATTGGGAAGTTTTCCTGCCGTGAGCGCGCCGCTTAATTCGACTAATTTTGATGTAATTGGGGTCAGAAAGTCGGTCGGCTTTTTGGGGTCTTTGAGCGGCAGTCTGAGGTCGGCGGCATGAATGAAGAAGGGAATCATCTCGTGCAGCGATTCCACTTCGGGGCGGCGATTGACGATTTGGGAAGCCAGGTGCGCCAGGGCGGTGCTTTTGCCGGTTCCGGGCTGCCCGGTGATGATGAGATTAATCCCGCCGGAGAGGGCTTCGGGGATGGTGAGAGTTGCGCCCTGGTAAACCGCTGCCAGTTCGGGAAAATCGGGCAGATAGGGGATGGCCTGTTCTGTAATGTCAATATGTGGGTGAGGCGCGCCGGGTTCGGCGTAAGACGGCGGCGCGAGCAGACGGGTTTCCATCGCAATCTCATCCAGCGCAAAGAGCGAGGCGGCCAGGTGCGCGCCCTGCGTCTGGCGGAAGACGATTTTCCGGTAGGTATTTTCGAGGTCGGAACTGCCCTGCAAATCGCGCTCACGCCCCCGCTGGCGCATGGATTCTAGCAATTGCCGAAAGAGAGGCTTGAGCAGCGACAGCGCCCACCAGATGACACTGGCGACGATGACGCCAAAGAGAAACGAACGAAACTCGAACCAGGAGAGTGGATTGCGCATGGTTGGGGTTTCCTGTTCAACCGGCGAATAAAATTCTGCCGCAGGAGGGGCAGTTGATAATTTGGTGGGAAAAACGCACCGATTGGGCGTGGCCGCGCGTCAGGGACGCGCCACAGGCGTCACACGCATCCTCGCTGATGGTGGCGACGGCCAGGCCGCGTCGCTGCTGGCGCAGGGTCTCATAGCGGGAGAGAGATTCTGAGTCGATGACGGGCAAGACAGCCAGGCGTTGGGACGAGAACGTCTCGAATTCCTTCTGGAGCGAATCTTGTTCGGTTTTCAGAGAAGCGTTTTTGCTGATGACC
>Ga0101944_10005549_pt1 | contig 14214 bp, 7 predicted proteins | sample DewCreD2012metaG_FD_75245 | JGI IMG/M metagenome (GOLD analysis project Ga0101944, IMG submission 75245) | Hot spring sediment bacterial and archeal communities from British Columbia, Canada, to study Microbial Dark Matter (Phase II) - Dewar... ... | reverse complement strand
CCTTTGAAGTTCCAGCGTTTCATAACGCCGGCAAACCCTTTTCCCTTGCTGATACCGGTAATTTTTACTTTATCCCCCACCTTAAAGATCGACAGCGTAATTTCCTTGCCCACTTCGTATGAGGACACATCATCAATGCGCACTTCCTGCAATACAGCGAACACGTTCGTGCCAGCAGTCTTAAAATGGCCCTGCAGTGGTTTTGAAACGTTTTTTGACTTTTTGCTGCCAAACCCAAGTTGCAGTGCCGTATAACCATCTCGGTCAATGGTTTTCTTCTGCACAATACAGCAGGGACCAGCCTGTATTACCGTTACCGGCACCATACGGCCGTCTTTTGAAAATATCTGTGTTAAGCCAAGCTTTTTTCCTATTAATCCAAGTGCCACAGGTTTTTCTCCATAAAAGCGATACTCGATACTATTTCTCAGCCAGCACCAGATGCCGGGACTTTTTTAGATTATTACTTTTATAAACCCTCGGAAACGTTACTGTGTGTGCTTTATTCGCAGTGTGTTTCCTTTAATAAAAACCACGGCCTCAGGGTAAAGGCACGGACCAAGAAGAAACAAATCAAAAGCGCCCTGTGAGAGATGCGTTAACCAATACAAAACGATCCCAGAAACAAGCGAGAAATTTTAAATGCCAGCGGCTACAGTTTGATTTCCACATCAACACCCGCTGACAAATCAAGCTTCATCAGGGCATCAACGGTTTGTTGTGTCGGCTCGAGTATTTCCATGAGCCGTTTGTGTGTTCTCACTTCAAACTGCTCCCGCGATTTTTTATCTACGTGTGGAGAACGCAAAACGCAGAATTTATTAATCCTGGTTGGCAGGGGAATCGGACCTATGACTTTTGCACCAGTCCGTTTTGCTGTATCCACGATTTCCGCTGCCGACTGATCCAGTAACCGATGGTCATAGGCTTTCAGACGAATGCGAATTTTCTGGGCCTCGGTTAACTCCTCATCCTTTTTCATGGTTGTCAAATCCTGCCTTATTATTCAATAATGTCACTGATTACCCCGGCGCCCACTGTCCGGCCACCTTCCCGTATCGCAAACCGCAACTCCTTCTCCATCGCGATCGGCATGATCAACTCTACCTCCAAACTCACATTGTCCCCAGGCATCACCATCTCAACCCCTGCCGGCAACGTCACCACCCCCGTCACATCCGTCGTCCGAAAATAAAACTGCGGCCGATATCCATTGAAAAACGGCGTGTGCCGCCCCCCTTCCTCCTTCGTCAATATGTATACCTCGCTCTTAAACTTCGTGTGCGGCGTGATTGACCCCGGCTTCGCTACCACCTGCCCCCGCTCTACTTCATCCCGCTTCGTCCCCCGCAATAATACCCCTATATTGTCCCCCGCCTGCCCCTGATCAAGTATCTTCCGAAACATCTCTACCCCTGTGCATACGGTCTTCACCGTCGGCCGAATCCCCACTATCTCCACCTCTTCACCAACCTTCACCACCCCGCGCTCAACTCTGCCGGTCACGACCGTCCCCCGCCCCGAAATGCTGAATACATCCTCTACCGGCATCAAAAACGGCTTGTCAATATCCCGCACCGGCTCCGGTATGTATGCATCAACCGCATCCATCAGCTCCAGAATACACCGGTATTCCTCCGCATTGATATCTTTTGAACTGCTCTCCATCGCCTTCAACGCACTGCCCTTTATAATCGGTATCTCGTCCCCAGGAAAATCATACTGACTCAGTAACTCCCGAATCTCTAACTCCACCAGCTCCACTAACTCCGGATCATCTACCATGTCTGCCTTGTTTAAAAATACCACTATCGACGGCACCCGCACCTGCCGCGCCAACAGTATGTGCTCCCGCGTCTGCGGCATCGGCCCATCTGCCGCACTCACAACCAGAATCGCTCCATCCATCTGCGCCGCCCCCGTTATCATGTTCTTGATATAGTCCGCGTGCCCCGGACAATCTATGTGCGCATAGTGCCGCTTGTCCGTCTCATACTCAACATGCGCTATCGCTATCGTCAACCCCCGCTCCTTCTCCTCCGGCGCCTTGTCAATCTGATCATAGGCCATCATCTCCGCCAACCCCTTTAAACTCAATACCTTCGTGATCGCACTGGTCAACGTCGTCTTCCCGTGATCTACGTGCCCTATCGTCCCAACATTGACGTGCGGCTTCTTCCGCTCAAATTTCTTCTTCGCCATCTCTGCCTCCCTGTTATGAAAATCCCAAAAATTAAAATAAAATTTTAATATTCAATTAGTTATACTATCTGCTGAAACTCCAGCCGCCCCCCCATTCGATGCCAAACTCTATTTATGAGAATTAAGCAAATTACGCTTATGCTTCAGAAAAGCCGGATCGCTGCGTTAGTTCACCGCGGTCTTCCTGATTCATAATTTTCTGGGCTAATGCTGCTGATAAAATCTCGTACTGAAAAAATTGCATGGTATAGGTTGCACGCCCCTGCGTCATTGAACGAATATCAGTGGCATAGCCAAACATTTCCGCCAGCGGCACATGCGCTTCAATCAGTACCGTTCCTTTTCTGTTTTCTATGCCCAGAATGCGGCCGCGCCGGGCTGCAATATCACCCAAAACATCCCCCATATATTCATCAGGCACCGCAATTTCGGTCTTCATTATAGGTTCTAAGATAACTGGCCGTGCCCGTTGCACAGCATCTTTAAACCCCATAGAAGCAGCAATTTTAAATGCTCGCTCGGATGAATCAACTTCATGATACGACCCGTCTATCACTTTCACACGCACGTCAATGAGAGGAATACCACCCCATATGCCCGTTTCAGCAGCTTCGTGTATGCCTTTTACAATAGCGGCAATATATTCTTTAGGAATGCTTCCACCAACCGTTTCATCAACAATTTCAACACCGGCACCGCGTTCCTGTGGCTTTATATTAAGCAGCACATGACCATACTGCCCGCGCCCCCCTGACTGTCGAATAAACCTTCCCTCGCCTTGAGCTGATGTGGTAATGGTCGCTTTATAAGCGACTTGCGGCTTGCCGACATGTGCCTGGACTTTAAATTCCCGCACCAGTCGATCAACAATAATTTCTAAATGGAGCTCGCCCATGCCGGAAATAATGGTTTGCCCTGTTTCAGAATCTGTGTGCATGCGAAATGATGGTTCCTCTAATGCAATTTTATGCAATGCGTCACCAAGCTTTCCTTGATCTGCCTGGCTATTGGCTTCTATTGCAATAGATATGACCGTCTCAGGGGGTGTTATTTTTTCTAACACCAGGGGATTATGCTCATCGCAGAGGGTGTCACCGGTTGCGGTATTTTTTGTCGTGAGCGCCACTATATCACCGGTCAAAGCCTCTTCAACCTCTTCCCGTTTGTTCGCATGCATCTTGAGAATATGGGAAACACGCTCTCGCTTATCTTTAGTCGAGTTATACACATACTGCCCTTTTTTTAAGCGACCTGAATAGACGCGGCAGAATGTTAGATGGCCGACAAATGGGTCGGTCATTATTTTAAAACACAAAGCCGAAAAGGGTTCCTCATCAGATGCATGCCGGATACTTTCCTCGCCGGTTAGGGTTACCCCCCTTACTGATGGCACATCAAGAGGGGACGGCAGATAGTTAATCACTGCATCAAGGAGCTGCTGAATACCTTTATTTTTAAAAGCGGAACCGCAAAGCACCGGAACCACCTGCAGGCTAATAACCGCGTGGCGCACTGCTGCATAAATATCCTCTGTCGCAATCGGTTCCCCTGCCAGATATTTTTCCATGAGCTGCTCATCCTGATCAGCTACAAATTCTAAAATATTCTCACGATATTCACGGGCCGCCGCTATGAACTCTGTTGGTATCTCCTCGAGGTGAAAGTCAGCACCGAGACTGCCTTCATCAAATATAACAGCCTTCAGGGTAATGAGGTCGATGACACCGCGAAATTGATCTTCCTTGCCCAGCGGAAGCTGCATTATCAGAGGTTTGGCAAGCAGACGCTTTTCGATCATTTCTACAACCCTGAAAAAATCAGCGCCTGTTCGGTCCATTTTATTGATAAACGCAATCCGGGGAACGCCGTACCTATCGGCCTGACGCCAGACCGTTTCAGACTGTGGCTCAACGCCGGCAACTGCACAAAAAACAGTAATTGCGCCATCTAATATCCGAAGCGACCGTTCTACTTCAATGGTAAAATCAACATGGCCGGGCGTATCAATAATGTTAATTCGATGATCGTTCCAGTAGCAGGTTGTAGCAGCAGAAGTAATCGTAATTCCGCGTTCCTGTTCCTGTTCCATCCAGTCCATGACTGCAGTACCATCATGCACCTCGCCCAGCTTATAGGAGACGCCGGTATAAAAAAGAATCCTCTCGGTTGTCGTCGTTTTACCAGCATCAATGTGGGCCATTATGCCTATATTTCTTATTTTTTCTAATGGTGTTGAACGGCTCAATCCTGTTCCTCTGTATTAAATGCTGCGCTTAAATCTCTTAATCTTAAACAAAATAATAATACGTCCGGTAACTATATTTATTGCGATGCAGAATCGGTAAGATAAAGGAGGTTACCCTGATGAAGAATCGCTCTGGGTAAGATAAACGAACTTAATTACCACCGATAATGGGCAAATGCTTTATTAGCCGCTGCCATTTTGTGTGTATCTTCCTTTTTCTTTATTGCATTTCCGCGATTATTGGCTGCATCTAGTAGCTCGGCTGCCAGTTTTTCCTGCATTGACTTTTCACCGCGCTCCCGAGCAAAGTTAATAAGCCAGCTCATTGCAAGGCTCATCCGTCGCTCAGGCCTTACTTCAATCGGCACCTGGTAGTTTGAACCTCCGACCCGCCTTGATTTGGTTTCCACTACTGGTTTTACGTTTTCTAATGCCTGCTTGAAAATTTCTAAAGCGGGTTTATCTGCCTTTTTTTCAATAATGTTAAGGCAACCATAAAAAATAGACTGGGCAACGCTTTTTTTTCCTCGTAACATGAGCCGGTTTATAAACTTGCTCACGGTTTTGTCATGATAGAGAGGATCTGGCGAAATATCTCTTCGGGTTATTTCCTGTCTTCTGGGCATATATAAGTCTCACCTGAAATTACGATCCTGCTATTTCGTTTTAGTCTGCTATTATTTTGGCCGTTTTGTTCCGTATTTTGAACGGCTTTTTTTGCGGTCCTGGACGCCGGTGGAATCAAGCGCACCTCGTATAATATGATACCGCACACCCGGTAAGTCCTTGACCCTGCCGCCTCTCACCAGCACCACCGAATGTTCCTGCAAGTTATGCCCAACTCCCGGTATATAGGTGGTAATTTCAATGCCGTTGGTGAGCCTCACGCGGGCAACCTTACGCAGCGCCGAATTTGGTTTCTTTGGCGTCGTCGTGTAAACCCGTATACATACGCCTCGTTTCTGGGGCGATTGTTTAAGTGCCGGCGCCTTGGTTTTTTTCTTAATTTGTTCGCGACCGTAGGAACACAGTTGATTAATTGTCGGCATTGGAACCTTTCCTTAACTTAATTCATATGAAATAATGGTTAAAATAAAATTTATTTTATTAACAAAGAAATATTTAAATGTCAAATGATAATTCCACTTTTTTCAATTTATTCATCCGTCGCGCGCTCACGCAGATTCAGCAGCTTCGTAATCAGGGGAAAGATCTTCACTCTCCACAAGAATACCAATTTTTCGATAGCGCGGATATCCAGTGCCAGCAGGAATTAATCGCCCCATAGCCGCGTTTTCCTTGAGTCCCCGCAAGTAATCAATTTTGCCCTCGATCGCAGCCTGCGTTAGCACCCGGGTTGTTTCCTGGAACGAAGCAGCAGAAATAAAACTCTCGGTACTGAGCGATGCTTTGGTAATACCCAAAAGGATTGGTTCTGCAACTGCCACCTGCCCCCCCCGTTGTCGAATATTTTCATTTACCTCTTCAAATTTGTATCGCTCCACCTGTTCGCCAAGCAGAAAATCAGAATCGCCAACTTCTTGGATGCGCACCCGCTGCAGCATTTGTCTTACAATGACTTCAATATGTTTATCATTTATCTTTACCCCCTGAAGCCGATAAACTTCCTGAACCTCATCAACCAGAAATTTTGCAAGTTCTCTTTCTCCCAGAATACTCAATATGTCATGGGGGTTTGACAGGCCATCCATAATTGCCTCGCCTGCCTTAATACGGTCACCCTCATGAACGCTAATATGTTTTCCCCGCGGGATAAGGTATTCCTTGGGCGCGAGCTTCGTACCACCCATCTCGGCAATTTCCGGCGTAATTATGACCTTCCTTTTGCCTTTGACATCCTTGCCGAATGACACGATGCCATCAATTTCGCTAATGACGGTCACTTCTTTTGGTTTGCGCGCTTCAAACAATTCAGCCACCCGCGGTAGTCCGCCCGTAATATCCTTTGTTTTGGTTGTCTCCCGCGGGATCTTTGCAAGAACATCCCCGGGGGAAACAACACTGCCTTCTGCCACCACTATATTAGCGCCTACTGGCATAAAATAACGGGCATAACGTTCTGATTCCGATGCTAATCGCACTGTTTTTCCGGTATCATCCTTAATCGAAATACGTGGTCGGCTGTTAGGATCCTTGGTTTCGACAACAACTTTGGTCGCCAGCCCCGTGACCTCGTCAACCTGCTCCCGTACCGTAAGTCCTTCGATAAGATCGCCAAACTTAACTCTGCCTGCAACCTCGGTAAGGATCGGGGTTGAAAATGGGTCCCATTCAGCGAGTAGATCGCCTTTTTTTACCACCTGACCATCCTGCACTTTGAGCTTGGCACCGTAGATAATTGGATATTTTTCTCGTTCTCTGCCACTTTCATCGAGAATAGCAATCTGGGCATTGCGGTTCATAACCACCAAATCGCCATCCTTATTCCTAACGTACTTAACGCGGCTAAAATTCACCCTGCCCTCATGCAACGATTGAAGAGTAGTCTGTTCAACACGGCCGCTTGCTGTGCCTCCAATATGAAAGGTCCGCATGGTGAGCTGGGTTCCTGGCTCACCAATGGACTGGGCTGCTATGACGCCAATTGCTTCGCCAATATTAACTATCTTGCCCCGTGCCAGATCACGCCCATAACACTTAACACACACGCCTCGTTTGGATTGACAGGTGAGCACTGACCTGATGCGTACCTTTTCAATGCCGGAATCGTTTATTTTATCAGCAGCCATTTCGTCAATTTCATGATCTCTTTGGACAATCACCTCACCGGTTTGTGGATCTATGATATCTTCAAGGCTTACCCGTCCCAGCACCCGATCGCCAATCCGTTCAATAATCTCTCCCCCTTCGATGAGTGACGTCATATATATTCCATCAATAGTTTTGCAATCATACTCCGTAATAGTACAGTCTTGCGCAACATCTACAAGGCGGCGCGTCAAATACCCCGAATTAGCGGTCTTGAGCGCAGTGTCCGCCAACCCTTTGCGGGCTCCATGCGTGGAAATAAAATATTGCAGAACCGTAAGACCTTCCCTAAAATTGGCGGTTATAGGTGTTTCGATAATTTCTCCAGACGGTTTCGCCATAAGTCCACGCATGCCGGCGAGCTGTCGGATTTGCTGTTTAGAGCCGCGGGAACCAGAATCAGCCATCATATAAATAGGATTAAAGCTTTGAACTTTTTTATTTCCCTCTCGCGTTTTAACCTCTTCTATTTTCAATTCTTCCAACATTTCTGCTGCGATATCTTCAGTGACCCGCGCCCAAATATCAATCACTTTGTTGTAACGTTCGCCGTCAGTAATGAGCCCTTCTTTATACTGCCTCTCTATATCACGAATCTCTCGTTCCGTATCGCTGATCAATTTCCCTTTTTTAACAGGAATCACCATATCCCTAATTGAGATAGAAAGCCCGGACTGCGTCGCATATTTATAGCCCAGATCTTTAAGACGATCTGCCAAAATGACTGTTTTTTTGTCGCCACACATCCGGTAGCAATAATCAATGAGATTGGCCAATTCTTGTTTGTTCATCACGGTATTAATCGTGCTAAAGGGAATTTCATCGGGAAGTATTTCCTTAAGTAGCACGCGCCCGACCGTCGTCTCGACCAGTTCGCCATCTATACGCACTCGGATATTGGCATGCAAATTGACTTCATTGTGATCATAGGCGATCCGCACTTCGGCAGGGCTTGAAAAAATAGCGCCTTCGCCTTTCATATCCTGTCGCTCGCGGGTCATATAGTAAATGCCCAAAACCATATCCTGCGTGGGCACAATAATAGGCTTCCCGTGTGCAGGCGAAAGAATATTGTTAGTTGACATCAGCAGAACCCGTGCCTCAACTTGTGCTTCAAGTGTCACCGGCACATGCACCGCCATCTGGTCACCATCAAAATCGGCATTAAATGCAGAACAGACCAACGGATGAAGCTGGATAGCCTTGCCATCTATTAACACCGGTTCAAATGCTTGAATACCCAGTCGATGAAGCGTCGGCGCGCGGTTTAACAGCACCGGGAATTCCTTTACTACCTCATCGAGGCAATCCCAGACTTCGGGGATTTCGCGCTCGACCATTTTCTTTGCGCTCTTAATGGTGGCGGCATGCCCCTTGGCAATAAGTAGATTATAGACAAACGGCTTGAATAGTTCGATGGCCATTTTCTTAGGAAGACCACATTGGTGAAGCCGCAATTCAGGCCCGATAACGATAACCGTACGTCCTGAATAGTCAACCCGTTTGCCCAGCAAATTTTGGCGAAACCGACCCTGCTTGCCTTTGAGCATATCACTCAGAGATTTTAGAGGGCGCTTGTTACGGCCGGTGATGACCTTGCCCCTGCGCCCATTATCAAACAAAACATCCACTGCCTCTTGCAGCATCCGCTTTTCGTTGCGGATAATAATGCCGGGCGCATCAAGCTCCTGGAGCTTTTTAAGTCTATTATTCCTATTGATCACCCGGCGGTACAAATCATTAAGGTCCGAAGTGGCAAATCTGCCGCCATCAAGAGGTACTAAGGGACGCAAATCAGGGGGAAGCACCGGTATTACTTCCAGTATCATCCATTCGGGTTTATTCCCTGAATTTCGAAATGCCTCGACAATCCTCAGCCGTTTAGCCAGCTTCTTCTTTTTTGCTTCGGATGTGGTTAATTTTATTTCTTCGCGTAATTGCCCAGATAGTTTTTCAAGATCAATCCTGCGCAACATCTCGCGAATTGCTTCAGCACCAATACCCGCCTCAAAGTCCTCACGCTGTTCCTGGACTGCCTTGCGGTATTTTTCTTCATCAAGCAAATCACCCGTTTTAAATGATGATTTCTTGCCATCAATAACTACGTATGCTTCAAAATAAAGCACCTTTTCCAACTCACGCAGGGTCATATCCAGCAGCGTCCCGATGCGGCTGGGAAGACTCCTCAGAAACCAGATGTGCGCGACCGGCGCAGCGAGTTCAATATGCCCCAACCGTTCTCTTCGCACGTATGAAGGGATTACTTCCACACCGCATTTTTCACACACTATACCACGGTGCTTGAGTCGCTTATATTTCCCACAATTACACTCGTAGTCCTTGGTCGGACCAAATATTTTTGCACAAAAAAGACCATCGCGTTCGGGTTTGAAGGTGCGGTAATTAATCGTTTCAGGCTTTTTAACCTCTCCGTTTGACCACCCACGAATAGTTTCAGGCGATGCAATCGATATTTTTAAAGCATCAAAACTGTGAGCATTGCGGGAACGCTCTTGTTGGTGCGGTAAAGATGTTCCATTCATAAATAAATCTCCCTGTTATCCCAATGTGGTCAGCTTATTTAACGAGTGATGTTTTATTTTTTATCACGTTCACGCTCAATAAACTGAACATCAAGACACAAACTTTGCAATTCTTTTACCAGAACGTTAAACGATTCCGGCACAGACATGGTGAGGTCGCGTTCACCTTTAACGATATTTTCATACAATTTTGTCCTGCCCTGGACATCATCAGATTTAACCGTAAGGAATTCCTGGAGCGTATGGGCTGCGCCATATGCCATCAGCGCCCAGACTTCCATTTCTCCCAGTCGCTGGCCACCAAACTGGGCTTTTCCTCCCAGCGGTTGCTGCGTAACCAGCGAATAAGTGCCAATGGAACGGGCATGAATCTTGTCATCTACCAGATGATGAAGCTTCATCATATAAATGGTGCCAACAGTTACTTTTTTATCAAAAGGTTCTCCGCTTCTACCATCAAAAAGTGTGGTCTGCCCGGAGGCGGGCAATCCTATAGACTCAAGGCAACTGCTGATTTCGCTTTCATGGGCGCCATCAAAAACTGGCGATGCCATATGCACCCCACGGGAAAGTTTTTTTACCACCTCTATCAGCTTGTCATCATCAAGTTCGTCAATAAGCCGGAGTAAATCCCTTTGTCCTGCGTAAATCTCTTTGAGGCGTCTTTTGATAGCAGATGGGCTTGCGCATTTCTGCAGCATTTCATTAAGCTGTAACCCAAGCCCCTTTGCGGCCCACCCAAGATGTGTTTCCAGTATCTGCCCGACATTCATCCGCGAGGGCACGCCTAAAGGATTTAATATAATATCAACCGGCGTGCCGTCTTCAAGGTAAGGCATATCCTCCTCGGGCAATATGCGTGAAAGCACCCCTTTATTGCCATGCCGTCCCGCCATTTTGTCACCAACCGATAGGCGTCGCTTTACAGCCAGATTGACCTTCACCATTTTAATAACGCCCGGAGGCAATTCGTCACCGCGCTTGATCTTTTCTATTTTTTCACCGAAGACAACTTTAATAAGGTTGAGCTGTTCATCACGCGCTTCTTTGATCTTTTCCAGCTTTTCTTTAACCTCGTCATCTTCTATCAGAGGTATCGTTAACCATTTTTCAAGTGGTATCCGCTCCACATCCTCACTGGTGATTAACTGATTCTTATTGAGGATCATTTTACCTTTGCGTTCGTCAATGATACGCTTGGCACAGGTTTTTCCCACCAGCAGGTGCTTTATTTTTTTATCAACATTTTCCTTGAGAATTTTAATTTCGTCTTCCTGATCCTTAAGAATTTTTGCAGTTTCCTCATCCTCAATCGAGCGCGTTCGTTCATCTTTGTCCGCGCCTTTCCGAGAAAAAATATTAACGCTGATGACCGTTCCTTCAACACCTGGAGGCACCCGCAAGGACGTGTCCTGAACATCGCGCGCCTTTTCACCAAAAATAGCGCGCAGCAATTTTTCTTCAGGGGAGAGTTGCGTCTCGCCTTTGGGCGTAATTTTACCGACCAGAATATCCCCTGGTTTTACTTCTGTGCCAATGCGAATTATGCCGCTTTCATCAAGATTTTTGAGCATGTCCTCGCCCAATCCGGGAATATCTCGGGTTATTTCCTCTTTTCCCAGTTTGGTATCGCGGGCGAGAATTTCAAATTCTTCAATATGGATTGAGGTAAAAACATCCTCCCGAATCAATCGTTCACTCACCAGAATGGAGTCCTCAAAATTGTACCCGCCCCACGGCATAAAGGCAACAAACACATTGCGCCCCAGAGCCAGTTCTCCCATCTCGGTTGCCGGCCCGTCAGCAATGATGTCACCCTTTTTAACCACATCTCCGGCACGAACAATGGGACGTTGATTTATGCACGTATTTTGGTTTGAGCGCTTATATTTGGTGAGGTTGTAAATATCCACATCGCTGCCAATACCGCCGTCAGTCGCATCGCGCTTTATGACAATACGGACTGCATCAACGCTTTTTACAATGCCACTTTCACGGGCAATAACGGTGACCCCTGAATCTCGGGCAGCAATACTTTCCATGCCGGTTCCTACCAGTGGTGCTTCGGTTTGCATCAGAGAAACTGCTTGACGCTGCATATTCGAACCCATGAGAGCTCGGTTTGCATCATCATTTTCCAGAAACGGGATCAATGCTGCCGCAACGCTGACCAGTTGTTTGGGTGAAACGTCCATAAAATCTATTTCTTCAGGACTGGCCATGACAAATTCTCCGCCACGACGGGCAGAAATCAAATTTGCTTCAAACCTTCCCTGTGGACCGATAGGGGCATTTGCCTGTGCAATGGTATATTTTTCTTCCTCAAGGGCAGACAAATATTCAATTTTATTCGTTACCGTCCCTTTCTCAACCCTCCGATAGGGCGTTTCAATGAATCCGTATTCGTTAACGCGCGCGTAGGTTGAAAGGGAGGCGATCAGACCAATATTCGGACCCTCAGGCGTTTCAATGGGACAGATTCTTCCGTAGTGGGTAGGGTGCACATCACGCACCTCAAACCCTGCCCGCTCACGGGTAAGACCACCCGGCCCGAGTGCACTTAACCGTCGCTTATGGGTAATTTCTGACAAGGGGTTAGTTTGATCCATGAACTGCGAGAGCTGGCTTGAACCAAAAAACTCTTTTACGACAGCAGTAACCAGTTTTGAATTAACCAGATCGTTGGGCATGAGCGTTTCAATCTCCTGAAGACTCATTCGTTCTTTGATTGCCCGCTCCATGCGTACCAGTCCAATTCGGTAATGATTTTCTATCAATTCCCCCACTGATCGCACCCGTCGGTTTCCCAGATGATCAATATCATCTACTTCGCCACGACCGTTTTTAATTTCAATAAGAGCGCGAACAGTCTCTAAGATGTCTTCTTTGGTGAGCGTTTGCAGATCAAGAGGCGTTTTTAAACCAAGTCTAAAGTTGATTTTGAGTCGTCCCACCTTCGATAAGTCATAATGTTCAGGATCAAAAAACAGCCGCTGGAAAAAGAGATTGGCACTTTCCTGCGTCGGCGGATCGTTAGGACGAAGCCGTTTGTAGATTTCCACAACAGCTTCATCGGTTGATTGCACCTTGTCTATAGTTAAGGTATCCCGTAGCGACGAATCAACGTTTAAATTATCAATATAAAGTACCTTAATCTGTTTGATACCGCGGACAAAAAGCGCCTGTAATGCTTCGACAGTAAGGACTTCATTGCATTTGAGAATAACTTCTTTGGTCTCGGGATCAACCACATCGTCAGCAATTATTTTGCCCACCATGTCGTCTTCAGTGGTTGCGATATATTTTATGCGGGAATCATGTAAGCGCTTAAGTATGCCTTTATTTATTTTTTTTCCCTTCCGAAGAATAATCTCTTTGGTCTTTTCATCAATTATATCTTCATGCGCTATTTCACCGGCCACAAATGGCGAGTTTATGCTCTTCTTGAGTTTACCTTTTTCCAGAATAACATCTTCTATTGTATAGAAATAGCTGAGCAATTCTTTCGTCGTATAACCGAGCGCTTTCAACAGCACTGTGACGGGAAATTTCCTTCTCCGATCAATGCGGACGTAAATAATATCTTTAGGATCGAATTCCAAATCTATCCATGAACCCCGGTTGGGAATAATGCGCGCCGAGTACAGAAATTTCCCGCTGGACAGGGTCTTGCCTTTATCATGGTCAAAAAAGATTCCCGGCGAGCGATGAAGTTGGCTCACAACAACCCGTTCGGTGCCATTCACAATAAATGTCCCCGTATCGGTCATAAGGGGTATTTCACCGAAATAGACTTCCTGTTCTTTCACGTCACGGATGTTGCGCGTGCCCGTTTCATGGTTAACGTCCCACACCACAAGGCGTATGAGCACTTTTAAGGGCGCTGCATAAGTCAATTCTTTCTGTCGACATTCTTGAATATCATATTTGGGAGAACCTAATGTATAACTGATAAATTCAAGAGATGAGGTCTCATTATAATTTTTTATTGGAAATACGCTTTTAAAAACCCCCTGCAGACCGATATCGCTGCGTTTTTCAGGCGGAATATCTATTTGCAAAAAATTCTCATAGGATTTTTTTTGAATCTCGATAAGATTCGGCACATCCATAATGGTGGGAATTTTAGCAAAGCTTTTACGAAAACGCTGTTTATATGGTGATAAAGTGCCCATTCCTATATCCTCAACACACTGTAAAGGCGCACGGAACATTGGAGTTTTGCTCCCGGTTATGCACAGGGAGCGTGATTCTTATTGTTTGATGCGCTGTTCGCATACCCTTTATTAAAAGCATAAAGGCGATGTAAACAAATTATTTTATTTCTGCGACAGCGCCGACTTCCTGAAACTGTTTAACCATTTCTTCTGCCTCTGCCTTGGAGACCCCTTCTTTAACTGTTTTGGGAACGCCGTCGACAAAGTCCTTTGCCTCTTTCAGTCCGAGGTTAGTCAG
>Ga0101944_10005548_pt1 | contig 14219 bp, 9 predicted proteins | sample DewCreD2012metaG_FD_75245 | JGI IMG/M metagenome (GOLD analysis project Ga0101944, IMG submission 75245) | Hot spring sediment bacterial and archeal communities from British Columbia, Canada, to study Microbial Dark Matter (Phase II) - Dewar... ... | reverse complement strand
GGTGGTATCGTCCGGGGCGATCATGCCGGCGCGATCTTCGGCTACACGCGCCCGAAACAACAGTCGGTCAGCATCTACTGCAACTCGATCTTCGAGAACAACACGGTGGACGAACCGAAGGAAAAGGGGCTGGGCTTCGCCGGCGCGATTTACAGCCAGTACTGCCACCTGCACGTGATCAACTGCTCGTTCGGGCACAACAAGTGCCCGAAGCTTCAAGGCGCGCTGTTTACGGCGCAGCTGGAGAGCGAGCGGGTGGCGAACTGCGAGTTTTACGGGAACGAGCCGGAATATCGCGGCCGGAACGGCGAGAACGTGACCTTCAAGAAGCGAGACGTGTCTCCGGCGGTGGTCGCACTGGGACGGATGCCGGGCGCGGCGCTCCCCGTAAACGGCATGGGCGCCGCAAAACCCTCCGGCGCGGAGAAGGGAACGGCGATGGCCAAGGCGCGGGTGGCGCGCCAGGAGCCGAAGCCCGAGTGCAGCGCCGACGCGCAGTCGGTGATCGAATGGAAGGAGCGGCTGCGCGCGCGCATCGCCCGACAACTGGCCGAGACGACCTCGCTTCCGCCGTCGTTTTCGTTTCTGGGGCAGAAGGCCTCGCTGGTCGCGCAGGCCGCCAATGGCGACCTGAAGGTGAAACTGCACTCTGGCGGCCAGACCGACGTGCCGTGGGCGCACGTCGGCGCGGCGGAGTGCCTGGAGATCGCGGCCAGTCTGCTGCGCGAGGGCGAACCGGCCGATCATGCGCTGCTGGCCTTCTATCTCCTGCTCAACCGGCGGACCGCGGCGGCGGACGACCATCTGGCGAAGGCCGGTGTCGCGCTGGCCGATGCCGTCACGGGCGCGTTCCAGGAACCTCCCGCGGCGGACGGAACTTCGGGGCCGTGATTTTCAGCAAACGCAAACGGTCGAAGCGATCGCCGGGTGTTGACTTTCCGTCCAAGTTGCATAAACCGGTTTAAAATGCCGGGCCGGAAGCCGGCGTGCGAGGAAACCGACCATGCCCGAACACCCCAACATCCTCTGGATCTCCTTCGAGGACACCAACCCCTTCTACGGCTGCTACGGAGACCCCGTCGCGCGTACTCCTCATCTCGACCGCCTCGCCGCCCAAGGCTGCCGCTGGCCGCTGGCCTTCTCCACGGCCGGCGTCTGCGCCCCGGCTCGCTCCGCCGTCATCACCGGCATGTACCCCACCTCCATCGGCACGCACCACATGCGCACCACCCATACCAATCGCTTCACGCCCGAAATGCCCACGCCGTACTCCGCCTGCGTGCCGCATTACGTGAAATGTTTCAGCGAATACCTCCGCGCCGCCGGCTACTACTGCACCAACAACGTCAAGACCGATTACCAGTTCGATCCGCCGGTCACGGCCTGGGACGAGCTGAGCGCCACGGCCCACTGGCGCAACCGGCCCGACCCGCGGCAGCCTTTCTTCGCCGTCTTCAACCCGACCGAGACGCACGAAAGCGGCATGTGGCCGGAGAAGTGTCCCACGCCGACCTTCGACCCCCGGGCCATGCGGCTTCCGCCTTACTTTCCTGACACGCCCAAGGTCCGCGAAGCCATGGCGCGCATGTACACGCACATCGAAAACAGCGACCGTTACCTGGGCGAGCTGCTCGCGCAACTCGACGAAGACGGCCTCGCCGGGAACACCATCGTCTTCCACTGGAGCGACCACGGGCCGCTGCCGCGCGGCAAGCGCTGGCCGTACGACTCCGGCATCCGCGTCCCCATGATCGTCCGATGGCCCCGGGGCCTTCAGCCGGGCAGCGTCAGCGACCGGCTGGTCAGCACCATCGACCTGGGGCCGACCGTCCTGTCGCTCTGCGGCATCCCCATCCCCGCGCACATGCAGGGCCGCGCCTTCCTGGGCCCCCAGGAAGCCCCGCCGCGCGAGTACGTCTTCGCCACGCGCGACCGTTACGACGAGGCCTACGACATGGTCCGTGCCGCACGCGACAAGCGTTTCAAGTACATCCGCAACCTGAAACCCGAACTCCCGTATCAGCTCTGGATACCGTACCTCAACCGGCATCCAATCCAGCAGGAACTGTGGCGGCTGCACAGAACCGGCGAACTGTCCGGTCCGCCATCGCTCCTGTTCCAGGAACGCCGCCCCGTCGAGGAACTCTACGACACCCAGACCGATCCGTGGGAGATCCGCAATCTCGCGACCGACCCAGCCTACGCGGCCGACCTCGAACGACTTCGCAGGGCGCTCGACGACTGGACCGCCGATGTCGGCGATCTCGGTCGAATCCCCGAATCCGAGATGGTCCGCCAATGGTATCCGGACGGCCGACAGCCGCGCACCGCGCCGCCGCTCTTCGTGCCGCTCTGCGATGCCAGCCCCGGCATCGAGGGCGCGCCGGAGGGCGGCACCTTTCGAGGCCCGCTGCTCCTGCAGCTGCACTGCGCCACCCAGGGTGCCTCGATCGCCTACACCTTCGAAACCGGCGAGCATCCGCGCTGGCTGCTCTACACCGCTCCGCTGCGCCTGCCGCCCGGCAAAACGACGGTCCGGGCCAAGGCGATCCGGATCGGTTATGCGGAAAGCGAAGAGCGAACGGGGATTTTCGAAATGAGCGTCTAGCCCTCGCTAGCTCCGTCTCGCCCGGGCCGCGGAATCGTAGGCGGCGAAGACCAGGCGCACCGTTTCCAGGGATGTTACTCCGCCACGGCATCGTGCTGGCGCTGGACGCGCTCCAGACCGTGGCAAGTCGCCGGCTGGACCCGTGTGACGTCCACGCCGTTCCGGCGCTGCCCGTCGACCAGGGCGCGGCCAAAGCGGCGTCCCGTTTCGTTCGGCGATCGGCAGCAGGCATCGAAAAGCCGATTTCGGCCTTCCATCCCAGCCCTTGGTACCGCGCCGCAGAAATTCCAGATCCAGGGCGCCGCGCCTGCGGGCCCGGCTCTTCGTTGCTCGCTCGTCACCGATCTTCTCCGGATAGGCTCCTCGCTCGCGCCTCGATCCGGACCCGCATCCGCGGCGCACGGGGTCAGGAACTTCTGCGGCGCGGTACTTGGAGGACGAGCCGCAGGTCCGGGCCTTTCAGTTCAATCTTCGCCGGCGATCGGACGATAACGGTAACGTGCGGAAGGTGTTCCGGCGGAGGGGATGGCGTTGGGACTGCTCATCGACGTGCTGCTGATCGCTTTTCTGGTCTACCAAACCTACCTGGGTTGGCGCAGCGGGTTGCTATGGCAGGTGGCCGGGTTGGCTTCGGTCGGATTCGGCGTGATCGTGGGCGCGGCGCTGGCGCCGTCGCTGGGCAGCCGGTTGCTGGGCGTGGTGACGTCCCATCCGTTTCATGCGAAGCTGACCGCCTTCCTGCTGGCAGCGGGGTTGGTCTGCATCGCCTTCCGGATGGTGGCGGTCTACGCCGAGGCGCGATCGGAGGAAGGCGTCTCGAAGAAGGAACGCGAGGTGCGGCGGCGCGAGGATCGCATCTTGGGTTGCATCTTCGGCGCCATCAAGGGCAGCGTGCTGACACTGGTGGCCCTGGCCGGCCTGGCCGGGTTTGCACCGGAGAATGCATTGTGGAACGAATCGCAACTGGCGCCCCCGCTGGCGAAGGCCGGCATGCGGCTGCTGCCGGGCGGAATCGCGCGGAGCATGCAGGCATGGCTGGACGAATCCAAGGCGACCGTCTGCGACGGTCTGCGCATCTCCCGGCCCCAAGCCTCCGACGGCGTCCGTCGCCGTGCGATGGCGGAATGAACTTTTCCCGAAAACATTGTAAGTGTGGGACGCCCGCGTTACGCTTTCCCCGAAGCCGTCCCTGTCTGTCGAACGGCGGGGAGGTCCCGACACAGGAGGTGCCGCGAGCCCATTCATGAATTCCGCACACCGCCCGACGCTCGACGGCCTGCCGCTCAAAGAATTCCGCTTCCCGTTCCCCGGTCGCGAACTGCGCATCCTGGCGCTGGCCGAGCCGACGAGTGCGGTCGGTTTGAAGGATGAAGACCCGCTGTCTGAAATCTACTGGGGCGAGATCTGGCCGGCCGGCATGGCGCTGGCCGATGCGCTGCTGAGTGGCCGGCTGCAGGTCCCGGACGGGCCGGAGAGCGTCGTCGATCTGGGCTGCGGGTCCGGCGTGGTGGCCGTGGCGGCGGCGTGCGCCGCCCAAGGCCGGGCCACGGTGCTGGCAACGGATCGCGAACCCAACGCCCTGGCCTTGGCACGGATGAACGCGGAACTCAACGGCGTGGCTTCGAGCGTGATCGCTCGCGATGTGGACTGGGCGAAACCGTACGACGGTCGCCATCCGTTGATCCTGGCGGCCGACTGCATTTATCACCCGGACGGCGTTCCGCTGATCCTGGACTTTCTGAAACGATCGCTCGCAAAGACGGCCACGGCACGGGCGATCCTGACCGACCCTCAGCGGTGGGCCGCGCGCGATTTCCGCTATCGCGCGATGCAGGCCGGATTCGAAGTCTCCGTCAGCCGGAACCTCGCTCCTTTCACGGCCGTGCAAGGTCCCATCGAATGGTTCCCGCAGAGCGGCCCGCCGACCGACAGCGAAAAACCCATCACCGACGCCGGGGTCGAGGTCACTTTCTACGAATTGCGTTGGTCGTAGTAGGAGGGATTCCGCAGCCAGGCTCCGCGCCGGGGTATGCAGTATGGGCCATTCTTCGAGGGGCAAAAGACACGATGCGATACGCGCTGGCGGCGCTCTGCAGCCTTCTGGTTTGTGCCGGTGCGATGCCGGGCGCCGAAGAGAAGGAACTTCCGATCCCCAACGGCGGCTTCGAAGGCGGCCTCGACGGATGGAAAGCGCCGGCGGATGGCGGACTGTGCAGCGTCTCGACCGAGCAGGTTTTCAAAGGCAAGCACGCGCTGAAGGTGGTCGATACGAGCGAAAAGGAGGGATCCAGCTTGACCTCGGCTCGCGTCCCCATTCGTGGGGCCGGGCTCTACCAGCTGCGCGGCCAGGTCTACAGCGTCAGCGGCGATGGGTTGGGTCTCTATACGCGCATCTATGACAAGGACGGCAAAGACCTCACGGGCGGCGAGGCGATTCTGCTGGGCCTTGGCGGGAGCGACAAGAAGTGGCGTGCGGTTTCGCGCGACATCTTTGCGCCGGAAGGCGCCGCGTTCCTGGAACTGTGGATCCACAGTTACTCCATTGCGCGGGTGGAGGCTTATCTGGATGAACTGCGGTTCGTGGATATGGGCGATGCGGCGCAGCGGCGCCCGTGGGAGCCGCTCTATAAGATCCGTCCCGACGAAAAGGATCGGCTCACCGAGGCCGATGTGATCGGTCCCGACGGCATCGTCTATCCCAACTGGACGAAGTGCGGCGTGCAGGGCGGTCTGCCGCAGGTCGAGGTCGTCACGCGGATCGAAGAACACGGCGGCCGGGCCGATGACGAGGCGGACGATGCCGATGCGTTGGAGAAGGCCTGTCGCGCAGCGGGCGAGAAGGGCGGGGGCGCCGTGCTGCTTGCGGCCGGCACGTACCACCTCGATCGTCCCATCTCGGTGGCGCATGCGGGCGTGGTCATCCGCGGACAGGGCATGGGCAAGACAAAGCTTGTCTTCCGTTACAAGGTCGGAGGCGAGGGCGCCGCGTTCTACGCACCGAAGGCCGGCGAAAAGGTTGGCCCGAACACGCTCGTCGAGCTGCACTGCGTGCCCCAAGGCCTGACGCGGATGGCGATCCTGCTCGACGGCCAGGAGATCGCCGAGTGGAAGCCAAGCACGCACTCGGGCAACACGTTCAACATGGACTGCCGCGGCCGCGCGCTGCTGGCGAAGAAGAAGGACGGCGGCGAGTGCACGCTGAAGGGCGTCGGCGAATACAAGGACGGCAAGAAGCGGGAGTGCTCGATCAACGTCACGCTGGATCCTGGTTTCCACGAGTCCGTGGAGCCCCCGTTTTCGCGAGGTGCGATCACATTTCAGGGGCGTGGTGCGACCGGCGAAAGGCTGAAACTGGCGCAGGACGGCAAGCGCGGTTCGCGCACGTTGGAACTGGAAAGAACCGCGGGCTTGCGCGTTGGCGACTGCGTGGCGATCGAGGGCCCGGCGACGGAACGCTGGAAGAAACTGACGCGCAACGTCTGCCAGTGGGGCATGTACCGCCGGTACGAGGCGCTGATCGAGAAGATCGATGACAACCGCGTCACGTTGAACCAGCCGTTGCGCATCGAATTTCCCGTCATCGACGGCTCGTTCGTGCAGAAGACCATCCCCACGCAGCGCTGCGGGATCGAGGACCTCCACATCGAGCAGACCGAAAACCTCTGGATCAGTTCGGTCTTCTTCCGCAATGCGTGGAACTGCTGGGCGCGCGGCGTGAAGGTCCATAAATGCGGACGATTCCCCATCTATGCGGTTGGCGGCAAGTGGTGCGAGTTTCGCGACTGCATCTTCGACGACGCGTGGTTCAAGGGCGGAGGTGGGACGGCGTATGCCGGGTGGGAATACTGCTGCGATTGCCTGATGGAGAACATCGAGACGTTCAAGCTGCGCCACGCGCCGCAGGTCCAGTGGGCGGCAAGCGGGTGCGTGATCCGGAAAAGCGTCTTTCACGAAAGCGACGGGCAGTGGCATTCGGGCTGGACGAACGAGAACCTTTTCGAGCAGTGCGTGATCGAATCGAAGACGGGCAACGGAGGCTACGGGTACGGCCTGTGGGCCTCGCCGCCCGAGGATTCCGCGCACGGCCCCAACGGTCCGCGCAACGTCGTCTACAACTGCGATGTCAGTTCGCCGAAGGACGGGCTCTGGATGGGCGGGATGAACGAGAACTGGCTGATTCTCTACAACCGTTTTGTGGTGGCCAACGGCCATGGCGTTTTCGCCAAGACCTGCAGCTTCGATCACATCATCCGCGGAAACGTGTTCGTACTGAAGGACGGCCAGTCGGCCGCGCTGCGCCTGGCGACGCCGGACTGCGTGGGTATCGAGCTGATCGGCAATACGGTCTGCGGGGGCAAGCTCTTCGACGGTTCCGCGAAACTCGAGGTCGAAAGCGGGAACCGGCTGTTGCCGTTGCCGTCGGGCGATGCGCCTCGGCCTCAGCCCGTGGTACCGTCGATCTACGAGTGGCAGAAGGCGAACCGGAAGTGACCGTCCCGCAACCCGCGGCCACGCCGCCTTCGGCATCGAGTCTGGGCCGCGGTGGCGGCGCGTTACGGGTGGAGGGATCGGCGATGCGAATTGGCATGGCGTTGACTATCGCGTGGCTTGCCGTTCCGGTGGCGGTGGGCGCCGAAAAGGAGGTGTCAATGGATCCCTTGATGGCTCCCGGTATTTTCCGCACCGTACTGCGCAAACAGGGCGACGATCGGGTCCACACCTACCGCATCCCGGGGCTCGCCGCGACGCCCAAGGGCACGCTGATCGCCGTCTTCGATCTGCGCCATGCCAGCGCGGCCGACCTGCCGGGCGACATCGACGTCGGCGCGATGCGCAGCACGGATGGCGGGCGGTCGTGGAGCCCGGTCCGGAAAGTGCTCGACTTCGACAGGAACGAGCCCGGTTCGCAGGGGAACGGCGTCGGCGATCCGGCGATTCTGGTGGACCGCAAGACCGGGCGCATCTTCGTTGCGGGGCTCTGGTCGAAGGGGAACCGCGCGTTTCACGGTTCGGGGCCCGGGTTGACGCCGGCCGAAAGCGGCCAGTTCGTGCTTGCACAAAGCGACGATGACGGAGTCACGTGGTCCCAACCGGTCAACATCACCGCGCAGGTGAAGGACCCGGCTTGGCGGATCTGCTTCCAGGGACCGGGCATCGGGATCCAGTTGCGCGACGGGACGCTGATTTTCCCGGCGCAGTTCCGTGGCGCCGACGGGGTGGTGCATTCGAACTTCATTTACAGCACGGATGGCGGCGAGCACTGGAAGACGGCGCCGGCTGCGATTCCCGGCAAGCCGCCCACGAGCGAAGCGCAGATCGCCGAACGGGCGGACGGGTCGCTGCTGCTATCCATGCGCGACGAGTCGCACAGCGGCAAACGGGCCTGGGCGGTCTATTCGTGGAAAGACGACATGGCGCGGGGTTCATGGGGTGAGCCGTGGTCGGCCGTGGCCGATCCGACCTGCATGGCCAGCCTGATCGGCCACCCGAAGGGCCTGCTGCTCTTCTGCAATCCGGCCTCGGCCAGGCAGCGCGTGGCGTTGACGATTCGGGCCAGCAAGGACGGCGGCAAGACGTGGTCGGACGGCCGCCTGATCGACCCGCGGCCGTGCGCGTACTCGTGCCTGACGGTCCTGCCCGACGGCCAGGTCGGCGTGCTCTACGAGGTCGGCGAGAAAAGCCCGTACGAAACGCTGACGTTCGCACGGTTCCCGCTGGGCTTTTTGGGGCTGGAGGATTGAAGCGAACGGTCGTTCGCTGCAGGCGATGCGTTCCGATCCCGTTTGGAAAACAGTTGCGCGAAACCGTACAATGCCGCCCATGGACATCGTGGCCGTCACCCGCCAGTTGACCGTGGAAGACACCGAGGCGGCCTATCGCGCCGGCATCTTCCCCATGTTCTATCCCGAGGAAAATGTCTTCACCTGGCACTGCCCCGACCCGCGCGCCATCCTGCCCCTCGACAGTTTTCATGCATCCCGTTCCCTCAGACGGACGATACGCAAAAGCGGTTTCGCCGTGTCCTTCGACCGGGACTTTCGCGGCGTGATGGAAGGCTGCGCCGAAGGACGTCCGGTTTGGATCGGACCCCGCTTCTACGATGTCTACGGGGAACTGCACCGGCAAGGCAAAGCGCATTCGGTGGAGGTGATCCAGGATGGAAAGTTGGTGGGCGGCACATACGGAGTGCACCTGGGCGGGGCATTTTTTGCCGAATCCAAGTTTCACCGGGTGACGGACGCGTCGAAGGTGGCGCTGGCGGCACTGGTTGCGCGGTTGAGGGAGTGCGGATTCGAGCTGCTGGACGTGCAATACCTGACGCCGCACCTGGCGAGCCTGGGGGCAAGAGAAGTGCCCCGGGCGGAGTACCTGCGGTTGCTGAGGCATGCGCTGGGGGTCGAATGCCGGATGTAGGAGGCGCCGATGAGGGTTGGACGACGACGGACGCAACTGGAATTGACCCGCCGCGTGACCTTCACGGCCGGGCACGTGTACTGGGGTGCCGGGCTTTCTCGATCGCGACTTCAGGACCTCTTCGGCCCGGCCGCCGATTCGTCGGGGCATGGGCATAACTATGTGCTGGACGTGACGGTTCGCGGTTCGGCGGACGAACGCAACGGCATGGTGGTGAACATCAAGGCCCTGGACGCGCGGCTGGACGAACTGCTGGCGCCCATCGATCACCGGATGCTGAACCGATCGCTGCCCGAGTTTCGTCAAGGCATCCCGACCACCGAACGGTTGGCGCAGGCGTTGTGGCGACGCCTGCCCAGACGTGTGGGCGCTGCTCGTCCGGTCGCGTTGCGGCTGGAGGAACACCCCGGGTTGCATGTGGAGCTGAAGGGAGGTCTGCCGCGCATGGTTTTCCTGACTCGTTCCGTCGAATTTGCCGCCGCGCACAGGTTGCACGCGTGCGAACTGAGCGAGGTGGAGAACCGGAATGTCTACGGCAAATGCAACAATCCCAACGGCCACGGGCACAACTACGTCGCCGAAATCACGGTGGCGGGCGTCCCGGACCGAACGACGGGATGCGTCATCGAACTGGGGCGATTCGACGCGATCCTGAAGGCCGAGATCGAAGAGCGCTTCGATCACAAACACCTGAACTTGGACACCCCCTATTTTCGCCGGCTGGTTCCGACCGCGGAGAATATCGCGAAGGTGATTTGGCGGTTGCTGGCCGACCAGGTGCCCCGATGCCGCAGCCGGGGCCGTGTGCGCCTTCATCGCGTGAGGCTGATCGAGACGGCGCGCAGTTGGTTCGACTATTACGGCGCATGAGGGCCGGGGCGCAGCGGCCTTTCGGCGACGGCAATGCGGTCGATGAACAGGCGGCCGGTACGCCGGCGGTTGTGTATGAGGATCGATATGCCGCGGCAATCCTCCGGTTTCCAGAGCGCCGCGATGTGCTGCCAGTTGGACGATTGCGTCTTGAAGTCGGAGGCGCCTTGCCGGATGCGGATGACATTCCAGCCCGGTTTCAGGACAAAGGCTGGCGATTCGTACCAGAGGTATTCGCTGGAGAGCCGATACGCCAGGCTGCCCTGCAAAGCGGCGGCGGTCGCATTGAAGATGACGAGGATCGTTTCGGCATCGTCGGCGTCGCTCAGACGCCATCGCCCCTCGATTCCCATTGCAGTGGAAGGCGCAGGCCCCCCCAGCAACTGCACGGCGATGCGTTTCGGATGCGGCGTGGTGCCGGGTGCGCCATTCATGCGTACGCTCACCACTTGAGCCGGGTTTCCGAATTCTTCCACCGTCCAGTCTTCTTGTTCCAGGCCGGGAGCCCCCCAGGGAATGTTTGGGGGGGCGGGCAGGGCGAGGGCATGATCCGAAAGCAGCGGGTGTTCCGGAAGGGCCGGTCCGCGAATCGTGCGGATGCCGCCGTGCTCGTTCGTTTCGCTTGACTCGGGATCCCCTCGCTCGTTGTTATCCGTATTCGAATTCGGATCGCAGGCAGGCATCAAGACGAGTGCGCAAGTCATCCCGACAACGGCTCGTCTGAAGAAGGAGTAGTGCACGTCCCAGCCCTCTGTTTCTCTTTATTCCTAACCGTCGATCCGGTCCTCGGCCAAGGCTAAATGCGGTCTCGCAGAAAAATTTCGAGAATCACCCGTTGACGGCAAGGTGATTCCAGGGTGAATTAATACAGGTCGCCCTGCTCGGAAACGGAGAATCACATGTCCTGCGATTCGGAGACGCCCAACCTTTTCACGGAAGTCTTGAAAGGGGAATTTGTGTCTGACCGGTTGTGTTCAGACCTGAAGGAACAAATCGAGTCGGGAAAACTTCCACCCGGCAGTCTGATCAAACCGGTCAGAGAACTAATGAAGCAATATGGAATCAGCTACAATTCGGTACGCAAGGCATTGAATCAACTCGCCAAAGAGGGTTACATAGCACTTGAACAAGGTCGTGGAACATTTGTAAAACGGTCCAATGTACCTAGGGATTTGAAAGCGCAACTCATTAATAATAAAGCTATTGAGTCTAGTTTTAAAAATATTGATAATAGTCGCGAAAAAAATGATATCGGTATGCGAAATGATCGATCCAATATATCAATTCAATCTATTGAGATGGATGATGGTTTAAACGATGAAATGAACGATGATAGATCTTGTGAATTCACAGTGAATCATGAAGAGCGGATTGCGAACAAGGTGGATTCGGCCCTCCGGCGCAGCGTCTGTGTCTGGGTCGGCGATGACGTGTTGGGCGGGCCGGATCCAGGTCTCGAACACGCCTTGCATGCCTTTCAGGCCGCCGCATTGGCTGCGGGCTGGTCCGTGACGCTGGTCGCGGCATCTTCGGTCGAGAAGGGATCCCCACCGCTCGCTCCGTTCGGGGCCATTTGGGGGCCGATCGATGCCCTGCGCTTGAAGACCTTTGCGGCGCCACGTGCGTGTCTGGCGGTGGGCTTTTGGCCGCCGGAAGGCGTCTTCTCGGCGGTGGTCCCGGAAAACTTTTGGGGGGCCAGCGAATTGGCGCGGCGCATGGTGCGCGCGGGTCATCGGCAGTTCGCTTTCCTCCATGCGGGTGCGCGGGGGCGGGGGAGTGCCTGCGATGAGCGCTGGGCCGGATTGCGCGTGGCGTTGCAGGAGGCGGGCTGGGATCTGTCTCCGGAAATGGCGCTGGCGTGTCCGCCGAATGCCGACTGGCTGGCCGACCGCGTTTTGAGTCTCAAGCCTCGGCCCACCGCCCTGCTGGTGTCCGAGCAGTCCATGGCGGAGCGTCTGATCGTCCAGTTGAAGGAGCGCGGGGTGGGGGTGCCACACGCGGTTTCGGTGGCCTGTTTCGGCGCCCGCGACGAGCCCAACCCGTTCGACATCGCTTCGGCCCGGGTGGATTGGTCTGTTGCGGGGACTCGTGCGATGAGCCGGTTGCGCGAATTGTGGGCGGGTGGCGCGGTCGAGCGGGTTCGGATCAGTCTGCCCGTCGAGATCCATGTCGGTTCGACGGTGGGTTGCCCCGCGGTGTAAACCTTATCGAAGGTTCGCCCATTCATTTTCCCGGGAGGCACATCGCCATGCAGGCCGTCTTCATCGTGGCTGGGCTGTTGATCTTCTGCGCCGCGTGCGCGGGAGCGGCGGAGGGCGAGGGGGAAAAGGTCCTCTTCGATTTCGAGGGCGGCTTCGACTTCGGCAAGGTCGAAGCGCGCGGCGTGACGGTCAGCGCGGCCCGGCGCGGTGCCGGACAGGCCCTGCGGATGGCCACTCGGCATGACCAAGACTGGCCCGGCATCACGCTCCCTGCTCCGGGCGGTTCGTGGGACCTTTCCGCCCACACCTTCGTCGCCCTGAATGTGAAGAACACCGGAACGAACGAAGTGACCGTCTGCTGTCGCGTGGACAATCCGGGTGCCGACGGCGTGAAAAACTGCAATACCGCTTCGATCACGCTTCAACCGGGCACCTCCGATACGCTGCGGGTCGAAATGAAGCGTCGCGCCGCCAGCCCGTTGGAGGTGAAGCTCTTCGGCATGCGCGGCTATCCGCCGGGCGTCGGCCAGAACGAAAGCGGTACGATCGACGTCGGCAGGATCACGCAGTTGCTCGTCTTCGTGCCCAAGCCGCGCGAGGACCACGAGTTCGAGATCGACGACATCCGCGCCGGCGGCACGTACGTCGCACCCGCCGAGGCGAACACGGACGCGAGGAAGTTCTTTCCCTTCATCGACACCTTCGGGCAGTACATCCACCGCGACTGGCCCGGCAAGACGCACTCGCTCGAAGACCTCAAGCGCCGCGTCGCCGAGGAAGAGAAAGACTTGGCCGCGAAGCCCCAGCCCGAATCGTGGAACGCGTGGGGCGGCTGGAAGGACGGCCCGACGCTCAACGCCACCGGATTCTTCCGCGTCGAGAAGCACGAGGGCGCGTGGTGGCTGGTCGATCCGGACGGCAAGCTCTTCTGGTCGCACGGCGTCGATTGCGTCAACGCGCACATCGGCACGCCGATCGAAGAACGCGCGAGCTGGTTCCGGGATTTCCCCGGCGAGCAGCCTGAGTTCAAGTCGTGCCTGCACAAGGCCTTCGCGCTGCATGGGCATTACAAGGGCCGGACGGTCCAAGCCTTCGACTTCGGTGCGGCCAACCTGATGCGCAAGTACGGCGAGGGGTGGTTCGACCGGTTTACCGACGTGACGCACCGTCGGTTGCGCAGTTGGGGCATGAACACGATCGCCAACTGGTCGGACGCGCGGATCTATCTAAAGCGCAGGACGCCCTACACCGCCACGGTCCACTTCAACAGCAAACCCATCCGCGGCAGCACGGGGTATTGGGGGCAGTTCAAGGACCCGTTCGAGGACGATTTCCGTGTCAAACTGCAGCAGGCGCTGAAAGGGCACGTGGGCAAGGCGGCCAGAGACCCGTGGTGTCTGGGCTTCTTCGTGGACAACGAGATCGCCTGGAACGAAGACACGTCGCTCTCCATGGCCGCGCTGATGTCGCCGGCCGATCAGGCGTGCAAGAAGGTTTTTGTCGAGGACCTGAAGGCGAAGTATGTCGAGATCGCCCGGCTAAACGCGGCGTGGGGCACGAACCACGAGTCGTGGGAGGCGCTGCTGCAGACGGAGAAGGGTCCGGACGCCAAGAAGGCGCGCCCCGATCTGCTGGCCTTCTACACGCGCATTGCCGAACAGTACTTCTCGGTGGTGAAGGCCTGCGTCAAGGAAATCGCGCCGGATCAGCTTTACCTGGGCTGCCGGTTCGCGTGGGTGAACGATCTGGCGGCGAAGGCCGGCGCCAAGTACTGCGACGTGGTCAGTTACAATCTGTACAAGAACGACATCTCGGGCTTCAAGATGCCGGGGAACCTGGACGTGCCGCTGATCGTCGGCGAGTTCCACTTCGGGGCGCTGGACCGCGGGATGTTTCACACGGGCCTGGTCAGCGTCGGCAGCCAGGCGGATCGCGCGAAGACCTACCGGAGTTACGTGAACGGCGCGCTCAAACACCCGCAGTTCGTGGGCACGCACTGGTTCCAGTACATGGACGAGGCGACCACGGGGCGGACCTACGACGAGGAAAACTATCAGATCGGCCTCCTGGACTGCTGCGACACGCCGTACGCGGAGACGATCGAGGCGGTGCGGGCGGTGGGGTAC
>Ga0101944_10005546_pt1 | contig 14223 bp, 15 predicted proteins | sample DewCreD2012metaG_FD_75245 | JGI IMG/M metagenome (GOLD analysis project Ga0101944, IMG submission 75245) | Hot spring sediment bacterial and archeal communities from British Columbia, Canada, to study Microbial Dark Matter (Phase II) - Dewar... ... | reverse complement strand
AATACGCCTTCCGCGCCCAAATATTTGGCGTAAATTCGCTGGGCGCGCTGCCGAACTTCCTGAAAGGGGCCGCGAATGAGTTCCGCCTGGCCTTCAATGGCAACCGCCGCAATGGATTCTTTACCCTGTTCGATATCCACCACCAGCGCGCATTTGGGGTTGCGCTCCAGGTCAACGATTTTGCGGGTGGATTGGAACGAGCTAATCCACAGCGCACCTTCTTCGTAAAGAAACCAGACTGGGACGACGTGCGGCTGTCCATCAAGCGAGGCGGTTGCCAGGCGGCCCAGCAACGGGCGGGTCAGGAATTCCCGGGCTGCGGGGGAGAGTTCAATGGTCATAAATGGCTCCTCGATGTTGGTCGAGTAGGCGGCAGAGTTTCGATACGGCGTTGCACGGCTACCCAACCCGCCGCCGTATCGAAACCAAACTTTACACTTCTACCTGAATGCCGCTGCCGCTCTCGTAGCGTTTCAGTCCAAGCCGGAAGATGCCAACCGCCAGGAAGAAGAAGGCGACCGCGCCGACCAGCAACTGGGTCAGCACCTGCCAGGTGAAGACGCGCGTAAACGAGGCCGGCACAGCCCCCATCAGCGCGGCAGGGATGAGCGTGAACAGGATGATTTTGGCAGTGCTGTCGAACAGTGTAATCGGGTAGATGGCGAAGGTAATCATGGCGTTGACGGCCATATTGGTCAGGTTGGCCGCGTTGCCAATCCAAAAGGCCAGGCTCTGGACGATGACCATGAACGAGCCAAACACAATCGCCGAGAGCAAGATGGCAAGCACGAAGCGCAGCAGCCCCTCCCCGCTGAATACACCCGATAGGGCGAAACTGACGAAGCCGTAGGTGAAATCGCCGACCCCGCTGGAGATGCTGCGGCTGGCCAGGGCGTGCAGCAGCACCGAGCGCGGCAGCGACAGGTAGTAATCTAACCGCCCGCGCGTGATGATGTCGCCCAGGAAGAAGGCGTTGCCGAACAGGATGGAGACCAGCCCAAAGGCGCTGGCGGTGATGCCAAAGGTGACGTACATATCGGTCAGCCCCCAGCCGCGCACTTCCTTGAACCGGTCGAAGAAGATGACCCAGATAAGAAAGTAGATGGCATTGTTGACCATCATGCCAATCATCTGCGAGAGGAACGAGGCGCGGTATTCCATCGCAGATTGCAGGTTGGCTTTCCAAACGGCAAGCAGGAATTTGAGTTCGGACATGGCATAGATTGTACCAATAAAAAACCTCCCCGGCAGGGAAGAGAAAGCCCCTCTCCCGCTGGGAGAGGGGCGAGAGCGAGGGAAATGCGCGCCTAATCTTTGGGCTATTTGTGCAGGTGTTTGGCGGCCACGAAACTCAGCCCGGCTTCGGTGAGCATGCGCGCGCTGGAGTTGCAGGCGTCCACTTTATCCATGAAATTCAGTTTCAAGTTGTCCCAATCGCCGCTGGCGATGACTTCATCCTTGGCGCGGAAATAATCGAGAATATCGGAGGGGTGGGCGCGGGTTTGTTCCGTCTCTGGCAGGCCGCCCTCGTGCTTGGCGCTGATATTGGCGACATGGTCGGCCAGTTGCACCAGCTCGGCGCGCCGGTCATAAGGCTGGACGACGATGCTCTTCCAGGTTTCGGTAATATGATGCTCGAAGCGCACCACCTCCTCGAAGCCGAGCGCTTTTCGGTACTGGGCGGTCAATTCCATCGTCTGGTTATTGACCGAGTTCGACCAGTTGAAGCCAATCAGGGGAGAAGTGCCATCGTCACGGCTGAACAATTTGGCAGCCATCATAATCCACAGGGCGTGATAGGGATTATCGGAACCGAAAAAGACCGAAATCTTGAAGTTGATATCCACGCCCAGTTTGTAGAGCAGGAATCCGAGCAGGATGGTTCCGGCGTTGAAGTTGAGGACATGTTGAACGCCAAAGTTGGTGTAATAGTACAAGAACTCATCCAGCCACATCAGGGCATGTTCGTTGGGCTGGCCGATGCCGCCAAAGTAGCCGGTGATGGTAGCCGGGCCGCCCAGGTGCGGGTTCGAGCCGTCGGTGCCTTTGGTGTCGAGCGTTTCGACGAACGAAGCGCCGATGATGTCGAGCGCAGCTACGATGGCGGGCAGGTCGCCATCTAATTCGGATTCTTTCATCTTGCGGACGGCGATGAAACGCCCTGGAACCAGGGTTTTGTTCTGGATGGCTCGCTCGCACATTTCGCGCACCCAGGGGAAGTATTGCAGAGCCGAGACTTCGAGCGTGACGGCAAATTCATCCTTGAATTGCATTGAATCGGCCTTTGCGCCGAGCAGATTGCGCCGGTAATCGGCTACAGGTACGAACGCGCCTTTGTCGCGCTGTTCCATCAACCATTTCAGGTCGGCGATGTGGCCTGGCGCGCGCTCCTCGACCTGTTTCATCAGATTTTCCAGTTTACGCGCCTCACGGTGCTTGCGATTGATTTCATCGGGCGTGCCATATTTGGCAACCACTTCGAGAAAATTGTTGACGACTTTTGAATCGGGGTCGAGCAGGACGGCATTGATGGCATCGAGGCGGCTGGATGGGATGGCAAGAGCACTGCGTAAATTTTTGGTCATAAAGACTCCTTGATGGGTGGATATGTAGACAAGGAAACACGGAAACAGGGTCGGGCGTCTCGCTGTCTCCTTGTCTACTTGTTTCCCTACTCAATCCAACATCTTCTTGAGTTCGTCGAACTCTTCATCCTTCATCCCGAACCAGTTTTCGGGCTGGGGGAACTGTTTGCCAATCACCTCGTCGTGATAGTTCTTCAGCCCATTCAAGATGACCTCGCCCGCGTTGCCAAAGACCTTCGCCATTTTGGGGGTGAATTTGGGATACAGCCCAAACATATCATGATAAATGAGCAGCTGGCCGTGCGCATCTGGCCCGGAGCCAAGACTCATGATGATGCAGCCTTCGGCGCGCTCGGTGATGAGTTTGCACACCCGGTCGGGAACCATCTCCAGCAGAATCATGAACGCCCCGGCTTTTTCGAGCGCTTTGGCGTCGTCCACAATTTTCTTTGCCAGGGCTGCGCTCTTGCCCTGCACCCTGAACCCGCCCAGCGCGGCAACCGATTGCGGCGTGAGGCCGAGGTGACCAATCGCCGGAATGCCAGCATCCACCACGCCCTTAATGCGGTCGGCCATGGCCGCGCCGCCCTCCAGTTTGATGGCGTCGCAGCCCGCCTCGGCCATAAAGCGGCCAGCATTCCGAATCGCGCTCTCGACCGAGGGCTGGTAGGTCATATAGGGCATATCACCCACCACAAAGGCAGTCGGCGCCCCCCGCCGCACGGCCTGGGCGTGGCGAATCATATCGTCCATTGTCACCGGCAGGGTCGAATCGTAGCCGAGCATGGTCATGCCCAGGCTGTCTCCGACCAGAATCATCTCAATCCCGGCCTTTTCTTGCAAATAGGCGGTCGGGTAGTCGTAGCAGGTCAGCCAGGTGATGGGTTCGCCTTTTTCGACTTTGTTGAACAGGTAGGGCAATGTGATTTTTTTGCGTGCTTCCGTCATTCAAGCCTCCTCTTGAAAATGGGTAGGACAAGATACTATCTTGTCCTACATTCAGTATAGGACGGATTTACGAAAGCTGCAATTGACAAAAATCACCTGCGCGCGCAAAAGTTGTCAGCGTAAGGAAGAAAGAAGAAATTGACTGGGCTATCTTGCTTTGATTTTTTAGGGGTTGCTGCGGCCTCCCTGTCCACCACCTTTGCCGCGTCCAACGCCAGCCCACTCGGGGCGGCCTGTGCCTTGACCAGTTCCCTGACCAGCGCCTTGCGTACCGTTACCATTGGTCCCGGCAAATCCGTTTCCGTGCATGGCAGCCAGCGCGGCGGCGTACATTTCGAGGGTCATGTACTGTGGCTGGTACACTTCGCCGGTCTGGTTTTGTAGGGCGGTGACAAAGGCTTTCAAGTGGTTGTTGGAGCCGCTGACCAGGTTGTTATAAACCAACTGAATATCCGCGTTGTCGGTCTGGGCCAGGCGAACCTGAAGGTCGAGGATATCCAATTCCTCGATAGCGCCGCCCACTTTCAGCGCATCCCCTGCTGATAGGCTGCCTTGGGCCACCAGCGCATTGTAGAGACTTTGCAGGGTAGCATCGGTAAACGAGCCGGGAGCCAGCGACGGCGCAGTCAGGCCGTAGCGGTCGAGCAGGCTTTTGACCGAATCCATGTGCATCTGTTCGCTAGCGGCAATGTTCTGGAAGGTGGGGATACTCCAGGCGGCATACAGGGCGTTGTACACATCTCGCGCCAGTTTTTCTTCTTCGTACATGTAGAGCAGACCAGCGGCTTCTTCCGCGCTCAAATCGGAGGCTGGGATGGCAGCCAACTGGGCGGCATGGTCTTGCGTCCCCGTGTCAGTTTGTGGGGTAGATTGCTGGCCGTTCCCCTGATTGCCATTTCCGTTACCATTTCCAGCCGCTGGAGCAACAACCGCGCCCTGCGCCTGCGCGCCGATGACGTTGTAAGCGGCAGTTCCGAGCGCCACTACCAGAATGGCGGTGAAAGTTCCAATCAAAATGTTACGTACCATGAGATTTCTCCTTGAGAATGTGTTTTCGGGTGAATGTGGATATCTGTAATCCAACTTGACCTCATGATAGCGCGCCAATGTAAAGGGACATTAAACTTTCGGGCAAGGTTGTGCGAAATTTGTGACAGAGCGGTAATTGGTGATTTACACAATCTTCACATTTTCTTCTCACTGCGTACAAATCAAATTGATAAAAATAAGCATGTCGTTATCCTGTTCTCCCGTTATCCGGTTCAGCGAGAACCTGCCAAGATAACCAAAAAGATGGAACACCGGACAACCAGAACACCGGATAACCGGATAACCCAAACATAGAAACACTGAGCACGGAATACTGAACACTGATTACTGCCCCCGGAGTCCCCCATGCCCGAAACCCCCACCCTCCCCGAATCCCCCCTTGCTCGCATCCGCAAGCGCCTTGCCCCTCAAGAATTCCCCAGCGACGACCGGGGCCGCATCCGCATGGTGGTAGATAGCCTCATCCTGCACCTGCACCCATCCAAAGTCCCCGTCACGGCACTGCGCTGGACGTACACCTGGGGGCTGGGCGGGCTGTCTGCCATCCTGCTGACTATGCTCATCGTCACCGGCATCATCCTGCTCAACAACTACACCCCCTCGGTGCCGCAAGCCTACCTCAACATCCTTGAACTGCGCTCCAACGTCTGGTTTGGCGAACTGATTCGCAACATCCACCACTGGAGCGCCAACCTGCTCATCGTTGTCGCCGTCCTTCATCTTATCCGCGTCTTCGTTACCGGCGCCTACCGCCACCCGCGCGAAGTCAACTGGCTCATCGGCGTTGCCATGCTCCTGCTCATCATCGGCGCGAACTTCACCGGCTACCTGCTGCCCTGGGACCAACTCGCCTTCTGGGCCATCACCGTCGGCACCAGCATCGTCAGTTACGTCCCACTCGTCGGCGAAAGCCTCACCCGCCTGCTGCTTGGCGGGCCGGAAGTCGGCGCACGCACCCTGCTCAACTTCTATTCCCTCCACATCGCCATCATTCCGCTGGGAATCTTCAGCCTGATGATGTATCACTTTTGGCGCATCCGCAAAGACGGCGGCTTAACCTTGCCAAAATCGCTCACCCCCACGCCCGAAGAAGAGAAGCCTGAGCGCGTCACCACCATTCCGCACCTTGTCCGCAAGGAACTGGTCTTTGCCCTCGCCTGGATTGCCGCCGTGCTGGTCTTTTCCATGCTCGTCCCCGCCCCGCTCGAAGGCATCGCCAACCCCGACCTCTCGCCCAACCCGGCCAAAGCGCCCTGGTACTTCATGGGCTTGCAAGAACTGCTGCTCCATTTTCACCCCCTGGTTGGCGCGATAGTGATTCCGGGGATGGCCGTTTTCGGGCTTTTCCTCCTGCCCTTTGTGGATATCCGCCTCGACAACGTGGGCGTGTACTTCCGGTCAGGACGCGGACGCGCCCTCAGCCTGCTCGCCGTTGGATTGGGCATTCTCTTCACCCCGGCCTGGGTACTGCTCGACGAATTTATCCTCGACTGGGTTGCCTGGCTGCCCAGCTGGGACCCGCTGCTCTCCAACGGACTCATCCCCCTGGCATTCATCGCCCTCGGTCTGTTCCTGCTTGACGAGTGGATTACCCGCTTCTTACAAGCCAACACCGAAGAACGGATTTTATTCTTCGTCACCTTCCTGTTCATCGCTTTCATCATCCTCACTCTCATTGGCATCTTCTTCCGCGGCCCCGGCATGGCCTTGTACTGGCCGTGGGATATGCCTGTTCACTAAATTCAGAATGCAGAGTGATGAATGATGAATTTTTTATTCTGCATTCTGCATTCATCATTCTGCATTTGAACGGAGTTCCTCATGTCCGACATCCCCTCTCCCCAAAACATCTCCCGCCGCGACTTTCTCAAACTCGCCTGGGGCTTCTTTGGCGGTCTGGCCGCGCTGGAAGTCGGCGGCATCCTCTTTGCTTACCTGCAACCCCGTCTTGCTGAAGGCGAATTCGGCTCGGTCATCAACCTCGGCGCGCTGGAAAACTTCCAGCCCGGCTCGGTCACGCACATCACCAACGGGCGCTTTTACCTCGTCCGTCTGGCGGATGGCGGCCTTTTGGCGTTGTATCACCGCTGCACCCACCTGGGCTGCACCGTACCTTATGACCAGACCACCGGTCAATTCGTCTGCCCCTGCCATTCATCCGAATTTGACGGGCAGGGCGCGGTCAAAAACCCGCCCGCCCCGCGCCCGCTCGATTTGTTCGCCATCCGCGTCGAAAACGGCGAAGTGCTGGTAGATACCGGCAATCCTATTCAACGTCCATCCTTCGACCCCTCGCAGGTCGTCTATGCGTAATCCCTCACCCCTTGCCCCTCTCCCGCCGGGAGAGGGGTTGGGGTGAGGGGATAAAAGGACTCTCCCATGAACCCCTCCCGCACCCGCCTCATCGAAATCTTGGTTGGCCTGCTTGCCACCCAACTCATCGTCTTTGGCCTGGCCTTCTACATTTTCAACGAACCCAATCGCATCGTCAGCGCCCAGGCCGAAATCCTCGCCACCCAACTCGATAGCGGCATGACTCTCTATGCCGAAAACTGCGCCGTCTGTCATGGGCTGAACAGCGAGGGCATCGGCGCGAATCCGGCCCTCAACAACCCCGGCCTGGCCTCCATGCCCTACGACGAGATTTTCAAAACCATCGCGCGCGGACGCTATGCCACCGCCATGCCCGCCTGGAGCAAGGACGAAGGCGGTCCGCTCAGCGATTACCAGATTTCTGAGTTGGTTGCCTCATCCAATCTGGCGACTGGAAGGCTACCGGCGACCGGGTTGTGAATCTCGGCCTGGCCCCGCTCATCCCCTTCACCACCGAACCCGATTCGGCCCTGCTCGAAGCGGTTGGCCTGCTCCCCGATGGCGCCACCCTGCAAGCCGCCATTACCACCTACGCCAGTTCGTGCGTGGCCTGTCACGGCGCGGATGGACTCGGCACATCCATCGCCCCGGCGCTCAACGACCCGGCGGTGCGCGCAAAAACGGCGGATGAATTGACCCGCACCGTTACGCTCGGCGTTCCTGGCACGTTGATGGCGGGCTGGAGCAATCAACTCACCCCGGAGCAGATTTCCGGCATGGTCAGCCTGATTCAACGCTGGGATGAAGTCCCCGCCGGGGCCATCCCTGCGCCCAATGCGCCGATTGCCACGACAGCCGAATCCATCGCCCTGGGCGGCGACCTGTTCGCGGCCAACTGCGCCCGCTGTCACGGCCCGGAGGGTCAGGGCACGCCGCGCGCCCCCGCGCTCAATGTCAAATCCTTCCTGACCGAAACCAATGACCAGGCGATTGAGTTAATCGTCACCGGCGGCGTGCCAGGCACGGCCATGCCCGCCTGGGGCGACCGCATGAGCGCCGCCGATATTCAGGCGATTGTGGGCTTCATCCGCCAGTGGGAGCCGACCGCGCCCGAAGTGGCAATCCCCACCCGCCCCGGCGGAGGCGGCCCGCCCTGGCTGCGGAATAACACCGCGCCTGTCCAGCCCGCCCAACCCCTCGCGCCGACCCCCGCCCCCGAAACGGGACTCAGCCCGCAGGCGGGAACAGGCGCGGGACAGGGCCACGCCGGGGGTACGGGAGGCCCGCCCTAGGCGCAGCAAGCATCCCAGCCGGTTTGGTGGGAAACGCTCAATTGGCCGCTTCTCATCGGTTTGACGGCGGCCCTCTCCATCGTCTTTTCCCTGATAACAGCCGGTTTGAGCGGGCTGAAAAAGCGGGAGTAGGCGTATCTCCCGGCCCGTTTTTGCGTCATAATGGATACAGGATGACCACCGACAGCGAACTACTCACCCGACTGGCGCGCTCGGAGCGGCAGGCCTTTGCCGAAGTGTACGACACCTTCAGCCCAGGCCTGTACCGTTATGCCTACCGTCTGCTGGGCAACGCCGAAACCGCCGAAGACTGCGTGGCCGAGACGTTCAGCCGCTTCCTGGACGCCCTGCGGCGCGGCAAAGGCCCGCGCGACTACCTGCAAGCCTACCTGTACCGGGTGGCGCACAACTGGGTGACCGACTACTATCATCGCTCCCCGCCGCCCACCGACGAATTGCCCGAAACCCAGCCCGCGCCTGACCCCCTGCCCGAATCGGAAGCGATTTTGCGCGAGGGGCAGGCGCGTTTGCGGGCAGCGCTGGCCCGCCTGACCGAAGAGCAGCGTCAGGTGATTGCGCTCAAATATCTGGAAGAACTGGAAAACGAGCAAGTCGCGCGGATTTTGGAAAAACCGGTTGGCGCGGTCAAGTCTTTGCAGCACCGCGCCCTGGCCAGCCTGAAACGCCTGCTGGAAAAGGATGATTGACGATGACCGATGAACTCGACCCCCAATTGAAGCAATTGCTGGATAACCTAAAACCGGTTCCGCCGCGTGACCCGGCACGCGCCGCGCGCGGGCGGGCGCGATTCCTGGCCGAATCGGCGCAACCCGTATCTGCAAACCCCTTCCTGCGTCTCATGAATCAAATCCACGTATTCAGGAAGGAGCGTTTTTCGATGAACACCATTCTGACAATTGTCCTGCTCTTGACTGCCCTGTTTGGCGGCGCCGCTGGAACGGTCTATGCCGCGCAGGACGACCTGCCGACCGAGGCCCTCTACCCGGTCAAGACCCTGACGGAGGACGCGCGCCTGGCGCTGGCCTCCGACCCACAAGCCCGGCTGACCCTGCTGGCCGACCTGGCCCAAACCCGCACCCAGGAGATGGTACAACTGGCCGAAGCCGGGATTGTCCCGCCCGAGGCGACCCTGCTGCGCTTGCAGGAACACACCCGCCTGGCCTTCGACCTGGCCGCGTCACTGCCCGAGGCCGATATGCTGCGGACGATGGAGCAACTGCGCGACCGCTTGCGCGACCAATTGCGCCTGGTAGACGAGTGCGCCGCCGCCGGTGAGCCCCTCCAGACCATGACCCGCGCCCGCGACATGCTCCAGGAACATGCGCGCCTGTTGGATGGCGGCCTGGCCGACCCACAGGGCTTCCGCAACGCCGTCCAGCATGGCCTGCCGCTCGAACAGCCCGGCGGATACGGCCCCGGAGGTCAGCCTGAAGCGACCCCGGCTCAAGGCGGCGGTTATGGCCCCGGCAACCCGCCCGAAGCAACCCCCGGTTCTGGCGGCGGTTATGGCCCCGGCAACCCGCCCGAAGCGACCCCGGCTCAAGGCGGCGGATACGGCCCCGGCAACCCGCCCGAAGCAACCCCCGGCTCTGGCAGCGGCTATGGCCCCGGCAACCCGCCCCAAGCGACTCCCGGTTCAAGGAACGGGAACACCCCCGGCTCCAACCCGACTCAGGCAGATGGGAATGGGAACGGACAAGGCGGCAAGCCCTAATCAACCTGTTTTAACAATCACAGCCCCATTAAAAACAAACATCCGCCTAAACAGGCGGGTGTTTGTAATTTCTTAGGGTTGCACACATCGAAAAACACAATTTCGAGATACACAAAATCATACGGTTAACACCACAATCCCGCCAATGGTCAGCAGCGTGCCGAGGACGATTTTCCAGGTCAATGGTTCGCCGCCCAGCAGAATGCCCATCAGCGCGCCAAACAGGGGCGAGGTGAAGGCAATCGGCATGACGCGGTTGAGCGGCGCGCCCTTGATGGCGGCATAAAAACACAGCATCCCGACTGCACCGGCCACCACCCCGCCGCCCAGCACCATCATCGTCAGGGCCTTTGGCCCGGCCTGCGGAATGGTCTTCCACTGCGGGAAACTGGCAATGCCCAAAATGACCAGCGCCACTGCTGTGCGAATGGTGATGCCCACCTGCGGCGAAAGCCCACCCAAGTGCAGGCCCTTTTTCTCGAAATAGCCGCCAATGCCCCAGGCCATGGCGGTGAACAACGCAAGCAATTGTGGATTCATCGGTTTTCGCTCCTTTTGAATGATAGAGCGATTCTACCCGGATGCTTGCGGCTAAATGTCAAAGGGTTTTGTGATGAATGTAATTTTTGATGACAAACGTCCGACGGTGAATTGGAGAATATCCATCACTTTCAATGGCTACACGATGATGCTCTGTTCCGTATCCTTTGTGCTGCGCCAGGCCGTAGCCTGGATACTGCCCATCGAGCAATTCCATGACTGAATCGCGCTCCGTCTTTGCCAGCACCGAGGCGCAGGCAATGCTCAGGGATTGCCGCTCCCCTTTGGGTAGCATGTGGTGCGGGTTTTGCAGCCCCGGCCAGTGGATGTAATCCATCAGCAGGAAATCTGGCATCAGCGCGATGGATTGGATGGCGCGGGTAACGGCCAGCCGGGTGGCGGGCAAGATTCCGACGGCGTCAATCTCATCCGCCGAGGCGCTGCCGACCGCCCAGGCCAATGCAATCTCCTTAATTTTTAACGCCCAGACTCCCCGCTGTCGGGGAGTCATCTGTTTGGAATCGCGCACGCCGGATAAGGTGAGCGCGAGCTGGGAAATATTTGGAAGGATGACTACACCTGCCATAACGGGGCCTGCCAACGCCCCGCGTCCCGCTTCGTCCACACCCCCGATGAATTTGACCCCGCTGGCCCACAATTCTGTTTCGAGATGCAGGCCAGGCGTTTCAATCATAACGCCCTTTGCGTCCATTGCGGCGGATAGCGAGTAGGTCCGTGAACATACGCCAGGAATCGCGCACCACGCTGACTTTAGAATCGGGGTTGAAATACCAGGGGATGGGGATTTCGAGGATGGGAATGCCGCGCTGGCTGGCAATATAGAGCAATTCCACATCGAAGGACCAGCCCATCAGCGTCTGGCGGCGAAAGAGGTCATCTGCCACATCGGCGCGGAACATTTTGAAGCCGCATTGGGTATCGTTCAGTGCTGGCAGCACCAGGGCGCGGATAAGGGTGTTGAACACGCGCCCGGTCAGGTGACGGTAAGCGGGTTCGTTGTAGCGTACCGCGCCAGGGGCTTCACGCGAGGCAATCGCAATCGGCACATCAACCGCCGGGGGGATGAAACGCAGGACTTCTTGAATGGGCATAGAGAGGTCGGCGTCAGCGAAGAAGCGATAGGAACCACTTGCAGCCAGCATCCCTTTTTGCACAGCGCGCCCCTTACCGGGCAGGTCTTCCGAGATGACACGCATATTGTGGTACTGCGCCGCAAAGGTGGAGGCAACTTCCAGCGACCGGTCGGTGCTGGCGTTGACGACGACAATTGTTTCAGTCAAAAAATCACAGGTTTGGACAAAATGCACCACCTGCTCCAGGGTTTGGGGCAGGCGGCGCTCTTCATTCCGCGCAGGAATGATGATGCTCAGGAAAGGTTTGGTCATGCAAATTGAATCCAACCGATGGAGTAAAAGTAATAACCAGCAAAGGCCAGCAAACCGCACAGCCAGCATAATAACAAGACTACAACAATTCCCAACTGGGCGGGCGTCAATCCCATAATTTTTTTGCGTTTTGGCTTTTTTGCCTTTTTCGGACGGGAAGCGCCAAGGGCTTCGCCCGGGAACGAGGCCGCAACAGAGGGGGACTCAACGCCAGGTTCCGCCGCTTCAGGTTCGTCTGTGAAGGAAAATTCCAGGTCACCGCTGCCGCCTTCTTCTGGAAGGAAAACAGCACTGCCCGTTCCCGCTGGAGTTCCCTGCCCTTCGGTGAAAGCTGCTGCCTGCCTGCTTTTGCCAGTCAGGATAACGCGCTCCAATTCTGCCACCATATTCATATCAAAAACGCTCCGCGCCTGGAGCAAAGAGAGCGCAAACCGGTCAATGGCATCGCTCATGACAATCCGCACTGCCGGACGAGTCGTATCGATATGCAGACCAGGGTCCGCCGACATCACAACTGGTTCAACCAGAAAACCTTTGTGGCCGAGCCGCTCCAGGTAAACCTGCAAAACCCGCCCCATGGTCATAGCGCGTTTGACCTGGTTAATGCGTGCCGGGACAAAGGTATCGCCGGTCAGCGTCCCCCACTCATCATCACGCGCCATGTAAATACCGCGCTCGTGCAAGGCATTTATCAGCAAGACTCCGGGGGGACCAATCAAGACCAGCGGCAAGTCAATCTCGGTATCGGGCAAAATGATGTTTTGCAACAATACAAACTGCCCGCCAAGCTGCCTTCCCAAGACCGCCGCAATTGCATCCTGCGCTTTGACGCGATCGTACCATGACATGCCATATTTCAACATGCCCTGTATGCGATTCACAATGCTGATTTCGCCGCTCTCAGAACGATATGGAGTTTTATCGATGTGTTTCATGGGCAGTCTCCGCTAAAATGTCGAGGCCAGAGTTAGAAGACAGGAACAGTCTCCAGCAAATCATGGTCGGCAGCGGAACGGGTTGAGATGACGTCGCCCACCAACACAACGCCGGCCCCGGTCTCGAACATGCCGCCCAGGTTGGGTTTACGCTGTCCAATGACAAATTTCTTGCCCTGTTTCAAACGCTCGACAAGAGCAGGGCGTCCAATCAGGACATGGTCAGAAAAGGCAGCCCCCCGGCGCTCATAAGCTCGCACGACTTCAATTTTTCCATCGGGAGAATAACGAACGGCTTCGATGACGCCATCAAACCTGACTGGCATAAGAAAAACCTCCGTTGTTATAACGTGAAATAATTGTACATCCATTTTTTCTGAAATTAAAAACATTACCATTCCAAAGAGGGGATCTTTCTTCCCAACAACAGTAGCGAAACATCCCGACAATCTCACAAATCGAGCAACCTTCCTGCCAGGCCAAAACCAAAAGTTAAAATCTTCGGAACAGATGCAACACAATGAGAGGATAACTCAATAATCAATGGCGCTCAGGTTTTTGAGTTTATCCCATCGGTGCGTGGCGGAAATTTCGCGGATGGTGCCGGTCAGGCCACGCACAACCAGGGAGTCAGTCATGGCGCCATCTGCCAGGTATTTGACGCCCTTCAAGAGTTCCCCGTTGGTGATGCCGGTTGCCGCAAAAAAGACATCGTCGGAGGAAACCAGGTCATTCATGGTTAACACTTTGTTGAAGTCATAACCCTGCTCTTCACCACGGCGTTTTTCGTCCTCGTTGCGGGCATACAGTTTGCCCTGAATTTCTCCATCCATTGCCCGCAAGGCACATGCGGCAATGACTCCTTCGGGCGTGCCGCCAATCCCAAACAAGGCATCAATGCCCGAATCTCCCCAACTGGTCATCAACGCGCCCGCCACGTCGCCATCCGGAATCAGACGAATACGAACGCCCGCCCGGCGCATTTCGGCCACCATTTCATCGTGCCGGGGTCTATCGAGGATAACGCAAGTCAGGTCTTCGAGACGTTTGCCTTTGGCTTTTGCAATCACTTTCAGGTTATCGGTAATCGGACGCTCGATGTCGATAACGCCCCTGGCTTCGGGGCCGACAGCGATTTTATTCATGTACATAAACGGGCCGGGATCGAACATCGTACCGCGCGGGGCAATGGCAACGATGGAGATGGAGTTGAGATTCCCATTGGCAAGCGGACGGGTTCCGTCGATGGGGTCAACAGCAATGTCCACTTCGGGGCCATAATCGCCAGTTCCAACTTTTTCGCCATTGTAGAGCATGGGGGCTTCATCTTTTTCACCTTCGCCAATCACAATCACGCCTTGCATGACGATGGAGTTCAACACCAGACGCATGGCATCCACGGCGGCCTTGTCGGCGGCA
>Ga0101944_10005545_pt1 | contig 14232 bp, 9 predicted proteins | sample DewCreD2012metaG_FD_75245 | JGI IMG/M metagenome (GOLD analysis project Ga0101944, IMG submission 75245) | Hot spring sediment bacterial and archeal communities from British Columbia, Canada, to study Microbial Dark Matter (Phase II) - Dewar... ... | reverse complement strand
AGCCGCAGCGTCCGCGACGAGGACTTGAAACTGCTGGGGCTGCTCGCGGAGGTGGAGCGGATCGCGCTGCCGACGGTGCCGATCGGCCCGCAGGGGTTGGCCCCGCTGCACGGACTGACCACGCTGCGGCAGCTCGATCTGGGCACGCTCGTGCTGCCGCCGGCCAGCCTCGAGGCGCTGCGCCAGGCCTTGCCGCAATGCGAGGTCCTTTTGCGGGAGCCGGCCGACCGCGAGGTCGCCCGCTGCGTGCTTGGCCTGGGCGGGAAAGTGACGATCGTCACCGAGCGGAAAGAAGTGCGCCGGGGGCTAGCCCGGGTGGAGGAGCTGCCCGCCGGGCCGTTTTTCGTGCAGGCGATCGACCTGGCCGGCCTGTCCAGTGTGGACGACGCCGCGCTGGCCCAGATCGACGAGCTGCCGCAGCTCGAAGCGCTCTTTCTGGCCGGCACGGGCATCCGCGACGAGGGGCTGGCGCGTCTGCCGGCCTGCAAGAGCCTGACGGAACTGAGCCTGAGCGGGACGGGGGTCACTGCGGAGGGGGTGGCGCTGTTGGCAGCGCTGCCCCGCCTGTCGCGGCTGTACCTGGCCCACACGGCGATTGGCACGCAGGGGCTGAAGCGGCTGGGCGAGCTGTCGGGGCTGACGCATCTGTCGCTGGCGGGGGTGCCGTTGGAAGAGGGAGACCTGGCGCCGCTGACGCGGCTGGCGCGGCTGGAATGGCTCGACCTGTCGCAGACGGGCCTGACCGATGCGGCCCTGGTGCATCTGGCGCGGCTGCGGACGCTGCGGGAGGTGCACGTGACCGGCACGCGGCTGAGCGAGGCCGGCCGGGAGGAGCTGGCGGCTGCCTTGGGGCCGGGCTGCCGGGTGCTGGGCGATCCTCCTGATCCTCAGCGGCAGGCCGCGCGGTGGCTGGTGCAGCGGAAAGGGACGGTGGTGCTGGAAAGCGGCAAGCTGGCTCGTGTGCAGGACCTGCCGCGGGGGCCGTGCCGCGTGCTGGCGGTCGACCTGGCCGGGCTGACGCAGCTTCCCCGCGGCGAACTGAGCACGCATCTGGCCGCCTGCACCGACCTGGTCACGCTGAACCTGAGCCAGACGAACCTCAAAGACGCGGATCTGGACTGGCTGGCGCAGATGCCGCGGCTGCGGGAACTGCGTTTGCGCGAGCTGCCGGTGGGGGATGGTGTGCTGGCGTACCTGGTCGGCCATACGGACCTTCAGACGCTCGACCTGAGCGGGACGCGCGTGACGGGGTCGGGGCTGGTGCATCTGGCGGCTGCCCGCGGGCTGAAGCATCTGCTTTTAGCCAATACCCCGCTGCGGGACACGTTCCTGCCGAGTCTGGCCTCGTTCCCTGAGCTGGAAACGCTGGATCTTTCGTCGGTCGGGCAGATGACGCCCGCGGGGCTGAAAACGCTGGCGGGGTTGTCGGGGCTGAGGGTCCTGCGGCTGCGGCGAGCGCAGCTTGACGACGACGCGGTGGCCATGCTGGCGCAGCTTCCCAGACTGGAAGAGCTGGACCTGGAAGGCGTCGGCCTGACCGACGCGGGGCTGAGGCCGCTGGCCGACCTGCCGGCCTTGCGGAGGCTGGTGCTGGCGGGCAACCGCCTGACCGATGGCTGCGCGTCCACCCTGGCGGAGATGAAACGTTTGCAGACGCTGAACCTGGCCCGGACGCAGGTTTCTGCCGAGGCGGTGCAGCAGCTTCAGCAGTCGCTGCCCGGCTGTGCGATCACGGCCCCGGCGCTGGCTCCCCGCGATACCCGCTCGTCGGCCACCTTCGGCCCCCCGCCACGGTAGTATCGGGAGCGAGCAGTGACCTGGCTGTTGGGGGCGGTGCTGCTGCTCGTGGTGGCCCTGCTGCTGGGCATGGACCTGCTGGCGTATGCCCTGTACGCGCTGGTGGCCGTGCTGCTTTCCAGCCGCTACCTGGCTGCTCGCTGGGCGCAGGCCGCTGCGGCCGATCGCGAAGGCAGTCGCTGGCAGGCGGAGATCGGCCAGAAGGTGGCCATCCTCGTCACGCTCGAGAACCGCGGCCGCTGGCCGATCCTCTGGCTTTTGGTCGAAGATGTCCTGCCGCCGGAAGCGCTGATCCACCGCCCGCCGCGCCTGGTCGTCGACGGGATGCGGATGCGGCTGTGGATGCTGCCGCCGGGCGGCCGCCGCACGCTGAGCTATCAGGTCACGCCCACCCGCCGCGGCTACTACCAGATCGGGCCGCTGGTCGCCGAAACGGGCGACCTGTTCGGGCTGCACCGCCGCTACCGCATGCTGACCCGCCCGCAGTTCTTGCTGGTGCGGCCGCGCGTGATCCCGCTGGCGGGCTACGCGATCAGCTCGCGCCGGCCGATCGGCGAAGTGCGGATGACCTACCGCCTGTACGAAGACCCGACGCGCATCTGCGGCGTGCGGGCGTACGAGCGCGGCGACCCGCTGGGCCGCATCCACTGGCGGGCCACCGCCCGCACGGGCCTATTGCACAGCAAGGTCTACGAACCCTCGACCGTGGCTGGCGCCACGCTGCTGCTCGATCTGCATCGCGCTACGCACCCCGCCCGGCACGAGCCGGTCCGCAGCGAGCTGGCGATCACCGCCGCCGCCTCGATCGCCCACGCCCTGTGCCTGGCCGGCCAGCAGGTCGGTCTGGTGACCAACGGGCGGGATGCGGCCGACCGCATCCGCCAGGAAGGCTGGACCGCCGATGCCCGCACGCGGCGGGAAGCACTGGCCGCAGCGACGATGCGGGCGGCCAGCGATCGGCTGGCCCCGGTCGTCGTCCCTACGCGCCGCAGTGCCGAGCAGCTCGGTTCGATCCTCGATACATTGGCCCGGCTGGAATTGACCGACGGCCTGCCGCTGGCTGTCCTGATCACCGAGACGGCCAGCCGCATGCCCCGCGATGCGTCGGTGGTGGCCATTTTGCCGCCGCAGGATCCCGCGGCCGCGATCGCGCTGGGCAACCTGCGACGCCGCGGATGGGCGGTCACCGCCCTGTTAAACTGTTTTGAAGAAGAGGAATTTGCCGCGGCGGCCAGTGCCCTGGCAGCCGAAGGGATCGAGGCCCGCCATCTCAAAGACGAGTCAGCGATCCCGGCCTTGTGCAGCCCGCTGGCCGTGCGCTGAGCTCGTTTGCACCGCCTTGCGGTTTTCCCGTCCCATGTTCCCAGGCTGAGGGAACCGCCGATGCCTCGCCGCCCGCCACAGACGCTGGCCGACTATGTCGTGGTGGCGATCGCGCCGACGCTGATCGTACTGCTGGTCGGGGCGCTGTTGTTCTTTCTGATCGAGCTGCTCTATCCCGAACCGTGGCACGCGCGTCTGCAGTGGATTTTCGGCTGGTATGTCGTCGCGATCGTGGGCATCTCGCGGATCAGCCTCGAGCAGGGCTGGGCGTATGCCTCGATGTTCGCGGCGGCGCTATCGGTGGCCGTGGCGCTGGTCGTGCCGCCCATGAGCTGGCCGCTCTTAGCAGTGATCTGGTGGGCCGCGCACAAGCTGACGCGCGACACGACGCTGATCGACGAAACGCAAGACGCCTCGGGCCAGGGACTGTGGGAAACGGCGGTCGCAGGGGCACCTCCGCCGCCGGCTACGCCCGAAGTCGTCCCGGATGACGCAGCTTCGCACAAGCGCCGCCAGCCGCCGGGGGCCGTCCTGTTCCAGGCAGTACGCCAGTGGCTTTCTGGCGAAGAGCCTCCGCGGCCGCATGCGCCGGGACGCTGGGTCATCTATTTCTGCCTGGCCGCGGTACCCCTGTTCGGTCTGGGCGGCTGGCTGCTGCCGCCAGACCCGGCCCGCCGCGCGTGGGCGATGCAGCTTCTGGTGGTCTACACCGCCTGCGGACTGGGGCTGTTGCTGTCGACCAGTTTCCTGGGCCTTCGTCGCTACCTCCGCCAGCGGCAGGTGGTCATGCCGCCCGAAATGACGGCCATGTGGCTGGCAGCCGGCAGCCTCGCGATCGTGGCGACGCTCCTGATCGCCGCCGTGCTGCCGCGCCCTCGACCGGAGGTCAGCGTGCTACGCCTGGGGCAACTTGTGGCCTTGAACGTCCGCCGGGCCAGCCCCTGGGGCTGGGGTCGAGAAGGGTTGACGGACGACACGACCCCCGATGCCGCCACCACCCCGGGCTCGCCTGAGGAAACCGGCCGAGAGGGTGCCGGCCGGTCCCCGGACGAAGACGCGTCGTCAGGTCAAGGTGGCCAACAGGAATCGCCGACGGCCCGCATGCAGGGTCGATCCCGTTCCGCCGCGCAGTCCCCTACCCGAGGAACGTCCCAGACTGGCGAACACAGCCAGGAGACTGGTGAAGGTAGCCACAAGACCAGACCTTCTCCAACAGACGACGCTCCAACAGACGACGCAAGCCGGCCGGGCAATCGCTCGAAGAAAGCTGGCAATTCCCAGCGACAGCCACCGGGGCGCAGCGAGGACCGCAACTCGCAATCTGCGGCAGGCCGCAATTCGACCTCTGGCAGCGGTGCCCGCCAGGCCAACCGCGAGGCAGCCCGCCAGACCGACGCCGCGCAACCGCAAGATGGCCACAATGCGTTGAGTGGCAAACGTGGACAAAATGAAAAGAGTGCGCAAGATGGCGAGAGCGGGTTCGATGGGCGTGGGTCCGAAGCCGTATCGACTTCGAGCCCGCGGCGTTGGGCCGAGCTGCCTGGCACGCTCGTCCGCGAGGTGGGGCAAGCTGTTGCGGCGCTGTTGCGGCTTGCCGTAACGGTGGCTGGACTGTGTTTGATCGCCTTTGTGCTCTGGACGTATCGTGCCGAGCTGGCGGAGGCGTGGCGGAAATTGCTGGAGGATCTGGCGGCGCTATGGGGAAGCCGCCGGCTGGCACCGACGACCTCCCTACCGCCGGCGACGACGGCGGCCCGGCCGCCCCGGCCGTTTGCGACCTACGCCGACCCGTTTGCGACGGGAAGTGCGGGGCGGATGCCGTGGCCGGAGCTGGTGCGCTACACCTTTTCCGCCCTGGAAGCGTGGGCCCGGGAGCATGGTTGTCCGCGCCCGGCCGATCAAACGCCGCAGGAGTTCGTCGCCCGGCTGCGGAGCCGGCAGGACCTGCCGGGCGAGCCGCTGGCTCTTCTGGCCGCGTGGTACAGCGAGCTGGCCTATGCCCCGCAGCAGATGCACCGGGCGCGGCCGCTGGTGCCGCTGAAGACGCTGTGGGAGGCGCTGAGCAGCTCGTAGCGAGAGCACCTGGCTTCGAGGCCGCACACCCCTGATTTCGGCCGCAGATGCCGTCTGTCGGCGTGGGCGGGCAGGTGCCTGTCGCCTCGGTGCTATGGGGGCGTGTGCGGGCCGGTCAGGGGATCGAGACCGAGCGGCCGTCGTTTTTGGCCCCCAACCACTGGTAGGTCTGATAGTCGATCGTCTGGCTGATGAAGTGCACCGAGCCGTCCCCCATCAGGAACAAGGCGCCGTTGGGGTGCCGGGAACGGAAGCCCAGTTCCGTGTTCCAGTTGCACGGCCGGTTGCAGCCGTTCGTGGAAGCGGGCTCGCAGGAATTGTAGTTGATGGGGATCAGGGTCGAGGTCAGGCCCTGTCCATTGTTGGACGCCGCCCAGCCCTGGTTGTGATGGTTCGAGCAGCCTTTGCGCGTTTCGCCGAAGAAGATGGTGCTCGACAGGCCGTCGGTGATCTCCGCCAGGCGGGTGGCGGTGCGCAGGCGGATGAACGGACCGGCGAAGTTGGTCGCACTGCCATAGGTGCCCAGGGCGAAGCTGTTGTAGGCCATGGCGCTGGGGCAGGAGCAGCCGCCGCCCACGTTGTCGTTATGGGCGGTCGGGCCGCTGCTGGCGGCGTAGTTGGCGAACGCCAGGTTGTTGATCAAGTTGGGCAGGCCGCCGTCGCTAGGACACAGGTACGTCTTGACGATCGAGCTGCGCAAGGCGGTCTGATTCTCGGGCGGCTGGTCGAACGAGAAGCGGTCGTAGAGCGTCTTTTGTTCGATGAACGGCAACAGATGGATCAGGATACAGCCCCGGTTGAGCGCGTTGTTCGGTGCGGCCGAGGAGAACCAGATCGAGCCGGGGGGCAGCACGCGGATCTGGTCGTGATAGTTGTGCAGGCCGATGCCGATCTGCCGCAGGTTGTTGCTGCACTGCGTCCGCCGGGCCGACTCGCGAGCCGCCTGCACGGCCGGCAAGAGCAGCGCGACCAGAACGCCGATGATGGCAATGACCACCAGCAGCTCGACCAGAGTGAATCCGACCCGGCACGCCTGTGCCGCCGCTAGCCGTTCCCGTTGCATATCGCTGCCCCTTTTCGCTGTGGACGACCCGCGCGACCCCGCGCGGTCCAAGAATGCCTCCGCGGCACGTCAGCGTGCCTCGGAAGCGATCTGGCTCACTTGCTGGTCAGTTCCAGGGCGACGGGTCCCATGCCTGGCTTGACCTCGACCTTGAGCGAAGACGTTTCGCGCACCGAATACCGCTGCGGCACGAACCACTCGTAGCGGACCTTGCTGGGATCCGCATCGGAAAGCCCGTCCGCGGTGGCCGTCACGCCATGCACCCGCGCGCCCGTGACCGTCACGTCGTGCATGCCGACCAAGGCGCCGTCCCCGGGCTGGAATGTCTGGAGCGTGAACTTGCCTTCCGCATCGGTGGTACCCTCGGCCGGCCGGCCTTCCGCTGGAACGAACAGCACCGCCGCGTTGGCCACCGGCTTGCCGTCCAGGAGCACCACGCCCGAGACAGGAACGAGCTTTGGGCCGCGCTGACAACCCAGGCACAGGGCCAGACCCACTAGCAGCCAACCCCACCGACTGGTACGTTTCATCCGCCTGATCGCCTCTTTCATGTTCGAACGCGGCCAGACCGCTGCCGACCTAGGCCGCATCTTCATTTCGACTTAATATAGTTCAAACGGAGGGCGATCGGTAAGTGCCCCCCTCTCTTTCAGGAGGTTACTGGTGCGATCCTCCGCATCGGCCTTGTCGCCTGCGCGTATGGCGTGATAGCGTGGAAAGGATGCCAAGCATGAAGACACTCATCGACCGCCATCCTCGTTCTTCCCGCAACCGGCCGGAGGTGCGAAAAACCGCCTGCCGCGGGCTGTTCGTCGTGGGGACCGACACCGGCGTGGGCAAGACGTACGTCGCGGCGCGGATCGCCCGGGCCCTGGTCCAGCAAGGGGTGCGGGTCGGCGTGTACAAGCCGGCTGCCAGCGGCTGCCGCAAGGTCGGCCGGCAGATCGTTTCGGACGACGCCGTGGCCTTGTGGGAGGCGGCCAGGCGCCCTGGGGAGCTGCGGGCGGTCTGTCCGCAGCGGTTCCTGGCCCCGCTGGCCCCGCATCTGGCGGCGCGGGAGGAGCGTCGCGAGATCGACAAGCGGCTGCTCCGCCGCGGCATCGAATACTGGCGGCGACAAAGTGACGTGGTGATCGTGGAAGGCGCGGGCGGACTGATGTCGCCCGTGGGCGATCACGAGTACGTGGCCGACCTGGCGGCCGATTTCGGCTACCCGCTGATCGTCGTCGCTCCCAACCGCATCGGCACGATCAACAGCACGCTCTTGACGCTGATCGCCGCCGCTGCCCGCCCGCAGCCGCTGTCGATCGCGGGGATCGTGCTGAATGATATCTTGCCGCCCGACATCCACGACCCAGCCGTGCACAGCAACCGGCTGGAACTGGAGCTGCGGTGCGTCCCGCCGATCCTGGCGCATCTGGGCTACGAAGCGGAAGAGTTCGATCCGCCGGTCGACTGGTGGTCGGTGGCCCGCGAGCCGCAGCGTACGTAGGTCGAGGCGGCATTGCACGCATTCCCGACAAGCATGCAAGCGGCTTCGCACTGCGGCGAGGCTGGCGTCAGGAAGCGGCGGGATCGGCCGCCTTGCACCGTGCGACCGCCGCCGGCAGGTCCGGCTCCAGCACGAAATACCGGTCCAGCTTCGTCACGCGAACGACCATCGCCACGTACGGCTGCAAGTTGCACAGCACCACAAGGCTGTGGTTGGTGTTGGCGTCGGCCGTCAGGGCCACCAGGCTGCCGATGCCGGGGGAGTTGATCCGCGGCGAGCCGGCCAGATCGAGCACCAGCCGGCCTCCCGGCTTGCCCACCAGCGGATGCAGCCGCTCGCGAAAGACGGCACGCGAGGTTTCGTCCAATGGCCCCGTGGTGTGCGCCACCGGAATGCCCTCTTCCAGGTCCAGCGTCAGTTCCATCGGCTTCAACCTCCACCCGCGGCAGATCAGCGCACCGCCTTGCCAGCCACAAGCTCACTTCAAGCGAGCTTGCGGCTCCCATCTCACGCACGCCGCCGTCGCACGTGCCTTGCTATGCGGAAAAAACGACCCGCTGCCTCCCAGCGGAGACAGCGGGTTCAGGGAATTTTCCGCGTCAGCCAGCGACCATCGCAGGCTGTTTACTTGCCCTTGTGGGCCGAGTGGCAACCCATGCAGTTGGCCGCCTTCCGCAAGGCATCCGTGGCTCCCGGCTTGCCAGCCAGCACATCGTTGGCCGCATCGACCAGGGCCTTGGTCTTCTCCTTCCAGCTCGCCTCGTCCCCGCGCGGCGGCGTGTTCGCATGCAGTGCGGCGAACATCTCAGCCAGCTTCTTCTTCTCTTCGTCGCTGGCCTCGCCTTTGGCCACCTTCCCGCACAGGCCACCCTTCATGCAGACCTGCATCACCTCCTTGATGGTCGGCTTCTTGGCATCCTGGGCGTTGCCCGAAAGGCCCATCGCCGCCCAGCCCGAGGCGACAATCACCGACGCCACTAGCAACTTGCGCATACCACAGTCTCCGCGTGAGGAATGGGAAACAGGACGAAAAAACGACGTGCGGTCGGCTATAGTACACCATCCCCCAAGCAAAATCTGCCACCCCGCCCCTGCCAACGGCGAGTTTTCAAACACCCCCTACTGGTAGGGGTCGGCCCGGGCTGGCCCGTCCATCCCGACCGCTCGCCTGCCAGGCCAGCCACCTGAAGCGGCGGCTCTGCGTATCGTCGCAAGCGGGGCGTTCACTTCCCAATGCAGAACCGCTGGAAGATGCGGTCGAGAATCTCCTCGGTGTACACGCTGCCAGCCACCTCCCCCAGCGCATCCAGCGCCAGGCGCAATTCCGCCGCCACGAGTTCCTCTGCCGGTCGCTGAGTGGCCTGGCGGGCACGGTCCAGCGCCGCGGCCGCGGCCGCCAGGCTATTCCGGCAGCGCTGAGCCGTGCTGGCGACCACGGCTATCTCTCCTGCGCTCGCTTCCAGACGGTCGGCGATCGCCTGCCATAGCGTCGGGATGCCTTGCCCTGTGCGGCTGCTGGTGCAGACGGCATAGTCGCTGGATGCCTGGAGGAAAGCGGGATCCGCCGGCGGCAGATCGCACTTGGTCCAGACCACAAGGCACGGCTTTCCAGCCCGGGCGAGCTCGTCGGCCAGTTGCTGGTCGAAGGCGGCTGCCGGCTGCGACCGGTCGCGGCAAAGCAGCACGAGGTCGGCCTGGTCCACTTGCTGCCAGGTGGCCTGGCAGGCGGCGTGGGCCAGAGCGTCAGCCGGGGCGGCGTCCAGTCCGGCGGTGTCGCTGAGCACCAGTTCACGGCCCGCCCAGCGCACCCGCCAGGTGACGGCATCGCGGGTCGTGCCGGCTTGCGGACTGACCAGCGCGGCCTCGTCCCCCACTAGCGCATTGAGCAGACTGCTCTTGCCAGCGTTGGGCCGTCCTACCAGGACCACCTGCGGGACCAGGTCGCTGCGCTGGCGCGACGGCATCTGCTGCGCGAGGCGGTCGAGCCGGCCAGCGGCCGTTTCCAGAGCTTGCTGCAAGGCGTGCGGCGTCAAAAGCGGCACTTCCTCATCGGCGAAGTCCAACCCAGCTTCGAGGTGGGCCAGCAGGTCCAGAAGCTCTTCGCGAAGCTGCGCCAGCGGCTGGGCCAGTCCGCCGGCCAGTTGCCTCAGAGCCGCTTTCAGCTCTGTCGGGCTTTCCGCCTGGATCGTACCTAGCACTGCTTCGGCTTGGGTCAGGTCGAGCCGGCCGGCCAGGAAAGCCCGCAGGGTGAACTCGCCGGGGCGTGCCAGACGCGCGCCCTGCCGGCATACGGCCTGGAGCACCGCGGCGACCAGCGGCAGGGCGCCGGGCAGGTGCAGCTCCGCCATTTCCTGGCGGGTGTAGCTGGCCCCCTCGGGCCAGTGGTACACGATCGCCGGCACCGGCCCCCAGGGAGGCGGCAGTTGCAGGCGGGTGGAGCCGCACCGGGCGCGGCGCGCGGATCGGCGCTGAGCCGCGTCGTGCTGGGCCAGTGCGCGCTGCGTGAGATCGCTTCCGGCAGGATGGGCATCGAGCGCCGTCAGGATCGCACCGACTTTTGGGCCGCTCATCCGCACGATCCCGCGCAAGGCGTCTGCCTGCGCGGTGGCGATGGCGGCGATCGTGTCGTGCCAGTCGAGCCAGGTCATGGGCCAGCGACTGCGATGCGAGTGCCCCGGCACTGCGCAGGTGCGCGGTGCGGCGCGGCCTGTGCCGTCCGCGCGGGGGTCAGCGGCGGCGTGCGGGCCGGGCAGGCGGCGACGCGGGCGGCGAAGGTCGCGGTGCCGGCAGGCTAGCCGCGGCCTGTGGCTTGGGCAGCAGCTTCCGTTCGCAGATGCCCCACAGGCTGGAGGTGATGAAATACAGGCACAGCCCGGCCGGCACCTTGTAGAACAAGACCCCCATGAACACGGTCATGAAGGTCATCATCTGCTGCTGCATGCGGGTCTGTTCGTCGGTGGCGGGCGGCGAAAACATCTTCTGCTGCACCAGGAACAGGGCCACGGTGATCAGCGGGAAGACATTGAAATAGGGGCCCAGCCAGCCGTCCGCCTCGTCGGCCAGAAAAGCTGGCAGCCAGTCCTTCCAATACAAGAGCTGATCCGGACCCGCCAGGTTCGACGCCCAGGCGAGCCCCGGAATGAGCGGGGCGTCGCGCAGGTCGATATCGACGCTCAGACAGCGGTACAGCCCGATGAAGATCGGCAACTGGATGAACACCGGCAAGCAGCCGCTGAACATGTTGAAGTCGTGCTGCTTGTACAGCTCCTGGATCGCGGCATGCTGCTTGAGCGGATCGTCGGGAAAACGGGCCTTGATCCGCTGGATTTCCGGCGCCAGTTCCTGCATCTTCGCCGCGGCCCGGGCTTGCTTGAGCGAGATGGGAATCATCGCGCTGCGGACGATCGCCGTCAGCAAGATGATGGCGATGCCATAATTGGCCAGCCCCACCAGCGCCGTCAGCGCGTACAGAAGGCTCAGCACGTGCCGCAGCAGCTTCGCGGGAATCGCGAAAATCTGCCAGCCGTATTCGATCAGATGGTCGATGTCGTACGCCGCCAGCACCTGCGGGTCTTTGGGGCCGAAAAAGATGCGGTAGGCGTGCTGCACCGCTCCCTGCGCCGGCACCGACAGCGGCTGGGTGGTCAGACGCACGCTGACATTCGCCGTCCGCAGTCGCGACTTGGGGATGTCGCTGACATCCTGCACCGCCAGGGCGTCCACCGCCCGGTATCGCGGCATCCCTTGCTCTCCTGGTGCCACGGGCTGGATCACGCTGGCGAAAAACTGCGTATCGACGCCGGCATAGTCGATCGCCGCGGCCCGTTCGCCTGCCAGCAGGGGAATCAGCGGCGGCTTGCGTTCCCCCATGGCACGCTGCGTCTCGCTGACGATCTTCGTGCAGCCCAACAGGCGATGCCCCAGCCCCTCCTGCCTCCAGACCACATCCCGCGCGCCGGCCGCCGCCCACATCTCCGGGCTGAGCTTGGCCGAGTACCACCAGCCTTCCAGCGGCAGCCCCGTCGGACCCAGCAGCCGATACGCCACATCCACCGGCTGCATGCCCAGGTTCTCGATCCGCACCGAGAACTCCAGATGATATGGCAGCGCGCCTTGCTCCTTGCGACGCGGCGCGACGAACCGCTTCACGATCTTGAGCGCCCCCGCATGCCCCAAGGGGTTCAGCGCCGCCTCGTCCAGCACCAGGCTGAACTCCACAAAGTCCGGGCCATGCCGCTCCACCGTCCAGTGGGAGTGGTAAAGCGACGGTAGGCCTTGCAGTTCCTCCTCTGCCGTCCGCAAGGCTTTGTTCCCCACCCGGTCCAGCGTGAGCAATAGCGACAATGGATCGGTAGGCAGGACTTTAATGCGACCCCCAGGAAGAGTGTAGATGTGTTGCTCGGGACGGACAATTTCCACAGGCCGGCGGGTCAACACTGTCGTGAACGTCAGCGTGCGCTCCCCCCGCCGCACTTGTAGCGTCACCCGCTGACCGGGCCGGGTCTGCCGCAGATAGCTTTCGACGGACTGCTCGTCGTGCATTGGCCGGCCATCGATCTGCAAGATGACATCGCCGACAGCAAGTCCCTGTGGCAATTTATCTTGCGATACGGCAAGCGCGGCGGGAGTACCGTGGCCGACCACCCGCACTTCAGCCCCGCCCCCGGCCACAGGCGCCAGCGCCAGGTGCCCGAGGTAGCCGCTATGATCTTCGACCGACTTATAACGCGGGCCGTTCAACTCGACCCGCTCCAATGCCGCCCCTCGGCTGTCAAATATAAACAACGAAGAAAATCCACTTGCCGGGTCGGCCGAGCCGATAGCCACCCACTGGCGGGGTGTCGCGGGCAAGGCGGGCCGAGCCTTGACCTCGGCTGCGGCACCGGCGGGCTGGTCGGGCTGTGGCGGAGCTGCCTGCTGGTCCTCTGCCTTCTGGCCGGCGGCTGGCTGCTGCCCCTCCTTGTCTAGCTTTTTTTCTTTGGCAGCTTGCGGCTGCGGACGCGGAGGGAAGAAACGTGCTTGCAGCGCAAAGAAGGTCAGCCAGATCAGCAGGGTGGTGACCAGAAACAGGGCGAAACGACGTTCCACGAGTCGGCAACCTTCCAGGCAAGCGGCCGGTTGCCCGGCAGCACCCGCGCGGGCGTATCCGGCTATTGTCCCGCGATGCCGCGTGCTTACAAGGGCAAGTAACCAGGGTCAGGCACTGCGGGCCAGGCGGGGCGGCAGTTCCTGATCTCGACGACGGATCCGGCCGGTTCCTGGGGGCAACCCCTCACCCTGGATCTCGCCGGCGGTTTTGATCCTGACCTCTATCGCCACGACGATGGCACGACCTGGTACACCCTGCGGTGGAAGGGCCGTGATGGCCACGGACCAGCCGGCATCTGGACCGCACCCGTGGATCTGCATACGGTCCGCCTTCTCTCTGAACCGCGATGCATCATCCCTGAACGCGGTCGCTTCGGCATCGAAGGGCCGCGCCTGCATCGCCGGCAGGGATGGATCTACGCCATCCTGGCTGCCGGCGGCACCGAACGCGGTCATCAACAGGTGGTGTGGCGCGCCCGCCATCCCCTCGGCCCCTGGGAACCAGGTCCGCAACCGATGATCGCCAACCAGTCGGGCCTGTGGGGCGTTCTGCAATCGGTGGGCCATGCAGATCTCGTTGAGGCCGCCGACGGTCGCTGGTGGTGCCTGGCCCACGGCAACCGCCTGTCCGGAACGTTGAGCCTGATCGGCCGCGAGACCATCCTGGCCCCCGTGACCTGGACGGACGACGCCTGGCCGGTGGTCACACCGGGCAGCACCACGGCCTCCGGCCCCGACACCTGGATCTCCACCGCGATGCAGGCCGATCTGCCGTCACCGCAACCGTGGTTGGCGATGCCGGCCCGCATCACCTTTGTACGACCTCTGGATGCGCAATGGGTGGCCTTGCGCGTCTGGCCGCAGGAGGAATGCCGTCTGGTTGACGGGACTCTGCGTTTGTCGGGCTCTGTCTGGCTGGGTCGTCGGGTGCAATCGCCAGACCAGAGTCTGCGTGTACGCCTGGTGGAGGTTTCCGGATCCGGCGAGGCCGGTTTGGCGCTCTGGCAAGATGGCCGCCCGATTCATCAGCTCGACCGGCCCAACGCCGATGGGCGCTGGACGTTGACAATCCCCGCCATGCCTGGCGCCATCCTGACAGCGGTCGCTACGCAGTTCGACGGTGACTTTGCCGTGACCGCGCCCTTCTTTGTCGAGCCGGGAGAACCGGGCGTGTTGTTGATCAACGAGGTGTTGCCTGCGCCGCGCAACGACTACAACGGCGATGGCGTGGTCGATAGCGAGGACGAGTATATCGAACTCTACAACCCCGGGCGGCTGCCGTTGCCGCTCTTTGGTTGGATGTTGATGGACGGCGACGACGAGAGCACAGCGCGGCGTATGACCTTTGGGCAGGGACGCTATCTCGGCGGCGGCGAACGACTGTTATTGCTGCGCA
>Ga0101944_10005544_pt1 | contig 14239 bp, 10 predicted proteins | sample DewCreD2012metaG_FD_75245 | JGI IMG/M metagenome (GOLD analysis project Ga0101944, IMG submission 75245) | Hot spring sediment bacterial and archeal communities from British Columbia, Canada, to study Microbial Dark Matter (Phase II) - Dewar... ... | reverse complement strand
CGCGGCCAGCAGGGCCGCTCCTCCCGCCAACAGGTAGAGCGGCCGTATCTCGGCGATGCCGAAATGGACCAGCCCGAGGGCGATGGCCAGCCCCGCGGCCGCCCCGATGGCCCCCGCGGACTGGATCTGCCCGAGCCGGTAACCTGCGCGCCCCGGTTCCGCCAAGGCCAGGGTCATGGCGCCGGGCAGCGGAATCCAGATGTGAAACCCCTGGCTCCAGACCAGGCTCGCGACGATCAGCCACGTGAAATCGGGCACGACATAATACCCGCACAGGCCGGCACCGAGCAGGGTCAGCACGATGGCGCCGACGATCGGCTCGGCCATGCGCGCCATCAGGGCCAGCAGGCCGAGCGCGAAGATCCCGCAGCTTTCCCGAAACGTCTCCAGGATGCCCTGCTGCAGGCCGGAAAGCCTCATCTCGTCCGCGACAAAGTTGGAATTCAGGCCGAGCTGAAGGCTGAGCGCCATGCCGACGCCGGCCGAGGCGCAGCCGATGAAAAAAAGGCCCCGTTTCCGGCGTGCCTCCATCGCTCCGGTTTCCGAAAGAGGACTGGCAACGACCGTCTCGGGTGCGGCAAGCATGGCTGTAATCCAGTGAAGGCGCCCTGTTCGTCTCGAGCTGCAGGGAGAAGGCCCTTTTACACCGGCGCCCCGCGGTTTTCGATATCAGATATCCCGGGCGTGCCTTTCCGGTCGGGAGGCGTCCTGTCCGCACGGTCGGGAACTTTTCCGGAACGCTTTTGCCGGCAGTGGGTGCTGGCCCTGCTCGAGGTGGGGGGGTAGACTGCGACCGGCGTTTGCCGGGCCTGTCTTTGTCTTCCGGAGTCGAACCGTTGCCGGACGCATCCGCCGTACCCTCCTCGTCGCCTGCCGGCGGCCCCCCCGCGCACCCGCCGTTGCTGCCGCTGCTGAAGCGGCACTTCGGCTACGACTCGTTCCGCCCGCTGCAGGAAGGGATCATCCGCGATTCGCTGGCCGGCCGCGACACGCTGGCCATCCTGCCGACCGGCGGCGGCAAGTCCCTCTGCTTCCAGCTGTCCGCGCTCGCGCGGCCCGGCCTCACCGTGGTCATCTCGCCGCTGATTTCGCTGATGAAGGACCAGGTGGACGCGCTGCACGCCGCGGGCATCGAGGCGACGTTCCTCAATTCGTCGCTCCAGCCGGCCGAATCGCGGACGCGCCACCGCGAACTCCAGGAAGGCCGCTACCGCCTGCTCTACGTCGCTCCCGAACGGCTGATGCTCCCCGGTTTTCTGGAATCGATCCGCCAGTGGAACGTCGCGCTCCTCGCCGTCGACGAGGCGCACTGCATCAGCGAATGGGGCCACGATTTCCGGCCGGAATACCGCCAGCTCGGCCGCCTGCGGCAGCTCCTCCCCGCCCCGCCCATCATGGCGCTCACCGCCACGGCCACGGCGCGCGTGCGAGACGACATCGTCGAACAGCTCGGCCTGCGCGACGTCCGGCGTTACGTGGCCAGCTTCAACCGGCCGAACCTGACCTATCGCGTGCTGCCCAAGAGCGACACGTTCCGCCAAGTGCTCGAACTGCTCGAGGCGCGTCCCGACGAGAGCGGCATCGTCTACTGCCACAGCCGCAAGGGTGCCGAGCGTCTCGCCCGGAGCATCGACCGCGCCGGCATCGATGCGCTGCCGTACCACGCGGGACTGGAACCCGAAGTGCGCTCGCGCAACCAGGAGCGTTTCCGCCGCGACCAGACGCGCGTCGTCTGCGCCACCATCGCCTTCGGCATGGGCATCCACAAGCCCAACGTGCGCTTCGTCGTCCACGCGGACCTGCCGAAGAACATCGAGAGCTACTATCAGGAGACCGGCCGCGCGGGTCGCGACGGACTGCCCGGCGAGTGCGTGCTGCTCTTCAGCGCCGGCGACGCGGTGAAGATCGGCCGCTTCATCGACGAGAAGACCGACGAGAAGGAAAAACAGATCGCCCGCGCGCAGCTCCGCGAGATGATCGATTACGCCGAGGCCGCCGAATGCCGCCGCTCGGTCCTCCTGCGCTACTTCGGCGAACGATACGACGAGCCGGGCTGCAAGGCCTGCGACAACTGCCTGGCGCCCCGCGAGCGCACGGACGCGACCGTCGAGGCGCAGAAGCTGCTCTCCTGCGTCTACCGCATCGCGCAGGCCAGCGGCTTTTCGGCGGGTTTGAACCACGCCATCGACATCCTGGTCGGCGCGAATACCGAAAAGATCCGCCGCTGGCGCCACCACGAACTCTCCACCTACGGCATCGGCAAAGACCGCACGAAGAAGGAGTGGCAGCACCTGGGCCGCGAACTGCTGCGGCAGGGCTTCCTGCGCCAGACCGACGACCTGTACCGTGCGCTCGAACTGACGCCGGAAGGCCGCGCGGTCCTGCGCGAGCGGAAGGCCGTCGCGATCGTGCGCCCCGCGGCGGGACCGCAGTATGCCCGTCCGCGGGCGGGCGAACTGGTCTGCGACGAGGCGCTCTTCGACCGGCTGCGCTGGCGGCGCAAACTCCTGGCCGACGCGCGCGACGTGCCGGCTTACGTGATCTTCTCGGACGTCACGCTGCGCGAGATGGCGCGCTACTATCCGCGAAACCGCGCCGAACTGCTGCGGATCAGCGGCGTGGGCGAGCGGAAATCGAACGATTTCGGCGCCGAGTTCCTGGCCGAGATCGAACGCTACCTCTCGGAACACCCGCCGCAGACCTTTCCCGACGAGCGGACTCCGGCCGCAGGCGAAAAGCCGGCGCCGCGCAGGCCCGGCCTCAACGACACAACGCGGGATACGCTGCGTCGCTTCCGCGAAGGCCGCTCGATCCCGCAGATCGCGCAGGACCGGAACCTGAAGACGAGCACCGTCAGTGAGCACCTGGCCGCCGCCGTCGAGGCCGGCGAACCGCTGGACCTGGACCGGCTCTTCACCGCGGAGGAGCAGCGCCAACTGGGGGACGCCTTCCGCAGAAAAGGCAGCGGCAGCCTGGCAGTCGTGCGGGATGAACTGGGCGGCCGCTTCGACTACGACCGCCTGCGCATCTTCCGCGCGTTCTTCGAACGCGGTACGTAGTGCGGGCTACGGCTTGGGGGGACCCAGCCGTTCGGGACGGGCGATGTAGTTGAGCCGGGAATCGACCGTGGAAAGACCCGTGGTGCCATCCACGGCGTTCGCGTCGTTCTTCGGATACTCCTTCTTGAGACGCAGGAACAGCTGGCGGGCCCGGCTCCAATACTCCCTCGCTTCCTTGTGGATCGGACGCGTGCGGTCCGAAAGCGTCCAGCCGTCCTCCGCGTCCGGCGCCATGTGCTCGGCCTGCTGATAGGCGAACTCGGCAGCGTAATACAGCGCCGCACCGCTCGTCACTTCCGCGCACCCCGGCGCCTTCTCCATCAGGCTCTCGGCCTCCTTGCTTCCCTCCCGGTACATTCCGAATCCGTGGCCGAGGTGACGGGCGACGGCCAGCGCCATTTCGCCGCTCTTCGTTTCCGGCAGGTCCGGATACCAGTCGCGAAGCTTGACCAGGACGCGCAGGTGCGTCAACGCAGCCGCGGGCCGGCGGTCCATGCAACGCTGCCGCAAGGCGAGCAGCGCTTCCGGATTCGTGTCGCCCTTCAGCTCCAGGTCCTTCACCTTCTCGGCGATCGTCGAACCTTCCTTGGTGAAATACTCCTGCTTCTCGCGAAACGCCTTCATCATCCGCTCCCGGTAGGCCGAACCGTACCCTTCGCGGGCGATGAACGCTTCCAGGCGCGCGGGCTCCTTGACCTTCCACTCCTCGAACTGCTGCTGGACCCACGCCGCCGGCGGCTTGTTGCGACAGAAAAGGGCGCACTCCCAGAGGTGCCCGTTGACCCATCCCGAATCGATCTCCTCCTTCCAGCGTTTCGGTTCGTTGAGCATCTGGCTGAGCAATTGGAACGCCTTGTCGTATTGCTCCAGCAACAGGCAGATCTCGGCCTGCCGCTTGAAGTTCACGCTCTGCGTCTCCCTCATCCGCTGGCCCAGGACGCCCAGCACCTGGTCGTAGAGCGTCTTCCACGCGGGGGGCTCCGGTCTCCGTTCTCCCGGCCGCGTCGGCGCCCAGATCGATGCCGCGACGACCGGTTCCTTGGGTGTATCCTTCGGCGGATCCTTGAGTGCTTCCTTGGCCGTATCCTTCGGCGCGTCCTTGGCCGTCTCCGCGGAGGGGTCCTTGGCCGGAACCTTCGCCGGTTCCTTGACCGCCGGAGGCGACTCGGGGGCGCTCGTGGCCCACAATTCGATCTTCTGCCACGGCACCGGCGCCGGAGTCGTTTCGGCTTCCTGCGCCGTCGCCGCAAGCCACCCCCCGAACGCGAGACAGACCGCCTGCACCGCCAGAAGCCCGCGTCCTGAACGCCCGACGTTTCCGAGACGCATCGCAGCCAGCCCTCCCGACCAACCCTGCCCCGAGGTGCCCCGCTTATAATCTGACGTGGCGCCGCGTCCATTTCCTGCTTGCGCCTCGGTGCATGGCGATGCCGGTGCGGGAAAAGGCCGCCGAAACGGCTCCGATGCCTCCAACGGTGTGTCGGACGCCCGGTCGGAACCTGCTGCGACGGATGCGGGGCGCCGGCTACGGGAATCCCGCGCCGTTGCGTTGGGCGGTGGTGACATGGCGCGCCGGTTGGGCCGGCGGCGGGACGGCGGCCGATCCGCCAAGGCTGGCGCGGAAGGAACTCATCGGGAAGTGCGCGCCCGGGCAGCAGGTCTTCTTGCCCGGAACGTCGTCATGGCCGATGACTTCGGCGCTCGAAATCCCGCATTTGGCCTGCAGGAAGCGAACCAGCGAACGGAGGCTGGCAAGCTGCTTCTGCGAGGGATAACCGGACTGGAAATCGCCGACCAGGCAGATGCCGATTCCGTGTTCGTTGTAATCCAGGTTGCCGGCGTGCGCGCCGCGCAGTTGCTGTTTCCAGCGGTAGCCGACCTCGACCTCGCCGTTGCCCGAACCGGTTCCGTTGCCGATGACGAAGTGGTAGCCCAGGCCGTCCCAGCCGCGGGCGAGGTGCGAGCGATGGAAGCTGTCGGCCGATCCCGTATCCGTGGCGGAGTGATGGATGACGATGTATTTCCACGGCCGGCCGAGGCGCACATCCCAGCGGGGGTCGGCGGGGACCACGTCGCGGTCGCAGACGATCGGGGCCGGCGCTGCCGGTCCTGCCGTAGGTCGCGACAGGCCGATGTTGCTGACCTGCGCAGGATTGTAGCAGCTGTCCACCTGTTCGGGGGTGAGGGTTCCGTAGAGCGTGATGGTCGGCGAGACCTGGGTGGCCTGGGGAGCGACCGGCGCGGGGCCCGCCGAGGCCGCTTCGATGACCGGCGGCGTGGAACGCCGGGCTTGCTTGTTTCCGCAGCCGGGCAGGAGCAATGCGGCGAGTCCCAGGCCCAGGATGCTGCGCCGGCTCAAGCGGCGTTCGTCGCGCGGTACATGCATGTCCGTTCCCCCCTGCGCCGGGCGCGCGGGGAAACCGCGGACGCGCGACGCGCTCAGACGACTCGGTTCTTCAGCCGGCCCAGTCCTTCGACTTCCATCTCCACCACGTCGCCGCGCTGCAGCAACCGCGGCGGCTTCATGAATACGCCGACGCCCGCAGGCGTTCCCGTCGCCACCACGTCGCCGGGCTGAAGCGTGAGGCCCCGGGTGACGTGCTCGATGATCCGTCCGACATCGTGGATCATCCGGTCCGTATTCGAATCCTGCCGCGCCTCGCCGTTGACCCAACTGCGCAGCCGCCAGCTACGCGGCGCGCCCGTTTCGTCGGCCGTGACCAGGGCCGGTCCGAACGGAGCGAAGGTGTCGAACGACTTGCCGCGGAACCATTGCTTGTCCCCGAACTGTGCGCAGCGGGCCGAGACGTCGTTCAGGACGCAGTAGCCCGCGATCGCCTCGGCGGCCTTCGCGGCGGGAACCTTCTTCGCCGTTCGCCCGACGATCACGGCCAATTCCACTTCGTAGTCCAGCCGGGTCACGCCGTCCGGATAGACGATGTCGTCCTCCGGTCCGCACGCGGCCCCCGGCGCCTTGCCGAACAGCAGCGGCGCCGGCGGATACGGATCGCCCTGCTCGTCCGCGTGGTCCTTGTAGTTCAATCCCACGCAGACGATCAGGCCCGGCCGCGGCACGGGCGCACCCAGTCGGACCCCGGCCCGCTCGACCAGAGCGGACGGGGCCGTCTTCTGAGTATCGACCAACCGCTCCCGGGTCCGTACCCAGAAATCCCCGCGCAAAAAATCGAGCAGGGTCGGGGGAATCCGTCCGTCGGCACGGTTCAGGTCGAGGATGTACCGGCCGTCGTCCACCAGCGCTCCCAGACGCTCCTGACCGGCGGGACCGTAACTGACCAGACGCATGCGTTCTTCTCCCCCCAACGGGCTGTGTTCCCCCCTCCTCCCCCAGGCGGCCCCTGCGGGCACGTGGGAAAGGACCGGGAACGGTTTTGGCGTTCGGTCAAGGATTCGCGGGCGCGTCGTCCGCGTCTTCCTTGAGCAGGCCCTCGGACCGATTGAGGGCCTGCGGATCGACCTCGCTGAGCACCGGATTCAGCGACACGGTCTCCTCGGCGCCCACACGCACCTCCTCGCCCTTGAAAAGGACCCGGTCGTCGTTCATCAGCACGGGCACGTAGTCCCCCGCCTGAACCCGATCGAAGAGGAACAGCCCTTGCGCGTCCGTCGTGGCGCAGTTCGCCCGGCGCACGATCAGCCGGCCTTGCTTCGTGCCCAGCGATCCGACCTGGGAAGCGGGCACCAGGTAGAGCTGCGTTTCGACGAGCGGCATGCGATCTTTGCCGAGCAGCACGCCTTTGACCTGCGCAAAACGCATGACGGTCAACCTGAACTCCTGGCGACCGATCTTCAGCTCCTGGTTCTGCTGGAAGGTCATCGCCGGAACGCAGCCCTGCACCTGGCAACGAAGGTTGACCAGGTACCCCGCGCCGGGTTCCAGATCTCCGACGCAGGCCCATCCCTCCGCATCGGTGTTGACGGTTTCGCTGCACCGGATCGAGACGGCGTTACGCCCGTCGCGCCGTTGGATGTTGAAGACCACCGGTGCATCGGCCACCGCTCGGCCGGCCGAATCGACCACCTGGACGGCGACGGTCGCGCGGTTGATCTTGTCGAGCAGGCGGCCGGCCGCGTTGGCGATCTCGGGGTCGCCATGCTTCAGTGCACGGGTGAGCGCCTCGCGCGCCCGCTCTCCGTATGCGGCCAGCTTGAGCTGGGCGTCCTCGCGTTCGGAGAACTCGCCCGCACCGAGCTGGCGGATCAACGCGTCCAGTTCGGCGGCCGTCGGCGCCGGGGCCGCTTCGCCGGCGCATCCCCAACCGACCCACAGGACACAGGCGACGAGCAGAACGCATCTCATGTGCATCCCTCCGCGTTTCGCGCATCCGCCGCATTTTCCACGAGCCGCGTTCGGGTGCAATCCGCGATCGCCGTCCTCCGCGACGGTCGCCCCCCTCGCCTGTTCGGACCGGGTCCACTGGAATACTGGAGGCGCATCCGGTAATCCTGCCCGGCGTGGAACCGCCGATTCTCGAACCGTGCGCGCAGATCCCGCTTTTCAACGAGGGGCTCGAGGCTTTTTTCGCCTCGAAAGCTTGGGCCCGCATCGCCCAGATGCCGCCGGGCGCCTGGATCGGCGGAGGCACCCTGGCATTCGTCACGATCCTCGGTTGGGCGGTGGCGCTCGGCCGGATATGGGACCGCCTTCGCCGCCGCCGGAAGCCGTCCGGCAGGGAATCCAAAGGCTGGTTGAAAGCCGTGGGGTTCGCCCTCCTGTTCGTCCTGCCCGGAGGCATGATCGGCGCGGCCGCTGTGGCCGTCATCGTGGGCCGGAAGCACTGGCGCGCGAGCGCCGTACTGATCCAATTCCTTGCGACGATCCCGTTTCTCGCCGTCGGCTGTTTGTCCTGGACGGAGTTCCCCTGGCCCTGGATCGCCGAGACCATCTGGGTCAACGGCACGTTGGGGCTGACGTTCGGCTTGCTGCAACTCTGGGCGACGCTCAAACTGCTGCGCGAGGCGTGGGGCGAGCCGCCCGAAAAGGTCGCCTGGTGGCCGCCGCTGGCGTTGTGGATGCAGACGCTGTTCCTGCTGGATGCCGCCTTGGCGGTCTTGCTCTGATCAGGTCAGGTCCGAGCCGAAGTCCGCTTCCCCGGTGACCATCAGGCGCGGCTTGATGCGGACCCGCTCGGCCTCGCGCCGTTTGCGGCGACGAGGCATCTCCAGCAGCATCTGGACCATGCGCGCGCCGCTGGCCCGGTTGAATTTGTCCACGGTCGCCACCGGCACCGTCGGTTCGAATTCGCGCTCCCAGCAGGACGGCCAATAGTTGTCGTACCCGGCGATCAGCACGTCCCGATTGGGAACCTTGCCCAGCAGACGCAACGCCACGGCCACGGGATAGACATCCGCATCCGTGATCAGTTCGATGGCATCGACCGGTTGGGAACCGGACAGGCAGGGCTCGATGACCCGGGCGAACTCCCGGGCACGCGCCTCCAGCTGCTCGCGGGTTCCTTGCGCATTGCCGCGGGGAAGCACGCGGACCCATCGCGGCTCCGGCAGCTTCAGGCGTGCCCTGCGCGCCGCTTCCTCGACGCCCGCATTGCGCTCAGCCAGCCACTCCCAGTGCAGGTGTTCGTGCCACACGCGCAGGATCCGCCGCCGGCCCTGCGCAATCAGCCACTGCGTCAGTTCCTTCGCGCCCTGGCGATGGTCCGAGACCACCCGCGCAAAGCCCCGGTTGCACCGCTCGTCCCCATAGGCGACGATCGGCAGATCGGTGTGCGCGAACGTGCGCACCAGGCCGGCGGCCTCCTGGTTGGCCGCCATGTGCGAAAGGATCACTCCGCGCGGATGCCCCGCGATCAACTCGCGCAACTGCTCTTCCGTCGTGTTGCCGGGGTGAAGGGCGAGCACGTGCAGCCCCGCATCCTTCAACGCCGCGGCGATGCCCATGTCGACCGCATCCATCGATCCGCGATGGGACAACAGCGTCTCCTCGGGCATCCAGGTCAGATGCACGACCGTCTGGGCCAGCAGATTCGATTCCGGCTTCCCCGCCTGCGAGACGACCCGACCCTTTCCGGGCACATGGCTCAGAAGCCCTTCGGCCTCCAGTTCCCGGAAAGCGGTGCGCAGCGTGCCCCGCGCCACACCGAGTTGCTCGGCAAGCTGCAGCTCCGGCGGCAGGCGATCTCCGGCGGGCAGAAGGCCTTCCTCGATCCAACGCCGCAGCTCGCGCTTGGCATGCGCGCCGGGGCGCAGGCGGAACTGCGGAACAGCGACAGGCGGCTCTTGGACACCCATGCGGTCGGCTCCCGATGACCGCATCGTTATAGACCGGATGGGGACCGCGCCAAAGCGGAAATCGAAGGGCTCGGTACCGCGCCGCAGTGTTCAATTCCGGGAGGATTTCTCCGCCCCGCCGAGCGAACGGATGACGCGGCGCGCGTAGGCCCGCACCAAGGCGCGCGGATCCGCGGTGTAGGCCTCCGCCAGCCGTCGCGCCTCGTCCCGGCAGCCGAACGTCGCGAAGGCCTCGGCCGCCGCCAGGTCCAGCTCGAACCGCCGGTCCTGCACGGTCTCGGAACCGCCCGTGCTGTTCTGCATGCGCATCGAGCAGTCCACGTCCCTGCGCGCCTGCGCCGCGCGGATCGCCTGCAGCGCCTCCTCCGCCGTCGCGTGGCGGGCCAGCATCCGGATGGCATGGACGGCCCGGTGCACGTCCAGCGCCGCGTCCTGCAAAAGGTCCTTCACCAGGTCCAGGCTCCCCGTCTCGCGCAGGCCGAGTTCCTCGAGCAGATTCAAGGCGCCGACCCAGCGCGGGTACATGTGCGGGCCCTGGCAGATATCCGCGCGGCGCGAGCGGACCGTCTCCTGAAGGACCGGCACGCCGTCGCGCAGACCCTGGAGGCCGAGGGCCAGGGCCGCCAGCAGCCTGGCGTTGGCGTCGCCCGACGCCAGGACCGCGCGCAGCTCGGCGTGCACGGCCGTTCCGCGCCGGACCAGTTCCTCGATGGCATACCCCTCGCGCGGCGTGCCGAAAAGCGCCAGCAGTTCGGGAACCGGGCGTTGGCCTTCATCGCCAACGGGCAACGCGCCGCCTTGGCCGCTCCCTTCGAGCACGCGCGGTTCGATCGCCTTGCGTTCCACCAGGCGCTTCTGCACCGCCTTCACGTCCACGTCGCGAACCGTGCGGCCGCTGCGCAACGCGACCGCGGCGGCAACGCCGGCCGCTTCGCCCAAGGCCATGATGTCGCGCTGCATGCGCCAGAGGTTGTGGGCGTCGTGGGTCATGCCCGCCGCGCGGCAGGCCACCAGCAGGTTCTCGACGCGCCGGGGCACCAGGCTCCCATAGGGGATGTCGTGCGCCATCCGCTTGCCCCAATGCCCGTAGACCGCGACCCAGCGGCGCGCCTCGGCCGACTCGTTCTCCAGGTCGCGCGAGTGGTTGTCGTAGAAGGCCCAGGCGTATCCGACGGCGTCGGGGAAACGGCAGCCCTCCTGCTGGTCGCGCAGCGTCACCACCGTCTCGGCCTCGATGAAACGCCCCTCGCGCACGCCGATCAGCGGCGCGACGTAGTGCAGCCGGCTCTCGGCATCGTAGGCGGCGCGGCGCAGGTGCGAACGGCCCTCGAAGTGCGCGCGCGTCAGGTCCAGCGCATGCGTCGGATCCACCTGGCCCGCGTCGAAGTTCTTGAACGAAACGCAGTCGCCGTTCTTGATGAAGCCCGGCGGGAGCGAGTACGGCTGCGGCGCGCCGTCGCCCTCGCGTCCCATGCGGAAGGGCACCCCGGCCGCCGCCGCCACGTCGCCGTCGCCCGTGCCGTCGATCGCAACGCCCGCCTCCACCCAGAAAAGCCCCTCCGCGTCCTCCGCGACCACGCCGCGGACCGCCGCGCCATCCATGACGGCGCCGACGAAGTGCGCGCCATAGAAACACCGCACGCCGGCCGCGTCGGCCATCTCCTGCAGCGCCAGCTTGCGGGCTTCCGGATGGAAACCGCTCGCCTTGCCGCCCAGCCGTTCGTTCCACTCCGACGTCCGACGGTCGATCTCGTGCTGGATGCCCGCCGCGTGGCCGCAGCAGTAGGCGTGGATCGCGCCGCCGGTGGCGATGCCGCCGAGAAACGAAAGCGGCTCGATCACGGCGGTCTTCAGACCTTCCTGCCCCGCGACGATCGCCGCCACCGCGCCGCCCGTGCCCCCGCCCACCACGACGGCGTCGAATCGGCCGGCGTGGCAGATCGGCGGCCAGCGGAACGGCGTCCGGCCGCGCGTGTCGGCCTCGGGAAGTCGATTGGTCCGAACGGTCAACATGGCGTGGCTCCTCTGAATCCCGGATGGCGATGGTCCGTCCGTCAGCGGTCAGGGACCGGATGGACGGACTGGACCGACTGGCGGGCGCCTGCCGCGGCGGCCTCGCCCAGGGCCGCGCGCTCCTCCAGCGTCGGCTTCCGGCCCAGGCAGGCCGGACCGGCAACCAGCAAACCGTCGGGGACGCTGTCTTCCTCCACCTTCGGCGCCTGCAGGACGAAGGCATCATGCGCGCTGAGGCTCAGGTTGGCCCTGGCGAAGCCCGGCTTCTCCCTGCGCAGCGCCTCGACGATCCGCGCCATCTGCCGCCGCGCCTCGCCCTCCGCGCGGTCCGGGTCGCCCGCGCGGAACGCGAAGGAAACATGCGCCTCGCGGGGCCAGAGCGTCGGGCGGAGGCAGACCCGGCCGACACCCGGCAGGTCGATGGTCTCGGCCCCGGACGGCGGCTCGACGGCGCAGAGCAGGAAGGCGCGTGCGCGCATCGACGTGTCGGCGGCCGCAAACGCCGCGCCGGCGCCGCGCGCCAGCCGCGCGGTCTCCGTGGCGTCGATCGTCACGCGCGCCTGCACCGCCAGCGGTCCGGACTTGGTCGTCACGCGCACCAGGCCCGTCTCGCGCTCCCATCCGCCGGCCAGCGTCCGCAAGTGCACGCGAACCTTCGCGGCCAACACCAGCTCGTCCAGCAGGCATTCGCAGGCGACCGGGTCCAGCATGCCGTCCCGTGAGGCATTCCGTTCGGCCAGCGACGCGACGATGCGCCCCAGGACGCCCTCCGGACGGCCGCCGCCCAGGTAGAGTTCCAAGCCGTGCGAGACCTCCCACCCCAGCGCCCCCCGCTCCTCCAGCAGCACGGTCTCCAGACCGGACGCCGCGGCCTTCAGCGCCGCGGCCACCCCGGCAATCCCCCCTCCGGCCACGCAGAGGTCCGCACGGTCGAGCACATCCAGATCCTGCGGGAACTGCATCTCGGGTCTCATCGAACGGGTCCCTCGTCATGGCCGATTTCGGCTACGCATTGCTCCTCTGGAACTTACCCTTCACAGGCAAGCCGGCGAGAGCGGCGTCGGTTGAAAAAGTGGGGTTTGCGGCTACGGTGCCCGGATATGGAAAGCCTCTTCGAGGTTCCGCGTTGCGCCGTCGCCGCCTTCGAGCAAACCACCGGGCTGAAGGTCGGCCTGCACGACTTTCGCGGACGGCTGGTGCCCTTTCTCCCTTCGGACTGCCTCTACCATACCTCGCGCTACTGTTTCGCAACCAAGTCGCGCCACGAAACGGCCTGCGTGGCCTTCGATGTCCGCTACCTGCGGCGACAGGTCCCCGAACGGCCGGAGGGGCTGATCAAGGTCTGCCACGCCGGGCTGGTCGAGTGGGTCGTGCCAAGCTACCAAGGCGACAGGCTCGACTGGCTGCTGTTCGCGGGTCAGCGAGTGGCGGGAAAGAGCCTCTCCGGCGTGCTGTACGATCCGCAAGCGGCCACGCGCCCGCGGCCCTGGTCCGCTTGCCGGCCGCCTCCGACGCCGGTCGAGGATGACGAGGCGCAGCGGCTGCTGGAGCTTACCCGCCAGCTCGCGGCACGGCTGCGCGAATGGCGCGCCGGGATCGAGGAGACCGCCGCCCTGCCCCGGGGGCCGCGCGGACCGGACGCCAGCGCACGGCCGGCAGCCATCCGCCGCTTCATCCAGACGCGCCACCAACGCCCGATACGCCTCGAGGATCTGGCGGCGTTCCTGGGTCTGAGCGCCAGCCGCGCCGGCCACGCCGTCCGCGAATGCTGCGGCGCGTCCTTTGTGGAACTGCTGAACGCCGCGCGGCTGCAGACCGCGCAAAGCCTGCTGGAGCACACCAACCTGCCGGTCCTGGACGTGGCGTCGCGCAGCGGGTTCGGCGACCTCTCACACTTCCATTCCGTCTTCCGCCGGGCACACCGCGAAACGCCCCTGCAATACCGCAAACGCCGTCAGACGGCCAAGGTGTAATTCCCACCCGTTGAGCCGAGATTGAACGCTTCCAGCCCTCCAAACCACCGCTCCGCATGGCCCGCGTGAGTTCCGTAGCCAACCAACGCCGTCCCTCCCCCCCTCCCCCCCGAGCCCTCAACCGGCCCTCGGAGTTCCGTTCCTGCCCCCGTGCGCCCCGATGCGCACTGGGACAAGTGCGGATTGAGGCGTCTCGAGAGACGCATATCCAGAGGTGATCGGCGACGAGCGAGCAAAGAAGAGCCGGGCCCGCAGGCGCTGCGCCACGGGTCTGGAACTTCTTCGGCGCGGTATTGAGGATTCAGGATGCAGGTAAAGCGGGAAGACGAGCGGGCAGCGAAAAGCCAGACCCCCACGCAGACACTGCGCCATGGGCCGGGAACTTTATCGGTACGGTACTCAGCCAATTTCACTTTTTATGCATAATGTATTTTTCTTATGTAATTAATTTAACATCAATTTTATGCAGATTAAACAATTATTTAAAAATATTTTATGACTAATCTGATAATCTCTATGACGAAATTTTATGCAGATTATTTATGCATATTCTCAGCCTCAATGTCGCATAGTTTATGTAGATTTATTCGCCATAAGACTATATATAGAATTCGATTGTGAACAATATGCATAATCTCGCCTTGAAAAGTGATATATATTATACGTAACTTTTATGCAGATCATACATTAATGTATTCATTAATAATAGGTAATGACCCAACCAATCGGCGACAAGCGTTCCACGGAGCGCCACGCCAGCAGCCTCGATGCCACGCCCGCCGACGCAGCGCCATGAGACCCGGGATGCCCGGAACCGGGAAACGACCTTCGTCTACGACGGCCTGGACCGCCGCGTGCAGAGCATCGACCGCCTCTCCGGCGTGACCACCTTCGCCTACGACGCCAACTCGAACCTGCTCGAAATCA
>Ga0101944_10005543_pt1 | contig 14240 bp, 12 predicted proteins | sample DewCreD2012metaG_FD_75245 | JGI IMG/M metagenome (GOLD analysis project Ga0101944, IMG submission 75245) | Hot spring sediment bacterial and archeal communities from British Columbia, Canada, to study Microbial Dark Matter (Phase II) - Dewar... ... | reverse complement strand
TCAACATGTTCTCCTTTACCATTCGCGACACCATCGACTACGGTATCCTGCGCCTCATGGTAGACAAGGTAGCGGTGGCCCAGCAGGCGCTGGAAGAAGCAGGCTATGAGGTGGCCGTCCATCCCGTGGTATGCGCCTTGCTTCCCGACCGGCCCGGAGCTCTGGCCACCGTTGTCCGTCTGGTCTCACGATCAGGACTGGACATCGAGTACATCTACCAGGGTGCCCGTGATTCCCTGCTGCTGCGGACCGAGGAGTTGGAGGGTCTGGAGACTCTACTGACAGACGCCGGATTCTCTGTCCTTGGTCCGGAGGATCTTCAGTGAAGTCCGACCGCGCGCCGCATATCCCGCTGTGACCTTCGACCAGTTCTTACAGTACATCTTCAGTGGGGTCACCAGCGGTAGTGTGTACGCGCTGACCGCCATGGGCTTCACACTCGTTTTCAATGCCACCCACGTTATCAATTTCTCACAGGGTCAGATGGTCATGCTGGGCGGGTTGATAGGCGTGGCGCTCCACGGAGCGGGGCTTCCATTGTGGGCCTGCTTCTTGGGGGCGGTGGCCTCAGTCACGCTTCTCGGTGTGGTGCTGGAGCGGGTGGCTATCCGTCCTTTGCTGCGCAAGGGGGTGCTCGCCCAGATCATCGCCACCGTGGGGGCGGCCTTCGTGTTCGAGACGGCGGCCATGGTGGCGTGGGGAAGAGAGGCGGTCACTCTACCCGCCTTCTCCGGCGACGCTCCCATCGCGGTCGGAAAGGCGACGATAGTGCCTCAGACCCTGTGGGTCGTGGGCCTGACGGCTGTCATCGTGTGCGCCTTGCAGCTCTTTTATCGTAGAAGTCTCTTCGGCACGGCCATCCGTGCCTGTGCGGTGAATCCCACGGCCGCCCGCCTCCAGGGCGTGTCTTACCGCAACGTGGTCCTTTTCAGTTTTGCGGTGAGCGGGGCGGTCTCGGCAGCCGCCGGGGTGATGATCACGCCCATCAGCTTCATGAGCTATTCCTCGGGGGCCCTACTGGGACTCAAAGGTTTCGCGGCGGCTACCTTAGGAGGGCTTGGCAACCCAGTGGGAGCAGTGGCGGGGGGGTACCTTCTTGGCGTGCTCGAAGCTCTTGGCATAGGGGTGGTCTCTGCCGGCTACAAGGACGCGATCGCTTTCGTCATCCTGTTACTCGTGCTCTTCGTGCGGCCGGCCGGTTTGTTAGGAGCCAAGGTGGTGAACAGGCAGTGAAAGAGAGCGTACCCCGGCCCCTGCTTGCTGGCCTGCGGCGCCACAGCGGATACCTGCTGTTCGCGGTCGTCGTCATGACCATGCCTGCCTATTTGAACGATGCCTACTACCTGTCGATCCTCGCCTTCATGGCTACCCGTTTCATGATGGCCATGGGGCTTAGTCTCCTTCTAGGACAGGCAGGCCAGATATCACTAGGGCAGGCCACGTTCGTAGGTATCGGCGCATACGCTAGCGCCATTCTCACCACCCGGCTCGCCGTCAATCCCTGGTTGGCGATGGTTGTGGGGGCTGTAGTGGCTGCGCTGTTGGCCGGCCTGGTCGGCATCCCCACTCTTCGGCTAAAGGGCTATTACCTAGCCATGGCGACCCTCGGCATTAACGAGATCGTCCATATTCTTCTAGTACAGCTCAAGAGTCTGACGAATGGGACAGACGGGATATCAGGTATCCCTGCCCTGTCGGTCGGAGGTCTGAGCCTAGGTGGGCCCAAGGCGTACCACCTGGTGGTCTGGGGCATAGCTCTCATCATGCTGCGCTTCGCGTTGAATCTGACGCGGTCAAGGGTAGGTCGTGCGTTGCGGGCCTTGCGCAGGTCGGAGCCTGCCGCTGAGTCCCTGGGGGTCGACACCTCGTGGCGCAAAGTCCAGGTCTTCATGCTGGCCGCCGTCTTCGCCAGTATCGCGGGTAGTCTCGACGCTTATTACGTACACTTCGTCAGCCCGGAGAGCTACACCATCACCTTCTCCATCATCCTTATCACGGGGGTCATCCTGGGTGGGCTAGGCACCATCTGGGGCGCCTTGTGGGGGACGCTCGCCATCGTGATCCTCCCCGAACTACTAAAGCGAGTCAACGAGGACATCACTAACTTGGTCTTCGGAGTCCTGCTCGTGGTCATAATGGTCCTTCACAAAGAAGAGGGCGGTCTCACCCAGACCCTCAAGAGCCGCTTGCGACGCGGTCTTCGTCAGGACGGGTCATCTGCCAGCGCAGAGGAGCGGTGACGAGTGGCTCTACTTAAGGTGCAGGGAGTCTCAAAGCGCTTCGGAGGCCTGGACGCTCTACGAGAAGTCAGCTTCTCTGTCCACGAGGGCCAGATAAAGGCCCTCATAGGTCCCAACGGGGCAGGCAAGACCACGCTCTTCAACGTGGTTTCCGGGTCTTATCGGCCGACGGCGGGGCAGGTGTTCCTGGATGACGTGGACGTCACGGGGAAGCCCCCGCATCAGATCTGTAAGCTGGGAGTAGGGCGTACGTTTCAGCAGAGTCTGCTGTTCGATGGCATGAGCGTCCTTGAGAACGTGGCAGTAGGTCACTATCCGCGGACCAGAGCAGGTATTCTATCCGCAGTCCTTACCCTGCCTCGCCATCGCCGGGAGGAGCGCGAGACCTTCGAGACGGCTCGCGAGGCCTTGCGTAGGGTCGGCCTAGATGAGCGTGCGGAGGAGCCGGCGCAGAACCTGCCTATGGGGGAGCGGCACCTGTTAGAGATCGCCAGGGCTTTGGCTTCCGGACCCCGCCTGCTGCTGCTAGACGAGCCGGCAGCCGGCCTCAACGAGGAGGAGACCAGGCGACTCGCGGAGACGGTGCGGAAGATCAGGGACGAAGGAGTCACCGTGCTTCTGGTGGAGCACGATATGACTTTTGTCATGGACATATCGGATGAGGTCGTGGTCCTCGACTACGGACGAAAGATCGCGGAAGGCCCGCCGCTTATGATCCAGGACAACGAGGAGGTCGTAAAAGCCTATCTGGGGGAGGAACTGGAATGAGAGGCAGGAAGGACAGGGTGAGAATCGTGGGATGGAGGGGGATAGCCACCTGGCCGATATTGACTCTGCTCCTGGTCTTGGGGATGGCGGCGCTGGTCGCCTGTGGCGAGGAGCCGACCAGCACCACTACGACGGCGGGGTCGACCTCGTCAACCGCTGCGCAGCCGAGCGGGGAGCCGGTAGTGATCGGGGCCATCGTGTCGGCGACAGGGGCCAACTCGGCTCTTGGCGAACAGGAGCGTAACGTCCTCGAGATGATGCAAGAAGTCATCAACAGCAAGGGCGGAGTCCTTGGACGTCCTCTCAAGATAGTCATCGAAGACGACAAGACCGATCCCAAGGAAGCGGTCACGGCGGCCAACCGTCTGCTCGACCAAGAGAAGGCCGTGGCCTTGATCGCCGCTACTGGTTCCGCCTCCACGCTAGCTGTCAAGGAGATCACGGCTCAGAAGGGTGTCCCGCAGATAGCGATGGCGGCAGCCAACGACATCACCGACAAAGCGCCGATGGAGTGGATTTGGCGTACCCCACACAAGGACGCACTTGCTGTCTCGCGGGCCTTGGACTACGTCGTGAACACGCTCAAGGTGAAGAAGGTAGCCATCCTGCACGACGAGAACGCGTTCGGTTCGTCCGGTAAGGCCGAGATCGAGAAGCAGGCGCCGTCCCTAGGTTTGGATGTGGTGGCGGTCGAGTCCTACAAGACCGCCGACACTGATCTCACGGCGCAACTGACCAAGATCCGGGGGGCTAGTCCGGAAGTGCTCATCGTATGGGGCACTAACCCCGGTCCTGCTCTGGCCGCCAAGAACATGAAGCAGCTCGGCATGAACATACCCTATGTAGGGAGCCACGGGATCGCCAACAAGAAGTTCATCGAGCTGGCGGGAGAGGCGGCGGAAGGTGTCGTTTTTCCGGCTGGCCGGCTACTGGTCCCCAGTTCCATCACGGATCCTGCCCAGAAGGCGGTCACCGACGAGTTCATCGCGCTGTATCAAGCCAAGTATGGCGCGGCTCCCAACACTTTCGCGGGCTACGCCTTCGAGGCGGTCGTGATCTTGGTGGATGCCATCACGCGAGCGGGGAGTACTGAGGCGACTGCCATCAAGGACGCCTTGAACTCAACGAAGAATCTGGCGGGTCCCGACGGTTATTACAACTACTCGCCGACTGACCATGACGGTCTCAAGGCCGAAGACATGATCATGGTCAAGATCCAAGGCGGCACTTGGGTGCTCGCCGAGTAGGACGGTGTGATCGATGCTGGAGCTCGCGGATGTCCGAGCCGGGTACGGTAAGATCGAGGTCTTGCACGGCCTCGACTTGACCGTGCAGCAGGGCGAGATCGTCACCATAATAGGCGCCAACGGTGCCGGGAAGAGCACGCTGCTCAAGACGATCTCCGGGATAGTAAGGCCTTTCGCGGGCTCCATAACCTTTTGTCGCGAACGTATCGACAGGCTCAACATCGAGCAGATCGTCGCCCGCCGACTGATTCAGATCCCTGAGGGACGTCAGCTCTTCGGTCCGCTTAGTGTGCGGGAGAATCTGGTCCTGGGAGCCTACTCCCGGCGCAAAGGACAGCTGTCGGTTCCCGAACGGTTGGAGAGAGTACTCGACCTGTTCCCACGGCTTAGAGAGCGCCTGGGGCAGCAGGCGGGCACTTTGTCAGGTGGCGAGCAGCAGATGTTGGCTATCGGCAGGGCGTTGATGGCGGAGCCGCTCATGCTGCTTCTCGATGAGCCGTCCATGGGACTGGCGCCTCTCGTGGTGCGCGATATCTTCGCCACTCTACGGCGACTGAACCAAGAAGGCCTCACCATGATTCTGGTGGAACAGGATGCACGGATCGCACTGAGCCTGGCCCATCGCGGATTAGTGATGGAGCGCGGTAGGGTGGTGCTGGCGGACTCGGCGCACTCACTGCTGGAGAACCCCGAGGTGAGAGCCATCTACTTCGGCCAGAAAGAAGCCGTACGCAGTACGGCTCCTGCGGCAGGAAAGCTCGTCAGAGGCCCGGGGGAGTGAGCATGAACGAGATTTGGAACCCCGAGTACGAGACCATGAGTCGCGAGGAGCTGCGAGAGCTGCAGTTCAAGCGATTGCAGATGACCTTACGCTGGGTCTACGACAACGTCCCCTTTCACAGGGACCGCTGGACGGCACTAAAGATCAAGCCGGGAGACATCCGTTCTCTAGAGGACATCGTCAAGCTCCCCTTCACCGTGAAGAGCGATTTCCGGGCGGCGTATCCCTATGGTTTGTTCGCCCTGCCGCTGGAAAAGGTGGTCCGCATCCACTCAGCCTCTAGCACGATCTCCGACCCGGCGGTGGTCGGCTATAGCCGTGGCGACCTGAACACCTGGTCGGAGCTGTGTGCCCGGGTGGCGGTGGCAGGGGGCGCACGCTCTCATGATGTGGCACAGATCTGCTTCGAGTACGGTATGACCACTGGAGCGTTCGGTATGCATGCCGGCCTGGAACGGGTGGGCGTGACCGTGATCCCGGCGTCGACGGGCAACACCCAGCGACAGTTGCAGATAATGCGTGACTTCCGCACCACTGTACTGGTAGGCACGCCTTCCTACGCCCTGCATCTGGCGGAAGTGGCTCCTCGCCTGGGCTTTGACCTGCAGCAATCGTCGCTTCGTGTCGCCATCCTTGGCTCCGAGCCTTGGACCAACGAACTACGCGAGGAGCTGGAGCAGCGCACGGGCATGTCGGCCACCGACATCTATGGCCTTTCTGAGGTGATGGGACCGGGTATCTCGTTCGAATGCTGGAACAAGGACGGTCTCCACGTCAACGAGGACCATTTTCTGGTCGAGGTGGTCGATCCGGAGAGCGGGGAGCCTGTCCCGGACGGAAAAGAGGGTGAACTTGTCTTCACCTCCCTTACCAAGGAGGCTTTGCCGGTCATCCGCTATCGCACTGGAGACCTTTCGACCCTCAGCCGCCGCCCTTGCGCCTGTGGACGTGTGTTTGCGCGTCACACCAAGGTCTTCGCGCGGACCGATGACATGCTCATCTTGGGCGGCGTGAACGTGTACCCCGCCTCCATAGAGGCAGTGCTCCACGATCTGGAGGGGGTGGAACCGAATTACCGTGTGGTCCTCTACACCGAAGAGGGCCTCGACAAGATGGAGATCCAGATAGAGGTCGATTCGTCCTTCTTCTCGGACACGGTTCGGAGGCTGCAGGGCTTTCAACGTCATGTCGAGGAGCGGATGCGTCAGGAGCTGGGCATCCGTCCTCGTGTGCGTCTGGTCGAGCCGCGCTCGCTACCTCGGGTGAGCGACCGCCGGGCCCGACTCGTGGACGAACGAAAAGGAGTGGGGCGGAGCCAATCTGGTACACTGGCCCGACGGTAGGCGAGGCGCGGTCAATGACCGCCCGTTTGCGCAAGAGCTCTGGAGGTTAGCGTGTCGGACAACGGCTTCCTGTTCACCTCGGAATCAGTGAGTGAGGGCCACCCAGACAAGATCGCAGACCAGGTATCGGACGCGGTCCTAGATGCAGTACTCAAGGACGATCCGCAAGGGCGAGTGGCCTGCGAGACACTGGTCACCACCGGGCTGGTCGTGGTATCCGGTGAGATCACCACCTCCACGTACGTGGACGTACCGTCCGTGGTGCGGCGTACCATCGAGCGTATCGGATATACGCGGGCCAAGTATGGCTTTGATGCTTCCACCTGCGGAGTTATAACCTCCATTCACGAACAGTCGCCTGACATCGCGCAAGGCGTGAACGCCGCGTTCGAGTGTCGGATCGACCCCAACGACAGGGACGAGCTCGATTGCCAAGGGGCGGGCGACCAAGGGATGATGTTCGGGTACGCCTGCCGAGACACGGCGGAACTCATGCCGATGCCCATCCTTTTGGCGCACCGCCTTGTCCACCGTATGAGCGAGGTCCGCAAAGGGGGTGTCATCCCCTACCTGCGCCCAGACGGAAAGAGCCAGGTCACGGTGCGTTACGTGGGTGGAAGGCCTGAGTTCATCACGGCCGTGGTAGTCTCCACGCAACACAAGGACGGGGTGGACATCGATACCTTGCTCCGCCCGGACCTCATTGACCATGTCGTCAAGCCGGTGTTGCCCGAAGGCCTATACGACCCTGAGTTCAAGAAGACCAAGCTTTTCGTCAACCCCACCGGCAAGTTCGTCATCGGAGGCCCGATGGGAGACACTGGAGTCACCGGGCGCAAGATCATCGTCGATACTTACGGCGGGTTCGGTCGCCACGGTGGGGGTGCGTTCTCTGGGAAGGACCCTTCCAAAGTCGATCGCTCGGCCGCATACGCTGCGCGCTATGTGGCCAAGAACGTTGTGGCCGCCGGGCTTGCTGACCGCTGCGAAGTCCAGGTAGCGTATGCCATCGGGGTGGCTCATCCAGTGAGTGTGATGGTAGAGTGCTTTGGCACCGAGAAGGTCGACCCGCGCTTGATCGAGGAGCTGGTCCACAGCCATTTCGACCTGCGTCCGGCCGCCATCATCCGTGATCTGAGGCTGCTTCGGCCGATCTATGAGAAGACTGCAGCTTATGGCCACTTCGGCCGCGAAGATGCGGACTTCACCTGGGAGGCCACTGACAAGGCAGACTTGCTGCGCCGGGACGCGGGCCTGTAATCAACAGCCCGCAGGCGCTCGCCGGCGGGACCAGCTCGTACTGGGTGGTGAGTGGGTTGCTCGCTGAGCCCGAGGTTGTGGTGGTTCGCTGCGTGGTCCTCTTGCGGCTGTCTCATCTCGGGGACCGGCTCTTCGACTACTTGGTACCCACGGCGCTCGGTGTGCAAGTAGGACTAGGTTCGGTGGTGACCGTCCCGTTCGGGCGGCGCACGGCACGGGCAGTGGTTCTCGAACAGATGTCTGTGCCGGAGGCGACGGCCGAGGGCCTGAAGAGCGTCCTTGCGGTCGAGCCGGATGCCATACCCGCCGAGCTGCTAGACCTCGCCAGGCAACTAGCTGACCGTTATCTGTGTCCTCTTGAATCGTGTGTGCGGCTGATGTTGCCGCCCCGTAGGCTTGCACCCGGCGCACAGCTTCCGCCGCTTCGTCGCGAGTGGGTCGTGCGGACGGAATCTGCGTCGAGAGTCACCCACAGCGAGAGAGCCGACGGCGAGGAAGCTTATGGCGAGGGAGAGTCTGGTGAGGGGGCTCGCGGTGCAAGGGCGCGACTGACCCCCAAACAACGCGCAGCCCTTGACGTCATCCCGGACGAGGGATTGCCGACCAGCGATCTGTTGAGGCTGGCGGGCGTGGGGCGCACCGTCCTGCGCGCCCTTGAAAAGAAGGGTCTTGTGCGGCTGGGACCCGCGCCCTCTGATGAGGTGAAGAGCCCCGTCCAGGGCACCCGCGACGTGCCGTTAGTGCGTGCACTGTGGCCCGAACAGGCGGAGGCCGTCTCTTCGCTGACGCGGGCGTTGGCTGATGGTGAGTACTCTCGCCACCTCCTGTGGGGGGTCACCGGGAGTGGTAAGACCGAGGTCTACCTTCGCGTCATGGAACGAGTCCTGGAGGAGGGGGGCGGCGCCATCTTGCTAGTCCCCGAGATAGCACTCACGCCCCAGATGTTGCAGCGTGTCCGCTCTCGGTTCGGTGCACGGGTCGCTGTCTTTCACAGCGGTTTGCCCTGGGGAGAGCGGCTTCGTGAATACCGGCGAGTGCGTGCGGGAGAAGCTCAAATCGTGGTGGGCGCACGTTCGGCGGTCTTCGCTCCGGTCCAGGGCCTTCGCCTCATCGTCATCGACGAAGCCCATGATGCGTCATACAAACAGGAAGAAGAGCCCCGCTATGAAGTCCGCACAGTCGCCGAGCTGAGACTCAGGGCGGTGGGGGGTCTTCTGGTGGAAGGTAGCGCCACCCCCAGTGTCGAAAGCGTCGGCCAAGAGTGGGTCATGCTGCGGTTGTCACGGAGGGCGGCGGGCTCTTTACCTGAGGTCGAGGTGGTGGACATGCGTCGCCAAGCTGGAGGTTCTCTTCTCGCCCCACGCTCAAGGGAGGCTCTGGCGGAGACCTTCCGGCAGGGGGAACAAGCGATCGTGCTCCTGAACCGGCGCGGGTACGCGGGCTACGTCCATTGTGAACTTTGTGGTCACGTGATGATGTGTGGCTCATGCGAGTTGTCGGTGACCTACCACGGCCGGGAGAGGCGTTTGGTCTGCCATCACTGCGGACGCAGCTTCCCGCAGCCGTCTCTTTGCCCCGCTTGCGGCGAGGCTACCTTGAGTCGCGCAGCACCGGGGACCGAACGCTTGGAGTGGGAGCTTAAGCGGTTTCTGCCGCGAGATAGGGTGTTCCGCATGGACTCAGATGTCGCCGGAACCGCTTCGCGCGTGCAAGGGATCCTGGACGCTTTCTCCGTCTCGCATCCGGGGGTCCTCATAGGGACCCAAATGGTGGCCAAGGGTCACGATTTTCCTAACGTGACGCTGGTAGTGGTCGCTGACGCCGACGTCGGACTCTACGTGCCCGACTTCCGGGCGGCAGAGCGGACATTTCAGCTACTCACTCAGGTAGCGGGTCGAGCGGGTCGGGCGGGCCGGGCGGGGAGGGTGCTAGTCCAGACCTGGAATCCCGAAGTACCCTGTATTAGAATGGCGCTGGACAGAGATGAAACGGGCTTCTACCGCGAAGAGCTGGCGACCCGTAGCCGGCTTGGGTATCCACCTTATTGCGAGCTCATCCGGTTGGTGGTGTTGTCCTCGGATGCCGACAAGGCGCGTGCTGGTGCCCAGTATCTGATGGAGCGGCTAGCGCCGCACTTCCGCCGGGGTGAGCTACGAGGACCTGCTCGGCTGCCGGTTCTTCGGGGCAAAGAGCGGTGGCAGGTGCTGGTCGCCGCTCAGGATGGGCCTCGGGCGCGAGCGATCGTGAAGCAGGCGGGCGCCCAGTTGAAGGAGCCGTATCGGCAGCGTGGTGCGGTACTCCTCATCGACGTGGATCCGCAATCGTTCATGTGAGAGGCCGGGTAGAGGCGCAGGTCTAGTGGTGGAGTTCAGCATGGCGCGAAAGTCGACAGAGAAGCTGGGAGTACGGGGTGCAGCCGACGCACCCCTAGCGGCGCTGCGCGTCTTCGGCGACCCGGCTTTGAAGCAGCCGAGCCGCCCGGTGACCGAGTTCGACGGAAGGCTTGAGAAGCTGGCCGCAACCATGATGGAAGTCATGGAGCGCGAGGACGGCATCGGCCTGGCGGCTCCCCAGATAGGGGTATTGAGCCGGGTGATGGTCTGGTCCGACCCCGAGGATAGAGAGGAACGCCACGTCTTCGTCAATCCCAAGATAGTGGCGCTCTCCGAGACTTGCAGCACTGAGCCCGAGGGCTGTCTCTCGGTGCCCGGAGTCACCGTAGAGGTGACGCGGTCAGATGAGATCACGGTGATCGCCCAAGATCTTAGCGGCGTCGAGAGGAGTTGGACCCTTCAAGGTCTTCGGGCACGTATCGTCCAGCATGAGGTGGACCATCTGGAAGGCCGTCTTATATTGGATCGAGCGACGCCCGAAGAGAGGCGGCGTGTGCTGCGCGAGCTGCGCGAACGGGCTTTGGCCGAGGGATCGTGATTTTCGCCTTTGCAGGCAGCCCGGAGTTCGCGAGTTGGGTGCTTGAGCACCTGGTGGCCGTGGGCCGGCGCCCGGTGCTTGTGATCTCTCAGCCGGACCGCCCGCGCGGCCGAGGTCGCCGTTCCGCCGCACCGCCAGCGATCTTGACCGCTTCGCGGCTGGGGCTCGGCTCTCTGCAGACCGAGGACATCAATGGTCCGGCCGTCTTGAGTCGCTTGCAGGCTGAGGGCGTCTCGGTTCTGGTCGTGGCTTCTTTCGGGCAGATACTGCGCACTCCCCTGCTCGAGTCGATACTCTGCGTCAACATACATGCCTCCTTACTCCCAGCGTACCGGGGGGCAGCCCCCGTCGAGCGAGCCCTCATGGCTGGGGAGGAAGAAACGGGCGTCACCATCATGCGGGTGAGCGAGGACCTGGACGCGGGACCTTGGGCTCTCAAGACCAGGCTCTCCATCAACCTGACGGACGATGCTGGCTCACTCAAAAGAGAGCTTGCGCTGCTAGGGGCCATTGGGATCGACCAGGTGTTGACCTCTATCGAGGACGGTACCGTCCAGTGGATAGAACAGGAGGGGCCTACCAGTTACGCGGAGAAGCTCACCGCTGCCGACTGCGTCGTCGACCCCGGACTAGGAGCCAAGGAGTTCCACGACCGGGTGCGCGCGCTCAGACCGCATGTCGGGCTACGTGCTCGCTCGGGCGAGGTGGACTTCAAGATTTGGCGGTCTTGGCCATATGGCCAGCTCGGGCTGAGCCCGGTGCCGTCGCAAGCAGCACCGGTGGACGGCCGTCCAGGGCGACTGCTGGCAAGCGGCGAGCGCCTCTATCTGGGATGCAGTGAAGGAGTGGCAGAGCTGCTAGCCGTCCAGCCGAGCGGTCGGCCGAAAATGACCGCTGCTGCGTTTCTCAGAGGCTATCGCTCTCGCCTGGGTGCGACCGTGGAGCCTCCCAGCGCGGGTCGCAGCCGCAGTCTTCTAGGGGAGTGACGAGGGGAGCGAAGATGAGCGTTCCAAGCGCACTTTTCCGGGAGCTTCAGCTGCTGCCCTCCATCCTGTCGGCTGACTTCTCCCGTCTTGGGGAGCAGGTGGATGCGGTCCTGGACGCAGGAGTCAAACTCATCCATGTGGACGTCATGGATGGTCACTTCGTCCCCAACCTCACCATCGGACCGGTAGTGGTCGCTTCGCTCGCGCCGCGCGTGCACGAGCGGGGTGGTCTGTTGTCAGTTCATCTCATGGTGGAGCACCCAGAGCGGTACCTGCAGGCCTTCGTGGCCGCCGGAGCTGATGCGCTAAGCGTCCATGTGGAGGCCTGCGCTCACTTGTACAGCACCCTGCAGAGGATCAAGGAGCTCGGCGCCAGCGCCGGAGCGGCCCTTAACCCGGGCACGCCGGTGAGCAGGGTGGAAGAGGTCTTGGATGTCGTGGACTATGTGTTGGTCATGACGGTCAACCCCGGCTTCGGAGGCCAAGAGCTCATCGAGAGTGCTCTGCGGAAGGTGCCGGGTCTACGTGCCAGCCTACCCGCGAGGGTCGCCGTGGAGGTAGACGGGGGTGTCCACCAGGGCAACATCCGCCACATAGCCGACAGCGGGGCCAACTGGATCGTAGCCGGTACGGCCGTCTTCGGGCAAGGAGACCCACGCTTACAAGCCTTGGCACTCCGTGCGCTTCTCGATGGCAGGGAGCCGAGTCGCGGAGGGGCCGGCTGACGAGGCGCCGCCACGTGTGGTAGATTGTGCGCCGCACCGATTTGTGCGGCATAGTACATGGTCTTCGGGGTCGGGTGAGATTCCCTACCGGCGGTGACAGCCCGCGAGCCATCAAGGCAGACCAGGTGAAAATCCTGGGCCGACAGTGAAAGTCTGGATGAGAGAAGACCGAACGCGTCAGCGTTCCTCCGACCCCTAGGCCTGCAGCCTGAGGGGTTTTTCTTTGGGGCTTAGCGAGAAGGACCAGCAGTACCTAGAGAGGGCGATGCGACTCGCCGAGCTAGCGAGGGGCTGCACCAGCCCCAATCCCTTGGTGGGCGCGGTCATCGTCAAAGACGATCGAGTGGTGGGAGAAGGCTACCATGCCGGACCTTGGCGTGATCACGCCGAGGTGGCCGCCATGCGGGATGCGCTGCGACGGGCTTCCCCGGCTCAGGAGGACGTCTCCAGCCAGCCGGCCGTGGCTGAGCTTTGCCGGGAGCTCTGCAGGGAAGCCACTCTCTACGTGACCTTAGAGCCATGCTGCACTTACGGGCGGACCCCCCCATGTACCTCCGCCGTCATCGGGGCCGGTTTCTCGCGCGTGGTGGTAGGGGCAGTGGACCCGTCGCCGTCTGTCAACGGACAAGGACTGGCCTTGCTGCAGGAAGCGGGCATCCAGGTAGAGCTAGCCGAGGGAGACCTGGCCCGGCGCATCAAGAGGCAGAATGATGGCATGCGGAAAGCGGTCTGCACGGGCCTGCCTTTCGTCACGTATAAGTACGCCATGACCCTGGACGGTAGGACGGCAGCCGATAGCGGCGACTCCCGTTGGATATCGAGCGAAGAAAGCCGCGACTTGGTCCATCGTTGGCGGAGCTGGTCGGATGCCGTGGCGGTGGGGGCGGGCACCATGCAGACGGACGATCCTACTTTGACGGCTCGGGCCCCCGGATGCGAACGGCAACCGATCCGTGTGGTGATAGGTGACAGCCGAGGCCTCACCCGGGGAAGCTCCCTCGTCCGCACTATCGAAGCAGGACCCGTGCTCGTATTGTGCGGCCCTGGAGTGGAGACATGCCGGCGTCGGGAGCTGGAGTCCTGGGGCCTAGAAACCGTGGTGGTCTCGGCGGGGGAAGGGAGCAGGCCGGACCCGGTGGCGGCTGCGCGCTTGTTGGCCGCACGTGGCATACAGACTGTGCTCCTCGAAGGGGGGCCTCGAGTGGCTGGGGCCTGGTGGGCAGCCGGTCTAATCGACAAAGTGGCGGCGTTCGTATGCCCCAGAGTGGCACCGGGCTTGATTAACCGCGGTCCTTTGCAGACGGCCGGTCCGGCCGAGATCAGGGAAGCGGCAGCTCTGGTCGAGGTCGCGGTGGAGTCGGTAGGGCCGGATGTGCTCGTCACCGGGTACGTGCGGGAGCCTTTCTGATGTTCACCGGACTGATCGAGGAAGTGGGTACGGTCCGGCGCCTGGAGCGCACGGGGGAGGGCGGGCGACTCAGTATCGCGGCGCGCACGGTACTGGAGGGTACCCGTTTGGGAGACTCTATCGCTGTGAGCGGCGCTTGCTTGACGGTCGTTGGGTTGGATGCCGGCGGGTTCGTAGCCGAGTGCATGCCGGAGACCCTCGCTCATACCACACTTGGCGAGGCGCGCACGGGTAGCGCCGTTAATCTGGAGCGTTCGCTACCTTTGGGGGGCCGGCTGGGCGGCCACCTTGTCTTGGGCCATGTGGACGGGGTGGGAGAGATTCGCGAGGTGCGGCGGGCAGGTATCTCCTGGGAGGTGCGCATCAGTCTTCCTGCGGCGCTGCGCGGCTGTGTGGCCCCGAAGGGGTCCATAGCGGTGGATGGGATCTCTCTCACCGTGATCGAGGTGGGGGAGACCTCGTTCAAAGTGGGCATCATCCCGCACACATTACGGGAGACCACACTGCGAACGATGCGGGTGGGGCAACGGGTCAACCTGGAGGCCGACGTC
>Ga0101944_10005540_pt1 | contig 14244 bp, 16 predicted proteins | sample DewCreD2012metaG_FD_75245 | JGI IMG/M metagenome (GOLD analysis project Ga0101944, IMG submission 75245) | Hot spring sediment bacterial and archeal communities from British Columbia, Canada, to study Microbial Dark Matter (Phase II) - Dewar... ... | reverse complement strand
ACTCCCCAACCGGTTTCCCCTCGCCCCTGCCCCGCGTCAGCATCGCAACCGCGCCCTCTTCCGCCCCGCAAACCATTGCCCCGCAACAGCCGCCAGACCCCAGAACCGCAATGTTGCAAAACGAACCGAAACCCGCCCCACCCCGCGCCTGCACGGCGGCTCCTCCCGGACGTCTCCCTGCACAGCGCTTTCGTGCCGCCTCCCGCGCATTGTCCGGGGCAGGACGCCGCCGCGTACCCCTTCCAGGGTGCGGATTGTCACCCAACCTTCACCAATCGGGGCGAAATGTCACCCAGCAGACGGTGGGAAACTCCGATTCTCACAGCGCAATCCCTTGCATTTCCGTGCCACGCAGTTTGGCACGCCGTGTGCTCTGTGTATGGCAACAAGCAGTCGTCATCGACTCAAACATCCCTCGAGGTGACCCAGCACCTCGTGAAGCCCCTCTAATGAAGGCCCTGCGGCTCCCCGCCACAGGGCCTTCCCTCCGTTCGGCCCCTTCTCCGGAGGCAACGCCTGCACAGCCGTCCCCGTCTCTGTCCCTGGAGGTTCGCCATGCCCGTCCTGCGCCGCCGTCTCGCGTGCTTCTTCCCGCTCCTGGCCCTGGCGCCAGCCTCTGCCGGACCGCGGATCGAACTGCGGGACCGCAACGGCGCCCTGCTCGGCTGGACCGCTGCGCGGCCGGACGGCGTCCGCGAGGCGCGCGACCGCGCCGGACGCCTGCTCGGTTCGTATCACCCGCGCACGAACGAAACACGGGACCGCACCGGACAGCTCCTCTATCGCGGCGACGCGCTTGCCGCCCTCATCATCTGTCACAGCTGAGCGCGCGCCCCCTTCAGGCCGGCCGCACCTCGTACACTCCATTGACCGCCGTGTCGAACACCGTCAGCGGCCCCTCCTGCCGCACCGCGGCGGGCCTCCCGTTCCGCGTCACCCGAACGGCGCCTGCGCGCAGCCGCACCGGATTGCCGCGGATCGACCGGATTCGCGCCACGCTCAGACGGCCGCCCTGCCACTCCATCGCGATCTCGAACCCGCCCCGCGCCCGCAGCCCCTCCACGCGCCCCGTGTGCCACGCTTTCGGCAGCGCAGGCAGCAGCCGCAGCTCGCCGCGGTGGCTCTGCATCAGCATCTCGGCGATGCCCGCCGCGCCGCCGAAGTTGCCGTCGATCTGGAACGGCGGGTGCGTGTCGAACAGGTTCCTCAACGTGCAGGTCTCGATCAGGATGCGCCACAGCCGGTAGGCCCGTTCGCCGTCCCCCAGCCGCGCCCAGAAGTTCATCTTCCATGCCGTGGACCAGCCCGTGGAGCGGTCCCCGCGCGCCTCCAGCGTCTTGCGCGCCGCGGCCGCCAGCTCCGGCGTCTCGTGAAGATCGATCAGCTCGGCCGGGTGCAACGAGTACAGGTGCGACACGTGGCGGTGCTGCGGCTCCGGCTCGTCGTAATCTTCAATCCATTCCATCAGCCGCCCCGTGCGCGGGCTGATGCGCAGTTCGGGCAGGCGCGCGGCAGCCTCGAGACACTGCTTCCGGAATTCGCCGTCGCGCCCCAGCGCCTCCGCCGCGCGCGCCGTCTGGGTCAGCAGATCGCGGCAGATGGCGATGTCCATCGTGGCGGCGTAGGTGAACATCGCCTCCGTGCCGTCCGCCTTGCGGAACTTGTTCTCCGGCGAGTGCGACGGCGCCGTCACGAGTTTGCCAGCGGCAGCCGTGCCCGGCGGCGCTTCCACCAGAAAATCGAGCACGAATTCCGCCGCGCCCTTCATCAGCGCATAGCCCTGTTTCTCGAGGAATCCGCGGTCCCCGGTGAACAGGTAGTGCTCCCACGCGTGCCGCGCCAGCCACGCCGCGCCCATCGGCCATACGCCCCAGATGCCGTCCGCGGGCGCCGTGTAGCCGAACGGATCGGTCAGGTGATGCACCACCCAGCCGCGCGCGCCGTACATCGCGCGCGCCGTCTTCGCGCCCGGCACGGTCAGCATCTGCATGAAGTCGAACAGCGGCCGCTCGCACTCGGCGAGATTCGCGACGCACGCCGGCCAGTAGTTCATCTGCAGGTTGATGTTCGTGTGGAAGTCCGAGTTCCACGGCGCCTTCATGTGCTCGTTCCAGATCCCTTGCAGGTTCGCCGGCAGGCAGCCCGGACGCGAGCTGCCCAGCAGCAGATACCGCCCGTACTGGAAATACAGCGCCGCGAGCCCTTCATCCGCAGCGCCGCCCTTCACCCGCGCCAGCCGCTCGTCGGTGGGCAGCGCTTCCTGAGCCGCGTCCGAAGGCAGTTCCAGCCGCACGCGGTCGAAGTACACGCGGTGCTCGTCCTCGTGCCGTTTGCGCAGCTCCGCATACGGCCGCCGCGCCTGTTTCAGCGTCTGCGTCACCTGCGCCGCGGGCGCGCGCCCCCGGTAATCCGTCGCCGCCGCCAGCCGCAGCACGATTTCCCTCGCGCCCTGGATCAGGAGCTCGGAACCCTCCGCCTTGACGGCGCCGCCGGGCGCCTCGGCTTCCACGCGCGCTTCAAACTGCATCCCTTCCCCGTTCACGCGCCCGCGCAGGATCAGCGCGTCCGCCCGCGGCGGATCCGGAGTGGTCATCGCATGGTCGCTCCGCGTCAGCCGCACGCGGGCCGTGATCGCCGCATCGCTCGCGATGCGCACCGCGAGCACCTGATCGGCTGCCGAAGAAAATACCTCGCGCCGCACCCGCGCGCCCCTGTGCCGGAACTCGGTCACGGCCACCGCCGTGCGCAGGTCCAGCCACCGCCGGTAGTCGGAGACTTCCTCGAGTTCCGGCATCTCGATGAACAACTCGCCCAGCGGTTGATAGGACTCGATGCGGGAGGGTACGCCGAGCATCGTCTTTTCCGCCAGCTTCGTCGCTTCCAGTTCCTTGCCTTCAAACAGCAGGCGGCGCACTTCGGGCAGGGCCTTCAGCGCCAGCGGATTGTTGGGATCGCGCGGCCCGCCCGCCCACACCGTCTCCTCGTTCAATTGGAGCCGCTCGAGCTCGATGCCGCCGAACACCATCGCGCCCAGCCTGCCATTGCCCACCGGCAGCGCCTCGTCCCACTGCGAGGCGGGCTTGCGGTACCACAATTTCAGCTCCGCTTCGGGCGGCGCCGCCTCGCCGCTCAGCCGCGCCTTCCACCGGAACAGCGAAGGCTTGCCCCATTGAGCCGAAGCCGCGGCCCACGCCATCCACTGCGCCAGCCATGCCCGTCTGTTGATGTTCATGCCATGCTTCTCCCGGCTCCTATTCTTCCGCACTCGATCCGCTGGCGGCGGCCCCGCCCCGTTCGCTCCACGCCTTCCAGAACGTCGCCGCCAGGATCACCGCCCCGCCCGCCATCGCCTGCGCGCCCGGCCGCTCGCCCAGCAGCAGCCAGGTCCACACAGGGTTCAGCACCGGCTCGGCCAGCAGCAGAATCGACGCTTCGAACGCCGGCACCTCGCGCATGCCCCGCGTCAGGCACCAGTAGGCCACGCCGATCTGAAAGACGCCGAGATAACCAACCACGGCCCAATCGGTCGGCTGTGTGTTCTGCACGGGGAGCGCCCAGGGGAGGCAAAAAAGCGCGGCAAGGATATTGCCCGCCGTGATGGTGGAAAGCGCGGCGTCGCTGTGGCCCGAGTAATGCGCCTGCCAGCGCAGGCCCGCCAATGCGAAGGCATACGTGAGGCCCGAGGCTGCCGCCCAGAGATTGCCCGCGCGCGGATCAGGCGCCGTCAATACCTTGAGTTCGCTGCCTGTCAGGAACAGCGCCATGCCGCCCGCCAGAGCCGCTGCCACGATCAGGTCGCGCTTCCGCGGCTTCTCGTGCAGCAGCAGCGGTCCGAGAATCAGCAGGTACGCGGGAGCCGTGGATTGCAGGAAAATCGCATTGGCCGAGGTCGTCAGCTTGTTCGCCTGCACGAAGAACACGAGCGTCAGGGCATATGCGATGCCGACGAGCCACGCGCGCCCGTCGCGCAGCCGCCGCGCCTGCGGCAGCAGCGCATGCAGTGCGATCGCAGCCACGGCGCTGCGCAGCCCCGCGGTCTGCCAGGCAGTCAGCGTTGTGGATTTGATCGCCGCGCCGCCGGTCGAAAACAGCAGCGCCGCGGCCAGCACCAGCCAACGGCTTTGCATCCCTTCCAGCCTACGAAGAAATGGGGACAGGAATACAATTCCCCTTTTTCCTGCTCGCCCGCAAGTGGGGCGGCGCGCAGCGGCTCCGGCCGCCAGCACGAGCCATTCGGCTTCCGCTGGACATCCGGATGAATGAAACCCGCTGCGGATTCAGGGCCGCGGACGATGGTGCCGTCAGCCTCCGGTTGTTCCCAGTCGGCCGCTGTCAGGTTCCCCCCCGGTGCCGGAACTTCAGGCCCTCGCCGGGCGCTGCGGGGAATGCCGCGCACCCTTGCCGCTTCACCGCCGCCACTCTGGAAAGGACTGCGGCCGCGCCCGGATCGTGCCCGTCAGCAGATCCTCGATGCGGTTCCGGCGCCGGTACAGCTTCTCCAGCAACTGTTCCCACGCACTCTCTTCCCCCTCCACCCATGCCCGCGGAGTCGTGCGCAGGATCTCGTCAAAAACAGCCTCGGGACAATGACGGGCCCTCGACAGCCAGGGTTCGAAATCCTCGAGCGACCGAACGTGCCGGTAGACGAGCGGCCGGAAGTACAGCCCCTGAAGCGGCGAGTCGGCGAAATCCCAGTGAGGCCCGTCGAACGCATAGCCGTGATCCACCATCTGGGCGACAAAGCCCTTCTGGTTGGGGTGGGCGCTCTCATCCAGATATTCCCGCAGCCGTCCGCGGAAAAAGATCGCCTGCCGCGCATCGGAGTTCGCCGCCCATTTGTCGAAGACCAGCGCTCCCGCAAAGTGATCCAGGTTGGCGACCGACGGCAGCAGCGAGTCCGGGAGGAAATCGTACACCGCGTCCCGGTCAGGATCGCCCGGAAACAGCGACCCGAAATGCAGTCCCGGCTCCACCGCAGCGCGCCGCGAGCCGAGCTGAAAATGCACGTCCGGCGTGGCGGCAAGAAACGTCCTGTCTACGGCGATGATCCGCGCCTCCGGCGCTGCGACGCCCAGATGCCGCAGCAGAATGGTGGAGGCCCACTCGTTGGCCAGAATCCTGCGGTGCTGCGGGTTGTTCAGGAACTTGGTGACGTAGAAGCGGCCGTCTTCGCAGGCCAGCAGGTGCGCCTGCGCGCCGCCGCGCATGCGGCGTGACAGCCGCGTCGCGTGCACCGGCATCTACCCTCTAGAATAAACACGATGGGGCTGCGCGCCGCCTGCGGGCCGGCGTCCTGCCGCCGATTCAGGGACCGCCCATGCAAGATCACAACCCTCACTCCGACCTCCGTCCGAAATCCGCCGACGAAATCGCTCTCGAACTGATGAAGTTCATCGCCACTACCACCGGCTACGCCAAGGGCGCCCAGGCCGTCGGTTTCTCGGGCAAACCGCCCCGGACGCCCGAAGAACAGGCCGACGCTCTGCTTGAGCTCTTCGAAAAGTGCCGTCAGGTCGTCGCCCGGCCCCTGCCGGCGGCTGGAGAAGACACGGCGCGCTGAACGCGCCGCTCGCAGTCTCGCCGAGCTTCGCCATGAACCCGGACGGGGGGCTTCGTTTCGCCTGCCAGCGTGGCTGCACCCGCTGTTGCGAGCAGGAAGGCTTTGTTTACCTCACCGAGGGCGACCTGCGCCGCGCTGCGGCCTTCCTCGGCATGTCTCCCAAGCAATTCGAGCGCCGATTCGTCTATCGGACCCCGCGCCGCATGCGCTTCCGCAAACCCCGTGGCCGGCAATGCCCTTTTCTCCTCGAAGACGGCTGCGCCATTCATCCCGCCAAGCCGACGCAATGCCGCCTTTTCCCCTTCTGGCCGGAGATCGTCTCATCGAGCCGCGCCTGGCGCCGTACGTCGCGGTTCTGTCCCGGCATCGGCCAGGGGCCGCTGATCCAAATCGGGACAGCCCTTGAAACGGCCTCCGAAATGGAACACGCCTATCCTGCCCTCTACGGCCGCCCTCCCCAGGCGCCCCGTCGCTTCTAACCCCTGAATCTTCAGCAGCTTTTCCCTCAAGTCCGCTTTCGCCCCGCCGATAAGCCTCTCTTCGGCCCCTTTCCTGCAAAGGCATCAGCGCCATGCTTACGCCTCTCGCACAAGACCTGGGACGTTACATGGATCTGCTGGCCGAGCGGCAACGCCTCGTCGCCTCCAACCTCGCCAACATCGACACGCCCGGCTACCGCACCCGCGACATCGATTTCCAGTTTGAATTCCTCTCGCTCGCTCCCGGCGCCCGGCCGCGTGTCGTCGAACCGCTCGACCTCACGGTCAAGAACGACGGCAACAACGTCAGCCTGGACCGCGAAACCCGCCTGCTGGCGGAAAACGCGCTTCGGTTCAACGCCGCATCCCAGCTCGCCCGCGCAGAGATCCGCAAAATCCGGATGGCCATCGAGGAGGGCCGCTCCGCATGAGCCTGCTTCAGCTTCTCTCCGTCAGCGCTTCCGGTCTCGCCGCCCAGCGCGCCCGCGCCGAAGTCATTGTTGAAAACCTGGCCAACTCGGAAACGACCCGCACGCCCGAGGGAGGCCCCTACCGCCGCCGGGATGTCGTCTTCGAGCCCAGCCCGCAGGTTTCGCCCTTCTCGGCGGTCTTCCAGACGGAGCTCGACTCCGGCTCCACTGGCGTTGCCGTCGCGGGCATCGTCGAAGATACGCGCCCGCCCGACCTCCGCTACCAGCCCGGCCATCCCCATGCCGACCAGAACGGCTATGTCGCGTACCCGCGGATCAATCCGGCCGAGGAGATGGTCGACCTGATGGGCGCGGCGCGCGGTTTTCAGGCCAACGTCGCCGCCATGACGGCAGTGAAGGACATGGTGTCGAAATCCATTGATCTGCTGCGATGACTTCCTTCAACCCCATCCCGCCCGTTCTTCCCCCGGATCCCGTCCAGACGGTCCAGTCCGGCAGTCCGGCGCAACGCGGATTCTCCTCCGTCCTGACCGGCGCCCTGAACGCCGTGGACGGCCTGCAGAAGAACGCAGAGGCTGAAATCGCCCGCTTCCTGCGGGGCGAAGGCGTCGACCTGCACCAGGTTGCCCTCGCCCAGCAGCAGGCCCAGCTCGGCTTCGAACTTTTCCTCCAGGTGCGCAACAAGGCCGTTCAGGCCTATCAGGAGATCATGCGCATGCAGATCTGACGCGGGCAGGCGGCGTAGGCCATGGAACAGCTCAACCGGCTCTGGCAATCCCTGTCCTGGAAGCAGCGCGCCTCGCTGGCGGTCGCGCTGGTTGTCGTCGCCGCTCTTCTGGCCGCGGCGGTGCAGTGGAACCGCCAGCGCGATCTCCGGCCCCTGTTCACCAACCTCGCCCCGGAAGACGCCGGAGCCATCGTGGAGAAGCTGAAATCGTCCAACGTCCGCTACCAGGTCTCCGACGGCGGCGCCGTTCTGGTTCCCTCCGACCGCGTCGCCGAACTGCGGCTGGAAATGGCCGCCGCCGGTCTGCCGCGCACCGGCCGCATCGGCTTCGAGCTGTTCGACCAGACCAACCTGGGCGTCACTGACTTCGCCGAGCAGGTCAATTACCGCCGCGCGCTGGAGGGCGAACTTGAGCGCAGCGTCATGGCGCTGGCCGAGGTCGAGCGCGCCCGCGTCCATGTGACCTTCGCCAAAGAATCCCTGTTCACCGAACAGCGCCAGCCCGCCAAGGGCAGCGTGCTCGTCAAACTCCGCCCCGGCGCCCGCCTCTCTCCCCAAAACGTCCTCGCCATTCAGCACCTCACCGCCAGCGCCGTCGAGGGCCTCGCTCCGGAGGCCGTCTCCGTCCTGGATATGGCCGGCAACCTCCTCAGCCGGCCAACTCTCGAACTGGAAGGCGAGGGCCGCCTCACCTCCGCCATGCTCGAGTTCCGCCAGAATCTGGAACGCGAGTACCTGGCCAAAATCCGCTCGACCCTCGATCCCTTGCTCGGGCCCGGCCGCTACCGCGCCGGCGTGAACGTAGACTGCGATTTCACGTCCGGTGAGCAGAGCGAAGAGACCTTCGATCCTTCCCGCTCCGTCATGGTCACTTCCGCCCGCACGGAGGACGTTTCCGGCGCCGCCGCCTCCGCGGGCATTCCCGGCACCGCTTCCAACCTGCCCCGCCCGGCGCCCCGGATGCCGGGCTCATCCTCGGGTGTTTCGCGCAAGACAGAGAACATCACGTACCAGACGAGCCGGGTGGTGCGCCGCATCCGGATTCCGCAAGGCAGCCTCCGCCGCATCTCGGTCGCCGTTCTGGTCGACCAGAAACTCCGCTGGGAAGGCGAAGGACCGGGTGCGCGCCGGGTGCTCGAGCCGCCCTCCCCGGAGACGCTCAAGGTCGTCCGCGATGTCCTGGCCGGGGTGGTCGGGTTTCAGCAGGAGCGCGGCGACCAGATCCTCGTCGAAACGCTGCCGTTCGAATCCACCCTGCTCGCCGAACCGCCTCCGGGCCGAACCCCGCAGGCTGCCCCTCAGTCGACCGGTTTCGTGCCGCCAGCCTGGGCGAGGCCTCTGCTGGAGAAGGCCCCGCTGCCGGTCTGGCTGGGCGCCGTCGCGGCTCTGCTCATCGTCCTGATGGCCATCGCCTGGCTTCTCTTCCGCCGCCTCGTCCGACGCCGCCCGGCCGCTTCGATCCATGCCTCCAAACCAGCCGTTTCCGGCGGCGCAGCGCCAGCCCAGATCCCTCCCGGGGATGACGCTGCCCTGGAGCAGCAGACGCTGGCGGCGATGGAACACAACCGCGCTGAGAAGGAGAGGCTGGAGCGCGAGGCGCTGCTCGCGCTGCAGAAGCAGCTCCCCACGCAGACCAAGAAAGCCGAAGTGCTGAAGAAGGCGATCGCCGAACAGACCCGGAAAGATCCTGAGGCCATCGCGCAGCTCATCCGCACCTGGATCACGGAGAACCGCTGATGATCACCAACGCGCTTCCCGAGAAAGAATCGGTTCAGCGCTATTCCGGCCTGCAGAAGGCCGCCGTGCTGATGGTCACCCTCGGAGAAGAGCTGAGCGGCATGGTCCTGAAGCATCTCGAGGAGGACGAGGTCGCCGCGATCGGCAAGGAAGTGGCGCGCATTCCGGCCATCACGGCGGCGGAGGCGGAGGGGATTCTCGACGAGTTCTACCAGATGTCGATGGCGCAGGACTACGTCCTGAAAGGCGGCATCGAATATGCGCGCAAGATGCTGATCAACGCCTTCGGGCCGGAGATGGCGACGCGGATCCTCGACCGCCTCGTCAAACTGCTCGGCCACGACACGGCCAGCTTCGACGCCCTGCAGAAGGCCGACCCGCAGCAGCTGGCCAAGTTCATCCACAGCGAACACCCGCAGACGATCGCCCTCATCCTGAGCCATCTCGGCTCGTCGCAGGCGGCCGGATTGCTGTTTTCGCTGCCCCCGGAACTGCGCGCCGACGTGGCGCTGCGCATGGCGAATCTCGAGCAGATCTCGCCCGACATCATCTCGAAGATCGCCGGCATCATCGGCCAGAAGCTCAAGGCGCTGGGCGAGCTGAGCCGCGAGAGCTACGGCGGCGTCCGCGCTGTCGCCGAAATGTTCAACCGCCTCGACTCGGCCACAAGCAAGGAGATTCTCGACACCATCGAAGCCCAGGACCCGAACCTCGCCGAGACCATCCGCCACCTGATGTTCGTCTTCGAGGACCTGCTGCTGATCGACCAGAACGGCATCAAAGAGATCCTGGCCCGCGTCGACCGCAAGCTTCTGACGGTCGCCCTGAAAGGCACGAGCGACCAGCTCAAGAACCACTTCATGCAATGCATGTCGCAGCGGGGCGCCGAGATGCTGCGCGAGGACATGGAAGCGCTGGGGCCGGTCAAGATCAAGGAAGTCGAAGCGGCCCAGCAGCAGATCATCGCCGTCGTCCGGCAGCTCGAGGCCGAAGGCGTCCTCAGCCTGAAGGGCGCGGTCGGGGAGCAGTACGTTGTCTGAGGCCATGGCCACGAGAATTCTGCGCTCGATTCCGCATGCCGCCCTGCAGGCCTTCGCCTGGCCGCAGCTGGGACCGCGCGTTCAGGAAGCCGAGCGGCAGATTCTGTCGCCCGTGCCGCCGCCTCCGCCGGCGCAATGCGGGCCGTCGCTTGAACAGGAGCGGGCGCAATGGGAAAGCCGGCTGCAGGCCGAAGTCGAAAGGGCGCGCCAGGAGGCTTTTCAGCGGGGCGCCGAAGAGGGCCGGCGGCAGGCGGCCGCACAGCTGGAGGGAGAGTTCGCGCGCCTGGCCCGCGCGGTCGAGGAGGCTGCGGGATTCAAGGCGCGTCTGCGGGCGCAGGCCGAGCGCGAACTCGTCGAGCTGGCCCTGGCGATCGCGCGCCGCATCCTCCGCCGGGAGCTGCATGTCGATCCGGAAGCCGTGCTGGGCCTCGCCAAAGCCGCTCTCGAAAAGGCCTCGATGCGCGAGGTCGCCGCTGTCCGGCTCCATCCCGCGCACGCCGCTCCGGTCCGCGCTTACCTTGCCCGCATCGGGGCGCCCGAGAGGATCGAAGTGCAGGCAGACCCCTCGCTCGAGCCCGGCGCAGTCATCCTCGAAACGGCCCGGGGCCTGATCGACGCCTCTCTGGAATCCCAGCTGGACGAAATCAGCCGCGGCCTAGCGGACGCGCTCGGAACGGAGGGACGGCAATGAGCGCCGCTGGGGCGTGGTTCCACCTCCCGCGGTTCGTCCGTGCGCTTGAGCGGATCGATCCCGTCCGCCTGTGCGGGTCAGTGGTGCGCACCGCGGGACTTCTGATCGAGTCGAACGGGCCGGCGGCGGCCGTGGGGGACTTCTGCGAAATCATCACCCGCACTGGCGCCGTCATCCGCACCCAAGTCATCGGCTTCCGCGACGGCCGCATTCTCTCGATGCCGCTGGAGGAGACTGCGGGCCTGCAGCCGGGCGACGCCATTCTCGCGCGCCCCGAGGCCGCGCGCGTGCGCGTTTCCGATCAGCTTCTGGGCCGCGTTCTCGATGGTTTCGGTCAGCCCATGGACGGCGGCCCGCCCGTCGAATCCGCCGCGCTCTATGATCTCTACGCGCCGCCGCCCGGGCCGCTCGAACGCGAGCCGATTTCAGAAAGGCTCGAAACGGGCATCCGCGTCATCGACGGCTTTCTCACGGTCGGGCGGGGGCAGCGCGTCGGCATTTTCGGGGGCAGCGGCGTTGGCAAGAGCACGCTGCTCGGCAGCCTGGTGAAGAACAGCAACGCCGACGTCTGCGTGCTCGCCCTCGTCGGCGAGCGCAATCGCGAGGTCCGCGATTTCATTGAGCACGAACTCGGTACGGAAGGGATGCGCCGCTCTGTGCTGGTCGTCGCCACATCCGACCGGCCCTCGCCCCTGCGCGTGCGCGCCTGCTTTGTCGCTCTCGCCGTGGCGGAGTTTTTCCGCGATCAGGGCCGCGACGTGCTTCTGGTCGCGGATTCCGTGACGCGGCTGGCGATGGCTCAACGCGAAATCGGCCTGGCCGCAGGCGAGCCGCCCAGCCAGAAAGGCTACACGCCGAGCGTCTTTCAGATGCTGCCACGCGTCTTCGAGCGCGCCGGCAATTTCCGCCGCGGCTCGATCACCGGTTTTTTCACCGTGCTCGTCGAGGGAGACGACCTGAACGAGCCCGTCACAGACGCCGTCCGCGGCATCCTCGATGGCCACATCGTGCTTTCGCGGGCGCTGGCCAACGCCGGCCACTACCCGGCCATCGACCTGCTGCACTCCGTCTCGCGGCTGGCCCCGCGCCTGGCCACGCCGCGCCAGAAGGAAGCGGCCAGCCGTCTGCGCGAGGCGCTCGCGGTGCTGCACGCCTCCGAAGACCTGGTCCGGATCGGGGCGTACGCAGCTGGCACGAATCCGCAGCTCGATGCCGCCCTTCGGCTGGAGAACGAGCTGAAGCAGTTCCTGCGCCAAAGGCCCGACGAGCGCGACACGTTCGAGCAGGTCGAAGCCCGCATGGCGGCCCTGGCGGGAGGGACATGATGCACGGCCGGGTTCTGTCGGGGGCAGGGCCGCCTACAGCAGGCGGGGCTCTTTTGGTGCGCCTCTCCGGGCTCGGGGATGCGGGAAGAGGAAACGGCAAGGCGCCGGACCCTGGCTGGTGAGGGCGAGAGTGGATGATTCGGAGACAGACTGCGAGATGAAAAAGTTCCGGTTTCCGCCTCAAAAGCTGCTGAATTGCCGCCGCAGCCGGTTGCGCGAGGCGCTCGCGGTGCTGCGCGCTTCCGAAGACCTGGTCCGGATCGGGGCCTATGCGGCCGGCACGAATCCGCAGCTCGATGCCGCCTTGCGGCTGGAGAGCGAGCTGAAACAGTTCCTGCGGCAGCGGCCGGACGAGCGTGACACCTTCGAGCAGGCAGAGGCCCGCATGGCGGCTCTGGCAGGAGCAAAGTGGGATGAGCGCCGGACGCACTGGAAAGCGCTCGCCAGTCCAGCTCGGGCGTGGGGCGGAACATTGGGTTGAGGCAGGGTCTCGTTGGACCGTGGGCAGGCCCGTCCCGAGTGGGAAACCGAATTCCGTCCCGCCCGCCGCGGATGCGAGCGTCCCTCCGCCGCCGCGCAGGGAAGACGCTGGTTCCCCAGCGATGAAGCCCCTCGGTCCGCACCGCCCCGGCGGGCATGCATGCGCCGGTTCTCCAGCCGGCGCCGCAGGCCGGCAGGCTTGCCGGGATGCGGGGGCGCCGTGCGGAAACCCGCGGCGGCAGACGCAGCCCCGGCTTCGGCCCATGAAACGGAGGCGCAGAAGAGGACGATGAAGAAGCTCCGAGATAAAGCCGTGCGGACCGAGATGCTGCATGCGGCATGGCTGTCCGGGTCTCCATGCGGCGCAGGAAGCTGCGGGCGCAGCCGGGGAGATTTCGGAGTTTGCAGGGCCGAGCGAAGAAGAAGAGCTGCAACGGCAGGCGCGAGCCTTCGCTCCGCCTGATGAAACGGAGGCGCAGAACAGGACGATGAAGAAGCTCGGAGATGAAGCTGTGCGGTCCGAGATGCTGCATGCGGCATGGCTGTCCGGGTCTCCATGCGGCGCAGGAAGCTGCGGGCGCAGCCGGGGAGATTTCGGAGTTTGCAGGGCCGAGCGAAGAAGAAGAGCTGCAACGGCAGGCGCGAGCCTTCGCTCCGCCTGATGAAACGGAGGCACCAAAAAGGACGATGAAGAAGTTCCGATTTCCGCTCGAAAGACTTCTGAATTACCGCCGTAGTCAATTGGCGGGCGAGCAGGCGCGGCTCGAGAAATTGCTGGCCGAACAGGCGGGGCTGGAGCAGCGCCGTGCGGCGCTCGAGCGCGAAGAGCGCATGGTGAACGAATCCCTGCGCCGTCTGCCCGTGATTTCCGCGGAGCAGTTGTCTGCGATCGCGTCGTTCCGGCGTTTCGCTGCCTCGGAGGCTGTGCGGCTCGCGGCGGAAATCCACGCCGCCGCCGGACGGGTCGCGGCGCAGCGCGATGCCGTGCTGAGCGCGCGCCGGGAGGTGGAAGTGCTGGAAAAGCTCCGCGAGCGGCGGCTGCACGACTGGCGGCGCGAAGTGGATCAGGAAACCGAGCGCCAGACCGCGGAGCTGGTGGTCGCCCGCTGGGCTCTCAGCCGCGAGTCCGGATGAGCGGCGCAGGCGCCGAGTCCGAATTCGCCTCGCCCGCGCCGGATGGCCCAAAGCAGGCTCTGAATTGTTTGCGGGCCTGGGAGGACCGAGTCAGACCGGGCTGCCGCCTGATCCCGGCGGGCCCGGATTGCCAGAGGCATCGCTGAATTCACGTGAATTTCGAACTACTGGGTCATCCATAGAACATTATGTGATTGATTTGTTTCGTGCTTGCCCGATTCTCGGGGCCAAGCCCGAAGGAGAAACGCCTGGCGGCCTGTCTGGACGGCCTGGCCCGCGCCGCCGGGCATGCCGACCGCCACGAGTTGCTCAAGGACTTTTGCAAGGGTCTGCTGCTGCCGGGCGAGCGCAAGAGCATCGAACCGATGGGCGCGCGGCTCCATCCCGGTCGTGTGCAGGCGGCCCGGCAGTCGCTGCAGCATCTGGTGGCCCAGGTGCCGTGGAGCGACGAGGCGGTGCTGGCCGAGGTGCGCCGCCGCGTGCTGCCCGTGATGCAGCAGTAGGGGGCCGATCGTTGCCTGGATCGTCGACGACACCGGGATTCCAAAGAAGGGCCGGCACTCGGTCGGCGTGGCGCGGCAGTCCTGCGGCCCGCTGGGCAGGCAGGACAACTGCCAGGCAGCGGCGAGCCTGCCGGTCG
>Ga0101944_10005539_pt1 | contig 14247 bp, 13 predicted proteins | sample DewCreD2012metaG_FD_75245 | JGI IMG/M metagenome (GOLD analysis project Ga0101944, IMG submission 75245) | Hot spring sediment bacterial and archeal communities from British Columbia, Canada, to study Microbial Dark Matter (Phase II) - Dewar... ... | reverse complement strand
CTTATACTCAACCGCCCTCTATACGAGGCAGGCAAATTAGGATTGAAAATCTACCAATACATACGCTAATGAAAGTTATCTTCGACATCGGACACCCGGCCCATGTGCATCTTTTCAAGCACTTGGCCCGCCTGCTCATGGAGCATGGCCATGAAGTGCTGTTCACGGCACGCGACAAAGAGTTCGAGCTGCAGCTGCTGGAAGCGGAAGGCTTCCGCTACATCAACTTTGGCAAGCATTACCGCAGCTTACCTGGAAAGCTGTGGGGGTTGTTGCGCTACGACCTAAAAATGCTACTCGTCGGCCTGCGTTTCAAGCCCGACTTGTTTATCAGCCACGGCACGCCGTACGCCGCCCATGCTGCTTTCCTGCTGGGAGCAAAGAACTTGGCCATTGAAGACACAGGCAACATCGAACAGGTCATTCTTTACCGACCTTTTACCGATGCCATCCTAACGCCAGCCGTATTACCAAAAGATTTAGGGCCGAAGCAAATACGCTACAACAGCTACCACGAAATCGCCTACCTGCACCCCGAATTTTTCACTCCTGACCCTGGCATCCGACAATGGTTGGGAGTAGGTGATGCGGAGGAATACGCCGTGCTCCGCTTCATCTCCTGGAATGCTACCCACGACGTAGGGCACCGAGGAATGAGCGCAGAGGACAAGGTGCGTCTGGTAAAGCAGCTATCTAAGCGTATGCGGGTATTCATCACTTCGGAGCGCGGCGTAGCTGAGGAGCTGAAACCGTATTGCCTGCGCATGCCGCCGGATAAGTTTCACCATGTGCTGCATTACGCCTCGCTGGTAGTGAGCGAAGGCACCACCACCGCCGTAGAAGCAGGCATCTTGGGAACGCCGTGCGTGTACGTGAGCACGTTTGTAGACCCGAACTGCCAGGAAATGGAACAGTTTGGCCTGGTGTTCAACACGACCGAGTCGAGCAAAGTATTCGAGTTGGTGGACAAGGTGCTGGCCGAAGATCGCCAAGTGTACCGCAACCGAAGCCAGACCTTCTTAGCCACTAAAGATAATGCCACCCGTTTTTATTTTGATTTCATCAACAGCCGTTATGCCCAAAACGGCCAGAAACACACCCAACCCTCATGGCAACCCGTCTCTTAATCACTGGCGGGGCCGGCTTCATCGGCTCCAACCTGGTTGAGCACTTTCTCAACGACAGCCGCGTGGCATTGGTGCGCGTGATAGATGACCTTTCCAACGGTTACATGGAAAACGTCGAGTCATTTTTGAGCCACCCACGCTTTGAATTTGTTCGCGGCGATATTTGCGACTACGACACCTGCCGCCAAGTCATGCGCGGCGTTACCCATGTGTCGCATCAGGCGGCTTTGGGCTCGGTGCCGCGCTCGCTAGAAAATCCCATGCGCACCAACGAGGTAAACGTAGGCGGCACCGTCAACATCTTGCACGCCGCCAAAGAGGCTGGCGTGGAGCGTGTCGTGCTGGCCTTTTCGTCCAGTACTTACGGCGACAGCCGCGAGCTGCCCAAAGTAGAGGAGCGCATCGGACGTCCTCTCTCGCCCTATGCCGTGAGCAAATACGCTGCCGAGCTATATGCTGAAGTATTCGCCCGCACTTATGGCCTTCCGTTTATCGGCCTGCGCTATTTCAACATTTTCGGCCCACGCCAAAACCCAAATAACCCTTATGCGGCAGTTATTCCCATTTTTTGCAAATCTTTTTTAGAAGGCTTACCTCCTAAGATCAATGGTGACGGCAACACCACAAGAGACTTTACCTATGTGGAAAACGCCTTGATAGCCAATGAATTAGCGCTTTTTACGAAAAACCGCGAGGCACTTAACCAGGTATATAATGTGGCTTGCGGTGAGCAAATTAGCCTTAACCAGATGGTTGATATGCTCCGCCGCATTAGCGACAAAGATCTGCAGCCAGTGTATGGTCCAGAACGTCCCGGCGATGTGCGACACTCTCATGCCGACATTTCCAAAATACGCCGCTATCTGGGCTATGAGCCACGGGTTTACATGCAGGAGGGTCTGCAGCGCGTCTACCAGTACTATGCTAAAACGTTGACGATGGCTTCGATGCCTGCCTGAATCTTTTCCACCTATGCGCGACTTTACGCTCACTACCTATCGCCAGTTGCTCAACACCTTGCTTGAGGCGGGGTATGCTTTCCAAACATTCAGCGCCTACCTTCAGCAACCGCTGCCTAAGGTTATCCTGCTGCGTCACGATGTGGATGCCCGCAAGTTGCACAGCCTTGCCTTCGCCCGAATTCAACATGAGGCAGGTGTGATAGGCACCTATTACTTCCGTATGGTGCCGCAGAGCTACGATGAGGGAGTTATCCGGGCCATTCATGATTTAGGGCACGAAGTGGGCTATCATTATGAAGACATGGACTTTGCCAAGGGCGACCCGCATCGGGCTATTCAGCTGTTCGAGCAACACCTGGAGCGCCTGCGCCGCGTGGTACCGGTGTCCACCATTTGCATGCACGGAAGCCCGCGCTCGCCGTACGACAACCGCGACGTGTGGAAACACTACCGATACCAGGACTTCGGCATTTTAGGTGAGCCTTATTTCGACCTCGACTTCCGCCAGGTATTCTACCTCACCGATACAGGACGACGCTGGGATGGTAACGCCGTGAGTGTTCGCGACAAGGTAGAAGACCACTTTGGCCTGGTGTTCCACACGACGTTTGACATCATCAGCGCTGTACGCAAGGAGCAGTTTCCATCGCGTGCTATGCTCAACTTTCACCCCCAGCGATGGACAGACAACTCCCTGTTGTGGGTTGCCGATAAGTACCATCAGTACGTCAAAAACGCTGCCAAGTATTGGCTCATTCAGTGGCGCCGCTCTCGCGCAGCCTTGTAATCAGGTTTTACCAAAACAGTGGTATTGCTTATATGAAATGTTTTTAAACGATGTACGGGACTATAGCATTGGCACAGTTTTGGGAAATGAGAAATGTTGTTAATTACACATGTTCACTAATCTCTGGATTAAGTAAGCTGCCCATGAATTGAAACAATACCTAACTCTCCTCCCTTTTGGTCCTTCGTAGCGCGAGCACTACTTATCTCCCCCTCTTTGCGTAGCTCGCGAAAAATGAAGCCTCAAGACCCTTCGGGCCTTTATTCCCCTCGGTACTTCTCTACGGTACTAATCTCTTTAGCAAATGCTGGCTTAATCACCGCGGACATTTTGTCCGTAATTGCGCTAATGAGGCATAATACATTTGGAAGGCTCTACAGGTAATAATCCACACCTGTAGGGAAGCGTCCCGCTTTTTAATCCTCCGCCCCCACAGTACAGAACTTTTCACTATTCACTGCCAAAAAAGCGCAAGATCCTATGGCTGTACTAAACCATTTGACATCAACACCCTATCGCATTCGCCAGCAGCTGCTGGAGCACTTCCCTGAAAGTGCCGTTCGGTTTGTCGAAGAAGCTGTAAGTCCGTCCGCTTTGGCGGATGCCCTTTGCCTGCACACCCTCTATCCGGTCAATGCCAGTGTTGTGGGTGACAACTCGGCCAAGTGCATAGTCAACATGCAGCGTATCAACGACATCCGCTACATCAACAAGTTCTTCGAGTCGGTCAACGAGCACATGGCCCAAGGTGGTTATTTAGTTGGATGCGTGGACCCACTCCACCATCGCCGCCAGCAGCTGCTGTCGCGCTACCCTCGCCCGCTGAACAAAGTCTACTATGCTTTCGACTACCTGGTCACGCGCGTATGGCCCAAATTGCCGCACCTGCGTCGGGCGTACTTTGCGCTAACTAAGGGTCGCGGACGCGTCATTTCGGAAATGGAGACCTACGGCCGGCTTTTCTCTTGCGGCTTCCGCTTCGTTAACGCTCGCGAGATTGAAGGCCGTCTGTATTTCGTTGTAGAGAAGGTAAAGAGGCCCGATTATAACGAAGAGGCAACTTATGGCCCCTTCATCACGCTGAAGCGCGTGGGCAAACACGGCAAAATCGTTAAAGTGTACAAGATGCGCACCATGTCGCCCTATTCGGAGTACACGCAGCAGTTCGTTTTTGAGCGCAATGGCGCGGGCGGCATCGGCACTGGCTCAAAATTCAACAATGACCCGCGCATCACGACCGTGGGCAAATTCATGCGCCGCTATTGGATTGATGAACTGCCTATGCTCTACAACCTACTGCGGGGCGACCTAAAACTATTTGGCGTAAGACCCATTAGCCAGCACTACTTCAGCTTGTTCCCGAAGGATTTTCAGGAATACCGAAAGAGGTTCAAGCCAGGCCTTATTCCGCCTGTCTACGTGGAAATTCCTAAGTCTTTAGAAGATACTGTGGCCATCGAACGCCGCTATTTAGAAGCCTACGAGCGCAATCCGCTGTGGACGGATATTCGATACCTATCCATTGCTCTGTACAACATCTTCATCAAGCGCGTGCGCAGTTGCTAAAAACGACGCATATTTGCTTCCGATTATGCTGCTTATTTAATCCGTTTAATCGCTCAAGACGAGTAGAGGACGTCTGAAATTCCTATTCAATCACTCGTCAGTTTTGGTAAAAAGCGAACGTTTATGGCCCATTCACTACGCCGGACAAACAAAGTCTACTTTTCTAAGGTCACGAAAGATCCGCCTTCACCGCCCTTTAATCTTATTCAACAGCCTTTCGGCTGCTATGAGCAGTTTCTTGCGGTATTTTTAGAACGAGGGTACCGTTTCTGTTCCTTCCCCAATCTAAATGTGCCTCACCACTTAGTGGCGCTCCGACATGATATTGATTTTGACACCCATCTTGCGCTCCGTATGGCTGCCAAGGAAAAAGCAATGGGCATCTATTCTACATTCTTTTTCCTGCTGCGGTCGCCTATGTATAATGTGCTTCAACCTCAAGACTATGAGAACATTATGCTCATCCGGGAGATGGGTCATGTCATCAGCCTGCACTTCGACCCATCGCTGTACACAGACTTTGAGCAAGGGCTAAGAACAGAGGTGGAAATATTTCGGAGCATTTTTAAAACCGACGTGCACATTATCAGTCTGCACCGCCCCAGCTCTTTCTTCCAGCAGCACGATGTGCCCATTGCCGGTATTGAGCATACCTACCAGTCGCGTTACTTCCGAGAAGTGAAGTACATCTCCGATTCTACCGGCGTCTGGCGTTACGGGCACCCTTTCGAGACGCCAGAGTTTGCCGAGGGCAAATCCCTACACCTGCTTATTCACCCGATTTGGTGGATGGTAGAGGGGCAGAACAACATAGACAAGTTGCGGGGCTACTACCGGCAGCGCGTGGACGGATTGAAAGCCAATTTTGCTGAAAACTGCATTCCTTTCCGCCAGTTACATGACCATGTGTGAGCGTATAGCCATTTTTGGTTGTAAGGCTACGACGCGTTTCTTGCTGGAAAATTTGGAGATACCCTACCCCATTCGCTATCTCGTCACGCTGTCGCCGGCGGCTGGCCTCAAACATGAGGTGGCAGACTATGCTGACCTGAAGCCTTGGGCGGAGGCTCGTGGTATGGAGGTTTATCAGGCGCGTTACTACTCGCTCAAGCACGCGGACGACATCGCTCATCTGAATCGGTTGCAACTCGACCTCGCTTTTGTAATCGGTTGGCAACGGCTCATTCCGGCAGAAGTACTCTCTGGTTTGCGCATAGGCGCCTTCGGCATGCACGGCAGCGCAGCCAATTTGCCTCGTGGACGCGGGCGTTCACCCATGAACTGGTCCCTCATCGAGGGACGGCAAGCCTTTTATACCAACCTTTTCCTTTACGACCCGGGGGTGGATTCTGGAGATGTGGTAGACACTTTTAAGTTTCAAATAACGCCTCACGACACGGCCGAAACCCTTCATTTCAAGAATACCTTGGCCATGAAGTATCTTATCGAAAAAAACATAGAGGCCTTGGTAAATAACGATTTTCGTCGGGCGCCACAGGATACTTCGCTGACCCCTACCTACTACCCTAAGCGAACGCCCGAGGACGGCCTCATTGACTGGGAATTGGACGTGGTTGTGCTGGAACGCTTCATAAGGGCCGTTACACGCCCATTTGCTGGTGCGTTCACCTTTGCAGAGGGCCAGCTGGTGCGTATCTGGCGCGCTCAAGTGTTCGACATCCACGACTTCGGCTATGAGCGTGCCCTGCCTGGCACAGTGGTAGCTGTTTTTGAACGAGGGCAATTTTTGGTTAAATGTTTCGGCGGGTTATTGTTGGTCACAGAATACGAAAGCAACGCTCCGCTTCAAAAAGGCGTACGGTTAAATAATGGCGGGCAAGAAGTCCGGCGTTTCCCTCGTAATCCACAGGGGTTCTTCGACCTATCTGAAGCATGAGAAAGCACTTGCCCGGCACCAGAGTAACTCTCTCTCTGAGGCCGGGCAAATTTTTCTTGAAAAACAAGAACGCTCTGGCCGTCAATTCATAGCAACTGCTGGTGTCGCATTTGCCGGGCGCGGCTTGTGCACATAGGAGATGTGGACTTTGCTCAGCAGAGTGGGGTCGTCCACGTGCAGGTTTTCGCCCAAGATGAATGTGTACGTGCCACTGCAGGTAAAGACCGGCTGATTTTCATATACACCATAGATGTAAGGGTCAGCCTTGAGCTGAGACGTGTTGATTTTCAGGGTGCTCATAGAGGAAAAACGCTCGCTGTCCACCAGAGGGGTGAGTTTTCCTTCAGCACTTTCTTTTGGAAAAACAACATAAAAGAAACGCCCATTGGGAGCGATCACGCCCAAGTAAGGGGCGTTGGGTGTGCTAAAGTTCAGTACGAACGTCTCGCCTTTATGAACCATCTTGGCGTCTGTCCATATCTTGGGCGCCTGTTCTGAAGTTTCAGCAACGGCAGCTTTTGCGGCAGGGAGCACTTCCGAAGGCGTGGAGATTTGCATCTTCCAGGGGGCGGCTACAAAAAGCGCGGCAAGGGGGATGGCGAAATTGATGGGCACTTTCATAATCGGTAAGGTTGGTTATACACCTATTGTCGTAGATTAAAAATTCATGCCAATTTTAGGGTAACTGCTTAGGAGTGGGTTTAATTTTGTTAAATAGTCAAAAACCAAAAAGCATTTATCCTTCGGCGGCATAAGGATAGGGAACGGTTATGTCCATTGAAGAAACGCGTTTCTTTCGAGAGGCTTTGCTCAACTGGCACAAGGGCCATCTGCGCCCATTGCCTTGGAAGGGCGAACAAGACCCTTACCGAATCTGGTTATCGGAGATTATCCTGCAGCAGACGCGCGTAGAGCAAGGGCAGCCCTATTACGAGCGGATGGTAACTGCCTACCCTACCGTGCACCATCTAGCCGAGGCGCCCTTAGATGACGTGCTCAAGCACTGGGAGGGTTTGGGTTACTATAGCCGCGCCAGGAACTTGCATACGGCTGCCCGGCAGATTGTTTCCGAGCTTGGCGGCACCTTTCCCAACACTTTTGAGGAAATCCGCGCCTTAAAAGGTGTGGGCGACTACACCGCAGCGGCCATTGCATCTTTCGCATTTAACCTGCCCTATGCAGTGCTCGACAGTAACGTTTACCGCGTGCTGGCTCGCTTTTGGGGCATCGAGACCCCCATCAATACCGCCGGGGCGCAGAAACAATTTTTGCGGCTAGCCCAGCAACTGCTCGACCCGAAGCAGCCCGGTGCCTATAATCAGGCCCTCATGGACTTTGGTGCGCGCTTATGCCGCCCGCGGCAACCCTTGTGCGAAGAATGCCCGCTGGCAACTCGATGCGTAGCCTTTCAACAAAACCGCATTGAAGAATTGCCTAGGAAGAAGCCGCTGGCCTCTCGTCAAGAGCGCTTCTTTCTTTACGCCGTTTTCCTCAGCGGCGATGCCGTGTGGGTACAGCAGCGCCCGAATGGCGACATTTGGGCGCTGCTGTACGAATTTGCCCTATGGGAAACTGCAGCCCTGCCGGAGGAACCTGTGTCAATGGCGACAGCGGTAGCAGCGCGTTTTCTGCCGACGGAGTTTACTCCCGTTTTGGAGAATATAGATGGTCCCTATCGCCAGGTGCTTTCGCACCGCGTTGTGCACGCGCTTTTTTACGTATATGTGCTGGGCAAAGAAAAGCAGCCGCCTTTGCAAAACGCACGAACAGCACCCGATGGCCGTTGGGTTTCCTTGGCGGAAGTGGAAAAAAAGCTTCCTTTGCCCAAGATTATCGCCCAATTTTTAAAGCGCAATGTCTTACCTTGCAGCAAAAACAATCCTTGCTAAACTATTCTTGCCATGATTAACAAAGTAACCCTCATCGGCAATCTCGGAGGCGACCCTGAAGTACGCCATTTGGAAGGCGGCGTAGCGGTAGCCCGTTTTTCGTTGGCAACCAACGAAAATTATCAAGATAAGGACGGCAACTGGCAAACCTCCACAGAGTGGCACAACGTGGTCGCTTGGCGCGGCCTGGCCGAGCGCGTAGAGCGGTCGCTGAAAAAAGGCATGCTTGTGTACGTCGAGGGAAAAATATCCTATCGCAAATACACCACACAAGAGGGGCAGGAGCGCTCTGTAACTGACATCGTGGCCAACACCATTCGCATCCTGGAGAAACGCGACAGCGGCGATGTGCGTTTCCCGTCATCCGAGAGCACCTCGGGGGCCATGTCTGCTCCGCCCCCTCCTGTGCCTGAAGCGCCGCAAGGCGGCGACGACCTGCCGTTCTGATCTGCCTGAAAGTTACCTTCGTTTAGGAGAACCCAACATCTGCACCCAGTAAGTGGCGGCGCGCCCTAAACCCATATGTTGGTAGTTGGCACGCATCATATTCTCGCAATGTCCCGGGCTTTTTTGCCAACTTTCCACAACGCTTTCGGGAGTAGGCTGCCCCCAGGCAATATTTTCGCCAATGAAGCTCCAGCGGTAGCCGGCCTGATCGGCGCGATCGGCGACACTTCGCCCCTCTGGGCTGCGGTGACTGAAGTATTTTCGCTGTTGCATGTCTTCAGCATGAGCTTGTGCAGCGCGGTTGAGTCGCTCGTCAGCTCGTAGAGGCTCAACAGGGCCAAACCACTTGTTGCCTGGGCAATAGCAGCCTTTGGTGCGCAACTCGTTGACGGCGCGAAGAACGCTGCGCACGGCAGGAGTGTCAATACCGTCGGGCGTTTCCATCCTCGACGTCGGACCGTTGCTCGGGAGCCAGGTTAAGGCGCACACGCCTGCAAGAAGCAAGAACCCAAGTTTCATTGGTATTGCTTTTTTTTATGCCCAAATGTAAATTTTTACAGCCCATTCATGAATATGCTGCAATTTTATGTTTGTGGCAATAAACAAACGATTCCCTATGGACTTTGATTACATCGTCATCGGCAGTGGTTTTGGCGGCTCAGTCAGCGCCCTGCGCCTAGCTGAGAAAGGCTACAAAGTGCTGGTCATTGAAAAAGGGAAATGGTATCGAGCAGAGGACTTTCCGCGCACCAGTTGGCAGGTATCGCGATGGCTCTGGGCGCCGGCGTTGCGCTGGTTTGGGATTATGAAGATAACCATCTTTCGGCACGTGGGTTTCATCTCGGGCATAGGGGTAGGCGGTGGCTCTTTGGTGTACGCTAATACGCTGCCGGTGCCCCAATCGGCCTTTTTCAAGTCGGGCAATTGGAAAGACTTGGCCGACTGGGAGGTAGAACTAGCGCCGTACTACGAAATAGCTCGCCGCATGTTAGGTGCATCGCCCAATCCGCAGTTTTTCGACAACGACCGCGCGATGGCAGCACTGGCCAGGGAGATCGGACAAGAGGAACACTTTCGGCCAACCACTGTATCGGTGTACTTCGGACGTCCGGGCGAGACGGTGCCCGACCCTTATTTCGGCGGCGAAGGGCCTGCGCGCACGGGCTGCATCTTTTGTGGGGGCTGCATGACCGGCTGCCGCCACAATGCTAAGAACAGCTTGGACAAGAACTACCTCTACCTGGCGCAGCAGCATCGGGCAGAAATCTTAGCAGAACATGAGGTAGTGGACGTTCGCCCCGTGGGTGCGCCCGACGGCAGCGATGGCTATGAAGTCGTGTTCAAGCCTTCCACGCGCCTGTTTGGGCGAAGGAAGCGCCTGCACACGCGCGGAGTGGTGTTTGCTGGAGGGGTATTAGGCACGGTATCGCTTTTGCTTCGGCTAAAACACCGATCGTTGCCGCGCCTGTCGGACCGAGTCGGCTGCGACGTGCGTACTAATAACGAGAGTTTAATTATGGTAACCCAACTGGAAGGCGACGCCGACCTGTCGCGAGGAGTAGCCATTGGTTCCATTTTGCACACCGACGAACACAGCCACTTAGAGGTGTGTCGCTATGGTGCAGGCTCGGGCGCCTTGCGGGTGTCCATGCTGCCCTACGTCACTGGCCCGAACACTTTGGTAAGACTTGGGCGCATTGTCAAGGAAATTCTGTGGCATCCGCGCACCTGGTGGAAATTTCTGCGCGTAAAAGACTGGGCCCGAAAGACCACCGTTCTGCTTTTTATGCAGACTTTAGACAGCACTGTCACGTTCAAACGCGGACTATTGGGCGGCATGCGCACCACAGTGGTGGGACAACAGAAACCGACAGCTTTTATCCCGCGCGCTACCGAGTTGGCCCGGCGCATGGAGCGCATCCTGAACGGAAAGGCCACGGCTTTCTTTCTGACGCCTCTGGCAGGCATACCCGGCACAGCGCATATTCTGGGTGGAGCCGTCATGGGCGACTCGCCAGAAACAGGCGTCATTGACCGCGACAACCGCGTTTTTGGCTACCAGAACATGTACATCTGCGACGGCGCCGCTGTTTCGGCCAATCCGGGCGTGAACCCATCCCTCACCATCACTGCCATTGCCGAGCAGGCCATGAGCCGCATTCCTCCCAAGCCAAAGGCAGAGCACTAAGCTCCTGGCGCCGTTGCAACCTGAGGAGGAGTAGAATTCGACATTCCACCACCGCTTACCTTTGCGGCCGTTCGGCAGCAGGGCGGTTTGCTCGACCTCTGCGCTTGGTAAAGAGAGCTTCTTTTCTGATGAAACAACTCCTCGAATGCGTCCCAAACTTTTCCGAGGGGCGCGATATGAACACCATCCGCCAAATTACCGACGCTATCGAAAGCGTGGAAGGCATTCGCCTGTTGGACGTAGACCCGGGCAAAGCCACTCACCGCACGGTGGTTACTTTCGTAGGCGAGCCACCAGCGGTAGTGGAGGCCGCTTTTCGGGCTATCCAGAAGGCCTGCGAGCTCATTGACATGCGCCAGCACCAAGGCGAGCACCCGCGTATGGGAGCCACCGATGTGTGCCCCTTAGTGCCCATTAGTAACATTACCTTGGAAGAGGCGGCCGAATGGGCGCGCCGCTTGGCCGAACGCGTTGGCCGTGAGTTGGGGTTACCAGTATATCTCTACGAAGCTGCTGCTAACCGCCCGGAGCGGAAAAACCTGGCCAACATCCGCGCAGGTGAGTATGAGGGGCTGCCCGAGAAATTGACCCATCCGGACTGGCATCCCGATTTTGGGCCGGCGCGCTTCAACCCCAAGAGTGGAGCCACCGTCATTGGTGCTCGCGATTTTCTCATCGCTTACAACATTAACCTAAACACCACCTCTACGCGGCGTGCCAACGCGGTGGCCTTCGACGTCCGCGAGATTGGGCGCGTGCTCAAAGACCCTGCTACGGGCAAGCCGCTGCGCGATGAACATGGCGAACTGTTGCGCCAACCGGGTGTGCTCAAAGGCGTGAAGGCTATAGGCTGGTACATCGAGGAGTACGGCATTGCGCAAATTTCGATGAACATCACCGACCTGCAGGCCACGCCCCTGCACGTGGCCTTTGAAGCCTGTTGCCAAAGCGCGGAGCGACGCGGCCTGCGCGTTACAGGGTCGGAGTTAGTGGGCATGGTGCCGCTGCGTGTGCTGTTGGAGGCAGGGCGATATTTCTTGAAGAAGCAACAGCGCAGCACGGGCGTAAGCGAAGACGAACTGGTTAAAATTGCGATCAAATCGCTGGGGCTAAGCGAGCTGGCGCCCTTTGACCCCAAGAAAAAAATCATCGAATACCGCCTCGCCGAAGCGGAGGGCAAGCGGCTCATCCAGAAAAACTTGCGCGCCTTTGCCGATGAGACGGCTTCGGAAAGCCCAGCGCCGGGCGGCGGCTCCGTAAGTGCCTATGTGGGCGCGTTGGGCGTCTCCCTGGCGGCGATGGTGGCCAACTTGAGCGCGCACAAGCGCGGCTGGGAAGACCGGTGGGAGTTCTTCTCGGCGGCGGCTGAAACAGGCCAACGCTTGAAAGAGGCTCTGCTTCGCGCCGTGGACGAAGATACGGATGCCTTCAACGCCATTATGGCGGCCTTCGCTCTGCCCAAAGGCACCGATGCTGAAAAGGCACAACGTCAGGCCGCTATCGAGGCCGCCACGCGTCGCGCCATCGAGGTGCCGCTGCAGGTGGTACGTCTGGCTCTGGAAAGTTTTTCTCTCCTTCGTCAAATGGTGGAGCATGGCAACCCTAATTCCGTAACGGATGCAGGCGTAGGCGCTCTGTGTGCCCGTGCGGCGGTGTGTGGAGCGGCGCTCAATGTGCTGGTCAACACGGGTGGCCTGGCCGACCGAGCGTTCGGCGAGGCGGCAGCTTCCGAAGCCAAACGCGCTATAGCCGAGGCGACTCGCCTTGAGGAAGAAATCGTTGCCCACGTACGTCAGAAAATAGGCCTTTAACGTCTAAACCTTTTCCCTAAAACCTACGCATCCGCACCATGCACTTAGACACCTTTGAAGTCATCGGCGGCACCTCCCTGAAGGGCGAGCTGCACCCACAGGGCGCCAAAAACGAAGCGCTACAAGTTATCAGCGCCGTCCTGCTTACCGACGACCCGGTAACCATCTCGAACGTCCCGGACATTCTGGACGTCAACAAACTTATTGACCTGCTGCAGGGGCTGGGGGTACAGGTGGAGCGCTTAGCTCCCGACACGTATCGTTTTTGCGCTGGTTTTCTTGACTTAGACTATCTGCGCTCCGATGCGTTCATGAAGGATGCCCAACGCTTGCGCGGCTCGGTGATGCTTATTGGCCCGCTGCTGGCTCGCTTCGGCCGAGCAGCATTGCCCAGGCCCGGCGGCGACAAAATTGGTCGGCGCCGACTGGACACGCACTTCCACAGCTTCGAGCAATTGGGGGCGGAGTTCAAGTACGACCACGAGCACGATATCTATTACGTGCAACAGCCAAGTGGCGGCTTGCGCGGCACCTATATCCACATGGATGAAATCTCCGTAACCGGCACGGCTAATGTCCTCATGGCTGCCGTATTAGCTAAAGGACAGACGACCCTTTACAACGCAGCTTGCGAGCCTTATGTGCAACAGCTGTGCCGCCTGTTGGTCTCCATGGGTGCGCGCATCGAGGGCATGGGGTCTAACCTGCTGCGCATCGAGGGGGTAGAACGTCTGCACGGCGCCGAGCACCGATGCCTGCCCGATATGATTGAAGTAGGTAGCTTCATCGGCCTAGCGGCTATGACGGCCTCTGACATCACTATTCGGAACGCCGGTGTGGCGCACCTTGGCATCATTCCGCGCATTTTTGAGCGTCTCGGTATTGTCATCGAACGGCAAGGGGACGACCTGCATATTCCGGCACAGGAGCACTATGAAATCAGCACTTTCATTGCTTTCTATCTACAAATCGCCAAAGAGATCGTTGGTGAGGTAGGTTACATTCCCCTGACCGATGAAATATATCAACTTGCCCAACAACGTTACGATAACCGTATCATCGGCTCGATTTTTGAGGCCTTGGCTCAACAGTGGGCGTAAGTTTGACTGATCTTCTGGCGAAAGAGAAATAGTCGAATTGCTGATCTTACACAAGATATGGGCCTGCCACAAGGCAAGCCCATATCTTGATGTGGAGGATTGGATGGACATTGAAAAATCACTCATTGGTCTGACTGTTCAAGAGCAAAGCGAAAAACCTTCCCCTCCAACCAGGAGGGCAGAGCGTATCATCGAGGGAATTTTTTTCTTGTGCGCTATAGTCTCTGTACTTACAACCGCGGGCATCATATTTGTTCTCATTCAAGAAACAATCCTTTTTTTCAACGAAGTCTCAATCATCGAATTTTTTACTGATACTCGCTGGACACCTCTATTTGCTTCAAAACGCTTTGGCGTATTACCTCTGGTCACAGGCACGCTCATGGTATCTTTTTACGCTATGCTTGTGGCACTCCCAATTGGTTTGCTTGCAGCAACCTACCTGAGTGAATTTGCTTCTCCACGCGCGCGCA
>Ga0101944_10005538_pt1 | contig 14248 bp, 8 predicted proteins | sample DewCreD2012metaG_FD_75245 | JGI IMG/M metagenome (GOLD analysis project Ga0101944, IMG submission 75245) | Hot spring sediment bacterial and archeal communities from British Columbia, Canada, to study Microbial Dark Matter (Phase II) - Dewar... ... | reverse complement strand
GGCAGACTGCTTCATTGGCGTGACTCCGCGCGTGGCCTGAAATGTTGCTTTCACTACTCACATTTTCGGCCGTTCTCGCGTCACGCCATTCTTTTTCGGTGAATAATCCGGGTTAAGGTCGTAGAACGGTATGGCTTGGATTAGCACGTACCTCGTTTCACCGCTTGCCGTGCGTACCCGAAGACTCATTTCGTAGGCTTCTCTCGAACGCATGGCTTTTTCGCGGGTGGTCGCGAACAGCACCGCATCTCCCGGATGGATGAAACGGAACCAATCGATCTCGGGGTGGTCTTCCTGCCCCTTGCCCAGCAATTCGGTCATACGTCGGTTGACGTAATCGCAACGCCCTTCGCCGTTCGTCCGCCACACCGGAACAGGGAACTCGTCCAACAGTTTCCGTTGGAAGTCCCGCGAGGCTCTGATTTCCTCCTCCTTGCGTGCCTTCTCCGTCACGTCGGTCACGACGCCGATGATGCCCGCCAGATTCCCTTCGTTGTCATGGAAGAGGGTTTGCTGGAAGACCACGTCTAGCATCTGCCCCTCCGGCATCAACACCCAAGCGTCGAAGACCTGCAAACCGGGGTTTTCCAGCAACCGCCGGTCTGCAGCTTCGCAGGCACCGGCCAGATCTTGGCGGTAGAGTTCGCGGACGGTCTTGCCCAGAATCTCCTCGCGGCTCCAACCGAACATCCGCTCGTGGGCCACGTTGCATCCCTGGTAGCGCCCTTCCTTATCCTTGTAGAAGACCGGGGTGGGAATGCCGTCGAGGATGGATTGCAGAAAGCGACTGCGCTCCCGCAGCCTCGTCTCGGCCTCCTTCCGCGCCGTGATGTCCTCCTCGATCGCCAGGAAGCCTTGGATCCGGCCTTTTACATCGCGTACGGGCGAGATGGAGGCGGATTCTCAGTAGAGGCTGCCGTCTTTTCGCCGGTTGCGAAACTCGCCGCGCCACTCCCGCCCGGACCGGATCGTGTTCCAGAGATCCTGGCAGAAGTCTGGCGCATGCTCGCCCGACTGGAGGAAGCGGGGAATCTGCCCAAGGATGTCTTCGAGACCGAATCCCGTCATCTGCACGAAGGCGGGATTCGCATGCTTGATTCGGCCTTCCGAGTCGGTGACGAGGAAGCCATTGGTCGAATGCTCCAGGATCGAGCCCAACAAACAGAGACGTTGGTGTTCGCTGCGCCGCCTCCAGACCGTCGCGAAAGCGTACCCCGCCAGCAACGTGAACAGCAGGCAGGTCACGGCCGCGAACGCCGGAAGACTTGCATCCGGCCGCTGGGTCGACCAGACGCGTATCCGGAAAGGCGTACCGGCTATCGGACGCTGCGCCGAGAGCCAGCGGGCATCGGGCGTCACGATCACATCGTCGGCGAGTGTCCAGCCCAGTTCTGAAGGACCCTCCGGACCGAACTGCCGGTCTCGACGCATCCGCTCGCGTACCTCGCTTGGCAAATTGGTCAGCGCCTTCCCGACCAGACCGGGGCGATTGGCAGCCAGCACGACGCCCTCGGGGGTCAAAAGCGCGGCCGGCAATCGACAGGTTTGGACATAATCCGAAAAATGCTCCACGGCCTTCTTGACGGTCAGGACGCCCAAGATGCCTTCCTGCTCCGTCCCTTGGACAGGTGCGCTGAAGTACACGCCCAGCTTTCCGGTCGTAACGCCAAGCGCCGGATAGCTCGTCATCTGCCCTGCCAAAGCCTCCTTGAAATAGACGCGAAAAGCGTAATTGTTGCCGGTCAATGACCGGGACTCGACGCCACAACCGCAGGCCACCACGGTGCCGTGGCGATTCATCAGATAAACCAGATCCGCCTGAAAAGCAGCCGCGGCACCTTCCAAGCAGCGTGTGGCTTGCTGCTCCGCAGGGCCTGAGGGGTAGCGAAAACACTCCGCAAAGGCGGGATTTTTGACCAGCGCACCCAACCGTTGTATCGTCGATGCCGACAACTCGGCAGTCAGGGCAGAGGCCGCAGCTTGAACCTGCTCGGCCACCTCGCCTCGACCGTACGCCATCTGCTTGAACCGGACGAGGGACCATCCGGACGCCGCGGCAATGACCGACACTGCGCTCATTGCGACGATTGCACGATGCCTCAACACCAGGCATCTTCCGTTTTTGGTACATCCCATTTCCGGCTGACTGGAAAACAACCCCCAAATGGCCATTTATCCTGTCTCCAAAACTCGAAACCGGATTCACATTCCGCGTTTCAAAAAATTCTTTAGATTGACTGCGCAGATGCCTAATCGCTGGACGAACCCTCCTGAATTTCCAAATTAGCAAATAGAAGGCCAGACGCGCAGATGACTGATAATGCCATCGATGATAAGGCATATCTCCATGAACAATGTTCTGTTAGCCATAAAAACAAGTGATGGTATTACTGGAAAAAGATTCCGCTGGCGACCACCCAGCGGCTGTCGCCGGCCGGCGTCAGGCGGATGCGGATGCTGCCCTTGAACTTCCAGATCAGGTACTTGCCCGCGTCGAATGCGCGGACCGTGCGCGTGTCCAGCACGATCCCCGACGCAGCGTCCAGTATTTCCACCTTGGCGGTATAGCCGGCCTGTCGCCAATCGAGCAGGTACAGCGCGACGCTATGTTCGAGCGTATCGGAAACCTTGATGTCGAAATGGAAGGAATCGCGCCGCTCGTACCAGCCCGCGGCAACACGTTCGTTCCCCCGGGCACGCTGGAGCGCCCGCTCCGCCTTGGTGTTGGCTTCCCAGGTATTGAGCCTGCCGGTGCACTGGACCGCCGCATACGCGGGCGGCTTGGATTCGTCGCCGGCCAGGAGGTAACCGTCTTTTCCGTAGAGTTTCTTCCAATTGCCCTGCGTGTGTCGGTCCTCGGCGACGAACTGGGCGGTCGCGGCGCCCGCGGGCGCCTCCTTGGCGCCCTTTTCCGTCCACTCGCAGACGAAGGGCAGGGCACGGCCTTCGGTGTCGAGGAACTGCGTCTGGTCCCACGAAAGGAACGTCTCGACGGGTCGTTTCGTAAACTCCATCGGCGCGATTTTCTCGTTCAACGGCGTGCCGTTCACCCAGGACCACTTGCCGTCTGCCAGCGAAGCGCCCACCCAGGTCCGTTCTTTCACGAGGCTGCTCAAGAACCGGGACTCCTCGGCCGTCTCGACGCAGATCAGTTGGCCGCCCTGCTGGATGCAGAAATCGCGCGCGGCTTCCCAGGCCATCGGCTGGCCGAAGAATTTGTAGTGGTGCCCGCCGAACGGGACCGCGTCGTCCGGGACGTTCTGCGAGGCGGCCGCGGTTCCGGCGGCGCCGACCTTCGAGACCTGCACGTCGTCGAAGTACGCATCGCAGGGCTGTTTGCTCCACGACAGCAAGCGGACCTGAAGCGAAGGCTGGAGCGGCGTGGCGATCATGGAGAATTCCGTCCATTCGCGCACCTGCGGGCCACTGGCCTGCCGCGAGTTGTCGGCCACACGCCCCGCGCCTTCCACGGAAAGCCGCACGAAGACGTTCGATTTCACCCAGCAGGAGACGCGGTAGCGTTGTCCGGGGACCACCGTGACCGTCTGCGTGGCCATCCCGCCGCTCTTGAAATGCAGGCAGCCTTTTCCGGAACGGGCCGCGGTGGACACGTCCGCCGACACGGGGTTTTCCTGCAGCCCGGCCAGCCGCCATCCGTCCAGCGTTCCGCTCTCGAAGTCTCCGTTGACGAGCAGGTTCGGGCAGGTCAGGTCTTCGAGTTTCTTCTTCATCCGCGCCAGTTCGTCGGCATGTCCCGCGGCGCAGGCGGTCTTGCCGTAGCGCTGCGAGAAGGAGACCAGTTTGTCGTAGACCGCCTGGGCCTGCTCGGCTTTCTGCGCCGGTTGCGCCGTCAAGGCGACGAGTTCGTCCCACGCCTTGCGGGCCTCGGCTTCGAGGACCGCGGCGCGGCGGCTGTCGATCAGTTCGAGATAGTGCTTGGAAAGCGGGAACCGGTCGGCGGCTTCCAGCAGCTCGGTGGCGCCCGCCAGGTCCTCCTGTCCTCGGGCCAGCTTGCGCACGGCTTCGCCGACGCGCATGGCGTCGGTGACGACGGCCTTCGGGAAAAGCGCATTGCGCTGCTCGTCCGTCAGATCGGCCAGCTTGACGGTCTTGGTCGCCGCGATCCTGCCTCCATCCAGCGAGATCCTGACGTAGAGTTGGTCGTTCTCGAAGCGTTCGATGGTGCCCTGATCCTTGCCAACCGTGAACGGCTTGCCCTTCAGTGCCTCCAGGGCATCGCCTTGGCGTTTTCGTTCGGCCTCGTAGGCCTCCAAGATCGCGCTCATGGCGTCGGCCTGGGCGCGTACGGGTTCCAGTTCCGCGGAATCTTTGGCTTCCCGGGCCACGCGGGCGGCCGCGGACTCGTCCTTCCGTTCGAGCAGCGCGGCATCGAAGCGGCCCAGCAACTCGCCCAGCTTCTTCTGTGCGGCCAGGGCGGCCTTGCGGGCTTTCAGCTCGTCGGTATTGGCCCGTTCGGTTTCCAGGCGTGCCTTCAGTTCCTGAACCTCCGACGCCAGCGGCCGGTACTTGACGTTCGCGATGCCCTCCAGCAGTTTCAGCCCGGCGTCGGGATCGGCTTCCGCGGAGGCCGCGGAGGCTTTTTCGAGGACCGGCTGGATCCTCTTCGTGGCCTCCTCCGCGACGGACCTGCGTTTCTTCTCGATCTCGTCCTTCAAGCGCCTGGCGACGGCCGGCGGCAGCGACTCCATCGCGGCGAGCGCTCCATCGAAGTCGCCGGTCATGAATCCCTCGTCGATCTTCAGCTTCGCCGCCTGCCAGGCTTCCTGTGCGGCCGCATCGTATTTCTGCTCCACTTCGAGGATCTCGGCTTCGACCTCGGCGGCGAGGGGCGTCCTGGCCGCGGACTCGGCGATCTGGTGGTAACGCCGGAGGATCTCGTCGAAGGCCTGCGGTTGCGCCTGGGCGAAGGCCTTGGCCTCGTTCCAGCGGCGCTGGAGCGGACTTTCTTTCGGGGCCGGCGGCTGGCTGGGCGGGACCGGCGCGGTCACGGGCGGGACTTTCGGTTCGGCGATGGACGTCAGCACCGGCTTCTCGGCGGGTTCGGCCGCTCGGACCCGCGCCTCGCGGGCGGGCTTGCCGGATCCGAAGAGGAGAAACGCCAGCACGCCCAGCAGCACGACGCCGCCGGCGCCGGCCACCACGTAAAGCATCGAGGAGTTGGGGGCAGGCGCCGCCGCGGGCGAGCCGCCCTCCACACGCGGACGAACGAGTTCGCGCGGGGCGGTCGTCCCCGCGCCTTTGATCGGCACGCGGGGCCCCGTCGTCAGTCCGCGCGCCGCAGCGGGCAGCTTCAGCAGCCGGTCGATCTGCTCGATCAGTTCGGCGGGAGTCTGGAACCGCTGGGCCTTGTCCTTCTGCATCAGTTTCAAAATCAGCCTGCTGCAGCCTGCGGACACGTCCGGGCAGGCGCGGTTGGCCATCGGCGGCGGATCGGAGAGATGTTTGGCCATGATCACGGCCGACGTCTCGCCCTGGAAAGGAGGCTGACCCGTGACGAGGTGATAAAGCGTCGCGCCGAGGGCGTAGAGGTCGGCCCGGGTGTCGAGTTGGTCCACCTCGCCGCGCACCTGTTCGGGCGCCATGTAGAAGGGCGTTCCCAGCGCCACGCCCGATTGCGTCAGCGAGGCATCGTCCTTCGTCTGGCGTGCGAGGCCCAGATCCGCGAGTTTGGCCATGCCGTTCCGGCTCAGGAGAATGTTGTCCGGCTTCACGTCGCGATGCACCATGCCGTTCTGGTGCGCGCACTCGAGCGCTCCCGCAATGTCCCTGACAATCTTCAGGGCCTCGTCTTCCGGCAGCCGGCCGCGCTCTTTCAGGACCTGCCTCACGGTGGGCCCGTCGACGAACTCCATGGCGAAGTACCACAGGCCCGTCGCGGGATCCTGTCCGACATCAATGCCGCCGACGACATGGGGATGGTTCAAGCGGGCGCTGGCGCGGGCCTCGCGCACGAAGCGTTCGATGAAGAGCTTGTCCTTGGCGATGTTCGGCGGGAGAAGCTTCAGCGCGACGATGCGATCGAGCGACTTCTGGCGGGCCTTGAAAACGGCGCCCATGCCGCCTTGGCCGATTTTGGCAATCAACTCGAAGCCGCCCACTTCCTTCAGGGCCGTTCCCGAAGGCATAGGCGGTTTGACCTGTTCGCTCATGTCCGCTCCCTGCGCCCCAATGCAACCCGTTGCCGCCATGGAAAGTAGACGCATCCCGGCACCCTCTTGCGGCCCAAACCTTCCGCGGGACCGCAGAAAACGATGCCTCCGTCGGGTGCCGCACGGATCGTCGCCATGCGGCCTCGTTCCCCGCCCATCCGGCTGTGGCCAGGCGCTTCACTCTTCCGATCCGCTCCGGAGTTCATGGGGCACCTTCCTGTTCCGGAAGATGCCAGAGGCGTTCGGCGGGGATCTTTTCACCCTTTTCACCCGACTTCCTGCTGGGGGGCTTCCAGCGCACCTCCATGCGCGCGGTACCCGTGTTTTCGACGAACACCGCCTTGATGGGGCAGAACCCGGGTTGCAGATCGATCTTCTGATTGCTTTTGTTTTTGCCGCAGGCCTTTCCGTCGAGCCAGAGTTCGACGCTGTCGCCGCCCCAGGTGAAACTGTGTTCGCCGGTTTCGTCGATGCGAAGGAGCCCGGTGAATTCCACGAGGAAAAAATCGCCGGGAACGCCGTCCGCGGGACCCTTGTCGCCCCATTCGTAGTTGAGTTCTTTCGCGACCCGCGTGAAATGAAAGGGCTTTCGTTTGTCCTTCTCGTCGCCGGAAAAGTACTTGGCGATCAGGCCGGGTCGCAGCAGGAGCGGGAAGATTCGAGTCTGCAGCGCGGCCAGCGTTTCGCGCGATTCCTCCACGAACGCCGTGTCCGCGTAGTTCTTGACGTACTCGTCGAAGGCAGCTTTGGCTTCGGGGCCTTTCCGGTCGGCCACTGTTCGCTCGATATCCAGCAGCGCCTTCTGGGCCTGCCTTTCGCGATCCAACAGTTTCCGCCACGCGCGCAGGCGCCCCAGCGGTTCGTGCGGCGCCTGTGCCTTCTCCGCCTGCAACTCAAGCGCCTCGAAAGTCCGCTGGGCCTCCGGCGTGGCTTTAAGCAGGACCGGAAAACGGTAACAGGCGATCGCCAGCGCACCCTTTCCGTCATCCGGAAGACCGAGGCGGGCCAGCTCGAAGAGCGTCTCCGGCGTGAGCAAGGCCAGCGGCAGGTCCATGACGAGTTTTCCGCCGCCGACCTCCTCCTCGATCTTCAGGCTGCTTTCGTCCGCCTTGAGGATCTTCGTTTTCCGTCCGATCTGGTGTTTCTTGCCCTTGAGTTCCTCGAGCGTGAAGGCGCGGCCGTCCTTGAGCAGCTCCGCGCCTTTGGGGATCGCCCGCTGCGCCATCTCGGCAAAGGCCAGGCACTCCTGGTCCAAGGCCAGCTCGGCCGCCCTGGCGGTCAATTCGGGATTCCTGAGCGCTTCGCCCACGCAATTCCGGGCGGCGGCCCAATCGTGACGTTCCCAGTGTCCCAGGTACGTCTTCAGCCAGACGGCATACGCCGAGGCCTTGGCCGCCGGGGTGGCGATGGCCGGCGGTTTGTCCTCGACGGGCGTTTGCGGTTCCGGCGCCGGTTCGTGAATCCCGACTTCGGCGACCTCCGCATCGCTCAGGACCTTCCCGGCGCCGGTGACTTCGAGGACCTTGATCTCCTCCAGCCGATAGGCGCTGTCGACGGAGATGAAGCCCAACTGCAGCGGATTGGGCAGGGTCAAATCCTTGGTTTGCGAAAGCGATCGATTCACATCCTTGGGTCGCTGGGCCAGCAGTTTTCCGTCCAGAAACGACACCCAGCGATCCTTGCGCATCTGGATGACCAGCACATACCGCCTGTCGTTCTCGATGAGATTGTCCCGGTGGATGCTGCTGCCGATGTCCGAGACGCGCTTGTTGTCCAGCATTTCCCAACCGGCCACCCGGTTTCCCCAGCCAGCCAGATGGAACGTCAACGGTTTGCCGAGATGGGTCAGATTGATGCAGAGATTGTTTCTGCCCTCCACACGGGCGAGGACGACGCGCAGGTCGTATTCAGTCGGCAGGAGGTAGGGAAGCGCGAGCCGCTTCCTGCCGTCCTTGCCGGACTGCAGGGCCCCGCCTTCCCTGGTCCAGCCGCCGCCGAGCGCGTGTTTTGCCGGGTCGGCCAGCGCCAGCAGATCGATGGCGGCGGCCCAGGCCTCATCCGGCGGCAGCGCCGGATCGGCGGGGCGGGGACCGGGATTCAGCGTGGCCAGGATGGCCTGCGCTTCCTTGGCGGCCGGCGTGTCCCTGTGCTTTTCGGCGAGTTCCCGGAGTTTTTCCCGGTAGGTCCAGGGGTCGTCGGGCTGGTTCCTGTTGAACGCCTTGGCCTGTTCCAGCAGCGATTGGGCAAAGGCCGCGCGCGGATCGTAGCCGTCCGGCTCCCTGGCCGCATCGCTGCTTTTCGGAACCTGCGCGTTTGCCGGCGTCTCCGGGACGGCTGCCGGCAGCGGCACGTTGGGAGCTGGCGGAAGTGCCGGCACGTCCGCGATGCGGAACGGCGGACGGTCGCCATCCTTTTCTCCATCCGGTGCGGCCGGCGGACCGCCCAGCGCGAAGATCAGGATGGCGATGGCGACCAGGGCCGCCACGCCCGCGCCGATGAGCAGTAACGCAGGCTTGACTGCGGGTGGCGCCGGAGCGACCGGCAGCGCCGGCTCTTTCGGATGTGGCGCAGCCGCGGTCGGCTGGGCCGGTTCGATCCGGATTTTCGAGTCCCTTCGAGCCGGTTGGATGCCGAGGCGCGAATCGCGCGACGTGGCGCCGACCGGCATCCTGGCCGTACCGCGTCGGGCGGAGGAGCATTTGGCGCAGATGGCCTTGTTTTCCTCGTTGAGGGGGGCGGTGCCGGATTCGACGTCTCCGGCACCGATTCGGACGCCGCACTTGTCGCAGTAGTGAATGATCATTGCGGCCCGCAGCTCCGGCCCCGGCATGGCGGCCATCCACGCCTGCAACTTTTATCACACCAGGCCGCGGCTGCCAACGGATCTGTCCGAGCCTCCAACCGTAGTTGACGTGCCGCCCGCATGCCCTAGGTTATCCGGGCCATGAACATTTTGCTGACCGGCGCCGCCGGATTCATCGGGTCGCACACGGCCGAGCGGCTGCTCGCCATGGGGCACCGCGTCACGGGCCTGGACAATTTCGATCCGTATTACGACCCGGCCATCAAGCGCCGCAACATCGCGGCCGCGCAGCGGCATGCCCACTACCGCTTCGTCGAAGGCGACTTCACCTCCACCGAGTTGCTCGACCGCGTGTTGCCCGAAGGCCGTTTCGATGCGGTCATCCACCTCGCCGCGCAAGCCGGGGTGCGGCCCTCGCTGGTCGATCCGCTCAAGTACGCCCGCGTGAACGTCAGCGGCACGATCGCGCTGCTGGAAGCGTTGCGGCGTCACGGGCCCAAGCGGCTCGTGGCCGCGTCCTCCAGTTCCGTGTACGGCAACACGACCCCCGTGCCGTTCCGCGAAGACGCGCCCTGCGTCCAACCGCAGTCGCCGTACGGCGCCAGCAAGCGGGCGGGGGAGATCTACTGCGGGATGTACGCCCAGCTTTATGGAATGAAGATCGTTGTCGTGCGGCCGTTCACGGTCTACGGCCCGCGCCAGCGACCCGACATGGCCATCGCGGCCTTCGCCCGCAAGATCCTGCGGGGCGAGAAAATCACGCTCTTCGGCGACGGCTCCTCGGCCCGCGACTACACCTTCGTGGACGATCTGGTCGGCGGCCTGCTGGGCGCGCTCGCTTTTCCCGTGGATTTCGGTATCTATAATCTGGGTGGCGAACACCCCATCAGCCTCTCCGGATTGGTCGAAGCCTTGGAACGCGCCACCGGAAAGAAGGCGGTGATCGAGCGTGCGCCGATGCAGGCCGGCGACGTCGAGCGGACTTACGCCGACGTGGCGCGCGCGCGCAGAGACCTGGGATACCACCCGGCGGTGCCGCTGGAGGAAGGTCTGCGGCGGACGGTCGAATGGGTACGGGAGGAGGAGTCGGGAACGAGGGGACAAGGGTGAGGGCGCTGGGGCCTTTCTCCCCTTCCTTCCATTCCTGTCTCCGGCGCCTTCTTCGAGGAAAAAGTCATGCCCAAGCGGATTGAAGGTCAACATGTGGCCAAGAAAGGCGCTCGGTTCGCCGTCGTGGTTTCGCGCACCAATTCGCTGGTCACCGAACGCCTGCTGAGCGGCTGCCTGGACGGTCTGCTCCGCCACGGGGTGGACGACAATGCCGTGGACACCATCTGGGTCCCCGGCGCCTACGAACTGCCGTTGGTGGTCAAGGCCGTCTGCACCAAGAAGAAGCACGCGGCCGTCATCGCCGTGGGCTGCGTCATCCGCGGCGGGACTCCGCACTTCGATTACATCGCGGCCGAGACCAGCAAGGGAGTGGCCCAGGCGTCGCTGGAGACCGGCGTTCCGGTCGCCTTCGGCGTGCTGACCTGCGACAACTTGGAGCAGGCGCTGGAGCGTGCCGGCGCCAAGGGCGGCAACAAGGGCTGGGAAGCCGCCCTCAGCGCCATCGAGATGGCCGACCTGATGGATCGGCTGTAGCAACGTCCGTCTCCGGCTTGCCGCATTCCCGATCCGGAGCGGGCACACCCCGACAGGCTGGGAGACCATGCCGCACCCGAAAACGCGAGCGCGCGAGCTGGCGCTCCAGTACCTCTACATGCACGACGCGCTTCGCGGGCGGGACGTGCAGACGCTCGACGAGTACCTGGCCGGGCAGGCGCCGCCTCCGGATGCCGAAACCGTCGATTTCGCGCGGACGCTCGTGGAGGCCGTCCTTCGGCATCGCGACGAGCTGGACGCCGAGATCGCCCAGGTCGCCTTGAACTGGAAGATCAACCGCATGGCGATCGTCGACCGGAACATCCTGCGTGTCGGTCTGTCCGAACTGATGTCCTGCCCGGACACGCCCTACCGCGTGATCCTGAACGAGGCGGTGGAACTGGCGCGCCGCTTCAGCTCCGAGGCCGCCTGCGCATTCGTGAACGGGCTGTTGGACCGGCTGCGCGCCCGGCATCGCCCGCAGGAGAGCGGCGCGAAGGATTACCCCGCGGAACCGGCACCCGCCAATCCGCCCGCAACGCCATGAACGGCCGCCGGTGCGTCCATGCCCGTCCGCGTTTCCGTGCATGAAGGGCAGCCCATGTCCGATCGTCCGCTTGCCGACCTCCACCTGCACAGCAGCATCTCCGACGGGGATCTGGAACCCGAAGCCCTGGTCGACGCGGCCCGCGAGGCGGGCATGGAGGTCATCGCCCTGACGGATCACGACACCGTGTCGGGGCTTGAACGTGCCGTGGCGCGCGGCAGGGAACTGGGCATCGAAGTGATCGAAGGCTGCGAGCTGACCGCCTATGTGGGACGGATCGAGATCCACCTGCTGGCGTACTTCTTCGGGCTCGCGCACGGTCCGCTGCACGCGTTGATCGACGCCGTCGTCCGTTATCGTCGCGAACGGGCCCTGCAGATGGGCCGCCAGCTGAGCGCCGCCGGTTACGCGATAACCGACGAGGAGATCCTGCATGTGGGCCGGCACGCCCATGCGCTGGGCCAGCCGCACGTGGCGGAAGCGCTGGTGCGACGCGGGTACGTGCGCGATCGGCTCGACGCCTTCCGCCTCTTCCTGAACGAGGGCCGGATCGGTCATGTGCCCAAGAAGAATCTGACGCCCGCCGACGTCATCCGGGCCGTGCATGCCTCCGGCGGCATCGTGTCGTTGGCGCATCCCGGGCTGGCCCCGCACGACGAATTGATTGCGGGGCTTTGCGGGCAGGGTTTGGATGCCCTCGAAGCCGCCTATCCGGCGCACCACGAGGCGAACCGGCGTTTCTATGACGGATTGGCGCGCCGTTACGAGAAGGGCGTCAGCGGCGGCAGCGACTTCCACGGTCCGAAGATGCGTCCCGACATCCGGATCGGCGCGGCCGGCGTGACGAAAGCCCAGCTGGCCGACCTTCGCCGTCGCGCCCGGGCCCGCCGTGGCAGCCGGGCCGGCCCACCTGCCGGCGCGGGCGCGTCGCAGTAATCTTTCTTTTGCGCAAACGGCGGAGTATGCTGGAAATCCGGGCGGAAGGCCCGAGCGGTCTTTGGGAGGAGACCCCATGTCCGAACACGCCCGTATCCTGATCGCGGTCAGCAACCTCGAGGAGGGCTGGCAGCGCGAGACGCTCTGCGGGATCCGCGAGTTCGCCGAGAGCGGTCACTGGTCGCTCTTCGTCGAACTGCTCGACGAGTGGCCCGAGCGCAAGGCCCAGGTGGCGCGCTGGAACCTGTCCGGCATGATCCTCGACGTGCGGGAGCCGCACCACGCCGACCTCTTCGCCGAATTCGACGTGCCCAAGGTGAATTACTCCGACTGCCTGGTCCGTTCGCCGCTCCCGCGCGTGACGGTGGACAATTTCCGCGCCGGGGGCCAGGCCGCACAGCATTTCCTGGAACGCGGCATCGCGAACCTGGCCTTTCTCGGCGTCGACCGCGGGTTCCACTACGCCGTCCAGCGGGAGGCCGGATTCCGGCAATGGGCTGAACAGCGCCGGGCCACCTTCGCCTCGCTCCCCGAAACGTTCGTGACGGAAGGCGATGGAGCGGCCTTCCGCGCGTGGCTCGACCGCACCCCCAAACCGGTGGGCCTGCTGGCGGCCGACGATTACCTGGCCAGCGGCATCGCGCGACGCCTGATGGAATGGGAGATCGAAGTGCCCGTCCAGGTGCTCATCCTGGGCTTCAACAACGATGTCTTCAGTTGCGAATTCTGCCAGCCGTCGCTTTCCAGCGTGATCATGCCCAGCCGCGCCATCGGGTACAAGGCGGCCGAGATGCTCGACACGCTCCTGCGCGGACGCCGGCTCGCCAAGGACGAACTGCTGATCCCGTCGCCCGGCGTCGCCGAGCGGACCTCCACGCGCACCGTCGCCTTCGGCTGCCCGGAACTGGACGCCGCCATCCGCTTCATCCGCCAGAACGCCGCGCGCCCCATCGGCGTCAAACAGGTTGTGGACCACGTGGCCATCTCCAAGCGAACCCTGGAGCAGCTCTTCGAGCACCACCTGGGACACGGCCCCGGCGAGGAACTCCGCCGCGTGCGCCTGGAACTGGCCAAGTTTCACCTCACCACCAGTTCGCGTTCCGTCACCGAGATCGCCCGTCTCGCGGGATTCTCCAGCGCCACCCACCTGGGCCTGGTCATGCGCCGTTACGAACGGCAGACGCCCATGCAGTACCGGAAACAGCGTTCCAGCGTCGCGGGATGACGGAACGTTGAACGGTTACACGGTTTCTGGCCCGCGCGGACAGCGGATTTCCGCGACGCACGCTGCCCTGCGCTGTATGAGAGGATAGAGTCGTTGCGTCCGCCGAATCCCGGCGACCTGCCTTGGAGGAATGGCACATGAACCGTCACGCCACGCTGCCCTGCGTCGTGTTGCTGCTTTCGGCGGTCCGTTTCGCGTGCGGAGCCGCGGGCGACCCGCAACTCAAGACCGACCACCCGTGGTATCCGGGCGAACTTTCCTGCTCGACCTTCGAGCGGCTTTTCAAGACGCAGGACGAACTCTACCTGCGCGTCACCAAGCGCACGACCGAGACGGACGAGGACAAGGCGCTCGCCGCCTGGTACTGGCGCAATCTCAATTATGCGCACGGCGAGGAGGGGGGCAGCGACTACTTCGACGAGACCTGGAAGAAGCCGAGCCGGAATTACGAGTACTGGCACGGGCTCTTCGCCCACGGATTCGGACTCTGCGGAACGACGCACGCGCAGTTCAATGCCGAGATGAACCTGCGGCTGGGGCACGGGCGTTCGCGCACCGTCGGCGTGCCGGGGCACAACAGCTTCGAGGTCTGGCTCGCCGGCGGGGCCTATGGCGAGGGCCGCTGGGCGCTGCTCGACCACGACATCTCGACCGTGATCTTCAGCCCCGACGGCAGCCGGCTGGCTTCCGGCAGCGCCGACAAGACCATCAAGCTCTGGAACACGGCCGACGGGCAGAACTACGCCACCTGCAGCGGCCACACGGCCCAGGTCTACGGCGTGGCTTTCCACCCCGCGCAAGACCAGTTGGCAAGCTGCGGCGGCGACATGACCATCCGCATCTGGAGCCCCGTCAACGGCGCCCAGATCCAGGAGATCAAGGAGGGCATCACCGACGGGCTCTACTCGATCGACTACTCGCCC